>Ga0137403_10008365_pt1 | contig 11581 bp, 8 predicted proteins | sample CZOMad2_1_16fung_FD_122057 | JGI IMG/M metagenome (GOLD analysis project Ga0137403, IMG submission 122057) | Vadose zone soil fungal communities from Angelo Coast Range Reserve, California, USA - CZOMad2_1_16fungal (Hybrid Assembly) | ecosystem: Environmental > Terrestrial > Soil > Vadose zone...
TGCTCTCCAAACTGTCCGCCGGATACCAAGACAAGGACGTGTCCTTCCTCGCCGTCTCGCTCGATGACGCTCAATCCCAACCCAAGATCCCGCGTTTCCTCGAAAAAAAGAAAATCACACTTCCGATTTTCACCGGCGCTACACCGGCAACTCTTCACAATTTTCAACTCGGCGAAATCGTTCCCGCCACCATCATCCTCGATCGCGACGGCTCGCCCGTCTTTCGCATCCTGGGCGAAGCCTCCAAAAAAGAGATCTCTTCCCGACTCGACTGGCTCCTCTCCGCTCGCTCCTCCAAGTCCCCCAAGCCTCTCCTCAAAAATCTCTAGCCAGCGCATCTATTGTGATCCGTACGAAGCGTCGGTAAAGCTGCATGATAACTACTCAATTAAAGCCTGAGAGATGCAGCACTGTTCCGGTTGTCGACTATGTTATGGTGGCGAGACGACGGCCTCTGTTTTTTCCACACAAGGAGCAAAACCGATTGGGATACGCGCAAGCGAACAGGCGACGACGGCCTTATTTCATTGCGTGTGCGGCAACTATCGCCGCAATCTTTCTTGTGGGACCGGCTTGCTTTGCCCAAGCTCCGGCAACGGACCCGGCACTCGAGGCATCCTTTCCTCAAGACTTCAATAAGTATCCGGGACTGCTCGCCGAGATCGGCCAATTCGTCAGCAAGCTCTTAGAGAACACTGAGTTTCCGGCGGCACGCAGCGAAAGTCGGATCCTTCCGCTGTTTCCAGAATCGACGGTGTCGTACGTTGCAATTCCGAACTATGGCGGAGTTGCGCATCAGACACTGAGGACCTTTCGCGTGGAACTGCAGGAAAATGCAGTGTTGCGTGATTGGTGGCAGCATGGCCAGCTTGCCGCGACGGGACCGAAGATCGAGGATTTCCTCGAAAAGTTCGCTCAGCTCCACCAATATCTGGGCGACGAAATTGCGCTGTCGGGATCACTCGATGGCCGCACTCCCAGTTTTCTGGTCGTTGCGGAAGTTCGCAAGCCCGGCCTGCAAAAATTCCTGCAGCAGACGCTCGATCAAGTTACCGGCAAATCGAAGCCCGGTGTGCGTCTGTTCGACTTGCACGCATTGGCTGCCGCAAAGGACCAAGGCGCATTCCAGGAACTGTTGCTGCTGGTGCGCCCGGATTTTGTTGTTGCAGCGTCCGATCTTGCCACCCTGCGCAGCTTCAATGAGCGGCTGGAGGCCAAGAGCGCGGCGTTTGTGGCTACTCCGTTCGGCCAAACAGCTAAACAGGAATATGCAGGCGGTGTGACAATTTTGGGAGCCTTCGATCTACAGAAAATCCTCAGCCAAATTCCGCACGGCACGGATCTTGACCAGACAAAATTCCAGAACAGCGGCTTTGCCGACATGAAGTATTTGATTTGGGACCATAAGAGCGTAGCCGGCCAGACAGTCAGCCAATCAGAATTGAGCTTCACTGCTCCGCGGCATGGTGCTGCGGCGTGGCTTGCGAGCTCAAGACCTTTAAGCACTTTGGATTTTGTCTCTCCCACGGCGATCGTCGCGGGCACAATGGTCCTCAATGACCCGCCGCAAATCTTTGAAGACTTGAAACGGCTGAGGACCACCCCGAATTCCAGTCCCTTCGCGACTCTTACGCAATTTGAGAAGGCGTTGAAATTCAATCTGAAGGACGATGTGCTCAGTTACTTGGCGGGCGAACTCACACTGGAGCTGGATGATGTCACCCCAAAGCCAGCATGGAAAGCGATCCTCAAGGTCAGTGACGCCGCGCATTTGCAGCAAACATTGACTACGCTGCTAGCAACAATGCGTTTCGAAGCGCAGCGTTCCGACGATGCGGGAATCACTTACTACACCGTCAAAATTCCTTCCGCAACGCCTGCCACCGAAATCGGCTACGCATTTGTCGACGGGCATCTGATCATAGCTTCGAGCCGTGAAATGGTCGCCGAAGCCGTCCAACTTCATAGGACCGGTGAATCGCTGGCAAAGTCCAAAGCCCTCCTGGCGGCATTGCCGCCGGGCCACTCACTCAATGCGTCCGCATTGCTGTACCAGGACCCGATCGCAATGTCGGCGCTACAGATGCGGCGGTTCGCACCAGAGATGGCGGGATCAATCGCGAAACTGGCCGGACAAGGTATGCCGGCCGTGGTCGGCGTTTATGGCGAAGAAACCGTAATTCGCGAAGCGAGCAGGAGCACTGGTTTTGACGCTGGCGCAGCATTGATTGTCGCCGCCGTAGCGATTCCCAACCTGCTTCGTTCGAGGACAGCGGCCAATGAAGCGAGTGCGGTCGGCAGCATTCGCACGGTGAATACTGCCCAAGTCATGTATGCGGCGACCTATCCAAGGAAGGGTTACGCGCCCAATCTGGCCACCCTGGGGCCAAATCCTCGAGGCGGTAACCGCGCATCGCCAGACCACGCGGATCTGATTGACGAATCCCTGGCAAACGAAAGCTGTACCGCCGATGCTTGGTGTACGAAGTCCGGATTCCACTTTCGCGTCACAGCGGTTTGCAGGCAACATGCGTGTATGGAATATGTATCCGTCGCCACGCCCGTCAATAGCAACACGGGAACCAGAAGCTTCTGCTCGACCTCAGACGGAGTGATTCGCTTCAAGAAGGGTGATCCGCTGACCTCGCCGGTTAGTCTGTCGGAATGCCGGACTTGGGAACCACTGCATTAACGGGAGTGAGTGCGAGCCTTGCGAATGGATGGCCTCCCGCTGGCGAAAATCCAAGCTCGGCGAATTTACCGGGTGAATCAAGCACTAAGCGTCAACCCCTACCGTGCTCGCATTTATGCACCGCCAAAAAAGAGGATGAACGCGCTATGGAAAACTCTATACATGCGTGGGCTGTTGATGAATCTCCTCTTGTGGCTCCGATGGAGCATGGCGCAAGGTCAAATTGGTTGGTTTTAATGCTTGGCAGGAAAACGCACATCCCAAAGCGCGCACCGAGCCAACCACGAGATCCGGCTCGTAGGCGTTGTTCGCTTCGGAAGCCTTGACTTGGACTGACTTGCGCACTAAATTTGCGGCTGAGACTTTCCCCCCACAGGAATAGTTCTATGAATCCACGCATGCGCATTTTCGTCGAGCTGGCGCTAGCGGTTGGATTTCTGGTACCTGTCGCCGTTGCGCAGAAGCCCCCGGCTCCTAGGCCTCCACCTCCAACACCGCCGAGCCAGCCTGCGAATCGCACTCCTCCGAGTACGCCGCCAGGTCAACCGAGAGAGGATCTCGTGATGTTTCTCTTAGGCCGCGTTGCAACCGATGACGGGACAACTGTTCCATACGATGTGTTGGTTGAGCGCGTCTGTAACGCCAGCGTACGTCAGCAGGTGTATGCAACTTCCGGCGGCAACTTCAGCATGCAGTTGGGATCGATGACCGATTCGTACCTTGACGCTACCGGTGACAGGTCTCCGCAATATGGCGAGGCCAGCAAGGTTTCGGGGATGGGAATTTCACGACGGGAGTTAACAAATTGTGAGTTACGCGCCACGGTTTCTGGTTTTCGCTCCAATGTCGTCAGGCTAATCGAGCTCACTCCGGTCAGCAGCAGCATGGACGTCGGCACGATCGTGGTGCATAGAACTGAAAAGATCAAAGGCATGACCCTGAACGCGTCCGACTACAAAGCGCCGAAAGACGCCAGAAGAGCCTATGAGAAGGGCATTGAGGCTGAGAAACACGGCAAGCTTGCCGATGCACGCCTATCCTTTGAAAAGGCAGTAGAGATCTATCCGAAGTACACAAACGCCTGGTTCCGGTTGGGCGCTGTTTTGCAGAATCTAGCCGAGAAGGAATCGGCTCGCACGGCGTATACCCATGCGACGACGATCGACAGCAAGTTCCTGCCGCCTTATCTGTCGCTCGCGTCAATGGCCTACGAAGCGAAAGATTGGACCCAGGTCCTTAACCTTACTAACCACGTTCTGGATCTCGATCCGTTGAAATACGCCAACGTCACCGGTTACATCCTGGATCTCGATCCGGTGGATTACGCCGAAGCTTATTTCTATAACTCGGCCGCAAATTACAACCTCAACAAGTTCGAGGACGCTGAAAAGAGCGGGCTCAAGGCCGAACGCCTGGACCTGCGTCCTCGTTTTCCGCGACTGCATCTTTTGCTGGCTGAAATATTTGCTCGAAAAAATAACTATGCTACCGCAATCGCAGAGATAAAAATTTACTTGGAATTGGCTCCATATGCGAAAAACGCGGATCGGGTACGGGAGCGCTTGGCAATATTGGAGAAGCTGAACGGTCCAGTATCAAGCGGCGAAAAGACCGATCGGAACTGAATATCGGCGTTGGCTTTCAGCTCCCAGCTCCGTTGTTGTGGACCTCGTAGATACTGCGGCTGCTTTGTCCGGATACCGCGCTGCTCAGGCATGTGGACGAAGCTCTTTTACGTGACTTTGCGGGCTACAATAACTGCTTTCGGGTCTTAGGTTTCAGCTCTAAGCCATGAAACGCCCCTTTGCAGTGACGATTTTAGGTTGTTTATTCATCCTGGCGGGCCTAGTCGGCCTGGCCTACCACCTTTCGGACAAACCGGTCGATCGCTGGATGGTCCTCATCGCTGCGGTTCGCATAATCGCTGTCGTCGGTGGAATATTTTTGCTCCTGGGGCACGGTTGGGCTCGTTGGCTGTTGCTCGCTTGGCTCGCGCTCCACGTTTTGGTGAGCGCATTTCACTCGGTATCGGAAACCTTAGCGCACGTCTTGCTACTGATGGTCGTCAGCTATTTCTTGCTCGGGTCGGGAGCTTCCAAATATTTTGAATCCATGCCATCAGAGTGAGGCGATAGGGCGGCTCAAAGGAACAAAATGGGTTACATCCGGTAAGTCAGCTTGCCGGACATGTCCGGCTTCTGCGATCGCGCAGGACGGTTTCTACTCTTCGTGATCCAATGGTTTTCCGTCGGGTCCTACTTGTGCTTCGGACTTTTTCCCGTCAGTCACGACCTGTGCTTCATAGGCGACCAACTTATCTTTTTTCGTAATCGCTTCTATTTTCGTGATTTTGCCTTTACCGGCCTTGGCCTGCAGCCCGGCTCTTACCTCTGCTGGCACAGCCTGCAAATCCAGCTGCTCCTCAATCTCAGTCACCGCTCCATTCGCGTCCATCTGCACGTCTTTGGTATGACCACTTAAGATCATCTCAGCTTCGTAGGTGGTCTGCCCGTTTTTTTCCTTCTCTTCGCTGAACCCGCGAATCGTTGCTCCCTTACTCTGCTCCACGACCGTTTTTTCCACCGCTGCAGGCAGTTCCGATCGCCTGATCTTTCTTTCTTGCGCAAAAGCGCTCCCCACCAGCACAAAACCTACAACCAACAGACAGATTCTATGGGTCTTCATCTTCCCTCCGTAAATCTGACAAATGCTCTTCCCGCCGCCTAGGGGAAGCTATCAACTCCCTCCTAAACAGAGGATTAACACGGATTCGAAGCTGGTCCTTGATTCGTCGACATGCAGGACCGGCCTTGTCTCGACCTTACGTCAAGTTTCGATTCTCAGTCATATACTGTTCAGTTATCGCTCGATATTCTACAACATCCGTCCTATCTTCGTTTGTGAAACGGCCGTCTCGCTCCTTCCCGCCCGTACAGTTCCGCACTCAATTGCAATTTCGCAAAAATCGCGCATTTCCTAATCTTTGGTTTTCTTCCACTTGCCCTCTTTTGCAGAGAGTGATTCGCTATCTCGCATTCTTTCAATGTCTTCCGCACTCTTTCCAAAAAAACAGGGGGTTCCGTCCCGCCCCGATTTCGGCATCCGCGCTCCTTCGGCTACAATCATTCGCCGTGGTCCGGTTGCTCAGTTTTTCATCAACCGCGCATCCCCGCTTCACCCGCGGTCCGGACACGCTCTCAAGCGCAACGAGGTTCATGGATGAAACTCGCAACGGAGTTTAAGTCGATCGCCGCGCGCCAGGCCCTACTCGTTGTCATCCTGGCCTGCGCATCAAACGGCCTGTTTGCGCAGCAGCGTCGCGATCGTGAGCCCAACGAAGTTTATGCGGCGCGCCGCGCAAAGCTGGCCGCTCAGGCCGATTCCCCGGTCGTTTTGTGGGGGCTTACGGGTCGCGAGGAGTCTTCTCAGGCCTATGTTTTCACCCAGGAAGATAATTTTTATTACCTTACCGGCCACAATGAGGAGGAAGCCGGCCTCATCGTTCTGCCTGCGTTAAAGGACGGGCCATCACACGACGGGTGGGACAGTCCTCGTGAAATCCTTTTCTTGCCTGCGAAGAATCCGCAAAAAGAAAAGTGGAATGGCGTTCGACTTTCTCCAACCGATCCAGATATTTCTGCTCGCACAGGATTTGCTTCCGTTCAACCGTTCGCGGAAATGCGCGCTTACGTCGAAAAACTCGCCAAGCTGTATCCCACCTTTTCCACCATCCTTGCCTACGAAAAAGAAAATGGCGGCTACCCGCACGAAAAAGCCGTGGTCGATTGGCTGCAGCTCGCCGTGCCGCAAACGAAATTGAAAGATATCCGTGGCGCCGTGGAAGCGATGCGCGCTGTCAAATCACCCGGAGAACTCGCGTTTCTCAAAAAGGCCATCGATCTTTCGCTCGATGCACATTTCGAGGCCATGAAAATGATGCGTCCCGGCCTCTACGAGTATCAGGTCGCCGCGAAAATGGTCGAAGTCCACGCTATGGGCGGCTCTGAAGCCGAAGGCTACGCTCCCATTGTCGGAGCGGGTCCCAACTCCACGGCTCTCCACTACGACAAGCTCGCGCGCAAAATCGCCGATGGCGACATCGTCGTTCTCGACGTTGGCGCGCAATTCTCCGGCTACTCCGCCGACATCACGCGCGCTCTTCCCGCAAACGGAAAGTTCACACCGCGCCAGCGCGAAATCTATGACGTCGTTTTCGGAGCGCAGAATGCCGTCTTCGCCGCGCTGAAACCCGGAATGAATTTCTGCAAGTCCGGCGACAACAGTCTCTACAAAATTTCCTACGACTATATCAATTCCCACGGCAGGGATTTGCATGGCAAAAGGCTTGGCCAATACTATATTCACGGCCTCGGCCACCACATCGGCCTGAACGTTCACGATCCCGGCGAATCCTGCAAGCCTCTCGCGCCAGGAATGGTCGTCACCGTAGAGCCTGGTATTTACATTCCCGAAGAAAATCTCGGCGTACGCATCGAAGACGATGTCCTGATCACCGAAACCGGGTTTGACCTTCTAAGCAGACGCCTGCCGCGTGATCCCGCCGAAATCGAAAAAATCATGGCTGAAGCTGCTCACTCGACCGGCACGGGGAAAGCGGTAGAACAACCCAATCCCAATTGACCATATCGAATCACCACATCTATACTGGTTGTTCGCGCGGAGGACGTTCTTCGTTCTGCGCACTACCGTGCTTGCCTACCGCAGGCTGGTTTTCCCCGCAAGCCGCCTCACAGAAGGGTTTCAGGCCTTGTACGTACCCTGAGGTAAGCGGACCGCTTGGGGTTTCAGGGTTTGTGCTTTGAAACCCTGAGTTGAAGAAGAATTTACAAAATCAAACTGAAGGCATTGGACGAAAATGAGCAGCCTCAAAGCAACACAAATTCGCCCCGGCATGGTCATCCAGCATGAAAACGAGCTCTACACCGTTTTCAGCACCGATCACCGCACCCCGGGCAACAAGCGCGGCTCCATGCAGACTCGCTTAAAGAGTCTGCGCACCGGCACGATGATTGACTACCGTTTTCGCGCGGAAGAATTCGTGGAGCGTGCCATCCTCGACGAAATCGAATTCGAGTATCTCTACAGCGAAGGCGATAGCTTCCATTTCATGGACACGAAAACTTACGAGCAGATGGAAATGTCCCGCGCAGAACTTGGCGAGACCATCTACTACCTGGTTCCAAACACGATTGTGAAAGTGGAATTCCACGACGAAAAAGCCATTGGAATCAATCTTCCGGACACCATGGATTTGCGCGTGACCCAGACCGAGCCCACGATCCAGAAAGCCACCGCCAGCTCCGTGATGAAGCCTGCCACTCTCGAAACTGGACTGGTCGTTCCCGTTCCCCCATTCGTCAATGAAGGTGATAAGATTCGCGTGGACACTTCGGAAGCGCGCTACGTTCAACGCGTCGAATAGTGCAAATCGATTTTCCGCCTCCGCAGCTGAATCGGGCGCAAGTCGGATTCAGAAGAGGTGAAAAGGGCGCCCCGAGGCGCGAGCATTCGGGGCGCTTCTGTTTTTGGAGGAATTTTTCGACGAATTAATCTAGGCTTCGCCAGCTGCGATTTTTTCGCTGGGTTTCTCGGCGAAGACGCGAGCGAAGATCGCGTCGACATAGCGCAAGTGGCGCTGTAAATTAAAAGCGTGTTCGAGCGCTTTCGCGTCGAGAAATGTTGCGATGCGCGCGTCGTTCGCAACGCGTTCGCGAAAGCTTGTATCCGTTTCCCACGCCGCCATCGCGTTTTCCTGCACCGCTTTGTAGGCGTCGTCGCGCGGCATTCCCTTTTCCACCAGATCCTGCAATAACTGCCCCGAGAAAACGAGACCCTGCGTTGCGTCGAGATTCTTTTTCATGCGTTCCGGAAAAACGCGCATGTCGGCAATGACCGCGGTCATTTTCGCGAGCATGTAGTCAATCAGTATCGTGGAATCGGGAAGAATGATGCGCTCGACGGAACTATGCGAAATATCGCGCTCGTGCCACAAGCCGATATTTTCAAACGCCGCAATCATGTTGGAGCGAACGATACGCGCAAGTCCGCTGATCTGTTCGCACGTTACGGGATTGCGTTTGTGCGGCATCGCGGAGCTGCCGCGCTGTTCGCCGCCAAACGGCTCTTCCGCTTCACGCACTTCTGTGCGTTGCAAGTGTCGAATTTCGATGGCGATTTTTTCGAGCGTCGCGGCGATCAGCGCAAGCGTGCTGACATAGTGCGCGTGGCGGTCGCGTTGAATCACTTGCGAGGCAACGGGCGCAACATTCAGGCCGAGCCGTTGGCAAATACGCTCTTCAATTTCTGGACCAAGGTGCGAAGCGTTGCCGACCGCACCAGAAATCTTTCCAACACGCATTTGCGCCGCGGCGTCTTCAAATCGTTCGATGTTGCGCTGATTTTCCGCGTACCAGTTGGCAATTTTTAGGCCGAAGGTGATCGGCTCGGCGTGAATTCCGTGAGTGCGGCCAATTTGCGGTGTGCGGCGAAATTCCTGCGCGCGTCGCGCCAGCACATCACCGAATTTCACAAGCGCCGCTTCAATCAAGCGTGATGCATCGCGAACCAGCAGCGCCTGCGCGGTGTCCACTACGTCGTTTGAAGTCATTCCATAGTGCAGCCAGCGCGCAGCCGCGGGATCGCCGATGGATTCGCCCACGTTCATTGTGAATGCGATGACGTCGTGTTTTACCCGCGTTTCCAATTCGTTGATGCGCGCGGCATCGACTTTGGCGCGAGCGCGAATTGTGGCAGCGGCTTCCTTCGGAACTTCGCCCGATTCCGCGAGCGTTTCCGTGGCGGCCAGCTCGACATCGAGCCACTTGGAGTATTTGTTAGCGTCGCTCCAGACGCGGCCCATTTCTTCGCGGGTATACCGTGGAATCAAGCGAATCCCCTTTCGCAGCAGACCATGATACCGCATCTTGACATTCAGGCTGTAGGAGGTAGACACTCTACTGGCGTGGATGTAGTCATTCTACATGGATGCCTCGCTGCGACAGGTCGTGAGGATTAAAACAGTGGCGAAACAGCAGTATCGAAACCGGATTGAACTTCTGCAAGGAACCTTGGATCTGATGATCCTGCAAACATTGCAGTGGGGGCCGCAACATGGTTACGGCATCAGCGTGGCAATCCGAAACCGCTCCGGCGAAATATTGCAGGTGGACACAGGCTCGCTTTATCCGGCATTGCACCGGCTGGAAAAGCAGAAGTGGGTCGCTGCAGAGTGGAAAATATCCGAGAACAAACAACGTGCAAAATATTATCGATTGACGGCCGCGGGAAAGCGGCAACTGGCACAGGAACGCTCGCGCTGGCAGCAGTTGACGGAGGCAATCGGCGGAGTGCTGAACCCCGCCAAGAATGAGACAGAACCATGAACTTTCAATGGCTGAGTCGCAAGAAACGAGCCGAAGAGCTGAACGAAGAGCTCGAGTCGCACGTAGCGATGGCGGCCGAAGATCTCGTCGCGCGCGGCGAATCAAAAACTGCGGCAGCGCAAGCCGCGCGACGCGAGCTGGGCAATTTTTCTTTGCTGAAAGAGGTAACGCAAGACGCGTGGGGAGGACGCTGGTGGCGAGACCTGCTGGAGGACTCGCGACATGGCCTGCGAATTCTGAGGAAGAATCCTGGATTCACAGCGGTGGCGGTGTTGACACTGGCGCTAGGGATTGGGGCGAACACGGCTATTTTCAGCGTCCTTGATTCCGCACTTCTGAAGTCGCTTCCCGTTGCGCATCCCGAGCAGCTTGTGGTGCTCACGGACCCTGACGCTCACGGAAGTCAGTTTGGCAGTCAAACAGGAGACCGCGCGCTGTTGGCGTATTCCGAGTTCGAATACCTGCGTGACCACAATGATTTCTTCGCCGGAATTTTTGCCGCGGACAGCGGCCTGCCGGATGTGGAAGTGAACCTGGGAGATTCATCCGCAGGTTCAGGCGAACAAAAAGAAATCGATCGAGTCAAATTAGTCACCGGAGATTATTTCGCCACCCTTGGAGTAAAGCCCGCGGCCGGAAGGATGTTTCTAACCGAAGTAGACCGGGCGCGCGGCGGTTCGCCGGTTGCGGTTGTGAGCTATGTTTTTTGGAGGCAGCGTTTCGGTTTGAACCCGTCCATGCTCGGGAAGACGATACGGATTCGGCGCACCTCATTCGAAATTGTCGGCGTTGCGCCACCGGGATTCTTTGGTGAGACGGTTGGAGAGGCGCCGGATATCTGGATTCCGATGACGATGCAGGACGCCATCTATCCGGGACGGGACCTCCTTAGCCCCTCGCCACAGGGAATCACGAACCAACACATGTGGATCCAGGTGATGGCGCGCTTGAAACCAGACATGCCGCTTGCGCAGGCCAAGACGCGGATCAACGTTGTGTTTAAACGCATGCTGGAATCCGCGGCGGGATCGGCAATGAGCGCGGCGGAGCCCCGAAATTATTTGGATCAGCGGCTCAATGTGCAGCCTGGCGCGCATGGCGCCTCGACACTGCACGCGGATTTTGGCACCCCGCTGCTATTTCTGATGGTGCTCGTCGGATTAGTGCTGTTGATTGCGTGCGCAAATGTGGCGAACCTGGTGCTCGCTCGCGGAGCGGCCAGGCAAAAGGAATTCGCAATGCGGATCGCCATCGGGGCTGGCCGCGTGCGGCTGATTCGGCAGCTTTTGGCGGAAAGCCTGCTTTTGGCGTTCCTTGGCGCTTTCGCGGGAGTTGTGCTGGCGTACTGGGCCGACACGTTGTTGCTGCGCGTGGTTTCACAAGCGGCGACACGGCCTGGAGCAATTCAGCTTCATCTGATACCCGATTTACGCGTGCTCGGTTTCACGCTGGGTGTGACGGTGTTGACGACAATTCTTTTCGGGTT
>Ga0137403_10008366_pt1 | contig 11580 bp, 7 predicted proteins | sample CZOMad2_1_16fung_FD_122057 | JGI IMG/M metagenome (GOLD analysis project Ga0137403, IMG submission 122057) | Vadose zone soil fungal communities from Angelo Coast Range Reserve, California, USA - CZOMad2_1_16fungal (Hybrid Assembly) | ecosystem: Environmental > Terrestrial > Soil > Vadose zone...
ACTCCTTCTTCGGCAACGGCGCGGGCCAAAACAATATGGTCGGCAACGCAAACTCTTATTTCGGTCAGAGCGCAGGTTTCAATAGCACAGGGAATCTCAATTCTTTCTTTGGCAATGGCGCCGGACAGGCCAATACCGCAGGCAGCAATAACGCCTTCTTCGGTGCTTTCGCAGGCTACAATAACACGGCCAGTGGCAACTCCTTCTTCGGCACCTCCGCTGGGCAGGGTAATACAACAGGCGTCAACAATTCCTTCTTCGGTAAGTTCGCAGGTTTCATCAACACGGTTGGTTTCCGCAACTCCTTCTTCGGAACAGACGCGGGCCAAAGCAACATCACCGGGGGTGACAACTCCTTCTTCGGTTTCAACGCAGGCTCCAATAACACCTCCAGTGCCAACTCTTTCTTTGGCAGTTCGGCTGAGCAAGCAAATACCACCGGCGGCAACAACTCGTTCTTTGGAACCTCTGCTGGTCAAAACAACACGACGGGCAACTCAAACTCTTTCTTCGGGGTCGGTGCAGGTCTCAGTAACACGGGCAGCTTCAACTCCTTCTTCGGAAATGCCGCTGGTCAAAACAACACAACAGGCGAAGGCAATTCCTTCTTCGGCCAAAACGCGGGCACCAATAACTTGACAGGGGCTTCCAACTCCTTCTTCGGGGAGAATGCCGGTTCAGCCAACACGATGGGCCAACTGAACTCGTTTTTCGGCGATTCCGCGGGCATTAGCAACACGACCGGCGGTTCAAACTCTTTCTTCGGCGCCAGCGCAGGCCAACACAACACGTCGGGCGTGCTCAACTCCTTCTTCGGAAGCCTTGCTGGGGAAAACAACACGACGGGCCAAGCAAACTCTTTTTTCGGATACAACGCAGGACTAAGCAACATATCGGCGTTCTTCAACTCCTTCTTCGGAGATAGCGCCGGCTTCAACAGCACGACAGGTGGCAGCAATGTCTTCTTCGGTTACCAAGCAGGAATGAGCAACACGACGGGCAAGCGAAATGTCATGATTGGCACTGATGCTAATTTCCGCAGCACTCAGGCTAGCTCTAGCGGGGCCGTGGCAGGCGACGAGAACATCCTTGTCGGGTATCAAGCGGGTGGCGCGCCTGCGCGCCGAAATGCCGCTGCTTTCGGGACGAATGCCTTCGTCGCCTGCGATGATTGCATGGTGTTGGGGACAACCAACGTCAAAGTCGGCATCGGGATGACGACTCCTGAGCAGAATCTCAGCGTGAACGGCGGATTGGTGATTGATCAGGCGGCCCTTAACGATGGGACGTTGGCGGGGGGTACGAATACGGCGCTCACGTTTGGCAGCGGCAGCGGGGAAGGCATTGCATCCAAACGCACCGCGAGCGGCAACCAGTTTGGTCTTGATTTCTACACAAATTTCATCAATCGAATGAGCATTACGCAGAACGGCGATGTGGGCATCGGCACGAGTGCACCCGCTGCACGCTTCCACGTCGTCGGCGATACGCGTCTTAGCGGCAAGCTGAGGGTCGGCATTCTGGGCTCCTCGACGTCCGACCCACTGTGCGTCAACTATCCTTTGTTTAATGAACTCTCGTATTGCTCATCGAGCTTGCGTTACAAGACCAATATCTTGGCTCTCAGCGCGGGCCTTGAGTTGATCCGCCGCTTGCGACCTGTGACCTTCGATTGGAAGGAGACGCACCAAAGGGACCTGGGACTGATCGCTGAGGAAGTGGCCGAGGTCGAACCGTTACTGGTGACGCACAACAATACAGGTGAGATCCAGGGCGTCAAGTACGAGCGAATCAGTGCGGTGCTCATCAATGCAATCAAAGAGCAGCAAGCGCAAATTGCTCAGCAGCAGATCCGGACGGAAGCCCAGCAAGCACAAATTCACAAGCAACTAGGCGAGATCCGAAAGCAGCAAAAACAGATCGAGAACCTGCTGAAGGTCGTCTGCCTTGATCACCCAGGCGCCGATCTGTGCAAGCCTAAAGAGTAATGGACGCGAAAAGTCGCCGAAAGGGTCACGCATCAGAAGGTAATTGTCAATACCCCATCCTTTTATTATTTGAGCAGCTCTCATTATCGAAAGGCAACACCTCTGCTGATGCGCCCGAGTCTTTCCTCGAAGTTCGGGGCTATCGAGCGCCCTCGGATTTCTGGACTCATCAGCAATCCGATCGACATCAATCGACGACATCTCGTCTCCGATGACTGAATCTAGTTCGCTGCAGCTTCTCCGATAGGCTGCAAGTCTCGCCGCCGGCTTCGCGCCCGTGATTTCTTTCGCTGTTTGTGTCGCGTCCCACGGACGCGCACCAGTCACGCATCTGGATCAAGGCTTTCGAGAGTCGATCCAGCGATCTTCTCTCTGCCCCTGGCCTCTCTGGCCCCAGAAAAACAATCGGTACCAGGCCGTGTCCATCTGACTTTTCAGTACAGGTCCTATGGTTCTTAACCAACCCCTCTCAGGCTCGCGGTCTGGGCTCATCCGTTCGACAGAGACTGATGAATCTATATTGTTGGTTGGATGAGACGGCTGCCAATCAGGCGTTCTGGCTCGAAGCCAACCCCTCTCAGTGGTTCACCGCCTCATCCAAGCTCGCTCACCCGAACAATCTCGCCGGGTCGAACTCCACCTGATCTCTCATCACGTAATAACTCGCCCGCGCAAGCTTGTGCCCCAGCGCTTTTACCGCCAATGTGTGATTCCCCTTTGCACGCTTGCGTTGAATGAATCGGTGCGCCTGCGGGTAAAACCGCGACGCGAAGTTTGCCGCTTCAACATACGCCCACGACAGATACCGATTCCCGTTCTTGGTGTTGTTCTCTCCCTTCTTCTTCCCGTTGCTTATCCTCATGCTCCCCACGCATCTCGCGTATGAGCAGTAGTCTCCCACTTGCGCGAACCGCCTGATCTCCCCCGTCTCGTACATGATCGTCAACGCCAGGATCGGTCCCACTCCCCACACTGTCTTTAGCAGCTTGTACTCACTGCGCAACTTCGCTCTCGCCTTCACCGTCTTCTCGATTTTCGATATCTCCTGGTCCAGGCTCTTTATAACCGCCAGACTCGCTCTGGGAGCCATTCCTATCAACTCATCTCCCAATAGTTTGCTGATCTGGTCATCACTCATCGCCTCGATCTTGCTCCAGCTCAGACTGCTGCCTGTGTTCCGAGCTATCGTGTTCAGCACGCTGACAATATGCGCGGTGCGGTGCTGTACCAGCCTCATTCGCTTGCGCAGCAGATCCCGTATCGGCCTCTCCTCTTTCGGGTAGATGTATCCGGTCGCCACTATCCCAAGCCTCATCATCCGAGCCAGCCAGCGGCTATCATGTCGATCATCGGTGTACTTCAACCCGTTGTATTGCTCGTTACCCGCCGGGTTAGTCAGCAACACTCGGTACCCTTGTTCCATCAACCCATCCACAAGCCAGTACCAGTTGTAGGTTGATTCCACCGCGATCCCAGCTAGTTCTGCTTTGTACGGCTCTAGACTTTCCAACACCACTCCCAGGTCGTTGGGCAATCTCTTGGAAAAGACTGCCCGATCTTCTTCGTCGTAGATTCCCAGCCAGTTGTTGGTTGAATGCAAGTCGATCCCACAGTACAATTTCATCACGTCACCTCCGTTAGACTGAAAAGTCGGCTCCATTGGAGCTTGGCAAAACAGGAGATGATATCAGGCCGCTTTGTTGGAGTAAGAGTCCAACAAGGCGGCTTTATTTCTAAGAAAGAATCGCAGACCCAAAATCTGCTTCTCGGTAGATGCGAGCCTGCGCTGAGCATTCACTCTCGAGCATTAACCCCTTAGCCGCCGTCCCTGCGAAGCCGAATGAATGTCAAGGGTCGGACGGGCGGCAGAATCGAAGCCGCGAAGCTTCCTTTGATCGCCGCCCGTCCGACTTGCGCAGCCCTTGACATTCATTCGGCTGAGCGGACAATCGGCGGCGCGGGGTTAATGCGAGACGCTTTCGAACCGACTCGTATCTTCACGCCTCAGCCGCTCCGCACTTGTAACCTTCCGGATGATTATCAGGCTTGAGTTAGTTGAGATTTGGCACGCAGGTGAAATGCCCCAGAGTGAATAATCGAGCCACTAATGCCGTAGTTAACGTAACCGGACCGAGCAACTAACGAAACCGTCGTTGAGGGAAACACATTACAGGAATGCTTCGAGCTATCGGGGTATTGAGTATCGGTGTACTCAGCGCGTGTTGACGGTTACTTAACAATCAAGGGCCTCGCCAAGTAGTAACTGAAGAGGTGGCTAACGAAATGGGACTCGTTTTTGGAGTCCGCCAGAATTAATTCAACTTAACTGAACAATTCGCACCCGTTACATCAACCTGTTCCCACAAAGAACCCAGGCGCGCTAGTATTGCCTTCACCGGCCAGCGCGCGTGAGGCGTTCAATGGAAAGCATCCTTCAAGATATTCGCTACTGCGTTCGCTCGCTGATCAGGACTCCGAGCTTCACGGTCGTTGCTGTTATTGTGCTCGCGCTGGGCATCGGAGCTAACGCCGCGATCTTCACGGTAGTCAACGCCGTGCTGCTTCGTCCGCTTCCCTACCCCGACTCAGATCAGCTCGTGATGCTGTGGGAAACCAATCCTCGATTTCAGATCGGAATCGACACGCTTCCGGTAACACCGGGCGGCTTCATGGATTGGCGAGAGCAGTACAGTGTTTTTGAATATGTCTCCGCGCTGGGCGTCGGGCGATGGAACCTGTCAGGCGCGGGCGAACCTGAACGAATCAGCGGCGCGAGTGTGTCTCCGAGCTTCTTCAGGCTGATGGGTTCGGAACCAGAGCTCGGTCGTGCGTTTAGTGACGATGAAGAAAACCCGGGCGCGGGCAAGGTCGTCGTCATAAGCCACGCGCTGTGGCAGCGGCGATTCGCGGGCGAGCCTGGCGTGATCGGAAAGACGATGACGCTCGACGGTGAGGGCTACACAGTAATCGGCGTCGCGCCCCACGGCTTTCAGTTTCCTCGTGCCAACGAGCTGCCGTACTTCGTGGGAGTGTCAACTCAGACTGATCTTTGGAAGCCGATGACTCTCGGAGACGACTTCGTCAACAGAAAGCGCGCTAATCATCAGCTCAGCGTGATCGCCAAACTCAAGGCCGGCGCAACTCGCGAGCAAGCGCAAACCCAGATGACTGCGATCGCGGGGAGACTCGAGCAAAACTACCCCGACAGCAATCAGGGAATCGGCGTAAAAGTCGTGCCGCTCAGCGAGCAAGTGGTCGGCAACGTGAGAGTGGCGCTGTTGGCGCTGATGGGGGCGGTCGCTCTTGTGTTGCTGATCGCCTGTGCGAATGTCGCCAACCTCTTGCTCGGGCGATCTTCGGCCCGGGAGAAGGAGATCGCCATTCGAACCGCGCTCGGCGCCAGCCGCGGCCGTATCGTGCGCCAACTGCTGACTGAAGCCCTGCTGCTTGCTATGACCAGCGCAATCGCAGGAACTCTGCTGAGTCTCTGGAGCATTAAGGCACTGTTGTCGCTGGGCCCCATTCTGTCGGCAAATTTGCCTAGCTCATATGAGATCGACATCGACGTGAGAGTGCTTGGCTTCACTGCTGGAATCGCGCTGTTGACCAGCGTGTTGTTTGGACTGACGCCGGCGTTGCAGGCTTCAAAGATCAACCTCAGCGAATCGCTCAAAGAAGGATCCCGCGGGTTGTCGAGCGGGCAACGCTCGAATCACGTTCGCGGCGTGCTGGTGATTTCTGAAGTCGCTCTATCTCTCGTGCTGTTGATCGGCGCGGGATTGATGATCAAGAGCCTCGCGAGTCTGCTCAAGGTCGATCCGGGCTTCAAGCCTGAGAACACGCTGACCATGCAGATCGCGCTGCTCAACTCGAAGTACCCGAGCGCGAATCAGCAGATCGGTTTCTTTCAGGAAGTGACCCAGCGAGTCGCGGCGTTGCCCGGAGTGGAGTCGGTTGGCTTGATCTCCTCGGCGCCGCTGAGCGGAGGCGTATATGCCGGCGGCTTCTCAATCGAAGGCCGCGTATTGACGTCGGAAACCGACGACCTCGTAGCCGACCGGCGAATGGTCAGCCCGCAATACTTCAACGCGCTGAGCATTCCGCTTATCAAGGGCCGAGGATTCTCCGATCGAGACGATCAAACCGCAACTGGAGTCGCGATCGTCAGTGAGAGTTGGGCGCGCCGCTTTCTTCCGAATGAAGATCCAATCGGCAATCGCATCAAACTCGGCGGTCGAGATTCGACGCGGCCGTGGCTGTCGATTGTAGGGATCGCTGGAGATGTCCGCGACACCAGGCTGGAATCGGACGCCAGACCCTGCGTGTACGTCCCTTATCCACAATTCCCATCGTCGGGCATGACGCTTGTGGTGCGCGCGGGGTTTGATCCGAAGGCGCTCATTTCGGCAATACGCGATGAGGTATGGGCGATCGATAAGGACCAGCCGGTGACTGATGCGAAAACAATGGATCAATACGTCGCGGATTCGGTCTCGCCACGTCGATCGGGCGCGCTGGTGTTGTCCATTTTCGCGAGCCTCGCGCTGGTTCTTGCGTCAGTTGGAGTCTACGGAGTAATGGCTTACTCGGTTACTCGGCGAGTGCACGAGATCGGGATTCGAGTCGCGCTTGGCGCTCAGTCGTCCGATGTGATCAAACTGGTAGTTGGGCGCGGAATGGCGCTCGTCCTTGTAGGGATAACAATCGGACTCGCTGCCGCGCTGACACTGACTCGATTAATGACAAGCCTGCTCTATGGGGTGAGCGCGACAGATCCGATGACGTTCGGGGTTGTATCGGTATTGCTCGTAGCCGTCGCGTTGTTGGCGACCTACATTCCGGCAAGGCGTGCGACGAAGGTTGATCCGATGGTCGCGCTGCGATGCGAGTGAGGGAATTGAGGGAGTTGAAATGGTTGATGGCAGTTTTTCTCGGATCGACATATAATCAGGCCATCAAGCACATTAACAGCGTCAATGACACGGAGTTGAAATCGTGGAGACTCTACCCAAACTAACGAGCGCAGATCTGGAAGTCTTGCCGGAGGACGGCAAGCTTTACGAGTTGATCGAAGGAGAACTCTACGTGTCACGACAGCCATCTTGGGATCATCAATACACCTGTGTTCGGTTGAGCAGGTTTCTCGATGAATGGAACGAGCAAACCGGGCTCGGAGTCGTGAACGCCGCACCGGGCTTGATCTTCGCCGAAGATGACGATGTAGCGCCGGACCTGGTCTGGATCAGTCAGAGCACACTCAGCAAAGCGCTGGGCGAAGATCGAAAACTCCACTCAGCGCCTGAACTTGTTATTGAGGTCCTATCGCCAGGCTTTTCCAACCAGCAGCGCGATCGTCAAGCGAAACTGAAGCTGTACGGCCGGCGCGGAGTGCAAGAATATTGGATCGTCAACGGACAGCAACATGAAGTTGAGATTTATCGACACGATGGGGCGAGCTTAAAGTTTTGGGGCACGCTTAATAACGAAGATCACCTGGAGTCTCCGTTATTGCCGGGTTTCTCCTGCCAGGTCAGCAGGCTCTTCTTTCAACCTCTGCAAGACGTGTGAGAGACACGCCGAGTTCCAAAAAGACACAGACTAAAGTCTATGCTACTTCTGGGAAATCGCTTTCCCGCATGTGAACACAAGCCCCTACGCACCTCCCGTTAACCTGAATCATTCAAGCGTTTATCCAGCCCGCAAGTATGGCACGCGGCTTGGCTTAGCAAGCGCCGAGGTATTAGTTATGTCAGCTCTGAATCCTACCGCTCCGCGAACCCTGATCGCCGACGATCAGCCCGACGTTTTGGAAGCTCTTCGTCTTCTGCTCAAGGGAGAAGGCTACCAGACCGAAGCAGTCACCACCCCTTCTGATGTGATCACCGCTCTGAAGTCTCACGATTTCGATCTGCTGTTGATGGACCTGAATTACGCGCGCGACACAACATCGGGGCAGGAAGGACTCGATCTGTTGTCACGAGTTCAAGCCGTGGACAGCACGCTGCCAATCGTTGTTATGACCGCGTGGGGGAGCGTCGAGCTTGCCGTCGAAGCGATGCGCCGAGGCGTGCGCGATTTCGTGTTGAAGCCGTGGGAGAACAACCGGTTGCTTTCGATCCTGCGCACTCAGATCGAGATGGGTCACGTGCTGCGGGCAACGCAACTGGCAAAGAAGGAACAGGAGCGAGAGCTCGTTGAGGCGCGCTGCATTCAGCGCCGGCTGCTGCCGAATGAAATTCCCCAGATCGTGGGCTACAAGATCGCAGGAGCCTGGAGACCGGCTCGAACGGTGAGCGGCGATTACTTTGACGTGCTGAAGTTCAACGATAGCCAGGCAGCGCTGTGCATCGCGGACGTTTCGGGGAAAGGAATGCCCGCGGCCCTGCTGATGTCAAACGTGCAAGCTGCAGTGCATGCGTTTGCATCGGAAACAATTTCGCCCTCCGAGCTATGCGCGAAGGTCAACCGCGTTGTTTCCAGCAGCACGGGCGAAGACAAATTCATCACGTTCTTCTACGCCGTTGTAGATGCCGAGCAGAGAAAACTCGTGTACACAAATGCCGGTCATAACGCGGGTGTGTTGTTGCGCGGCGACGGCTCGCTGATTCGGCTCGAGCCCGGAGGCGCGGTCCTGGGTCCATTTCCAAGCTGGAATTACAGACACGAAGAGATCGAACTCAGAGCGGGCGACCGGCTATTGCTGTTCACCGATGGGGTCACCGAACTGAGAAGCTCAGCCGGAGACGAGTTCGGCGAAGAACGGCTGATCGAACTATTGATTGAAAACCGCGAGCTTGATGCCGACGAGTTGCGAGACCGAATCGTGCAAGCCGTGGTCAGTTTCGGCGGCGGAGAATTCCAGGACGACGCAACGCTGCTGGTGTTGTGTGCGTAAACCAGAACGGTTTCTAGTTTCGATGAACAATGTATGCCAAGACCTACGTTACGGGCTTCGGATGCTCTACAAGAATCGCGGATTCACCGCCGTCGCATTGTTAGCTCTCGCGCTTGGGATTGGTGCGAACAGCGCGATCTTCAGCGTGGTGAACTCGGTGTTGCTCCGCCCACTGCCTTATCGGGACCCGCAGCGGTTGATAATGATCTGGGAGAATTATCAGCAGCGCGGAGGACCCGAGCGCGAGTGGGCCTCGCCTGCGGACTTCAGAGACTTTCGGGACCAGACTCAATCGTTTGAGCACATCGCAGCGCTGCTGGGATGGGGGCCAACCCTGACCGGACAAGACGAACCCGAAGACTTGCAGGGAGCCGCCGTGTCACACGACAGCTTCGCGATGCTCGGAGTCGAGCCGGCGCTTGGCCGCAGCTTCCAGCCGGATGACGACCAGCCGGGGGCAGACCGCGTGGTGGTGCTGAGCCATCAGCTCTGGCAAAGGCGGTTCAGTGCGGACCCGTCGATCATTGGCAGGAATGTGACTCTCAGCGGCGAGAGCTACACAGTGATTGGCGTAATGCCGCGCGGTCTTAGCTTCCCGATCTTGAACAACACCGAAGTCTGGAGAACGATCAGTCCGTTGCTAGCCGCCAATTCGGGCTGCCAGCGCGGTTGCGTGATTCTTCGCGTCATGGCAAAGCTGAAACCGGAGGTGACGATCGATGCAGCTCGGGCTGAGATGAGCGGGCTCACGCAGCAAATCGCAGAGCGCTATCCCGATACAAACAAGGGAGTGGGATCCACGCTGGTGCCCCTTCACGAGCAGTTGGTCGGCGATGTGCGTCCGGCGATGTTGCTGTTGCTTGGAGCAGTCGGGCTGGTGTTGTTGATCGCGTGCGCCAACGTAGCCAATTTGCTTTTGGCGCGGGCTGCGGCTCGCGAGAAGGAAGTCGCGATTCGCGCCGCGCTTGGCGCTGGCCGCGCGCGACTCGTTCGCCAGCACCTGACTGAAAGCCTGGTGCTTGCCGTGATCGGCGGCGCGTTAGGTTTGCTGATCGCGTTCTGGATGGTCGATCTGCTTGTGAGCTTTGCTCCGAAAGGCACCCCCAGGCTCGATGAGATCGCGATAGACCGAAGCATTCTTGCTTTCACTTTTGGGATCGCCGTGTTAACCGGGCTGACCTTCGGTTTGGCGCCGGCACTCCTGTCTTCGAGAACCAACTTCAACAGCGCGCTCAAGGAAGGCGGCAGGGACACGAGCGCTACGTCACGCGGCGCCCGCCTTCGAAGCGCGCTTGTCGTTTCCGAAGTGGCGCTCGCGTTGATGCTGCTGGTCGGCGCGGGGTTACTGATCAAGAGCTTCGTAAACCTTCAGCGTGTCGATCCGGGATTCAATCCGAAGAGCGCCTTGCGAGTTGATGTCACGCTTCCGCGCACTCGCTACCCGGAGCGGAATCAATCGGCGGCTTTCTACAAACAGCTTCTCGAACGGGTAGCCGCGTTGCCCGGCGTTCAGTCCGCTGGAGCTGTGTCGAGCTTGCCGCTCAGCGGTGGCGGCACCGACAGTGACTTCGCGATCGAGGGACGGCCGCCTGCCGAACCCGGTCACCCTCAGGTCGCCTGGTACAGTTCAGTTACTCCCGACTACTTCCGCGCTATGGGTATACGGCTGCTCCGTGGCCGCGAATTTACGGAAGCTGACAACGCCGCCGCCCCAAAGGTAGTCTTGATAAGCGAGAGTATGGCGCGTCGTTACTTTCCTGACGAGGACCCGCTTGGCAAGCGGCTGGTGTTCGGCAAAGACGCGAGAGAGATCGTCGGGATCATCTCCGACGTGAAATTCTTCGGTTTGAATCTTGACGCCCGGCCCTCGATGTACTTCCCGCACCAGCAGAATCCGGCCAGAGGATTGAGCCTTGTCGTGCGAACGCAGGGCAACCCGTTGACGCTGGCGGCGGCGATTCGCGGCCAGGTGTCAGCTCTCGACCGCGACCTGGCGGTGTCTAGCGTAATGACGCTGGAGGAACTTGTTGGCACGTCGCTCGCGGAGCCGCGATTTGTTCTTCTGCTGCTTGGGGCATTCGCGGCGGTTGCAATGTTGCTGTCGGCCATCGGCGTCTACGGGGTGGTGTCGTACTCGGTGACCCAGCGCTCGCACGAGATCGGCGTGCGCATGGCGCTGGGCGCGCAGATGAGCGACGTGTTGAAGCTGGTTGCCGGGCAAGGAATGAGCCTGGTGCTCGGAGGCGTCGGGCTCGGGTTGATAGCCGCGTTCGCCTTGAGCCGCGTGATGGAGAGTTTGTTGTTTGGCGTCAGCGCGACGGACGTCACAACCTTCGCGGCCACTTCGCTGATTCTGGCAGGAGTGGCCCTGGGAGCCTGTTTCGTGCCGGCTCGAAGGGCGACGAGAGTGGATCCGATGGAGTCGCTTAGATATGAATGACGATGGAGAAGAGGGAATTTCAGATTTCAGATTTCAGATTTCAGATTTCAGATTTCAGATTGGAAGTTCCAGATTTGAGATTTCAAAACTTAATTCTGAAATCGTTTGGAATCTGCGATCTGAAATCTGCGATCTGAAATCTGCGGTCTGCGATCTGCGATCTGAAATATCGAAGTCTGAACCTGAGGATTCTTAGAGATTCGCGATTATTAATCCCTGCTCTTCAATCCTCTATCCTCGAGCTTCGATCTCGACAA
>Ga0137403_10008368_pt1 | contig 11578 bp, 9 predicted proteins | sample CZOMad2_1_16fung_FD_122057 | JGI IMG/M metagenome (GOLD analysis project Ga0137403, IMG submission 122057) | Vadose zone soil fungal communities from Angelo Coast Range Reserve, California, USA - CZOMad2_1_16fungal (Hybrid Assembly) | ecosystem: Environmental > Terrestrial > Soil > Vadose zone...
GAGAGCATGTTGATGAAACCGGGTGCGACTGCGAGGCCGGTTGCGTCTAAGGTCGCCTTTGCGTGGGCATCGCCCAGATCGCCCACCCTGACAATGCGATCGCCGCGAATGGCAACATCGACACGTTTCGGTTCACTGCCGGTGCCGTCGTAAACTGTGCCGCGCTTAATAATAATATCGAAGGCGGTGGGATCCAGTGATGGAGGTTGGGCCTGTCCCATAATGCCTGATGCTAGCGCTAATACGAGAACAGTGGTCGTCCCAAACTGCTTCCGAAACATCAGTCGATTGAAAAAGCGCAGCGCGGCAATGTCGACACTAAAGAGAGAAAATGGAACAGGCATGCAAAAACTTTCGAAGTTACGATTCGTATACGTTCTATCTCTCTAACCGTGAGCGACCGCCATCGCTTTCTCCTTTTAAGTCTATTCGCCGTCTTTAGCGTTGCGCTCAAGACTGAGCTGCGTCGCGAAAAAGCCGCGTAGCGACATCGACCAGGATGGTGCGCCGGCCAACAGATTGAAAATTGCGAGCCTTTGCTACAACGGTCTTGACCGGTGAACGCTGCAAGATGCGGCAAATGCGCGAATGTGTATAACCGTTCTAGAATTTTTCATTCAGTCTGGAATGTTTGATCTTTTTTCATCAGACATTTCCGAAAGCTCACCCATAGGGTGCAGTCTTACACTTTTTCGCCATAAAAATGCACGTGATAGGGAGGCAGGCTGCGATCTAGCCATTGAAATGGAGTTGAAATCGGAAATGCCGATGACTCCCCGAACGGCAACTCACAAAAGGAGCAAACCATGAATCGTCAAACATCGGCGATGATAGCGGGGGTTGTATTCTGTGTAGTAGCGCTATTCATGTTGGTGCCGCTGGCCGGACAAAAGGTGTCGGCCAAGAATGCGCTGCAAACAGGAGCTCAGGGCAATAACGACAACGACAACGATAACGATAACGATAACGGTAACGACAAAGATAAAGATAAAAATAAAAATAAACCCCCCAAACCTAAACCTAAACCAACGCCGGTGTCGGGGATCTACAACCCGTACCCGTCTGGGATTCTCCCGGACGATTTGAACGCAGAGATCAATAGGGTCCTGCGGGAGATCGATGTCATTGAAAATAGAGCGATTCAGAGGTGGCACTCCTTACAGCCCCCGGTACTGACCAATCAGCCGCCAATACTTCAGAACACCGGAACTGAATCAATAGAAACGCTCGGCGAGCTTATGAATTACGACAAAAACATCGCGCCCGGCAAAAACCAAGCCTGCGCGTCTTGCCACATGCCGTACGTCGCCTTTAGCGGACCGATCCCGTCGGTGAATCTGACGATGGTCGCGTATCCCGGAACGGTTCATTTTCGGGCCGGCAAGCGGACAGCCCAAAGATACACGTATGCACCCTTTTTCCCAGTACTCCAGTTCAACGAGGTACAGGGTCTTTTCTTTGGCGGAAATTTTTGGGATTCGCGCGCGACCGGATATTTGCTTAGAAACCCCGACGCCGAACAGGCACAGGGTCCTCCCGTCGATACTCAAGAAATGGGCAGCCCTGACACTGCCTGCATCGCGTACAAGCTTAAGCAGTCTGTGTACAGACCTCTCTTTGAGTTGGTATGGGGCAAGGACTCCTTAGATATCAAGTTCCCACACGACACCGAGGAGATCTGTGCAACCCCAGGAGGGGCTGCCGCGTTCCACGGGGACACCACCCCAGTTCGGCTAAAGCCCGAGGAGCGCCTCAAAGCAACCGAGGCTTATAACCACTGGGGGCAGTCCCTTGACGCATACGAGCAGTCTGTGCAGGTCAGCGCTTTCTCGTCGAAATTCGACGCCTTCCTGGCGGGCCATTACACGTTGACTCCAACCGAGCGAGCGGGTTATGACCTGTTCCGCGGCAAGGCTAACTGCAATTCATGCCACCTGGATGGAAGAGGAACCGCTCTGACCCCAGGACAGAGCGACAACAGCAAGGCCGCCCAGGTAAACCCTCTGTTCACCTGCTTCGGCTCGGCCAACGAGGGCCTTCCCCTGAATCCCAGGAATGCTTTCTTTTATCAGACCACGCCGGATTACCTCGGCTTCATTGGAAATCCCTTCGGCTTCGGCTACAGAGATTTGGGACTCGGGACTTTCCTCCGAAGCGGTCCCGGTTCCTGGCCCAACCCGAATATAACTTGGAGACAATTTGCACCGCTTAACGACGGCATGATGCAGGTATCTTCGGCGCGCAATGTGGCCATGGTACCGCCACAGTGTCCCACCACCGAGGCGCCCGGGCCTTACTTCCAGAAGGAATTCTTTCACAACGGCTACATCAAGAGCTTGAAGCAACTCGTCCACTTCTACAACACGCGCGACAAACCGGGCTATGCGTACAACGTTACTTCCGGACACTGCCCGGAGGGAACGATCGAAAAAGTCGACTGCTGGCCTATGCCCGAGGTGCCGAACAATATCGATATGACCACCGGTGATCTCGGTTTGACCGATGCAGAAGAAAACCAGGTTGTCGCATTCCTGCAAACGCTCACTGATGGTTTCACGAGATCTTACCCCAACCAGGATACTTTTACGGGGGCTTGCACAACCTGTGACCCGACAACGGACCCGAATTGTACGCCTTCGAGGCAAGGTAATGGGAGTCTTATCCCTACGCCGCCGCTTCCGCCGTGCGCACCGGAAATCTGCGACGTTTCGCCCACGCCGAGTCCGAACCCTATTCCGTAGTGCAAACCGCTAAACGGCAGATGAGAGGGGCGTGTGCGAACGGATTATGGACGCAAGGGGTCGTCCGGGACCCCATGCTCCTTTCGTCGTCTTGCCAGGGGAACATGAATTTAGTGTTATTCGGATGGAGGTTTGTCCATGAATAGATTTCTTCTGAAGCTGGCGATGAGTATGGTAGTGGCCGGCCTATTCTGCTCCACGCCAGCGGCCGCGCAGGTGGCCCCTACGACTAAAAAAGCTGCGAGCGTCAAGATCACCCAGGGGCCAGGAATTGAACGCGCAGACTCCTATTTGACAATTGTCAGGTGGACAATCAACAACCCCGGGGGATCGCCCGAGCATTACGGAGTGGTGCATTACGGTATGAATCCCAAGGATCTTAACCAAACAGCGAAATCTCCAATCAGGCTGAACCCTGGCCATCCCGACACGGTTTTCCGCGTGCGCATAGAAGGCCTCAAGCCTGGGACAACCTACTATTATAAGGTCGACTCGATGGAAGCCAACGGCAAAGGCGACGGGGTGACCAGCAAGGTAAAAACCTTCAAGACAAAGTAGCGGAGCACTTTTGCTCTTACCTCAATTCGACCCGGGTAAATGCTTCCAGTGTTTCTCCCTCTAATTGGGGTGCAGCACATCCGCGCGTTTAGGTTCAACGCCGCGAAGGTCAATCACTTCGCCAATGATGCGAGTCTGTCACCAGGAGCGGTCATTGGGCATCGGCGACGTCAGGGAGTCGCACAACGAGGGTCAAGGTCAGGAACGTGCGGTTACCCGCGTGAAAAGTATCGCGCTGCTCGCGGATCCGTTTTTAGCAACGAGTTGAGGACAACGCGTTCCACCTTGAAACACGCATTCTCCTCACGGAATGTGTTAATCTTCGTATGGTAACCTCGAATTCATCCGAGCAACCCGCGTGGCAACGCAATGCGATCTTCAAATTTTTTGCATCGCTTAAACTCGCGGTGGTTTTGCTAACCATGCTCATCATCGCCGCAATCGCGGGCACGCTCTATGAATCAAGCTTCGATGCGAAGGTTGCGCGTGCCTACGTTTACGGAGCACCGTGGTTTAATGTCTGGCTGCTTTTGCTCGGAGCGAATCTTACCTGTTCCGCGCTGTCGCGCTGGCCCTGGCGCAAACATCATGTTGCGTTTCTCATAACGCATCTCGGTATCATCACGCTGCTGATCGGCTCGCTCATCGGCAGGATTTGGGGAGTCGAAGGAACAATCACGCTCTTTAAAGGCGAACCGCCAACGAATCGGCTCCTGGTCGATCAACGTCAGCTCCGCGTCCACGATGTCGATGGAATCGTGAAAGGCTATCCCGCGGAATTCTTGCATCATCCGCCAAGTCCGCAGCATCCGCGCGATCTTGGCTTTCTCGCCAGTGGCGCGCGCTTGAACATTATCGATTACGCGCCGGCGATCGAAGGAAAGCTTAACCCAAAGCCGCTGAATGACGGCGGAGCGCCGGCCCTGCATTTCACAATCGCCACCGCGATGATGAACCAGCATCTCGATGGCTGGCTGCTCGCTGATGATCCGCAGCATGGAAGTTTCTCGATGGGTCTCGCAAACATTGAACTGAAACGCGGCACCGCGCCGATATCGACGTCGGCGGATGGTAGGGACGGCTCGCCGAGCCGTCCGCCTTCGGAGAGCAAAGCGAATCCGAAGGATCAGGAAATCGATCTCGAGGAATCGATTTTCGCGTTTAGCAAAGCGCCGGATGAACAGATTGGCCGTGTTCGCAAAGGCGGGAGCTCCGGCGCGAAAGTTCGCTTGCTCGCCCCTAAGGACGGAAACAAAGGGGAAGTCGTAATTTCCTCAGGCGATAAAGAAGCCCGCTTCGATGTCGCAGAAAATCTTGGACGCGATGTCGCAATCGCCGGAACGCCGTTCACGCTAAAGATCGACAACTACTGGCCCGATTTTCGAATCGAGAATGGCAGACCGGGTTCGCTCAGCGATCAGCCGAATAATCCCGTAGTGCTTGTTACGATACACGGCAAAAGCGTTTCCATTGCCGCGGCTGAAACGAATCCGCATGGAGCTAGCAAGGAACTCACTGCAACTGGCGGTCCGCCGGCGATGCCCGCGCCCGGTGAAGAAGCGCCAAATCATCTCACGTTGTTTATTGCCGACGATGGCCCGATCACTTACGCGCTCGTCTCGCGCAAGAGCGGCAAATCATCCGGCAAGATCGATTTCAACCAACCTCTCGTCACCGGTTGGGCCGATTGGCAGCTCGTCATTGATAAGACAATGCCGCACGCGCAGCAACGGACAGATTTCACTCCAGTGAAATCCGAGCAAACATCGACAACTTCCGCCGCGGCCGATTTGCCCGATGCCGTCCGCGTTCGAATTCAGCAAAACGGCGAAATGCTGGAGCAATGGGTTCCGGCTGGCTGGCAAATAGCAATTCCAACTGCACCTAACAAAACCATGATTGCTTATGGCTGGGAAGTGATTGGATTACCGATAGGCCTTCAACTGCTCGACTTTGAAGTAAAACGCAATGAAGGCAGCGACAGCCCTGCGGGATTTAAAAGCAGTCTGCAAATCGTCACGGCAGACGGCGAAACCGCCACCGGCTCGTGCTGGATGAACAATCCGTTTAGTTATCCCGGCGCCTGGTGGCACACCTGGACCGGCCTCACCTATAAAATTTCGCAAGCATCTTGGAATCCGGAAAACCTCGGGCAAAGCAGCGTGCAGATTTTGCGCGATCCCGGCTGGCTATTAAAATGGATCGGTTCGCTACTGGTGGTGATTGGCGTGTTCATGATGTTTTACCTCCAGCCGTACCGAAAACAAACCGAAGGCGAACCGATCACGCCGACTCCCCATCCAAAATCGAACGAGCAGAAGCATCCGGCAGCTACCGGATCGCCAGCCATCCCGGCGACAGTTCAGCATTAATTCCGACAGTTTTCACCAGTTGAAAGCTGAAACAAGACGTTGAACGTTTTGCTCTCAAATGAGAAACAGGAGAGTTATTCAATCGTTCGTGTTTGTGGGCTTGGTGGCGGTTTTGGCCGCATCGGCGTTGGACATTGCTCGGATGAAAGTGGCATACGAGGTCACTAGTTTCAGCTGAGAAAGAATCACTTCTTTTCTCGTCATCCCAAAAAATCCGACGCGCTCTTCCCCATCAACGAAGTACAAAATCGTCGGGATATATCGAATGCCGTACCACAACCCGAGACTGGGACTCTGATCAAGCTTGACCCGGACCACCTTCAAGTAATTGAGGTATTCGCTGGGGATTTCCTCCAGGATTCGGTCCAACGTCATCGACGGAAGGCTCCATCCAGGGGCAAACTCAACCAGCACCGGTTGGTTGGATTTCAAAACTTCAGTTTCAAAGTTTGTTTCAGTTACTTCGAGAGTCGGTTTCATAGGCCAAGGTAAAGTTTAAGGTTGCACTCCTGCTAGTGTGCGTGTGGAAGGGTGCGAAACTATTTTGGTTGTGCCCGCGTCCCGAGTCCGCGGCGGACGCACCAGGACCGGCAACACAGCTGAGATTGCCATGATCCCTGCGATGACATGAAGCGCGCCGCGATATGAACCAGCTGTTTCCCGCATGTGGGCGATTAGCAGGGGACCGAATACGCTGGCAAATCCCCAGGCCGTCAACATCAGGCCGTAGATGGGACCGACGTTCTTCGGACCGAAATAATCAGCGGCAAACGCGGGCATGGTGCCAAACCCGCCGCCGTAACACATCAACACCACGAACGCAGCGATGGTCATTAACGAGGCAGTTGTGATGTTCGGAAGAAACCAGAACAACAGAATCTGACTAAGAAACATTACCAGGAAAGTAGCACGCCTGGTGATCGAATCGGAGACCCACGCCCAAAACACTCGTCCGACGGCGTTACCAATACTCGCCAATCCGACCATGCTAGCTGCGACTACCGCTGTTACTCCGGTCAACTCCTGAAAAAGCGGTGCCTCCTGCGAAATGATTGAGATGCCTGCGCAAGTATTGAGAAACAAAAGCAGCCAGAGCGCCCACCACTGCCAGGTCTTGAGCGCCTCGCTTAGCGTGAAGTCACGGCCTGCGCGGTGCGAAGTTTGGCTCGCTGTCGGCGTCCAGCCCTCAGGCTTCCAACCATCAGGTGGATTCCGCATGAATAATCCTGTTACACCCGTGACGATCAGATATGCGATGCCGAGATAAGCAAAAGTGGTCAGCACACCGACACTTTGAATCAGTCGGGTAGCCACAGGCGCGGTAATGAGCGCGCCGGCGCCGAATCCGCCAACCGCGATCCCGGTAATGAGCCCTCTGCGGTCTGGGAACCACTTCACCAGCACCGCCACCGGAACTATGTAGCCAAGGCCGAGGCCAATTCCACCGATCACGCCATAACTGAGATATAACCACCATAGGCTATGTGAGAAGCTGGCCAGAAAAACGCCCAGCCCATAGAGCGTGCCGCCGGTCAACGCGACGACGCGCGGTCCCTTGCGGTTCAACCACAAGCCACCGAAAAACGCGGCAACGCCCAGGACAAAAATGCTGATCGTAAACGTCAGCGTCACTTCCCAGATGCTCCAGCCGAATTGCTTCGCAAGCGGGACACGGAAAACGCTCCAAGCATAGACCGCACCCAGCGCAATCTGCAAAAACACTCCTGCGATTGCAATCACCCATCGATTATTGCTTCGCATAAATTCCTCCTACGACAATGGCATTACCACGCCGCCGTTCTTGGGAATGGCATCGAAAGTCGCCTCGTCGATTTTGAGGTGTGCCATAACCAGTTCCGACGGAGTGTGAGCTAGCCACTCCGAGAACGAAAACTCCTGAAAACGATCGACCTTGCCGAACATCTCCAGGAACACCAGGTCCGTATCCCCCGTGTTCTCGATGTTATGCAGCAGCGTTTTCTGCACGTACCCGACATCTCCCTCTTGAAAGTCCATGGTTCGAGCTTTGTTGCCCGTCGCCACGACAGTCATTCGTCCCTTTCCAGTGATATAGTACTGCCACTCATCCGCGTTCGGATGCCAGTGCAGCTCCCGCATTCCGCCGGGATGAACGGTGACCATGGCCATCGCCGTGGTTGTCACTTTGAAATTCTTGGAATCAACAATCCGTACCTCGCCGCCTTTCGTCTGCTTCGTCGGCGGTATTTCCATCGTGCGAAAAGCAAAATCCTTCGGTGATTTTCCCAGCGCTCCGGCCGCTGTTTTCTGATCGGCCTCCAGTCCCCCTGGAACATCCGTTTGGAAAATAAACAGCTCTTGCCTGGGCACATTTTTAAAGGCGTTTTCGCTAACGCCGAAATTTTTTGACAGCACCTCGGGCGCTAAGTGGGCCATTGAGTCGCTGAGCAGCACTGTCTCCGACTCGGAAAAATCGCCGTCGTCGAACACGAGCATGAATTCGCATCCATCGGGATTCAGGCCTTGAATCGAGTGGGGGATCCCGCTAGGGAAAAACCAAAGATCGTTTTTCTTCACATCGGCGACAAAACTCTTGCCGTCTGCATCGATCGCCGTAATCCGCGCTGTCCCGTAAAGCATGATGGCCCATTCGGCGGAGGTGTGCCAATGCAACTCACGGACGCCTCCGGCGGAGAGTCTCATGTTTACGCCCGCCAGGGTTTTGGAGACGGGTAATTCCCGAACAGTCACCTCGCGTGACCATCCGCCTTCGTAAGTGCGTTTGTTCGCGAAAGAGAATGGATATTTGAAGTTTTGGACCAGGCTCTTGGAGTCCGTGGCAGGTGGCCATATCGAATCTGGGTTCTGACCATCCAATGTCTGGTTAGCCGGTCCAGGATCGCTTCTGCTTCGGTCTGACTGCGCTACTTCTGCCCCTACTACTTTTTGCAATGCGGCGAAGCTCCCTATCGCTACCGCGGTTTTTCCGATGAAACTTCGACGAGTGAATGTGCTCATAATTATTGCTCCTTACGTTTCTGAGTTTGTTTTTCTGATTTGAAATTGATTACCTCGTGCGTTCCAGGAGCTACTTGGTCAGCAACTAGCGTGTTCATTTCGATCCTCGCAGCGTCGTCCCAACCCAATCATGCTGCTCCTCCCCGACGACGATGATTGTATCGGGCGGGTAAGGTTTGCCGGGATAGGGCGACCGAAGTATCCCAAGCGCGTTCGAAGCGAAGATCGATACGAAGATCATCACTATCGCGAGAGGATAATTCGTTTTCATAAGAGGATGTTATCGGTCCGTTGAATCAGTTTCTACGACACGTCGGTAGGATTTTCCGTTGCCACCCAAGGACGGATCGGCATTGCCTCTTCCGAGGGAGGGGCGAGGAGCGTGACTCAAGGAACGGCGGCTTCCAAGCCGCCGATTCAACAAATGGCGACCTGAAGATCGCCGCTCCTTGATGTTAGTAGCGTTCTGCGGCGAAAACAGATTCCGGATCGGAACCGGAAACTTTGCCGACCGCGATCCAGCCGAGTCGGCTGACTAGCGCGCCAAGTAGAAATGAAATCGCCGCGAACGGAACCAGGCTGAAAAACCGCAGGATAAGCGCAAGCGGACCGTTCAAAATTTCGCCGATCTGAATGAGCCAGCCCGATCCATGCTCATGTATCGCGCGATCGGCGGCACCGTGTTTATCGACGCTGAGCCAGATCAAAAGCGCAGTCTCAACCGCGGCCGCATAAAACCCGAGGAAGTTAAGCGCAGCGATTCGGTGCCCGAGCAATTCCAATAGGGCAGCGGCGGATCCCAATCCTGCGGTCCCAAAATGAATCGGCAGCAGGGTCCGATGCAAAAACCACGCTGGAATTGCGGTAGCGCCGAGCAGCACGCCAGTGTAAGTCGCAAGCAGAGTTCCGAAGATCGCCGCACCACAAATGAAGATGCCGGCAGCGACGCGCAAGAGTTGATCGAGTGTGCCAGGGAAGATCTGATGCGCGTGCAGTTCGAGCGCGATCAAACCCGGAACGGCGCATGCGCCGAACGCGCTGAGAATCCAGGCACCCATGGACATTGCTGATCTGTGTTTGAAAACGCGCAGCATGTTGAGGAAGAGATGGGGGCGGCCCAGATCCATGATCAGCAGAATCGGTGAAAGAATTGCCCCAGCTATGGATGCGACCCACATGGCTGTGCGCGCAAGATCGAGATGATGAAAGATAACGGCGCCGCTTGCGATTACGGCCGACATTCCGGCCATTCCACCGAAGAAAAAATAAAGCGGAACTTCCCAGGTCCAGACCGGCGGTTTCACCACGGGCTGACCGTAGTAACCGGGTTTGCGCGGAATCGGGCCACCGGCAACGTCCACGCCTTTGCCCGCAACGACGCCCTCCTTCCACGCTTGCTCGCGCAGCTCTTCGAGTCGCTTTTCGGATGGCGAATTGGTTGTCATGAGAAAAACGCGAACGCCAGGAGCGTTGCGATGATTGATGCAATGGCGGTTGCGAACGCCGAAGTCCACGCGGACTTTAGATAAATCGTTGGAATCTGCGGTTTCGGTGGAAGGCCATAGGCTTCCGGTTCCCCGAGAATCAAAAAGAACGCGTGAATGCCGCGCACGGATGTTTCCGTAGGATCGTAAAGTTGCGCGTCGTTGTAACCGCTTTGTTGCAATTGCTGCACGCGCTCCACTCCGCGTGCGCGTAAATCGTCGAGTCGGCCAAACACGATCGATTCGGTTGGACAAACTTTTGCACACGCGGGTACGAGTCCGCTCTTTTGTCGATCGTAACAAAATGTGCACTTAAATGCGCCACCTGCGTCTGGCAGCGGTTGCGGTCGGCGATCGATTACACCAAACGGGCACGAGACCACGCAATAGCCGCACCCGTTGCAAACATCGTTTTGCACGAGGACGGAGCCGACTTCCGTCCGCACGATTGATCCGGTTGGACAGGCTTCAAGACAACCCGCTTCCTCGCAATGCTTGCAAACGTCGGACAAGAACACCCAGCGGAATGGATCTTCGTCCAGCGACATCGGGCCCGCGATTTGATTTCCCTTCGCACGGTCCTGTTCCAGAAACATCACGTGCCGCCAGGTCGATGCACCGAGATGTCCGGTGTTGTCGTAAGAATTTCCCGACCAAATGAAGCCGTCATCCGGCACGTGGTTCCATTCTTTGCACGCGACTTCGCAAGCCTTACAACCGATGCAAACAGAGGGATCCGTGAAGAATCCCACTTCGACGTGATCGCGCACGTAGGAATGCTTCCGCTGATTCGTACTCTGAATGCCTTCGCCAATCATCGATTATCGATCTTTCCTTCCAAGCCATGACCGCCACCGGCTCTGGCGCAAGGCGCACCTGCCGCTGGTTGTTCGGGGTGCAAATTAGGCGGGCCACCCTTCGGCACATATTTGTCGAGCCAATCTTCAAAGGCGGGACCTCGCGGCAATCGGCCAGGCACAATGTTGCAGGTGAGCGCCTTCGCTTCCATGATCGTGACGTTCGGCTCGCCCGAAATCGGAATTAAATCATTCGTGGACCCGCCCTTCACCGGTCCGGCCGAACCGAAATGAAACGGCATCGCGATTTGGTGTACGGTTTTCCCGTTGAGATGCAGTGGCCGGATACGGCGGCTGACGAGTGCGCGGGCTTCGATTGCTCCGCGTAAACTCACGATCGAAATGTGGTCGCCGTTGCCGATCTTCAGCTCGACTGCAAGCTCGGGGGACATTTCAGCGAAGAGCTCAGGTTGCAACTCCGCGAGATGACTGAGAAAGCGCGACATACCTCCGGCGGTATGATGCTCGGTCAGCCGGTAAGTTGTAAGAACAAAAGGAAATCGCGGGTCTCCAGGGGGCGCGAATCGATTTTCCTGGCGGGTAAACCAATGCACAGCCGGATTCGTGTC
>Ga0137403_10008369_pt1 | contig 11578 bp, 8 predicted proteins | sample CZOMad2_1_16fung_FD_122057 | JGI IMG/M metagenome (GOLD analysis project Ga0137403, IMG submission 122057) | Vadose zone soil fungal communities from Angelo Coast Range Reserve, California, USA - CZOMad2_1_16fungal (Hybrid Assembly) | ecosystem: Environmental > Terrestrial > Soil > Vadose zone...
CAAGCGGTGGCCGATCCGGTACTCCAGCTGCTAGAGTGGACGATCGAGCGCGCGGGCCCGGTGCCCGTGCTGCTCGAGCGCGACAACGACGTCCCTGAGCTCAGCGAGCTGCTCGCCGAGCTGTCCGTGTTGCGTGAGCTGCAAACGCGCGCCCTCGGTCGCCACGCGGAGCGCCATGCAAAGAGCGCTTGAATCAGCGCTGGCCGAGCTCACGCTCGGCCCAGAAATCGCCGTCACCGACGCACTCGGGATCGCGGCCTGGCTAGCACGACACCAAGTCGAGGCCGAGGACGCCCGCCGTGCGGCGCAGGAAGGGACCGTACTCGACGAGATCGGGGGCGATGCGGCGCTCGTCCGACAGCGTCGACAGCGTGCGACGCAGGATGTCGAGCCCCGCCTTGAAGATCAGTTCCCCAGTTCCCAGGATCCATGTAGCCGACGCTAATGAGAATCGCGGGGCCAACGAACGCGCGCCAATGCTCCCAAAACCCTGCCTGCGCGGGGGGCAGCGGGACAGTACTGTGCATGCCCTCTAGCGACACTTGTCCGGCGCGTGACGCTTGGGTTCCCATCCGCCTCCTTGCGCTCTGACTTAGCGCAAGTATAGCACGGGGAGTTAACTATAGCTAACTATGACTTTTTCGAATGCGCAGGAACGGCATTGGGAGGCGCGACCCAGATTTTCTCCGCGGCGGGACGCCCCAGAACAACAGCGCCGGCGGGCGTGTTGAGGGAGAGGGTTTGATCGTAGTTGCGTTTATGCAGGCGCAACTCGCTTCCCGGCCGAATACCGCGCTGGTCCAGCAACTCGGCCAGATTGGAATCGCGCTCGTAGACGCTGGCCACGATATAGGTCCCGCCCGGTTCCGCTTCCGCCAGCAGCAGGTGACCGCGTTTTCTTTTCTGGGCTGGGCTCTCAATCGTCGCCAAATTGCCATGGGGACAGGCTCCTCCAGGCCCCAGTTTCTCGATCAGCAACGCTTCGAACTCCGCGGAAACGGCGTGTTCCAGCCTTTCCGCCTCGTCATGTGTCCGATACCACGGCATACCGAAAATCTCTGTCAGCATGCGTTCGATCAGGTGATGGCGTACGGCAAGACGCTTTGCGATCTTCCGCCCGGCGAGGCTCAATCGCACTCGTCCGTCCTTGCGCACTTCCACAAGGCCGTCGCGCTTGAGCCGCCGCAAGGCCATCGTCACAGCCGGAGGCGAAACCTCGAGCCAATTCGCCAGCGTAGCCGAAATTACTGCTTCCCCTTCGCTTTCAGCTTCGAAAATTGCCTTCAGATAGTCTTCTTTGGAAACGGTGATCATCGCGAGGCGAGATTATAACTGTCCATACCACTTGCGCAACCCGGGCGGATTCGGGCGCTCAGAAGACCCAGCCCTGCAAAGGAAATGCGTCCTCCGTTGCAGGGCTGGTTGGCTGGATTTCTGCTGTGTTGAAAGGACCCTACGGTTCCATTCCAGGCAATACATCCGTTTTCTCAACGCGCACCGACCGCAGCCCCTTGGGATCAATTCCCAGAGCCTGAAGAATCGTCGGTGCAACCTGTGACGTGGCCACCGGAGTCTTGTTCACGCCCACGGGGGCTCCAGCTCCCGACACGATCAACCCAACGTTGGTGTCGCCATAGCTGAAGCCGCCGTGCTCCGCGTTCTTCTTCGATGACGTTGTGTAATCGTTCCGTACTGCGGTTGCACGATGATGTCCGGCGTACGGCTGTCCGTAGCGGGATTGTTGAATTTGAGCTTCAGCTCGTTGCCGGCCATCACCTCATCAATGAACAACGCGCTCGCGTTGGTGTTGAGATAGGCGGCAACTTTCGCGGTCATCGACTGATCGGCCAGCCAGATCAAGGCCACATCGTCATCGCTGATGGCGCCGCAAGGACCCGTACTGCAGCCACCCGCGCTCACCAAGGCGATCGCCGCTGAATTCGTCCCACCATCCGGCAAGGCCGCTACCAGATCCGCCAGATGTCCGGGTTTATTCGTCTTGACCGGGTTGATCGGCGACTGGCCATGTTTGGAGGTGACGATGAACAGGGTGGAGTCATAAATACCCTGATCCTTCAAGCCCGCGATCATGCTAGCCAAAGCGGCATCCGTCTTCTGCAAGGCGTATGCGAGAACAGCTGTCGGCGTCCCCGCACCGTCGGTATACCCGCCGGGCTTGCCGGTGAACGTCGTGTCATCGGCGCAGCTCGCGTCGAAGTTGTCTTTCTCCAGCTTTTGACCCACGCTCACGCCCTGGAAGTTCATGCCAAATACGGCAGGCGCTCCAGGTCCGGGCGTCCCATCGTGTTTCTTCCCCTGGATTTCATTCAAAATGCCCTGCACCTTCAAAGCATCGTTCTCGACCGTGCAAACCACGCTGACCGTGGCATCCAACCCGCCGACGTTGGTGATTTCCGGGGTATAGAGGTCTTCGACTCCGTTGCGCGAGTTGCCGTTTACAAGATCGTAAGCTGGATGCTTGTCAGCCCAAGCTGTGTGACCGCCGTGGGCTCGTACAACCTCAAAAATCGTGTTCGAGCGCAACGCAGCGGAAGGATAAATCGCGATGCAGTTCCCGTGAGAATCCTTCCCCCTAGGCAGCTTTGCCGGATCAATCACGTTTTGCGAAACATTCGCCGAGTTGTAGACGTCGATACTTTCGTCAAACGTAAGCAAGTTCCCAGCCGGACCCGAGCAGGTCGTGTTCGTGGGATCCCACAGAGCGCGATCGTAGCTAACATCGTAGAAAAATCCGTGGGAGATGGGCGAACCGCCTGTCACCAGCGCCAACAGTCCAGGAAACGAATCCGAGTTCGCCGGCGTCCGAGCGTTCGTGAAGGTCGTGCCCCGGTGCGCCAACTCCGAGAGCGCTGACTTCGGGAACTTGTTAACGTAGTTGGCAACATCCAAAGCGTGGAGTCCATCCACGCTAATCAACAACACGTGCTTGGCCTTCGGGCCGTCTTGTGCGACCGCGAACAGCGAGCTCAGGAACAGCAAGGAACCAACCACCAGATTTCTCATCTTCACAGCAAAGTCCCTCCGAGGGAGATTAACGGCAAGCGAGTCATTGGAAACCGGCACCGTTACTGGACCGTGAAGAGGAGGTGAATATCTCGTGAACGCGGCTGAGAATGGCTGGCAACCGGCCGAGCGCTAATCAGGGCCTTATTCGGACCCGCCAATTGGTTAGGTTCAATCAGCAGGGTTGTAACCCGAACTCGGCTGTTAGAAATTTGGAAGATTTCCACAAGACTACTAATGTTTCCCTATTGTAAACGTTTACCTTTTCGCGTACTATTCCCCGCCAGAGGTGAGACTTCCTATGAAACCCTGCGGTTCCATCGCCCTCCCCAGGGCCTTGATTCTGGTCTTCGTCCTGCTCCTCGTCAGCGCAGGCAGCCAAGCTCAGTCCGGATCGACGCCCTATCACTGGCAAAACGTGAAAATCGTGGCCGGAGGCTTCATCACCGGCATCATTCCCCATCCCACCGTCCCCGGCGTGATGTTCGTCCGCACCGATATTGGTGGCGCCTATCGCTTTAACCCCTCCTCGAAGAAATGGACCCCGCTCACGGACATCTTCAACCAAAATGACTGGAACTTAACGGGCACGGAAAGCATTGCACTGGACCCAGTCGACCCGTCGCGGGTCTATCTCGCACAAGGAACCTATACTGAGGTTTGGTCGGGCAAGGGAGCGATCTTGCGGTCCAACAACTTCGGCGCATCCTTCGCCCGCACAGATTTACCCATCCAACTCGGCTCCAATGAGCCCGGGCGCTATTCCGGCGAACGTCTGGCCGTCGACCCGCAGCACCACAACATCCTTTATCTCGGATCGCGCAACAACGGCCTCTGGACGAGCACAGACTTCGGCGCAACTTGGAGCGCAGTCAGTTCCTTTCCCGTCTCCGGACCCACTAGCGGCGTGGGTGTGATTTTCGTCGTGTTTCAGCCCACGAGCCAGCACCCCAAACGCGAAACTCTCTACGTGGGAGTATCCGACTCAACCTCTGGACTCTATAGCAGCACCGACGGCGGAGTAACCTGGCAAGCAGTCGCTGGCCAACCGGTGGGATTCTTCCCAACCCATCAAGCGCTGGCGCCGGACGGCACCCTCTATATCACCTATGGAGACGGCACGGGCGCCGATGGCATGGGCGGCCAGCGCATTGGCAACGGCGCCGTTTGGAAGTACAACACCACGACCGGCGTCTGGACCAACATAACTCCGGTAGGTCCCTGGTGGACGACCAGCCTGTGGTATGGATTCGGCGCCGTCGCTGTCGACCGGCAGAATCCGAACACGGTCATGGTCTCGACCCTGGACCGCTGGTGGCCCGGCGACGAAGTCTACCGCAGCCTGGACGGCGGCGCGACGTGGGTCGCGCTGGGTTCAGAGCCCGATGGTTCCGAAGCCGGTCCGCCCTTCAATTTCTCCTCGCGGGATGACTCCTTGTCGCCGTACCTGACCGGACTCAGCAACCTGTCGGCCTGCACACCCACATACTGCGATCCGACCCAGGCCTCTTTCGGTTGGTGGCTCGGAACCCTCGCCATCGATCCCTACGATTCGAATCATGTGCTTTATGGAACAGGCGCCACGATTTGGGAAAGCCACGACGTCGCCGGCGTCGATACCAAGCTACCCGTCCATTGGACCGTGGGCGCGGATGGCATCGAAGAGACAGCCGTGCTTTCACTGGCCAGCCCGCCCGCCGGGGCACACCTGATCAGCGGACTAGGAGATATCGGCGGCTTCCGGCACGACGATCTCAACGTCTCCCCTCCCGGCGGGATGAGCCAGCCTTACTACACGCCTATTTCGATTGATTTTGCGCAAAGTAAACCATCGTTAGTCGTGCGCGGTCCCGGTTGGGGTCACGACGCGGGCGCTTACTCCACGGACAGCGGCACAACCTGGACCTCGTTCAACGGGATTTCCGGCGGACCGCGTTCGATCGCTGTGTCTCCGGACGGCGCGCATTGGGTGCTCGCTCCGAACAGCGGTACCGCTTCCTACTCGACCGACAACGGCACAACCTGGACGCCGTCGACGGGTGCGCCGGCAAATGCCTCCGTTGTTTCCGATCGCATAAATCCTCTCAAGTTCTACTCCCTGGACTCGAGCAGCGGAACCGTCGCCCTTAGCGCCGACGGCGGGGTCACCTTCGCGCCCACCGCCGCCACCGGCCTCCCCGGCGGAAACTTGTATGCCTCGCCTGGCGCGGAAGGGGATCTCTGGCTCGCAACGGGCAGTGGCTTGTTCCATTCCACAAACTCCGGCGGGAACTTCACTAACATCGGCACCGTGCAGTCAGCCTACAATCTCGGCTTCGGTAAGGCAGCGCCGTGGAGCCATTCCCCAACGTTGTATTTGTCGGGCCAAGTCAACAACCTCCAGGCCATCTTCCGCTCCACCGATGCGGGAGCGACTTGGAAGCGCATCAATGATGACCGTCATCAATGGGGCGCCGTATTTCCTCTGATCGGCGATCCCCGCATCTTTGGACGAGTCTATATCGGAACCAACGGCCGCGGAATCATTCGCGGCGACCCGAGCGACGAATAGCAGGTTGCAAGGGCGGAACGCAGATGGGTCGACGTCCGCCCTTGTTTTGTTTCTACCGCCCTGAGGTTGCCGATGGACGGCCCTGTTGTTGCCTTTGGGTGGAGCAGCGCTTCAGCGCTGCAATAACCCTTCCTATTCGGACCGGGCACGGAATCGCGCGCCTGCTCGTCGGTGATAACAATCAGCCGGGCGTACTTCTCCTTCCGGTTCATGCTCTCCACCGCCTTCCCCAGAAACGTCCCGCTGTACGGCTGACTCGCGTCGATGGCGTCGGCACGCAAAATATAAAACAGGTACGCGGGCTATTTTCTGGCTCCGCCAGGGGATCCAGAAAGCGGCAGACGTATGTCCGGCCTGGGCAGTCCATGGCAAATTTGTTCTCGACAATGCTGTCAGCGGGTATATACTCTTTCCGTTTTCCGAAGTCACAAAAGGCGGCGCTGTTGAAAAACGTGATCGGCCTAATACCGCTTACGGGGTGAGGAGGCAAGAATGTCGGATGAAGAGAAAGACGGCGGATGGCTGGAAACCCTACTCGGAATCGTGGTTCTCGCATTGGTTATCTGGGCCGGCATTTTTGCATGGGACAAAGTGCACGACTATGTGTATCCGCATGTTCCGGGGGTCCTATCCCTCTCTGCCTACTTCGACAGCCAACCGGCAGCGTCCGCGGCTGCCAACCCCGCCCTGGGACGTATCAAGATCAGGGGAGACGTTTCTCAAAACGGAGAACCGGTTAAGAGCGGCATCGTGCGATTGACTGTTAGCACAAATGACAACCAATTCCGGCAGTCCATTTCCTTACCGTTCCAAAACGGACACTTCGAGGCCGACGATCCGGCTTTCCGCACTATCAGTCCCGACCGGCATATTGCAATCACCGCCGAAGTGGCGGCCACAGGACTGAATGAAACCACTACCATCTATCTCAATATGAAACCTCCGACGGATCGCACTGCGCTTGGATATACTTTGGCGGGCGCGACCTTGATATTGGCTGGTATCTTCTTCTTTGCATTTACGGGCCCCAAGACGCCCGCACGAAATCAGATCGCGATCATCTTTTCTTATGTCATCATAGCGGTCTTTCTCGCGGTTCCACTTCTGGCGCCGACATTGTTAATTCGCGTATTTCCTGGGGCCGTATGTGCCATGATTGGAGCGCCCGCCGGCTTGGTAAACACCCGCACGCCCAACCAGGAAGCCGGCCAGAGTCAATGGGCACTGAATATCGGCGGTTATTCGCACGACCCACATCAGAAAGTTGCCGACAAACCGAATTCGGAAATACCGGGAAGCGGAATAGCGGAAAAACAACTGACCCCGAAGAAACCGGCGCCAGCTGAAGGAGCGTCCGGAGAAAACTCGGGCGCAATTGTTCCGGCAGCCGCAAGCGGCACTTCCTCCGCCTCAAACCCTGCCCCAACGGCACCCCAAGGCTTGGGTCAGTCCGCACCAGCAATCAGCGGGCCGAACCCTCCGTCCTCGCCGCCGACGTTAGCAGAATCAGCCGCTGCTACTTGTGAATTCCCAGACAAGGGATCAGAGTCCGCCGCGCCTTTGGTTGAAGTCGAGGGCGGCCTGGTAATCCCGCTCTACGTCATTATCCTGTCAGTGATCGGCGGGGCCATCAACATGACCAGAAAGGTTCCGGCTTTCCAAGGGGAAGGGGAATCCGATTTCAATATTGGGCGCCGACCGATTGCCCTCCTTGGAGCGGCTGCGAGGAGCCTATTGCCATCTGGCAGCTCCGGGGGTGCATCCGAGAAACAGCTAAAACCGAATGAGGCAAATGCACCCAATAACGGTGGGGTGCCTGCACCATCAATCGAAGACCAAGCAAGAACCATTGAGGATCAATTGACGCCACTTGTGACCGATCAGGTTCAGAGCAACAGTGAAAGCGATGCCAAGTTGGCGGAGATTCGAACGCTGGTTGGCAAGATGCGAGAGATATTTCAAAACAGAAACTCCGACAGTCCTATTCTAAGATTTAGCTCGTTCGAGGATTGGATCGCCAGCCACCCTCGACTCGTGCAGCTCCTCCGTGGTAGCTGGCGGGTGGAGCTACTTAACCAGTACATGTATCTAATATCCGCACCTTTCCTGGCGATCGTGACCTACTACCTTCTGGATTTACTTGGCCTTTCCAAGCCCGGGGTCGTGGTAGTTCTGTCCTTTTCCGTCGGGCTGATTTCAGAGAGGATCGTGACCTGGATACTTGGCATTGCTACTGGGTATTTACGCACCGATGCTGGCAAGACAACACCGTAGCCGGGGGCAGCGCGTGCTTCGATTGGATTTGCTCACACCAACTCCAATTCAATCTTCTTGTTCGCCACATCCAGCTTCACAATCTTAAAAGTCCGCACTTGTCCCACCTTCGTAGGTTCGGCCTTAGCTTCGCTGGCCGCCCCACCCTTCCATCGCGCATTCAACATCGAACTGAGCGACGACAAGTCGGCCTTACCTTCGGCCTTTGGTTCTTCCTCGGCGGCCTTAGTCATGATGCGGCACGTGCCCCGTACGCCATCCCCGAGTTCCACGCTCCCGCTTCCACCGTCGACCTCGGTCAACAACCCGGTTACCACATCGCCTTCCTTGTGCTCCGCCAGGTAATCATCCAGCCCGGTAGGAATCAACTGCTTTATACTCAGTTTCATCAACCGCTTCTCCGGCTCCACCGCCACGACGAGAGCCTTCACCGTCTGCCCCACCCGCACCACTTCCGAGGGATGATTGATCCGCTTCTCGCTAAACTCGCTGATGTGGATCATCCCCTCCACGCCTTCGGTCACCTGCACGAATGCGCCAAACTTCGTCAGGCTTGTCACAGTCCCATCAATCACCGACCCCGCCTTAAGCTTGTGCCCCATGTCCGCCCACGGATCCCCCAGCGTCTGCTTCAGCCCGAGCGAAATTCGCCGCTCGCCCGCATTCACGCCCAGGATCACCGCTTCCACCGTCTCTCCCGGCTTCAGCATGTCGCTGGCTTTCCTAACCCTCTTCGCCCAGGACATTTCAGAAACGTGAATCAGGCCCTCAATCCCCGGTTCCAGTTCCACAAAGGCACCAAAGTCCATCACCCGCGTCACCGCGCCGCGCACCCTTTCGCCAGCCTTATACTTTTCCGCCATCGCATCCCACGGATGCGCCTGCAATTGCTTCATCCCCACGGAAATGCGCTTCTTGCCGCCCTCGGTGGCAATCTTCAGGACTCTCACTTCCACCTGCTGCCCCAAAGAGAGAACATCAGCCGACTTATTCACGCGGCCCCAGGAAATCTCTCCCACATGTAGCAACGCGTCCACTCCACCTAAGTCCACAAATGCCCCGTAGTCCGTCAAGCTGCGCACAGTCCCGGTTACCGTATCGCCTTCCTTAATCTCCGAAAAGCGCTGATCCTTCACCAGCCTCTCTTCTTCTTCCGCCAGGACCCGCCGATCGACGACAATGTCCTCGTCCGCCACATCCAGCTTGATGATGCGGCACCGAATCTGTTGCCCGACAAACTTCTCCATCTCAGCAGCTTCCCTAACCCCACTTCGCGAACCCGGCATAAACGCGCGTACGCCCACGTCTACCGTGAAGCCGCCTTTAATCAAGCCGGTCACCGTCCCCATAATCGGCGTCTGTTCCGCAAACGCCTTCTCCAGGGTCGACCAATCCCTGGGCTGCTCCACCTTAAACAGTGAAAGCTCGTAATAGCCCTCCGGATCGCGCCCCTTCACCGAAACCCTCATCTTGTCGCCCGGCTTCGGCGCTTCAGCCGTGAACGCTGTCAGCGGCAAAATCCCTTCGCTCTTGTACCCGATATCGAGCAATACCGAGTCGGCGGTCACCACAATCACCGTGCCATCCAACTGCTTGCCGCCGTCCTCGGCCTTCTTGCGCTTACGGTCGCGCTCGTACTGGGAAAAGAGTTCGTTGAACGATTCGGTCGCGTCTGCGGGTGGTTGGGCCGGTGCCTGGGTTGCGGATTCGGTCGCAGCTTGAGTTTCAGGAGTGTTTGGGTCAGCCATGGAAGGTAACAACCTCGTATTGATTGAGCAAGAAATCGTGAATAGGAATCTGTTGCTTAGGATATCATCGGGCTCGGCAACGGCATTCCGACTGGAAGAGCCAATCTAAACTCTGGTACCTTAATTACCGACGCCATTAAAACGATTTATAAGAGGGCTATCGTCCCATGCTGTCTCGCTCCTTCCTGCTGCTGACCTGCTGCCTGCTCACCACTCTAGCCAGTTCGCAATCGAATCCTCCTGAACTCAACGTCATGCCGCTTCCGGCCACCTACAAGATGGGACAGGGCCAACTCTCTGTGGATCAGCATTTCTTCGTCCATGTCTCCGGATACGAGGAACCCCGGCTCGACCGAGCCGTGCAGCGCTTCTTGAACGTCCTGTCGCGTCGGACAGGTGCTTCTTACCTTTCGCCCTGCATCGGAACATGTGTCGGACTCAACGTTATTACCGATCACGCGAGCAAACCGGTCCAGGAATTGGGCGAGGACGAGTCCTACTCTCTCGATGTCACGGCGAGCGGCGCCAATCTCAAGGCCCCAACCCCCCTGGGCACGATTCACGGCCTCCAAACCTTTCTCCATTTGGTACAAGCCACTCCCACCGGTTACGCCGTTCCCGCCGTCAGCATTCAAGACAAACCCCGTTTCCCCTGGCGCGGCCTCATGGTCGATGTCGGCCGCCACTTCATGCCGCTCGATTCCTTGCGCCGCACGATCGATGGCATGGAGGCGGTCCAGCTCAACGTTTTCCATTGGCACCTATCCGACAATCAGGGCTTCCGTGTGGAGAGCAAGAAATTTCCTAAGCTCCAAGGTGAAGGCTCCGACGGACACTTCTATACCCAATCAGAAATCCGCGAGTTCATCGCCTACGCCCGCGACCGCGGCATCCGCGTCATCCCCGAGTTCGATGTCCCTGGTCACTGCACCGCCATGTTCGTCGGTTATCCCGAGCTTGCCAGCGGCCCTGGTCCCTACCAGATCGAACGCCATTGGGGCGTCATGGACCCGGCTATCGATGTCACCCGGGAGAGCAGCTACAAATTTCTGGACACTCTCTTCGGCGAAATGGCGGATCTCTTCCCCGACCAGTACTTCCACATTGGTGGCGACGAAGTGAACGGCAAACAGTGGGACGCCAATCCCGAGATTCAGAAATTCAAGACTTCGCACAACATCAAAGATAATGCCGGCCTGCAAGCCTATTTCAACCAACGCCTGCTCAAGATCGTCAACGCGCACTCGAAGACAATGATGGGCTGGGATGAAATTCTATCTCCGGAACTGCCGAAAACCAGTGTCATTCAATCCTGGCGCGGCCAGCAATCCCTGGCCGATGCCGCCCGCCAAGGCTACCGCGGCCTGCTCTCCAATGGCTATTACATCGACTTGATGTATCCGGCTTCGCAGCACTACGCCGCGGATCCTCTTTCCGGCCCAGCGGCGTCCTTGAACGCTGAAGAAAAACAGCGTGTCCTCGGCGGCGAAGCCACGATGTGGACCGAATACGTCTCCCCGGAGAACCTCGATTCCCGCATCTGGCCCCGCACCGCCGCCATCGCCGAGCGCCTCTGGTCGCCGCAAGAAACCAACGACGCCAGCTCCATGTACCGGCGTCTCAAGGTCATCAGCGTCCAGTTGGACTCGCTCGACCTGACTCACAATTCCCACTACATTCAAGGATTGGAACGGCTAGCCGGTAGCACCGACATCGAAGCCCTCAAAGCCCTGGCCGACGTCGTCGAGCCCGTCAAAGAGTACACCCGCGAGGAAACTGCTCCTTATCCTGCCACCAGCCTCACCCCGCTCAACCGGTTGGTCGACGTCGTCTCTCCAGAAAGTGACGCTGCCCGCGCCTTCAGCGCTCTGGTTGATTCCCAGCTAACTTCGCCCAATGCCGCGATCAGCGCCGAGCTCCGCGCCACGTTCACCGCTTGGCGCGACAATGACGCCAAGCTTCAACTTCTCCTCCGAAGCTC
>Ga0137403_10008371_pt1 | contig 11575 bp, 9 predicted proteins | sample CZOMad2_1_16fung_FD_122057 | JGI IMG/M metagenome (GOLD analysis project Ga0137403, IMG submission 122057) | Vadose zone soil fungal communities from Angelo Coast Range Reserve, California, USA - CZOMad2_1_16fungal (Hybrid Assembly) | ecosystem: Environmental > Terrestrial > Soil > Vadose zone...
CCCCAAGGTCGCCACGGCCACCTATCTCTACCTGCATCGGCAACAGTGGGAACGCGAGATTCGGACGCGATACCGCCGCCTGCATCTCCGTCTCGTCGGCGGCCGCCGTCGCTGGGTCCGGGCGGCACCGGAGCCCGTGCAGGTCGAACACCGAGCCGACCACCGTCGCACGCGCCGGTTCTGTCCCGCGCGCCGTCACTGGAAGTCGTTCGCTCATGTGCGAGGTGGCCGACGTTTCACGAAATTATCTTAGCGGCGATGAGCCTTAGCCCCCGAACGTCCAGCGGGGGTCGGCGGCGGGGATCTCGACCTCGGGCAGCTTCAGCTCCCGCCGCACGAGGTTGGCGCCGAGGTTGATCGCCACGCATTTGTAGAACGCGATCCGTCGCGCGAGCCCCTCCCGCCCGAATCCGCAGTCGGTGGAGAGCACGAGCCGCTCGGGCGGCACGTACTCGAGCGCCTTGCGGATGATCCCCGCCACGAACTCGGGCGGCTCGACGGCGGCCGTGGAGTGGTTCACCACGCCGATGGCGATTTTCTTGTCGGTACGGTGGTGCTTGAGCAGCGGCAGGTCGCGCCCGTTCGTGGACGCGCATTCCAGCGTCAGCACGTCGGCGTTCGTCGCGAGCAGGTACGGCAGTGAGCGCTCGTACGACGGCCGCTCCCAGTGCAGCGGCTGCTGATTGGGATTGCCCCAGCAGGTATGCAGCCAGATCTCGGTGTCAACGTCGGCGATCTCGCGGTTGACGGCCTCGGTGAAGAACTCGAGATCACGCTCGGTGGCGGTGCCGTTGGCGCCGGCGATGTGGTGCTGCGGTTCCTCCACCTGGATGACGCGGCACCCGGCGGCGGCGACCTCTCGGAGCTCGACGTTGAAGATGTCCGCCAGCGCCAGGATGAGGTCGCGGTCCGAGGCGTAGTGGCGGTTGACGAGCATCTTTGCCAGCGACTGCGCGGTGATGGCGCCGAACTTCACGGGCCGCGCGCTGAGCCGCTGGGCCGTCTTGAAGAGCGCTGCGTATTGCAGCGATGCGCCGCTGACCGCCTCGCCGACCACCGCGGGCTGGTACGCCTCCATCACCTCGCGCAGGATGTGGCCCGGCGGCAGACCGCGCCAGCCGCCGGCCGCCGCGCGGTCCACGTGGCCGGTGATCCCGCGCAGCCGCTCGATGACGTAGAAGAACCACGACTTGCCGCCGACGGTGAGGTCGAAGCGCGAGTCGCCGAGCGCGTCCTTGAAACCGCGCCCGCGCAATTCCTCGACGAACCATTGCGGCCGCGGATACGAGCCGGTGATGGTCGTCGGCAGCACGAGATCGCGGGTGGCGCGCAGCACGGCACGACTCTGCGGGTCACGGCGCGCGCTGTCAAGCCGCCGTGTAGCGCGCAGCGTGATGTAGCGCGCAGCGTGATTGACAACGCGGCGCGCAGTCTCTACTCTGCGCGCACGATTCGGGGCCCACCCTCATCGTGGAGGGAAACATCATGGTCCGTGGAGCGCTCGCCGCCCTCGTCGTTCTGATATTCGCCGCGACGGCGCTGGCCGCGCCCGCGGGTCAGCCGATCCGCATCGGTGGCACGCTCGCCCTGACCGGCCCCCTCGCGCCCACCGCGCTCCTGCACAAGATCGCGGGCGAGATCTACGTCGACGAATTGAACAAGGGCAATGGGCTGCTCGGCCGCCCCGTCGAGTGGGTCCTGCTCGACGATCAGTCCAAGCCGGACCTCACGCGCAGCCTCTACGAGAAGCTGATCACCGTCGACAAGGTCGATCTCCTGATGGGGCCGTACGCGACGAGCGGGATCCTGGCGGCGATGGGCGTCGCGCAGCGCTACCAGAAAGTCTTCCCGCACCACTCGTTCGGCATGCCGCACCTGGCGAAGTACGAGATGCACTTCCCGACGGTGGCCTTCGGCCCCGAGCCGAACCGCACGGTGCCGACCACGGTCTTCGACGCCCTCGCCGCCACGTCGAATCCGCCGAAGACGGTCGCCATCGTGACGAGCAAGTTCTCGTCGGCGCAATTCCAGTCCTCCGGCGCGAAGGAGGTGGCCGAGAAGCGCGGCCTCAAGGTCGTGCTGTACCTCGAATACGAGTTCGGCAATCGCGACTGGGGCGCGCTTGCCGCGCGCGTGAAGGACGCCAACCCCGACTTCCTCTGGATCGGCGTGCTCGGTCTGGACGGCAACCAGATGCTGGAGGCGATGAAGAAGCTCGACTACACGCCGCCGCGGCACTTCCACCTGTTCCCCGCGCCCGGCCCACTGGCGCTGGCGCCCGACGCGAAGAACGCGCTGTCCGTCACCGTCTTCGAGGAGCACCCGCCCTTCATGAGCAACGCGGGCGCCGCGAAGCTGGTGCCGCTCTTCCGTGAGCGCGCGACGAAGGCGAACGTGCCATACCCGTACGTGGAGACGCAGGTGGCCGGCTCGTGGGCGGCCTGGCAGTGCCTGGAGGCCGCGGTGACCGCGACGAAGAGCCTCGACGACAAAGTGCTGGCGCAGTGGCTGAAGAAGAACCGCGTGGACACGATCATCGGCAAGCTGCGCTTCGACGGCCCGAACAACTACGGCGACGATCTCTTCCGGGTGAAGCAGGTGCAGGACGGCAAGTGGGTCGTGGTGTGGCCCCGCGAGTTCGCGGCGCCGGGCGCCCGGCTGCTCCCGCCCTGACCGGATCGCGCGGGTAGCGCGCGATGCCGAGCCTCACGCTGCTCGGCCAGTCGGTCGTCTCCGGCCTGCTGGCCGGCGGCCTGTACGCATTGCTCGCGCTGGGCCTCAGTCTCTCGTGGGGCCTGTTGCGGCTGGTGAACCTCTCGCACTTCGCCCTGGCCCTCCTCGGCGCGTATCTCACCTACCAGCTCGGCCACGCCTTCCACCTGGCGCCGTGGCTGGCCGCCGGCCTCATCGTGCCGGCGTTCTTCGCCCTCGGCGTGGTGCTCCACGTCGTCTTCGCGCGGTTCCGCGTCACCGAGTTCACCTCGCTGCTCGTCACCTTCGGGCTCGCGGTGATCCTCGAGTCGCTCATCCAGTGGTTCTGGACGGCCGACTACCGGCGCTACGAGACGCCGTGGGCGAGCGCGTCCATCCGCGTGGGCCCGCTCTTCGTCCCGACGCTCGAGCTGCTCGCGTGCCTGACCGCGGCCACCCTGGCCGTTGCCACCTGGGCGTGGCTGCGCTTCACCTACGTGGGCAAGGCGCTGCGCGCGGCCGCCGAGGACCCAGCGATGGCGGGCGCGTTCGGCGTGAACCACCGCGCCCACGCCTTCGTGCTCTCCGGCATCAGCGCGGCCTACGCCGGCGTGGCGGGCGCGTTCATCGCGCTGATCTCGACGCTGGCGCCGGCGCAGATCTGGGCCTGGCTCGGCACGGTCTTCGCGGTGGTGATCATCGGCGGCCTCGGCAATCCGGTGGGCGCGCTGCTGGCGGGATTCCTGATCGGCGTCAGCGAGTCGGTCACGATGGCCGTCGCCGCGCCGGCGTGGGCGCCGCTCGTGTCGTTCTCGATCCTCATCGGGCTCCTCGTGCTGCGTCCGGAGCGCGTGTGAGTGCTCCACAGCAAGCGCGTGTGAGCGAGCGCCGGTGCTTCACCATCGGCTTGCTCGCGGCGGGGCTCGGCCTCGCGATGCTGCCGCTCGTCGGGTTGCCGGCCTTCTACGAGTCCTTCCTCTACCTCGTCTTCCACTGGGTCGCGCTCGCCACGAGCTGGAGCCTGCTGAGCGGTTACGCCGGCTATTTCAGCTTCGGCCACGGCGCCTTCTTCGGCGCCGGCATGTACACGGTGGCCACGCTCACGGCGGGGCTCGGCGTGCCGTTCCTCGCCGCCCTGCCCGTGGCCGCGGTCGTGGCCACGCTGCTGAGCGTCGGCATCGGCGCCGTCGTCTTCCGGGTCAAGCGCCTGCGTGGCGAGCTGTTCGGTCTGCTCACGCTCGCCATCACGTTCGTGCTGGCGACGATCGTCCTCAACACGCGTCTGGACGGCGGGCCCGGCGTCTACCTGAGCAACGTGCCGCTTCCGCGCCTCGTCGCCTCGCCCACCGGCACCTTCTACCTCCTCGCCCTCGGCCTCGCCGTCCTCACGCTGGCCGCCGCGTACACGATCACACGCTCGCGGCTCGGGCTCGGCCTGTTCGCCATCCACGACGACGAGGACGTCGCCGAGGTCGAGGGCGTGCCGACGTTCGCGTACAAGCTCGTAGCGTTCGCGCTGTCGGCGGGGATCGCGGGCGTCGCCGGCGGCATCCACGCCATGTACGTGAGCTACCTCACCGTTCCCGACACGTTCTCGATCACCGTGCCGCTCTACGTCGTGCTGATGTCCGTCCTCGGCGGCGCACGCCACTGGCTGGGCCCCGCGGTGGGCGCGGCCCTCATCACGGCCTCGCTCTACGCGTTCACCGGCGGCCAGCAGGCCATCCTCGGCCGCGCGGTGGTCGCCTTCGTCCTCATCCTGATAGTCCTCCTGCTGCCCGAGGGCCTGGTGCCCGCCGTCCTCCGGCGCGCGCGCGGCCGGCGGGGGCGCGCCGACGACGTCGCGGTGGCGCCGATCCTCGCGGCGGCCGGCGCGCGTGAGGAAGCGCCGGCGACGCTCGACTGCCGCGACGTGTGGAAGGCGTTCGGGGGGATCCAGGCGCTGCGCGGCGTGAGCCTGAGCGTGGCGCCCGGCGAGATCGTTGCACTCGTCGGGCCCAACGGCTCGGGCAAGACCACGCTGATCAACGTGATCAGCGGCCATCACGCGGCGGATCGCGGACGGGTCGAGCTGGGCGGAGCGACGCTGACCGGACGCCCGGCGCACGAGATCGCCGGGCTCGGCGTGTCGCGCACCTATCAGATCCCGCGCCCGTTCGCGCACTTCAGCGCGCTCGACAACGTGGCGCTGGCCGCGACGTTCGGCGCCGCGCGCTGCACGCCCGCCGAGGCCCGCGCCGAGGCGCGCGCCTGGCTGGAGTTCACCGGGCTCGGCCGGCGCGCGGCGGCGCTGCCCCACGAGCTCAACCTGCACGAGCGCAAATTCCTCGAGCTGGCGCGCGCGCTCGCGGGCCGGCCGCGCGTGATCCTGCTCGACGAGGTGCTGTCGGGCCTCAACCCCGGCGAGATCGCGAGCGCGGTCCACCTGATCCGCCAGATCCGCGAGCGTGGGGTGGCCATCCTCTTCGTCGAGCACCTGATGCGCGCCGTCCTCGAGCTGTCGGACCGCGTGGTGGTTCTGAACGAGGGCGAGGTCATCGCCGCCGGCGGTCCGCGCGAGGCGATGCGGGCCGCGCGCGTGGTCGAGGTCTATCTGGGCAAGGCCCATGTTGCTTGAGGTGCGCCGGCTCGCCATCGCGTACGGCGACGCCCCCGCGGTGTGGGACGCGACGCTGGAGGTGGATGCGGGCGAGGTCGTCTCGGTCATCGGACCGAACGGCGCCGGCAAGAGCACGCTCGTCAACACGATCGCCGGGCTGCACCGCGCGCGCTCGGGTGAGTTGCGCTTCGCCGGGCTCGACCTCGGCGCCGTCGCACCGCACCTCGTGTGTCGCCACGGCATCGCGCTGGTGCCGGAAGGTCGGCGGCTGTTCGCGCGGATGTCCGTCGAGGAAAACCTGGAAATCGGCTGCTACCGCGGCGAGGCGCGCCGCGCGCGGCGGGAGACACTCGACCGCGTTTACCATCTCTTTCCGATCCTGAGCGAGCGCCGGCGGCAGGCGGCGGGCTCGCTGTCGGGGGGCCAGCAGCAGATGGCGGCAATCGGCCGCGCGCTGATGGCGCGCCCGCGCCTGCTGCTGCTCGACGAGCCGTCGCTCGGCCTGGCGCCGGCGGTGGTGGATCACATGTTCGAGATCATCCGCGCGATCCACGCCGAGGGCGTGACCATCCTGCTCGTCGAGCAGAACGTCGTGCGGGCGCTGGAGATCGCCGACCGCGCCTACGTGCTCGAGGAGGGCCGCGTTGTGGCGGGCGGGGTGCCGGCGGTATTGCGCGAGCAAACGCGTATCCAGGAGGCGTATCTTGGTCTCCGCGACGGCGGAGGGCCGTCGTAAACCCAGGAGGGACGCACATGGCTCTGATCAAGGTGAAGGACCTCGCGTACGGGCGTCTGCGCTCGCCCGACCTCGACGCGGCGGAGGAATTCCTCACGCACTTCGGCATGATCCGCGCGGCGCGCACGCCGAGCGCGCTCTACATGCGCGGCACCGACCCCAGCCATCACCTGCACGTCACGGAGAACGGCGACCCCGCCTTCGTCGGCCTGGCGTACTACGCGGCGAGCGAGGACGATCTCAAGCGGGTGGCGAAGGCGCCCGGCGCCTCCGAGGTGGAGTCGCTCGACGAGCCCGGCGGCGGGCGCCGTGTGCGCCTGCGCGAGCCCAACGGCTACCAGGTCGAGGTCGTGTACGGCATCGAGCCGCTGCCGTCGATCCCGGTGCCCGGTCAGCACATGAACACGGGCGTCGAGCCGCTGCGTCGCGCCGGCGATCTGATGCGTCTGCGCCCGTCGCCCTCGCCGATCAAGCGGATGGGCCACGGCGTGCTCGGCACGCCGAAGGTGAAGGAGACCGTGCAGTGGTTCCGCGAGACGCTCGGATTCATCTGCTCGGATGACGTGTACGCCGGCGACAAGGATCACATCATCGGCTCGTTCAACCGCTGCGACCGCGGCGATGAGTACGTCGATCACCACACGCTCTTCTGCGTGCACAACGAGCGCGCGGGGCTCAATCACATGTCGTTCGAGGTGCCCGACGTGGACGCCGTGTTCAAGGACCACGAGTACCTGACGCGGCTTGGCAAGTACGACCACATGTGGGGCGTGGGGCGGCACCTGCTCGGCAGCCAGGTCTACGACTACTGGGCCGATCCCTGGGGCCGCGTTCACGAGCGCTGGGCGGACACCGACCGGCTCAACGCGAAGAGCGGCAGCAATCTCCTGGCGGCGGAGGAAGGGTTCAGGAGCCAGTGGGGTGAGAACCCACCGGAGCGGTTCCTCCGCCACGTCAGCACGTAGGAGGCCACATGGCGATCATCCGCATCTACGCGGGCCCAGACGGCAAGTCCCACTTCGATGACATCGAGCCCAAGTACGAGCCGCGCGGCGACCAGTCCGAGGCCGCGGAGCTGATTCCCGCCAGTGGCATCGTGGTGCGCCGCTTCGAGGCCAAGCGCACGAACCCCTGGCACCACGCGCCAGGGCGCTACGCGGTGTTCACGCTCTCCGGCGCCGTCGACATCGAGATCGGCGACGGCACCGTGCGCCGCCTGGGGCCGGGCGACATCCTGATCGCGGAGGACCTGACGGGCCAGGGTCACGCGACGCGCGAGGTCGGGCCGGAGCCGCGCGTGTCGATCTTCGTGCCGCTCGGCGCGCCGCGGTGAAGCGCGGCACCGAGCGGATCCTCACCACCCACGCGGGCAGTCTGCCGCGGCCGGCCGATCTGCGCGAGCTGGTGCAGGCCCGCACCGACGGCCGGCCGTACGACACCAACGCGTATCCCAAGCGACTGCGTGACGCGGTGAGCGACGTCGTCCGCGCCCAAACCGCGCACGGCCTCGACGTCATCGGCGACGGCGAGATGAGCAAGCCGAGCTTCGTCACCTACGTCACCGAGCGTCTCGGCGGCTTCGAGCCGATCGCCGAGCCGGGGACGCTGCCGTGGGCAGGCTCCAAAGAGGTGGCCGCGTTTCCGGAGTTCTACGAGGCGAGCCTGCGCCGGAGCCCGAACGCCGCCGCCCGGCGCTTCGCCTGCACCGGCCCCATCACCTACCGCGGCCACGCCCACGTGCAGACCGACATCGACAATCTGAGGTCCGCCCTCGCCGGCGCCGAGTACGAAGAGGCGTTCATCACGGCCATCGCGCCCTCGAACGTGGAGGGCCGCCACCCGAATCGCCACTACAAGACCGACGCCGATTACCTGTTCGCCATCGCCGACGCCATGCACGAGGAGTACAAGGCGATCGTGGACGCCGGCTTCCTCCTGCAGATCGACGATCCGCGCCTCGTCACGTACTACATCCTGAGCCCGGCCTCGACCGTCGCCGACGCTCGCCGCTGGGCCAAGATGCGCGTGGAGGCGCTGAACCAGGCGCTGCGGGGCATCCCGCGCGACCGCGTGCGCTTTCACACCTGCTACAGCATCAACATGGGCCCCCGCGTCCACGACATGCGGCTCGAGGACGTCGTCGACATCATCCTCGCGGTGCGGGCCGGCGCCTACTCGTTCGAGGCGGCGAACCCGCGCCACGAGCACGAGTGGCGCGTCTGGAAGAACGTGAAGCTTCCCGACGGCGCGGTGCTCGTTCCGGGCGTCATCACCCAGTCCACGGTGCTCGTCGAGCATCCGGAGCTGGTGGCGGAGCGAATCGTGCGCTTCGCCGGCGTGGTCGGGCGCGAGAACGTCATCGCCGGCGCCGACTGTGGCTTCGCCTCGTTCGCCGCCTCCGAGGAAATCCATCCGACCATCGTCTGGGCCAAGCTCGCGGCGCTCACCGAGGGCGCACGGCTGGCCTCCGGCCAGCTCTGGAGGACGCGATGAGCCTCGTCACCTACGAGACCGACGGCCGCGTCGGCATCGTCACCCTCAACCGTCCCGACAAGCTCAACGCCATCAGCCTCGAGCTCAAGAAGATGCTCGTCGAGCGCTTTCACGAGGCCGATCGCGATCCCACCACGAGCGTGGTCGTGCTGCGCGCCGAGGGCCGCAGCTTCTGCGCGGGCTACGACATCTCGCCGAACCCGGCGCGCGCTGCGCGAAAAGGCAACGCGCTGGCCTGGCACGCCTCGCTGACCGACGATGCCACGCTCGAGCTCACGCCGTGGACGATGAAGAAGCCGGTGATCGCGTCCGTGCAGGGTCACTGTCTCGGCGGCGGCTGCGAGCTGGCCATGGTGTGCGACCTCACGATCGCCGCCGACGACGCGCTCTTCGGCGAGCCGGAGATCCGCTTCTCCAACGTCGGCCCGGTCATGGTCATGCCGTGGGTCATCGGCCTCAAGCGCGCGCGGGAGCTGCTCTACCTCGGCGATCCGATCGACGCGCCGACCGCGCTCGCGTACGGCATGGTCAATCGCGTCGTGCCGCGCGCCGAGCTGATGACGGGGACGATGAAGGTTGCGCGCCGCATGGCGCTGATGTCGCCCGAGGCGCTCGCCGCCACCAAGCTCGCCGTCAACCGCGGCGCCGAGTGCGCCGGGTTCCGGAACGCCATGCACGCCGGCGTCGATGTGCTCGCGGCACTCTACGCGGCCCGCACGGAGGTCGGCGTGAAGTTCGACGAGATCCGTGAAAAGGAAGGACTCGGCGCCGCGCTGCGCTGGCGGGCGGCGCAGTTCAAGGAGTAGCGGCCGCGATGTCCTTCGTGAAACCGCTCACCCGCTCGGCGCGCGAGGGCGTCGGCAAGCCCGTGCGCCGGGTGGAGGACGAGCGCCTCGTTGCCGGGCGCGGCTCCTACAGCGACGACGTCAACCTGCCGGGCCAGGCCTACGCGTGCTTCGTCCGCTCGCCGCACGCCCACGCGCGCATCGTGCGCATCGACGCCGCGGACGCGCTCGAGACGCCGGGCGTGATCGCCGTGCTCACCGGGGCCGACGCGGCGGCCGACGGGCTCAAGCCGATTCCGCACCGCCCCGTTCCGGCGAACCCGTACGAGCCACAGCTTCGCAACCGCGACGGCGCAGACCACTTCGTCGCCCCGCATCCGCCGCTGCCCGCCGACCGCGCGCGGCTCGTGGGCGAGGCGGTGGTCATGGTCATCGCGGAGACCGCGGCGGCCGCCCGCGACGGGGCCGAGGCCGTGAGCGTGGAGTACGAGCCGCTGCCCGTCGTGATCAGCGCCGCGCAGGCGACCGCCCCCGGCGCGCCGCTCGTCTGGGAGGAAGCCGGCTCCAACGTGTGCGTCGATTCCGAGTGCGGCGATGCGGCCGCCGCCGACGCCGCATTCGCCCATGCCGCGCACGTGGTCCGGCTCGAGACCCGCGTGAACCGCGTCACCGGCGTACCGATGGAGCCGCGCGCGACGCTGGCCGTCTACGACGCGGACCGCGATCACTACACGCTCTACGCCGGCTCCGGGGGCAGCCAGCGCATCAGACACGACCTCGCCGAGACGCTCGGCGTGCCGCGGAGCTCGGTCCGCGTCGTCGCGCGCGAGGTGGGCGGCAACTACGGCACGCGCAATGCGTTCTATCCCGAGTTCGCGCTGGTGCCGTGGGCAGCCAGGCGCCTGGGCCGCCCGATCAAGTGGACGTGCGAGCGCCGCGAGGCGCTGCTCACCGACTTCCACGCGCGCGACCTCGTTTCGCACCTGGAGCTGGCGCTCGACGCCCAGGGCACGTTCCTCGCCTTCCGGGGCGTGCACACGAGCAACGTCGGCGCGCACGCCGTGTCGTTCATCCCGCTCGGCAAGGGCGTCGGCGTGCTGCCGAGCCTCTACCACTTCCCCGCCGGGTTCGTGCGTGGCCGCGCCGTGCTCACCAACACGTCGCCCACCTACCCGTATCGCAGCGCCGGTCGCCCCGAGGTCATGTACGTCCTCGAGCGGCTGATCGACATCGCCGCGCGCCGCCACGGCTTCGACCGCGTCGAGCTGCGCCGGCGCAATCTCGTTCTGCCGAGCGCGATGCCCTACCGCAATCCGATGGGCCTCGTGTACGACAGCGGCGATTACCCCGCGGCGATGGAGCGCGCGGTGGCGCTCGCCGACTGGAAGGGCTTCGAGGCGCGCCGCGCGGAGGCGCGCCGGCGCGGCCGGTATCGCGGCATCGGCCTGTCCAACTATCTCGAGCTCAATACCGGCGCACCCCGCGAGCGCGCGGTCATCACCGTGCGCCCCGACGAGCGCATCGACGTCGTCGTCGGCACGCTGTCCTCGGGCCAGGGCCACGAGACCAGCTTCGCGCAGCTCATCGTGGAGTGGTTCGGCGTGGATCTGGACCGCGTGAGCGTGATCACGGGCGACACCGAGATCGCGCCCGTCGGCGGCGGCTCGCATTCCGGGCGCTCGATGCGCCAGGCCGGCGTGGTCATGGCCAAGGCCGGCGACCAGATCATCGAGCGCGGCACGCGCCTCGCCGCGTGGCTGCTCGAGGCGGCAGACGCCGACATCGAATTCGCGCGCGGCCGCTTCGGGGTGAAGGGCACCGACCGATTCGTGGGCCTCTTCGACATTGCGCGCGCCGCGCTGAGGGGCGCCGCGCCGGCCGGGCTCGGCGGTCCGCTCGCCGGCGAGAGCGACGAAACGATTGCCATCCCGTCGTTCCCGTACGGCTGTGCCGTGTGCGAAGTGGAGATCGATCCCGAGACGGGCGTCGTCGAGGTCGTGCGCTGGACGTGCGTGGACGACTGCGGCCGTGCCGTCAACCCGATGATCCTGCACGGCCAGACGCACGGCGGCATCGCCGCCGGCGTGGGGCAGGCGCTGTGGGAGGATTGCCGCTACGACGCCGACGGGCAGATGCTCGCGACGACGTTCATGGAGTACGCGCTGCCGCGCGCCGACAACGTGCCCGCCTTCACGACGGAGATCAGCGAGGTGCCCTCCACCACCAACCCGCTCGGCCTGCGCGGCGGCGGCGAGGGCGGCACGACGCCCG
>Ga0137403_10008372_pt1 | contig 11575 bp, 6 predicted proteins | sample CZOMad2_1_16fung_FD_122057 | JGI IMG/M metagenome (GOLD analysis project Ga0137403, IMG submission 122057) | Vadose zone soil fungal communities from Angelo Coast Range Reserve, California, USA - CZOMad2_1_16fungal (Hybrid Assembly) | ecosystem: Environmental > Terrestrial > Soil > Vadose zone...
GTCCGCTCAATCACCACCACGCGGTAAAAGGGCTTCTTTTTCTTTCCAATCCTTGACAGACGAATCGTTAGCACTAATCACTCCTCCTGAACCCATCCATTCTAGCCTGCCAGGCCGCCCCGCGCCAATCAAACTCTCATCGTGGTCTTGGGTCCTTGCTAGAACATCAGTTTCATCGGGGAGCAACTGCCAAACGGAAGCTCCCAGCCATTTTCCTGGAGCGTGCTCTTCGGGCAGCGTACTGTTCAAGTCGTGATCAACCCTGTTCCCAAGATATTGGGTACCCTCTGTCTCCGAATTGATTGTCGTTGCGGTCCCGGTTCTGGTTGCGATCCTGATCCTGCTATGCGGGGTACTGTTGTGCAGGAACAGCGGCAGTCAGACCAGTCGTGCTGAGCCCGGTGAAAGCGATTCCAAGTGCCAACACCCATATTGTTTGTTTTAGATTTCGATTCATGTAATCTCCGTTCCCGAAATGTCAGGGATGCTAGACAGCGACACGGACTCTTGTAGAAGTCGATGTATTGCCCACTATGCAGTCATCCTGGCAGATCGCCTGCCCGGAATCTGCCCCCTATAGCACACATGGGCGCGCGCAGCGGCCGAACGCCCACCCGGATGATATGCTCCTGCCGCTGATTCGAGGTGCGTATGCTGCACAGAATTCTTTGGATCCCGGCTGCAATATTGTTTCTTCCCTTGCTTCACGCCCCGGAGCTTCTGAGCCAGACTCGAGAACCCGTGCAGAGCGTGGAAGAGTCTGTATTCGGCTCGCTCGTCAAGTCGGACCAACCCGGCTTCGCAGTTCTGATGCGTTACAACGGCAGAAATATTCTCACGCGAACCGAAGGCGTCCGCGATCTTCATTCGAAAGCGAAGATAGATGCCCGCACCAATTTCCGCCTCGCTTCTTTCACGAAGCAATTCACCGCCATGGCGATCATGTTGCTCGTCCACGACCGAAAACTTCGCTACGACCAAACGCTCGCAGAGCTCTTTCCCGATTTTCCCGCCTACGGCAAGTCCATCACTGTTCGAAACCTCTTGAACCATACCTCCGGCCTCCCCGACTACGAAGATTTGATGGATGCCGTTGAAAAACGGAAGGGCCCGCTATGGTCAGCGGAAAAACAAATTCAAGATGAAGAAGTCCTGAAATTGTTGAAGCAGGAAGAGCACGGAAAGTTCGCGCCGGGAACGAGTTGGTCGTACAGCAATTCCGGCTACGTTGTCCTGGGAATCATTGTCGCAAAGGCTTCCGGAAAATCGTATGGCGAGTTTCTCCAGCAGCGAATCTTCGCACCGCTGAAAATGAATCACACTGTCGTTTTTCAAAAAGGAAAAAACGAAATCGCGCATCGCGCCTACGGCCACTCCAAAGAAAAGGAACTATTCAAAGAAACCGATCAAAGTTCCACTTCTGCGACCCTCGGCGATGGCGCCATCTATTCCAATCTCGAAAATCTCGCCAAATGGGACGACGCCCTGCGCAATCACACCTTGCTCGGTGAAAAGGAATTTCAGCCCACGCTAACACCGGTCAAACTCAACGACGGCTCCGAACCCCGCTGGCCCCTCGAACCCAACGACGACAATCTCCATCCCGGCAAGCCCGTCTCCTACGGCTTCGGCTGGTTCCTCGATCCCTTTGAATCAGTTCCGGGTGCATCCTACGCTAGGCACGCGCGCATGTGGCACACCGGAACCACGATGGGTTTCCGCACCGTGATTGAACGTTTCACCGAAGGCGACGGCCTGACCGTGATCATCCTTTGCAACCGCACCGATCTCGATCCGGAAAAACTCGCACTGCAAATCGCCAGTTACTATCCGCCGCTGAAGTGAATCACTCTCCGCTCACGAAAGCCCGGAGAGTTTCCCCAGGCCCTTCAACTTGGCCCGCGCCGCCATGCTCCCGTATTGCTTCATCATCGTCCGCATTTGCAGATACTGCTTGAGGACCGTATTGACGTCCTGCACGGTCGTGCCGCTCCCCTTGGCGATGCGCTTGCGCCGCTTGCCGTCAATGACGTTGTGATCGCGCCGCTCCTGGTTGGTCATCGAATTGATGATCGCCTCGACGCGCGTCAGTTGGCCCTCGTCCACCTTCGCATCCTTTGGAAGATTCTGCAGCGGCCCCATCTTCGGTAGCATGTCCACAATTTTTTCGAGCGGCCCCATCTTTCGAATCTGCTTCAGTTGATCCCGGAAATCCTCCAGCGTGAATTCTTCCTTGCGCAGCTTGCGCTCGAGTTCGGCCGCTGCTTTCTTGTCGACCGTCTGTTCCACGCGTTCGATGAGCGACATGAGGTCGCCCATGCCCAGCACGCGCGAAACGATGCGCTCCGGATAGAATCCCTCTAGCGCGTCGTATTTTTCGCCGAGCCCCACGAATTTTACCGGCGCGCCCGTAACTTTGCCGATGCTCAGCGCCGCGCCCCCGCGCGCATCGCCGTCAAGCTTCGTCAGAATCACCCCGGTCAGCCCCAGCCGTTTGTGGAATTCGCCCGCCGACCGTACCGCGTCCTGCCCGATCATCGAATCCGCGATAAAAAGCATTTCGCTGGGCTGCAGTTCTTTCTTCAGCATGCTCAGCTCGTTCATCAATTCATCGTCGATGTGCAGCCGGCCCGCGGTGTCCACCAGCACCACATCACTCGCGGAAAGTTTCGCCTCTTTAATCGCGCCTTTCACGATTTCCAGCGGCTTGTCCGTCCCCGTGCCCGGCCACAGCGCCGTCCCGACCGCTTTCGCCACTTGCGCCAGTTGCTCTCGCGCCGCGGGACGATATACGTCCGTCGAAACCACCAGCGGTCGATGCCCATGTTGCGAAAGCCATTTCGCGAGTTTTCCCGTAGTCGTGGTTTTTCCGGATCCTTGCAGCCCAACGATCATCCACACTGAAGGCGGCCGCGAAGCGAAGATCGGCTTGGCATGCTTGCCCAGCATCGCCGCCAGCTCATCGCGAACCACTTTGACAACCTGCTGGTCCGGCGAAAGCTGCAGCATCACTTCGCTGCCGATGGCCTTCGCGCGAATGTTCGCAAGCAATTCGTCTGCAACGCCAACGTTCACGTCGCCTTCCAGCAACGCCTCGCGAATCTCCGCCAGCGCGGTGTCCAGGTGCTCATCGGTGAGCTTGCCCTGTCCGCGCAGATTCTTGAATGTGCGTTGCAGCTTCTCTGTCAGGTTCTCAAACATGGTTCTAAACTACTTTCCCTTGATTGCTGGCTGCTGAAAATCCATCTTAGGCCGCCGATTCGTGCCCGGTCAAACCGGCGCGCGCCGCGAGTCAAGTCAAGGCTCGTCCGGCACATTACTTCGGGTGCCCGCAGGCGTAGAATTGGATTGTTATGGCTAAGCACCCTCAAGCGATACCACCGGCGCCGATGGACCAGCACGAGCCTCTTCCTCAGGAAGAAGTGCTGGACATCGTTGAAGAAGCCTCCATGGAGTCGTTCCCCGCGAGTGACCCGCCCGCCTGGAACGCAGGTAGTACAAAGTCGCAATTGCTGAAACGCGGAAAGACCGTTTGATCGGCCCACGGGCGCAAGCCAAGCGTACGGTAGCCGCAAATCTCAGAGAAACTTCACCAGCGCCTCGGTCGTCTCCTTCGAATTTTCCTCAAGCACCCAGTGTCCCGTGTTTTTGAGCACCACGACGGTCACATCCGAAGCCACCAGCTTCATCTGCTGCGCCAGTGCTTCTCCCAGAGACTTCTCTCCGCCGATCGCCAGAACCGGCATGTTCAATTTGGTCTGCGACAGTTCCGCGAAATCCTTCGCCGCTTGTTGGAATGAAACAAAATACGCCCAGCCCGCTCTCATCCTTCCGGACGCGCGTACGCCTCGGTGTACGCTTTCCGGTCGGCCTCCGGAATCGAGCGTGTCTTGTCGGCCGCGAAGTTGTTCCAGAAGTGTTCGAAGTACGTGCGCTCGCGTCCTTGCACAAGCGCTTCGGGCGTCGCCCCGTTGAAGCGGAAGTGCCAGATCGCCGGGTTGTTGTACACCGCCTCCCATCCCCCCACTCCGGGAAGGAACGCATCCATCACCACCAGCTTCTCCACTTCCGCAGGGAATTGCGCGGCGTACGCATAGGCAACCATCAAGCCAATGTCGTGACCGACCACTCCCGCTTTCTCCACGCCCAGCGAGCGCGCCAGCGCATGAATTCGAATCGCCGCACTCTTCATGTCCAGCCCGTCCGCCGGAATCGAAGAGTCCCCGATACCCGGCAGGTCCGGCGCAATCACAGTGAATTTCTCGCCGAGCAGCGGCAAGATCGGTGTCCACATCCGCGAAGTCTCAGCATAGCCGTGCAACAGAATCAGCGGAGTGCCGTGACCACCCGTCGTGTAATGCAGCTTGACGCCATCGATCTCCGCGGTGCGCGAAACAAAACCCTTGTCCGCCGTATTTGCATAAGTAGCCCCAGAAAATACAGCGCAGACGAAAAGCACCCCGCATGCGGCCGTGCGCGAAAGTAGTTGCAAAACCAGGTTCATCAAACCTCCTAGAGTGAATTGCCTATTATACGCGGACAGAGGCAGTGCGCCTTCCGAGACTAAACTGCTAGAATGGACTCTACGTCCAATTGGGTTCAGGTCATTTCGACGGCCTCCTCAACCCACTTCAGGTAGGGAAACCCGCCATCGACTCCGACAGCAGAAGAAAATGGACTACCCAAGAATTTCCTCACTTTCCCTTTAGACTTCTCACTCTGGCAAAACGCGTACATTCTGAAACTGAGAGCGCATTCTAAGTTATTCTTTTTCAATAACATATCGGCGAGCGATTAGTTTTGACTGGAACTTCAATTGCTCTCACCTCCGCATTGGTTCCTGCTTCTCCGCCGGAGCCTTCTTAAGAGGACCCCCAATGAACAGATTCCCCTGCCGTCTGTTTGCGCCTGCGTGTCTGCTCCTGTTGGGCCTAGCCTCGTTTGCGCCGCCCGCCCTCGCCCAGTCCGTCCAAGGCCAGTGGCAGACCCTGCCATACACGATGCCCATCAATCCCGTTCACGTAGCTCTTCTCTATAACGGCAAGGTTCTCGTCGTCTCCGGCTCCGGCAACGTTGCTGCCAACTCCAATTTTCAAGCCGCTCTTTGGGATCCCCAGGCTGGCACCATTACCACGCAACCTGTCGCCTGGGATATGTTCTGCAACGGCATGGCCGTCCTTCCCGATGGGCGTCCCTTTGTGATGGGGGGCACGCTGCAGTACGACCCGTTCCACGGCGAACTTAGCACGTCAACCTACGACCCCACGACAAACACCTTCACTAACCAACAGTCCATGGCCCACGGCCGCTGGTATCCAACCAGCACGGTTCTCGGGGATGGCCGTACCATGGTTTTCTCCGGACTCGACGAAAACGGAAGCACCAACACGTCGGTTGAGCTCTACAGCGTCAGCTCCGGCTGGAGCGCGGCATTCTCCGCCCCGTGGACGCCACCACTTTACCCGCGCATGCACCTGTTGCCCAACGGCAATGTCTTTTACTCTGGCGCGACTACCGGCTCGGGTCTTTTCAATCCCTCGACGCACACCTGGACCACGAACATCGCATTCACGAACTATAGCGGCACGCGGACCTACGGTACCTCCGTGCTCCTTCCCCTGACTCCTGCCAACAACTACACTCCCAAAGTCATAATCATGGGCGGGGGCAGCCCGTCCACCAACACCACTGAAATCATTGATCTCTCCGCAACGCCACCGAGATGGGTCAACGGCCCTCTCATGTCGCAGCCGCGCATCGAAATGGACGCGACGATATTGCCGAATGGAAAAGTTCTTGCGCTTGGCGGTTCGCTGAACGATGAAGACACGGCAACAGCGAGCTTGAAGGGGGATCTTTATGATCCCATCGCGAACACCTTTAGTCCTGCGGGTTCGGAAGTTTATGCGCGGCTCTACCATTCAGTGAGCCTGCTCCTGCCGGACGGAACCGTATGGGTGGCTGGAGGGAACCCGGATCGCGGAACTTACGAACCGCACATGGAGATTTATTCTCCACCGTATCTTTTCAATTCAAATGGAACGCCGGCCACACGACCTGCGATCACGAGTGTGTCTTCCGGCATCGTGGGCTACGGAAGCGCTTTTCAGATCCAGACTCCGGATGCCGCGAACATTTCCTCTGTCGTTTTAGTGCGAAACGGCGCGGTGACCCACGCGTTTGACATGGACCAGCGCCTCGTCGGCCTCTCGTTCACCATCGGCAGCGGCGTGCTCAACGTGACGGGGCCGCCCAATGGCAATATCGCGCCGCCGGGTTACTACATGCTGTTCATCCTGAACATCTCGGGTGTGCCATCCGTGGCGAGCATGGTCCAGGTATCCGCGGCGGGGGCAAACCTTGCGCCGACGGGAACCATTACAAGTCCTGCTTCCAACGTCAGCATCGCGGCCGGCCAGTCTGTTTCGTATTCCGGGACAGGTACAGACCCCGACGGAACAATCAGCGGCTATGCGTGGAGCTTTACTGGCGGAAATCCCAGTTTCAGCCTGCTCGCCAATCCAGGAAGTGTGACGTACACCACGCCGGGCACCTATGTGACCACGTTTACGGTGACTGACAACGCGGGGCTGACGGTTCCTCACCCGCCGACGCGGACGATCACCGTGCAAGACTTTTCCTTGTCCGCTTCGCCCGCTTCCAATACCGTTTCACCTGGAGGAAGCACCAGCTATTCTGCGACCGTTGCTTCAGGAACGGGCTTCACCGGCAGCGTGTCGTTCAGCGCTTCTGGCTTGCCCACGGGAGCGTCTGCCTCATTTAATCCGGCGTCGGTTACAACTTCGGGATCTTCAACCATGACGGTGTCCACCACGACTTCCACACCCGTGGGCAGCTATCCCTTGACCATCACGGGAACCAGCGGAATTTTGTCGCATACCGCGGGTGTCACATTGAATGTCGGCACCGGAGCACCGCCGGCCATCGCATTTGTGCAGGTCAATTCGGCAACGCCGCAGACATCGCAGACTACGGTGACGGTGCCGTTCACCACCGCGCAGGCGGTCGGGAACCTGAACGTGGTGGTGGTGGGCTGGAATGACTCTACGACTACGGTCAAAACCATCACGGACACCAAGAACAACGTCTACGCGCTGGCGGTAGGACCGACGGTGCAGACGGGTGTGGCAACGCAATCGATCTACTACGCGAAAAACATCGCAGCGGCGGCGGCAGGGGCAAACGTAGTGACGGTAACATTCACCACGGCGGCGAATTACCCGGACATTCGCATTGCGGAATACAGCGGGCTGGACACAGTGAGCCCGTTCGATGTGGGCACGGGAGCTGTAGGAAACAGTGCGACTGCCAGCACCGTAGCCGTGAATACAAACAACGCAAACGATCTGCTCATCGGCGCGAATGTCGTGCAAACAAACACGCCGGGTGCGGGAACGGGGTTCACGAGCCGAATCGTTACCTACCCAGACTCGGACATTCTGGAGGATCGGGTTGTGACGGCGATCGGCAGTTACACGGCGACAGCTCCAGTCAATCCGTCAGCGCAATGGGTTATGCAGATGGCGGCGTTCAGAGCCGCTGGGTCGGTGCCAGTGCCTACGGCGCCGTCGAGTCTGAGCGCTGCGGCGGCAGGTCCGGTACAGATCAATCTCGCCTGGACGGCTTCGACGGAGACCGGTGGAACGATCAGCCAGTATTTGATTGAGCGCTGCGCGGGAGTGAATTGCGGAAATACGCCTGCAAACTTTGCTCAAGTTGGAACTTCACCCGCGGCAACAACTTCCTTCAGCGACACAGGATTGTTAGGCTCGACGAGCTATACCTATCGTGTACGCGCCAAGGACACGGCAACTACCACGGGTCCGTATTCCAACATCGCGACAGCGACGACGGCCGCACCGACATTGACTGCACCGTCGAATTTGGCGGGAACGGCTCCGGGACCGGCGCAAATCAATCTGTCCTGGACGGCTTCAACGGAGACCGGTGGAACGATCAGCCAGTATCTGATTGAGCGGTGCGCGGGAGTCAGTTGCGACAACACGCCGAGCAACTTCGCGCAGGTGGGAACCTCTCCAGCGGCTACAACGTCCTTCAGCGATTCGGGTCTGCTGGGCTCGACGAGCTACAGCTATCGCGTGCGTGCGACGGATGCGGGGAGTAATTTCAGCGCCTATTCGACGGTCGCAACAGCCACGACGACAGCACCAACGTTGACGGCTCCTTCGACTCTGACTACCTCGGTTATCAGCAACGCACAGATCAATCTAACTTGGACTGCCTCGACAGAAAGCGGCGGGACGATAAGTCAGTATCTGATCGAGCGTTGCGCGGGCGTAAACTGCGCTAACACGCCTACGAACTTCACGCAGGTGGGGACTTCGGCGGCCACGAACTACAGCAGCGCGGGGTTGACAGCATCCACCAGTTACAGTTTCCGCGTGCGCGCGACGGATACCGCCGGCAACTTCAGCCCCTACTCCACCACGGCGACCGCTGCAACGCCGGCGGCCACACCGACCGCACCATCGAGCTTGACGGCAACGGCAGCAGGACCGGTGCAGATCAATCTCTCGTGGACGCCCTCGACAGAAACAGGTGGAACGATCAGCCAGTATCTGATCGAGCGCTGCGCGGGAGTCAACTGTGGGAATACGCCCGCGAACTTTGCGCAGGTAGGAACTTCTCCCGCGGCAACGACCTCCTTCAGCGACACAGGATTGTTGGGCTCGACGAGCTACAGCTATCGTGTTCGCGCCATGGACACGGCAACTGCCACGGGTCCGTATTCGAATATCGCGACAACGAAACTCCGGCGCCAACACTGACGGCCGGATTCCGACATCATTGTAAATCAGATCGTGACATAACTGGAAGTTACAGCGCCACGGCGCCGACCTCCCGATCCGCACAATGGATTATGCAGATCGTAGCCCTTCGAGCGCCATCCATAGCAATCCGCCAGCAGGTAACGCTAACCATTCCATAGCGCAAGACAGTAAGATATCTAGCGTGCGAGGGCTTACGCGCTCCGCGGACGACTGGCCGCGCTTTGCGCCTTCGCGTTCGTCGAGTTTTTCAATATGGCAAGGCTAATAAGCACGGGCGCGATCGCATCGAGGAGGATCCCTATGTCCATCTCCCGCAGGAATCTTCTTCGCAATCTTGGGGCAGGTGCCGTCGTCGGAGCAGCGGCGCCCGCGCTGCGCAGCTTGCCGCTAGCTCCCGGGATGGAATTAACACTATGGGGAAATGCCGTGCCTGCGGCACGGCCCGCGAGCGGCCCTACTGCCGCGGACCCCATCCTTCTCTATCGCAACGAAAATCCTTACGGCCCGTCCGAAAAAGTTCTCGCCGTGCTGCGCGAATCCGCCGTTAGTGGCAATCGCTATCCACGCACCGAATACGACACGCTCGCGGACAAGCTCGCTGGCCTGCACCAGGTTAAACGCGAGCAAATCGTGCTTGGCTGCGGCTCCGGCGAAATTCTGTGCATGGCCGCGCGCGCTTTTCTCGGGCCCGGCAAGAAACTGGTGCAAGCCGCTCCCACGTTTCCCGCTCTCGGTAAGCTGGCGCAAAACGCCGCCGTCGAAGTCGCGGAAGTCCCTCTCAACAAACGCTACGAGCACGATCTCAGCGTGATGCTCGACCGCGCCCGCTCCTCTACAGGGCTCGTCTACATGGTCAACCCCAATAATCCCACGGGCACCATCACTCCGCGCAAAGACATCGAAGCCTTCATCAGCAAGCTGCCGTCGGACGTCACCGTGCTCATCGACGAGGCCTATCATCACTTCGCTAGCCCCACCGCTTCTTACCAGTCTTTCCTGGACCGCCCCATCGGCGATCCGCGCGTCATCGTCTCCCGCACCTTCTCGAAGATTTACGGCCTCGCCGGCATGCGCATCGGCTACGCCGTTGCCACTCCGGAAATCGCCAGGCGTCTTACCGCTGGCTCCCCCGGCTGGAGCGTCAGCATCGTCTCCGCCCGCGCCGCTTCTGCTGCCCTCGAGGACGTCGACTATGTGCACCTCGGCGTCAAGCGCAACACGGATGACCGTCAAGAGTTCATGAACCAGGTCAACGCACGCATGCTCCGCGCCATCGATTCGCAAACTAATTTCGTGATGGTCAATCCGATGCGCCCGCCTGACGAAGTCATCGAGCACCTCAGGAAAAATAATGTTCTCATCGGCCCCAAATATCCGGCGCTCGACAAGTACATCCGCGTCTCCCTCGGCACTCCCGGCGAAATGCAGCACTTCTGGCGCGTTTGGGACCTCATGCCCCCCACCGGCAAAATGGCCATGTAAGGTACGTCCCTCGGTATCTCAGTATCATTGGTCGTCGATTGTGAATCTTGAAATTCGCTGCGCGTTCTGCGGCTCTGCGTTCAAGGGTTCGTCTTGGCGCTATGGCCCACGGCTACCAGGAAAATAGAGCTCTTGCCTTCAGCGTGGGGAGAGAAGAAGTGAGTCACATCGTCGTCGAAAAAAGTGAGCCCGGTGGCGCCCAGCCTCTGGGCGTAGGCCGCCAGGTACAGCTTGCCGCCAAGAATCCCGGCCTCGAGTTGCGCGGCGCGATAGCCGCGATTGCCGAAGCGCTGCAAAATAGGCCGCAAGTCTGCTAGAAAAAATATATCCACGGCCGCGTCGGCGGGCAGTTCCTGCTGCAATCCCAGGTAACCGGCCTCGGCACGAAAATCTCCCTGCTTCAGGCACTCAAGTGAACCGCGGTTGCGGTGGAAAACGTACGCACCAGGCGAAAGCCCTTCGACCGCATGAACGATCAAGTAGAGGTCATTGAGCTGCGCCCCGGACGGGTCGAGAAAATCCGCCGGCACGCCGCGGGTCGCGCGGTCCAACATCGTGGAAAGCTGCGCCAGCGTGATCAGGCTCCGCGCAAACTTCCGCGTGGAGCCGCGCCGATGGATGACTTGCTCGATGGGGTCACGCGGTATCTCCGCATCGGACAAAGGCTTGAGCAAAATAATTGGCCCGGCGGGCGGCGGGAAATCTGCCACTGGAGTGCGGCCGCGCCAAGCCTCCACTTCTTCTTTCGAATCGAGTGAAGACGCCGCGTGCATCTCCCGCATCAGCGGATAATCCACCTCGCGCTGCGAGAGCGGCACGGTTTCGAGTCGAAGCGGCAACATTTCCGCAGGTGCTTGCGGCGGGAGATCTGCCGCGTGACCGAGAGCCACAAGCGAAAAAGGCACTTCACGCTGGGTATCCACATCCAGCAAGCGGTTAACGCTCGCGTCTACGAACCCGCACACCACTTTAGCCGGCAGGCCCAACGCCGTGGCCACCGCGAGCAGGTTGGCAAGCAGCGTCCCATTGTCCCAGCCGAAATGCCGATAGGTGCGCGCCTGATATTTCCATGCGTTGCGCCAGTACGTGCAAGTACAAACGATGGTGAGCGGCGCATGCGCGATGGCCGTTTCACCACCCGTAGCTGCAACCAGGGCGCCGCGATAATCCCCGGCGCGCAGCTTGCGTAAGCCAAACTCTGCCGGACCGAAATGATAAACGCCGGCCTCCAAGCCGCCCAGCTCGCCGCAAACTAGATACAGCTCAACTTCGTAGAGCGC
>Ga0137403_10008373_pt1 | contig 11575 bp, 6 predicted proteins | sample CZOMad2_1_16fung_FD_122057 | JGI IMG/M metagenome (GOLD analysis project Ga0137403, IMG submission 122057) | Vadose zone soil fungal communities from Angelo Coast Range Reserve, California, USA - CZOMad2_1_16fungal (Hybrid Assembly) | ecosystem: Environmental > Terrestrial > Soil > Vadose zone...
CTGGACGAGGTTGTTCTGGACAGTGCATCGCAAATTGCCACGCCCGCCTTCGTCTCCACTCTCTCCATCTGCATTGTGTTTGCTCCTATGTTCTTACTGTCCGGCGTGGCGCGATACCTGTTTGTACCGCTCGCCGAAGCGGTCGTTTTCGCCATGTTGGCTTCGTATTTCCTTTCGCGAACCATCGTTCCGACCATGGCCAAGTATTTGTTGCGCGGAGAAAAAAAGGAGGCCGGAGATGGTCCCAGCCGCAATCCGCTGGTCCGACTGCAAAAGCGCTTCGAGGAGGCATTCGAGAAATTTCGTCACAGCTATCGTAGCTTGCTCGAAACGTGCCTCCACCATCGGCCTGTATTTCTGATCGCGTTCTTCGCGGCATGTCTTGGCTCGCTCGTAATTCTGATTCCCTGGTTGGGCCAGGACTTTTTCCCCAGCGTCGACAGCGGCACTTTCAAGCTTCACATGCGCGCCCCAACGGGCATGCGCATTGAAGAGACAGCGAACCTTTGCGACCAAGTCGAGCAGTCGATTCGAGGGCAGATTCCGGCAGCCGAGGTCCAGAGCGTCATTGACAACATAGGCTTGCCCTACAGCGGCATCAATCTCTCCTATAGCAATTCGGCCCCGGTTGGCACATCCGATGCCGACATTCTTGTCACCCTATCCACTAAGCATCATCCCACCGACAACTACATTCACCAGCTTCGTCTTGCGCTCCCGAAACAGTTCCCAGGCGTTTCCTTCGCTTTCCTGCCTGCCGACATGGTCGCGCAGATTCTCAATTTTGGGCTGCCGGCCCCAATCGATGTTCAGGTCGTAGGAAACGACTTGGAAGGAAACCGGCTCTATGCCGACGCACTACTCGCGAAAATGAGGTATGTCTCCGGAGCGACCGATCTCAGGATTCAACAGCCCTTCGATCAACCCTATCTGCGCCTGAGAGTCGAACGGACCAAAGCGGAACAACTTGGTTTCACGGCCCACGACGTTGCGCAAAACCTTCTGGTATCGCTGAGCGGCAGCTTTCAGACCTCGCCCTCGTTCTGGCTTGACCCAAAGAACCATGTCAGCTACCAAATTGCGACGCAGACGCCGCAATATCGCACGAACACATTGCAGGACGTAGAGAACATTCCGATCACAGGTACGGACCCGACCGCTCCTCCATCGATCATGGCCAGCTTGGTATCCACGCAGCGGGGAGCAGGTATGGCGGTGGTCTCCGACTACAACGTTTCACCGGTGATTGATATTTTCGGCGCTGTTGCAGGACGCGATCTCGGCGGCGTAGCGGGCGACATCAATAAGATTATTGCCGCCACACCCCAATTGCCACGCGGCTCTCACGTGGTAGTCCGCGGGCAGGTTCAGACCATGCGCGCCTCCTACATCGGGCTCCTGGGCGGGCTGGTCTTCTCGATCGTGCTCGTATACCTGCTGATCGTAGTCAACTTTCAGTCCTGGCTCGATCCTTTCATCATGATTTCCGCGCTGCCCGCCGCACTTGCCGGGATTGCCTGGTTCTTATTTATCACGCACACGAATCTCAGCGTACCGGCACTCATGGGAGCCATCATGTGCATGGGTGTCGCAACCTCCAACAGCATCCTTGTGGTGAGTTTTGCGACGGAAAAAATGACGGAAGGCAGCGATTCGGTCAGCGCCGCACTGGAAGCAGGCTTCACGCGCTTTCGCCCCGTGCTGATGACAGCCCTCGCCATGATCATCGGCATGGTGCCGATGGCTCTCGGACTAGGGGACGGCGGTGAGCAAAACGCACCTCTCGGCCGGGCGGTTATCGGTGGATTGCTTTCCGCGACGGTTTCTACGCTCTTCTTTGTTCCAGCGTTTTTCAGTGTTCTCCAAGGTTTTCGCGGGCATTCAGCCCACCAAAAAGCGCATTAGGCACCAAGCCATGTGGAGTATTTATGCCTCAAACTGAAGATAGACAACCAATCGGCGATCCAACTCTCCCAATGCAAGCCCACTCAAATGATGACGTGGGAGCAGGGAAGCGGCCGCCCAAGCAGTGGCTGATCCTTGCGGTCTCAGTGATCGCGGTGGCTGTGCTTCTGGTGTCGGGCATCTGGTCCCGTGTGAGTGCTCGCACCACTCTGCGCGCGGAGACGGCTCAAGCGGCCCTCCCCGCGGTGGCTGTTGTTTCTCCGAAACAAACTGCGCCAGCCGACCAAATCATCCTGCCCGGAAACGTGCAACCATTCATCAATTCACCCATATACTCCCGTACGAATGGTTACCTCAAGAAATGGTATTTCGACATTGGAGCGCATGTCAGAAAAGGACAATTGCTTGCTGTTATTGAAACGCCGGAAGTCGATCAGCAACTTCAGCAGGCTCGCAGCAACCTGTTAACCGCGCGGGCCAATCTCGAACTCGCTGGCATTACCAAAACTCGGTATCAGGGACTCCTGAAAAGCAATGCTGTCTCCCAACAGGACGTCGACAACGCGGTCGGTGCCTACAATGCGAACGAATCAATTGTGGAGGCGGACAAGGCCGCCGTAGAGCAATATTCAGCACTCGCATCGTTTGAAAAGATCTACGCGCCTTTCGACGGCGTAATTACAGCGCGCAACACCGATATCGGCGACCTCATAAATTCTGGAAGCAGTACCGGCGTGAAAACTGATCTCTTTCACATCGCTCAACCGGGAAAATTGCGTGTATACGTCAACGTGCCGGAGGAATACTCGCAAGGGATCAAAGTGGGCATGACGGCAAATCTCAGTCTTGCTGAGTTTCCTGGGCGCAAATTTGAGGGAAAACTGGTGCGCACCGCCGAAGACATCAATATGACGACGCGTACGTTGTTGGTCGAAATCGATGTGGACAATCCCCAAGGCACTCTGCTCACCGGCTCCTATGCCGAGGTCCACTTGGCCGTCCCGACGAATGCTTCAACCTTCCTGCTTCCGGTCAATACTCTGATATTCCGTTCGGAAGGATTGCGTGTCGCCACCGTGAAAAGCGGGAGAGTCGTTCTCTCGGACGTGACCCCAGGGCACGATCTCGGTACCCAGATAGAGATCGTCTCCGGCCTTAAGCCGGACGATCAGGTCATTGTCAACCCGCCCGACTCAATCGTTGCCGGACAGCAAGTCCAAATTGTTCAGGCAGCATTACCGGGGGATGCCAAGTGAAACCCCTTCATAAAATGCTTTTGGCCGAAAATCGGCGGCGAGCCCCTCGGTTGGGCATCCTGGCGGCAGCCGTGTCCCTACTGACCGGATGCGCGGTTGGACCCAAGTACCATCCTCCAGTGGTGCAGGCGCCTCCCGCCTATAAAGAGGTAGGCGACTGGGAACCTGCCCAACCGAATGACCAGAATCTTGGCGGTACCTGGTGGACGATTTTTCAAGATCCGCAACTGGATGCGCTTGAACTTCAGGTCAATGTCTCGAACCAGAACCTGAAGGCAGCAGAAGCGCAGTTCCGCCAGGCGCGAGCGGTCCTGCGCTACTATCGGGCCGATTATTTTCCGACCCTAACCGCTGCACCATCGGCGACCCGGACTCGGGTGTCGTCCCGCCGCCCGCCTCCGGGATCAACGTTCGATGGCGTCACCTCCAACGACTTCGTTGTTCCCTTCGACCTTTCCTATCAGGCCGACGTCTGGGGACGAGTTCGACGCAACGTCGAGTCGTATCGGGAACAAGCTCAAGCCAGCGCCGCAGACCTGGCGACCGTGAATCTAAGCCTGCACGCCGATCTGGCCATTGATTACTTCCAGGCCCGCAGCCTCGACGCCCAGGAACAGCTCTTGAACTCTACAGTTCAGCAATACCAGCAGGCTCTGGAATTGAATCAGAGTCGCTTCGCTGGAGGAATTGCTTCGGAAGTGGAAGTCGAGCAGGCGAAGACTCAGCTACAAACCACCCGGGCAGCAGCGATTGATGTCGGTGTGCTTCGAGCGCAGTACGAGCATGCGGTAGCAATTCTTATTGGCAAACCCCCAGCCGAGTTCAGCCTTCCCCCGCTTCCCCTCGGCGCTCCGCCGCCACACGTTCCTGTCAGCGTGCCTTCCGAGTTGCTGGAGCGGCGTCCCGATATCGCAGCCGCTGAACGGAGGGTAGCGGCCGCCAACGCCCAAATCGGAGTGGCCAAGTCCGCCTATTACCCGTTGATTAGTTTGGGCGGTTCCGGAGGTTTTGAAAGCTCCTCCATCACCACTCTGCTCAACGGTCCAAGCGGCCTATGGTCTGTCGGGCTTTCCGCCGTCGGAACGGTCTTTGATTTCGGCAGACGGCATGCCCTAACGGATCAGGCTCGTGCCGCCTACGACGGTCAAGTCGCCACTTATCGGGAGAACGTGCTCACCGGATTCCAACAGGTGGAGGACAATCTGGCGGCTGTGAAAATTCTGGAAAATGAAGCCAAGGTTCAGGATGAAGCAGTTGTAGCGGCGCAGAACTCCCTAAACCTTTCTGTCACTCGCTATAAGGGAGGGGTCACAAGCTACCTCGAAGTAATCACCGCGCAGAGTGCCGCTCTGACGGATGAAATTACGGCAGTCAATATCCTGGGGCGTCGCATGGCGAACACAGTCCTGCTGATTCAGGCCCTCGGCGGCGGATGGGATCGCTCAAGTTTGCCCGAGCGACCCGAATGTTGCGGCAAACTGGAGAGCCGTAATTCCAAGGACGCTCCGCGACCCGCATTCTTGAGCGCGGACGGGTCTAGGAGCAAGGGTACGGGCGAAAGCAAAAGATGACCTCCGATACGATCACTACCGCTTGTGGCTGATGTCGTCGGAAGGGCAGGGAGAATAGTGGCGAGAGTAAACCGAGAGCATGGAATCAGCGCCTTTGCCGAATCCATTGCACGGATCCTGGTCGTTGACAGCACGTAAGTTATTGATTCCGTGAACTGCCACAACGACTAAAAAGGCCCATTGCCTAATCCATTGTACGTTTATTGTACGAAAAAGACTTTTCGCTCTGGAGTCCCGCAGGCCACATAGCCACCGCAGCATCCAAATAGATTCGCTGGGATGGATCGAGAAAATAAGGGCTAAGCTTCCGATCGCCGTTCTGCCGCTGCGCTAGGACCAATCCCTTGAAGTATTTCGAGACGGCGCTCTCTGGCAAAGTGAGCAACGTGTTCGTGCTAAAGGGCGGCATGTGCAAGAAGCAACGCTGACGATTGCGGAGGCTATTGCGGCTGTTCCGGAGAGCAAGCCAAGAGTCATACTGGCAACTGGCAGTTACGCCCTTGTGTCCGCGACACAAGCCCAGTTCCCGGATCGTCGGCAAGCCGGAAGCTATCGTCGGAGTAGCATCCATTTCTCCCCAGCTATTCCTGCCAGGAATAATCGGTCGTTCGATTGGTTCGTGATCGGCGAGAAGGAAAACCGTGAGAGAGGCCCGGAGAACCCGCCTCACCCTCTGAACGGCGCGATTAATTAATGGTACAGGCGCTGCAAAACTGCAACCTACGATGATTGAAGGGAGCGCATTGTTCAGGTCGGCTCGAGATTGCTTGCGCTCAGCCTAAGGTCAAGTAGCCGCCCTTGGGCGGAGAGCACTTTAGTGGAAGCAAACGCCCCCACTCCTGCAAGGATATTTTGTAAAAATCCGCGTCGATTTACTCATGTTTTTCCCTTCAATAGCAGTCAATGTAAATAGCGCTAATAAACGATCCAACTTTGTTGGCGTTTTCTTCCTTGAGCTGCTGTGTCCTCGTTTTCGTTGTTGGGTCGCCTTCTTGTCGGCCATCGCATCTCCTACAACGGGAACTTGGCCTCATCTGTCTTGAAACACTTGCACCGGACTTAGCGCGATTCGCAGATCAAACCGTGACCCGGAAGCCGCGCGTACTTCGAATTTCGCCCTTACTCATGAGCTTTAGCAAGGGGTCCCCTTTACAGTTCACTTCCCAAGTCCCTTCCTCAAGTCCATTTGAGTATGTGTTTTCAATGCTTTACGCTCTGACACGCTCCATCTGGATGGGCATGACCGCTTTTCCTCCGAGTCGATTCTCTCTCATTCCACCTGGTACAAAAATCGCCGGTCACGTCACCAATGAGGACAGTCAAGACGCGGACCCGTGGTGATGGCGCACTGAAGTAACCGGGGTTCGGTTGAATTTCATACGAGCATCTGCCGATAAACAAGCCGGGAGAGTAGGCAATAGCAGGTCCGTGAGTGTCTTTATGAGGCTGCAACTAAGGAGAACAGAATCTGATTCCGACAGCGTGGTCTTCGCTCATACACAGCTAGCTGTTCCCAGGGGCATTCCTACGAGTGTGTGTTGGGGAGACCTGTGCCGAAACTAAACCATGCACTTATTCCATTCGTGCTGATGAGAGCGCGGGGTTACAACGGAGATACGAAATGCAGAACTCTTCTTCGACGTTGAGCAGAGCGCTCACAGCCCTGACCGTCGCTTGGGGCATAATGTTTACCGTTCCAGCCGGTGCACAGCAAAAGTCAAGCGCGCCAGTGGTGCAGGACGAGATCAACAAACAACTACTGAATCGCATACAGGAGCTGGAAAAGCAGATCCAGCAACTGAAGCCTCAGCCACCGACTGCCCCTCCTGTTCCCGAATCAATGCCCGAAATTCCCGCTGTCCATGAAGTCGCACCCCGTCTGCAACTTGACGTTTTCGGCGACGTCGGTTTTGAAGCGACGGACAAAAAGAAAACTACTTCGAACACTTTCGAGATCGGGTCCATGGACCTGTTCATGAGAGCCCGCCTGTCGAACAAGGTCTCTCTTCTCGGTGAGGTACTCTTCATCTCCGCCAGCGACAATACCATCAGCCCTGACATCGAGCGCCTGCTGCTGCAGTACAAACAGAACGACTACTTCGGAGTTGGGATTGGGCGTTACCATACCTCAATCGGCTACTACAACACGACCTTTCACCATGGGGCTTGGTTTGAGACCGCCATTGGACGCCCGTTGATGTATGCCTTTGACGACAAGGGTGGATTCTTGCCACTGCAGGAAGTTGGAGTTACAGCCTATGGCAAGATCCCATCGGGCAGATTGGGATTGAACTACGTCGTCGAAGTAGGAAACGGCCGAAATCACCTACTACACGGAGAGCCGGCACAAAACTCACAGGACTCAAATAATGGAAAATCTGTCAACGTGGTCGTGTTCTCGCGTCCGACCTCGATTCCGGACCTTCAAATTGGATTCTCTCTTTACCACGACCATCTTACTTTCTCCGACAATATCAATCACAGCGAACTGATCACGACCGCGTATGTCGTCTATATCAACTCGACGTATGAATTCCTCAATGAAGCGATGTTGGTCCGTCACGAGGGGAGCAGCACCGGGGCTCCGGGAGCGTTCCACACGCCTGCTTTCTATTCGCAGTTTTCCAGGGCCTTTGCCAAGTACCGCCCCTACTTCCGCTATCAATACATTAACGCCGGGATAGGAGAACCCATCTATAGCGACCCAGCGGATGGTCCGGTTGTCGGTCGACGCCAAGGTGCCTCCGCGGGCCTGCGCTATGATTTCAATCAACATGCGGCATTCAAGTTGCAGTATGACCGAGTGACGATTCGTGGCGAAGGCAGTAACAACAAACTGGATAGCCAGTTCGCATTCACCTTCTAGGGGAGGCGGCATGAAAATACGAAAAGCACGGACGCTGCTCACCGGAATTGTCGCACTCGCACTCGCCCTGGTTGCGGTACCAATGATGGTGGAACCCGTGCGTGCGGCGGGTGACCCTATCGTCGTGATCGTAAATGCCGCTAATCCGACAGACAATTTATCCATGAGTGACTTGAAGAAGATCTTCCTGTCCGATCGCAGCCGGTGGGATACGGGCAAGGCCATTGCTCCCGTCATCGTAACCGCCGGTGCGCCAGAACGAACCGCATTTCTAAAGATCGTTTGCGGAATGAATGATGCCGATCTCAGCAAGTACTTCATGCAGGCAGCATTCACAGGCAAGTCTGCTACCCCGCCGAAGGAAGTCAGCACCGGGCAGAGTGTGAAGAACACCGTGGCGGGGTCTCCTGGTGCCATTGGTTTTATCAAGGCAGGGGATTTCCACGGAGATGGTAGTGAAGGCGCCTTCAAGGCCGTCAAGATCGACGGTGCGGCAGCCGGTGACGCTGGCTATAAGCTCCATATGTAGCCTGCGACAGCTCCAGGGAGAATTGAATGCGTTGGACCATCAAACGTAAGCTCTTCGGCTTAACCATATGCAGTCTGATTTTTGTGGTCGGGGTGAGTGTTACTGGTTACTGGGGAATCACGACGGTAGAGGAAACCACCGCAACAGTGACTGCCACCAGTTCTGCGATTCGCAACCACATCGAAGCTGGAGTCTACAACGACTTGACCCGAGCTGACGTGTCTGCCGTCTTCGCGCAGAAAGGGGACGAACAGCAGAACAAAGTTGAGGAATTCAACCAGCACTGCAGGCTGCTGCGCGACCGAATCGATAGGGCTCGTGGCCTTGCCGCCGATGCGTCCAGCCGTGGTCTACTCGAGGAAGAGGATGCTCTGGTGGGCCAGTACGTAAAGGCTGGCCAGTCCCTGGTCGCTGACATCGTGCATCGGCCCAGTACCGCCTTTTCGCAACTTGGCCCTTTTCTCCAGCTCTACAAGGACTTGCAGGGAAAAATCGAGAACACTAGCGACCAACTCGAAAAGAGCTCCAAAGAGGCGGAAGAGTCAGCTACCCGCAAAGCAACGCGGGCTACCCGCGCAATGTTTGGCATGTGCGGGATGTCTTTGCTATTGCTGCTTGTGGTCGCAGTCCAGATTACGCGGAGTATCACTCAAGGGCTGGACTCTTTTTCGGCCCGTTTCAAAGCGATGGCGGATGCCAACGATCTCACTTCGCGCGTGGACGAAGACCGCACAGACGAAATCGGCGTGTTGGGTCGGTCTGTGAATCTTTTTGTAAGCACGATTCACGACATCATAACCCAGGTTACCGAGGATGCGCGCATGGTGGCGAGAGCGAGCGAGAAGATTTCTGCCGTGGCAGTGCAATCGGCCGCAACCGCTCGAAGCCAGTCGGACCAAACGCATCAGGCGGCCACAGCTATGCAAGAGATGTCGTCAACGGTCCAGGAGATTTCGGAGAATTCCCAGAAGGCTGCGAACACGTCCCGCCAAGCAGCCGAAGCCGCCCGCCAGGGTGGAGTAGTCGTTGAAGCAACCCTTGCTTCAATGCAGAACATCGCCGATGCGACTTCGAAAATTGGGGCTAAGATCACTGAACTGGGCAAGGGTTCCGAGAAGATCGGCAAGATCGTTGCTGTCATCGATGACATTGCCGACCAGACCAACCTGCTGGCTCTGAACGCAGCCATCGAAGCAGCACGGGCCGGAGAGCAAGGCCGCGGATTCGCGGTGGTGGCAGACGAGGTACGCAAGCTAGCTGAGCGTACGACGAAAGCCACCCAGGAAATTGCGACTATGATTTTGTCCATCCAGTCGGAAACCAAGAACGCGGTGCAGGCCATCGCACAGGGAAACCTGCAGGTTCAAATCGGCGTGGAGAAGACGTCCACTTCCGGTACGGCCCTGAAAGAAATCATCAAAATGTCTGAACACGTCGGCGACATGATATTGCAGATCGCCACAGCAGCGACACAGCAGTCCGCCACCACCGTGCAAATCAATGCCAATGTTGCCCAGATTTCCATCACGACTGAGGAATCCACGGCAGCAGCGGAACAAACCGCCACGTCTTGCTCGGACCTGTCTAGCTTGGCGTCTGATCTGCAGACGCTCGTGAGCCAGTTCAAGGTGCAAGCCAATGGTTTGGAAGCCTGCTCCCGCAGCGACCGCAGCGCCCAGAGTGGTCCAATTGTGGACGGTGAGCCGTCTGCCAAGCGGTACACCAACTTCTTCGCCAGTTTCCAGCCTTCCCGGTTCAACAAGACACGGATCTTGCGGCAGCCATAGACGCACCGGGATGAACGAACAGATATTGACCAAGGCATTGACCGCTCCCGACCGCCCCCCCAGCGCTAACGTCGTATGCGACTGAACCTTACCGCACAGATAAATTTGGTCAACGGAGCGCTGCCGCGAACGAGCGTTGGAGGAAGAATTGTTTTGTAACCAGCCATCTTGCTCTTTATGGAATCGGATCATCTTCGCGGCTGGCATTCCACGCCCACATCCAGTTGCCAAGACTAGGATTCCAGCAGAGTTCGTAACTTGTGAGCGTATCTGCGGCTCGACGTGACCACCGTTCCTTCTGCCAGTATGATGTCGTAAACCCCATCGAACATTGGACGAATCTCGCTAATACAGGCACCGTTCACGATGGCCGATTTCCGCACGCGGATGAAGTGGTGTGGTGCCAGCTTCTCTTCGAGATGTGCCAAAGTTTCCCGCAACAGGTGACTGTCTTTGGCGGTGTGTATGCAGGCATAGTTCCCCGTGGCTTCGATCCACAAAACGTTGGAAACGGGAACAAAGAAAATCCGCTTCTTGTCCTTCACCACAAAGCGTTCCAACGGGCGGACACTACCGAGGGATTGGAGCAGTGGTTCGAGACCTCGATTTGCTTTCCTGCCTTGTTCGAGGACCTGGCGTGCGTGAACCAGGGCCTTGGCAAATCGCTCCTTATCGTATGGTTTCAAGAGATAGTCAACAGCGTGCACTTCGAATGCACGAATGGCGTGCGCATCGTGAGCCGTAACGAAGATATATACGGGAGCGGCGCCGGTCGCCGGCTCCGCCAGCTTCGCTTCACTGAGAAACTGTTTCCATTTGCCTTGTCTGCGCAATATCCAGGCGCGATATTGCCGCGCCTTCGCGTTATTTGGTTGCAGATTGAGAGTGCGATCGAGTTCGGCTAGCGCCGGTTCGTACTGCCGGTGACCCCAGTAATGAAAAATAGCCAGGCTCAGATGCGCTTCAGGCGAATCCGGAGCGAGCTCCAAGGCGCGGTCAACAAGCGACTTTACTTCGGTGAGCTGTGCTGGCGTCCTTCGGCTCAGAAACCAGTGACTGGATAACGAACAGTAGGCGAGTGCCGCGTAAGCCGCGCTCGCCTTTTCGATTGCTTCGTCCGCGCTGTCTTCGGAGTCGCGCCACCGTTCGCGCATCGCGTGTAGCACTAGCTCACGCAGCGGAGGAATGATCTCTGCAACAGTCGGATACTTAGTGGCAAACTGCGTCAATAATACTACCACATTTGCAGCCAAGTAGATAAAGCGAAAGCGGTCGAACGCGTTAGCGTCAAAATCGGTCACTTTCTCGAACCGCTCGCGCTGCTCGTTGAGAATCATCGACTCACCACCTTCGATGAGCGTGCTGAAAAGCAGGCTCGCGATTTTCGCTGGCGGCAGCGGCAGGCTGCCGTCAGCGTCTTTGCGGCGATAATGTTCAATGCCGGGCATGCACGCGAAGGAGCCTAACGAGAACAAGATCAGCTACAGCTAGTTATAGAATGGGGCAAGAATAGAATGAGTAAACTTCTTTGTCTGCTCTCGGTAGTAGTCTCGCTCAAAGTTAAGCACGGCGCGTCCAGCCGAAAAATGCTTGCTCCAGATAACGTCTAACGCCCGCAAAGCACCGTCGATAAGATTCTCGAAGTCCTCGGACCGTAAATT
>Ga0137403_10008375_pt1 | contig 11572 bp, 7 predicted proteins | sample CZOMad2_1_16fung_FD_122057 | JGI IMG/M metagenome (GOLD analysis project Ga0137403, IMG submission 122057) | Vadose zone soil fungal communities from Angelo Coast Range Reserve, California, USA - CZOMad2_1_16fungal (Hybrid Assembly) | ecosystem: Environmental > Terrestrial > Soil > Vadose zone...
AAATCCCGGCGGCTTCATCGAGAAGATCTTCGGCGAACATCCGGACAGGATTGTCCTGCTGCTCTCGATGCTGCTCCTTCGCTTTCTGATCGTGGTCCTCGGCAATGGCTTCACCGTCCTCAACCACTACCTCGGCGCGAAGACCGAGCAGAACATGGTCCTCGATCTCCGCAGCGATCTCTTCAACCACGTGCAGCGACTCTCGCTCACGTTCCACGATCAGCGCCAGACCGGGGCGCTGATGAGCCAGATCAACAACCAGGCCGCGGCGGTTGGCAACATCGTCATGGTCATCCCGCCGATCGCCGAGGCGATGATGACCCTCTTCGGAATGCTGGTCATCACCGCCCTGATCGATTGGCAGCTCGCCCTGCTGTCGCTCGTCGTCGTCCCCCTCCTCTTCTGGTCGTTCGGGGTCTACGGGAAGCGGATCGTGCCGAGGCTCCAGCGCGTGCAGCAGCTCGAGTGGCGATCGCTCTCGATCGTCCACGAGGCAATGGCGATGCTGCGAGTAATCGTCTCGTTCGGCCGTGAGGATTACGAGCACGCGCGGTTTCGCGAGCAGGGGGAAGTCGCGGTGGAGGAACGAGTCAAGCTCACCGTCAGCCAGAGCATCTACACGCTGGGTGTGCAGACCGCCACCGCAGCCGGCCTCTCCCTGATCCTGGGGGTTGGGGCCTGGCACGTAATGAACGGGAAACTGTCGGTGGGGGAACTGATCGTGGTGCTCACCTACATCGCCTCGGTGTACCAGCCGCTCGAACAGATCAGCACCACGGTGGGGATGATCCACGAGGAGCTGGTCCAGTTCAACGCCTCGCTCGACCTGCTCGAGATCGAGCCGGAGGTGAAGGAGAAGCCCGGGGCGATCGAGCTGGAGAGGGTGCGGGGCTGGGTCGCCGCCGAGAACGTCTCGTTCGCCTACTCGAGCCGGAAGCGAACGCTCGAAGACGTCTCGTTCCGGGTCGCGCCCGGAGAACGCGTTGCCGTCGTCGGCCATACCGGGGCGGGAAAGAGCACCCTGATGAGCCTGCTGATCCGCTTCTATGACCCGAAGCAGGGCCGGATCACCCTCGACGGGATCGACATGCGCGACGTCACACTGGCCTCGCTGCGCGACCAGGTCAGCGTCGTCCTCCAGGAACCGCTGCTCTTCTCCGGCACGATCGCCGAAAACATCCGCTACGGCAGCCTCGGCGCCTCCGCCGAGCAGGTCGAAGCCGCCGCCAGAGCGGCGAACTCCCACGACTTCATCGCGGCGCTCCCAGACGGGTATGACACCGTTTTGGGGGAGCGGGGGGCTCAGATCTCAGGCGGCGAGCGGCAGCGGATCTGCGTGGCCCGCGCCTTTCTCCGCGACGCGCCGATCCTGATCCTCGATGAGCCGACCAGCTCCGTCGACGCGAGGACCGAGGCCGCCATCCTGGAGGCGATGGAGCGTCTGATGCAGGACCGCACCGCGTTCCTGGTGACGCACCGGCTGAGCGCGCTGGGGACCTGCGGCACCCGGCTGCATCTGGAGCGTGGGCGTCTGGTCAGCGCTGCTGCGGCCGCCTTGGGGCAGCAGTGACATGAAACCGCCTGGCGAATCGGGCTTGCGCGGCGCAGCGGCGAGCTGGCTGGCCGGTGCGGGGTTCCTCGAAGAGCGGCGCGCGAGGCTGCTCGAGCATCCCGCTGTGCGCGCCTGGCGCGAGCTCGGCCGCGAGCACCTCGAGCCCGTGCGCGTGCTGGCGGGGAGGAAGCACATGGGGTCCATGCAGCGCTGGCCCCTCTATCGCCTCGAGGGCGTAGGAGATGGTGGAGGGCCCGTCATCGCGAAATGGTTCACCGCCGAAGGCGGCCGCGCTGAGCGGATGATCTACGAAGAGGTCCTCCCGGCAGTACCCGTGGAAGCACCCCGGTATTACGGGTCGGTCGATGACGCCGGGTCCGGAGGCTTCTGGCTCTTCCTCGACTATGTCGACGGGGACAAATACTCGCGCCGGGTCCCGCTCCACCGCGCGCTCGCGGCGCGTTGGCTCGCGATGCTTCACACCTCGGCCCTGGGCGCCGCCACACGCGCTCGTCTCCCGGACGAAGGGCCAGCGCGCCATCTCGCGGACTTGCGCGGGGCGCGCGATCAGATCCTGCGCCACCGCTCGAACTTGGCCCTCGGCGCGGACGAGGTGGGGTTCCTCGAGTTCCTCGTCGCGCGGCTCGATGAGGTCGAGGCGATCTGGAGCCGTCTGGAGGAGGCGTGCAAAGGTCTTCCGCCGGCGCTCGTTCACGGCGACTTCAAAGGGGCCAACTTGCGCATCTGCAGCGGCCGCGACAGCCCGACGCTCGTCGCCTTCGACTGGGGAGAGTCGGCTTTCGGCGTGCCGGCCGTCGATCTCGCGCAGTCGGCGCCCGAGAGCGCGCTTTCCGCGATCCCCGATCTCGAGATCTACGAATCGGTCGTGCGCTCCCGAAACCCGCAGGTGGAGCGCAGAACGATTGAGAGGGTCTCGCAGTGCGGCACGATCTTCCGGGCGGTGACGGCGATCCGCTGGGCAGTGTGCGACCTCGAGACGGAGTGGCCCGAGTCGGCGGTCCAGAAGATGAGGTTCATCGATGGCGACCTCGCCAACGCCCTTCGCGCGGCAGGGTGGGTCTGGCCGTGAGCGTCCTCCGTCAGTCTGAGGTGCGGGACCCCGTGGCCAGGGCGGCGTTCAGCGCGGCCTCCAGCACGCGCTTCGAGTCGAAATGCGTCTCGGCGATCGCGCGCGCCGCGCGGCAGTGGCGCTCATAGTCGGCATTGATCTGTTGCAATGCGGCGGCGGCATCCCCGAGTGAGGCGAAGCGGAACATCCCTTCCCCGCTGGGCAGGTAGGAGCTCGGACCGGTGTCTTGCACGACGACCGGCTTCCCGCTGGCCAGATAGCACACGGTCCGGTCGCTGACCCAGGCGTTCTGAAATTCCATGCACGATGCTTTCGCGCAGCTGAACTCGCCGCGCGACCGCTGGATGTAGGAGCGGTAGGCGTCGGGACTGCGCGCGACGTCTGCCGAGTGCCGGACCCGCCAGCCGTTTTGCACGAGGCGCGCCAGATCCTGTGCGTCGCGATCATCCGTGTAGAGGGCCAGTTCCAGGGGCTGGCTCGTGTGGCGCGGCAGCTCTGCATACGAAAGAAACGCCACTCGTTTGGTGTTCTCGCGCAGGACGGTCTTGCCGTTCTCCATCACCTTCAGCCAGTCGGTCGTGGACCAGCTCGACACGGTGGTAAAGGCCTCCGCCCGCGGGTCGTAGGTGAACGGCCACAGCTCGAGGCACACGGGCGGTCGGATGTGCTGCCAGTGCAGGCCGCAGTCGGAAAAGCGGGCGGCCGGCGTACCCACGGTTTCGCCGGTCGTCAGGTAGCAATCGTGCGCCGGCACCGAGAGCTGGCCCGTGCTCATCCAGAACTGGAGCAAGCCAGGGTCGATATCCACGAGGGCGGTCCTCCGGGCGCGGGCGAGCAGACGGGGGTCGATCGCGTAGTGGAAGTTCAACAATAGATCCGCTCGTCGCAGCACGGCCTCCACTCCTGGCCATTCGCAGCCGACGAACCGGAAAGACTCCGGACCCTCCCCTCCTCCTCGGTCGATGGAATAGAGGAGCGTCTTTCCGTCGAGCCCGAAGTGCCGCATCCGCCCGAAGAAGTTCGCGAGGAGATGAGTCTCGTGAGCGGGATCGGGCGAAGAGCGAAACTGCTCCAGCCAATAGACGTCGCAGCCGAGGCGGCGCAACCCCTGGGCGTATTGCATGTAGACCCAGAAGTGACCGCCCCCATCGGGAAAGTTCGCGACCTTGTAGACGGAGATCACCGCCGTGATCACGCCGCATCCCCCGATACCGGCGTGGCGGCGGCGAAGGCGGCGACCGTCGGCAGGTCCCGGAACCCGATGAGGCGGATGCCCATCTTCTGGAAAGCGGGACGGAGTGCGGGGTCGCACAGCGTCCGCAATTCCACCTCTCGTTCGGCCGCGTAGCTCGATGGAAAGCCCGGTTCCACGTAGCCGGGGTGACAGTTGAGCTCGGTGATGCCCTCCCCGACCTCTTCGTCCAGGAGCCGCAGGAGTCCCTCGGCGCTGATCTGCTCGAGATGAGTCTCGCCGCCCCACTGACCATAGAACTTCGGGAAATGCCGAACCCCGGAGTGACCCCTCACCGGCACTCCGACGCGCCGGCCCCACGGGAGCAGGTGGAAGAGGACGCGGGGGTCGCGATGCACGTCGTGGTGCGTGTCGACATGCGTGGGCGCGCAGCCGACGAGTTCTACGAACCGCGCGTGCTGGCGCCCGATCTCGGCGGGAGCGTCCTTGGGTTCGACTTCGTCGAGCTCCAGATGGAGTCCAAGGCTCAGCGTCGGGCACTCTCGCGCGAGCGCGACCGCCGGCTCGCACGCCGACCGGTCCACCATCAAGCTCGTGCTAGTGAGGATTCCGCTGAAATGTGCCTCGACGATCCCGCGGTTGATCCCTCGGCTGATCCCGAAGTCATCGCCTGTAACGATGAGCCATTTCATGGAGACCTCACTCCCTGAGCGGCGGGCCGAGCTTTTCAAGCCAGCGCTCATAATCCATGATCTCCCCGATCGCCCACGCGGCGCCATCGTTCAGGACCGCCATCGCGTCGAACAGGATGCAGTGGGCGCAGCGAGCGCTCTCCGCGGTGTGGAAGAGCAGGTTCAGCTCTGCGGTTCCAGGCAGACGGCGGCCGGCGCGCTCCGCGGCGGCGCGATAGCGCTCGAGCAGCCACGGCCGCTCCTCCGCAACGGACCGGTACAGGAAGGTGGAGAGGTCGTAGCTGAAGGGGCCGGCGCCGACGTGATCCCAGTCGATAAGCCGCGCGCGCGGGGCGTCGTCGGCCGTGGACACGAAGACGTTCTTGGGCCAGAGGTCGCCGTGCAGCAGCGTCTCCGGGCCCGCCTCCTCCATCGCCCGGACGCGCCGCGGCGCATCCTCGCGGAGACGGTACAGCTGATGCAGCAGGCGCTCCCGGGCCCCGGCGAACTCCGGCGGCGCCATAGGAGGCGGGGTCACCAGGGTTTCGAGCGCGGCGATGGCATCCCGGAGATTCGCCGTGAAGAAGTGTGCTCCTTGGTCGCGCGCACGCCAGCGGACCTCGGGCAGGAGCGGATGGCCCGCCGCGCGCGTGTGGAGCTCGGCGATGAAATCGATCGCGGCCGCCAGACGCTCCGGCTGCCGGTTTGTGGCGAGCGTTTCGTGGCCGAGATCCTCGTAAACGTGCCAGACCCAGCACCCGTCCCGTGGCGCCGCGGCTCCCAGGAGCTGCGGGCACCGGTCCCCGAAGCCGAGCGCGGGCAGCCAGCGCTCCACGACGAGGCGGTCCGTTTGTGCGGTCGCTGGGTTGAGGCGCTTGAGCACGAGGCTCTGCCCGGATCCCAGGCGCAGCCTGTACACTTCCTTCTTCAGCGTCTCGAGCCGGATCGATGGCTCGGCGTCGAGGCTGGGGCGCATCGTCTCCCACAGCAGCTCGCAGATCTCCGCCGCGCCGGGTTCCTGCATCTCCCCGAGCGAGCGCTCCAGTCGCTCGCGCAAATCGACGGCCTTGCTCATCACACCGGGCATTTCCCCCACCTCCATGCCTGCCTGGTTGAGGCCCTTCATGATCACTCCAGCGCTCTCTCCAGCACTTGCGCGACGACCCTCTGGCCATCGAAGTATTGCTCGGCCAGCGAGCGCGCTGATCGACAGTGCCGCTCGTAGTCCGCCTCGACGGCGGCCAGCGCCCGCACTGCTTCGTCCATGGAGCGGAACCGGAAGAGGCCCTCGGCATCGGGCAGAAAGCGACTCGCACCGGTGTGCTGGACGACCGCAGGCTTTCCGCTCGCGAGATAGCAGAGCGTGCGATCGCTGATCCATGCGTTGGCGAACTGGATGCAGTACGGCTTCACGCAGCTGAACTCCCCTCGCGATCCCTGGATGTAGGCGCGGTACTGCTCTGGGGTCGCGCTGACATCCCATGCCTCGCGAAGCTTCCACCCGAGAGGCTCGAGGCGCGCTTGCCACTCCGGGTAATGCTCACCCAGACACACGGCCAACTCGAGCCTCGCGGGCGTCCGCGACGGGAGGGCCGCGTATTCGAGAAATGCCACGTTCTTCTCGTTCGAGAATGTCTCCCCATGGAACTCGAACGTTCCTCCCCACCAGTGCGTGACCGTCGTGTATGGCCTGGCGGGGCCAGCGCGGACTTCGGGCCACTCCGCAAGGAACACGGGCGGGGCGGTGTAATGCCAGCGGAGGCCGCAGTCAGGAAAGCGGGCCGACGGCGTGCCGACGGTCTCGCCGATGGTGAAGTAGATGTCGTGGCGCGCGAGAGGGATCTCGCGTGTGGTCACCCACACCTGGGAGAGGGCCGGGTCGGTATCGATCAGCGCAGCGCGGCGGAACCGGTTCACCACCGCCGCGGGCTGGGAGTGCCAGAGATTCAGGAGCAGGTCGGCGCTCGCGGCAGCGTCCAGATCGAGGTAACGGGAGGCCAGGTCGTCGGGGAGCGCCTCCCCGTTCATGGCGAAGAGGGCCAGCGCGTCCCCGAGGCCGAAGGGCTCCAGTCGTGCCTTGAGTTTGGCGGCGCACGTCCACGCGTCGCCACCGCGCCGGCGGCGGCGCGCCGCTGCCGAGGTGTCCCGATCATCGAGATCGACGCCCTCCAGCCAGATTACGCGGCAGCCCAGCGCGCGGAGGCTCAGCGCCCACTGGAGGTAGACCCAGAGGTGCCCGCCGCCGTTCGGGTAGGCGATCGTATTCGCCGGCGCCATGCAGACGGTGACGCTCATTCGACCGCCACTGGGGTGCACACGGGCTCCCCTCCGGCGGCGCGCTCAGCCGCTGCCTGGAACTGCGCCGCCAGGTGGGAAAGCGCGTCCGGGAACGCTTTGGACCCGGGGACGCTGCACATGCCGATGCTCGGCACCGGTCGAAAGACGATCACGGGCACCTCGATCCCTGCACTGCAGGGCGTAGCACACCCGCGCCGTGCTCTGCTACACGCTCGCAGTGGAACCGGAAGAGGACACCAGGAGGGACAGAACCGCGCCGATTGGGCCGCCTGGCAATCTTCTTTCCACGCCGGATTGCGATGCTGCCCAGTCCCTCAGCGCCTCCATTTGCCGGCTGCGCGGCCGCAGGATGTAGACCGCTCGTTTCGCTGGGCATGACAGTGGGCGCTCGGACTCCGCGCGCTCGGCTGCCGCGTCATCTGGCTGGAAGGCGTGACCCGCGCGCCCGCGCCCCGCGCAGGCTCATCGCCGGCCTGAAGAGCCGGTTGCAGCCCTTCGGGCTCTCGGAATCGGTGGCGCTCTTCTTCGTCGACGGCGGGCCGCTGCCCCGCGAGTTCGCGCAGGATTCGCTCTCACGGGTCGCTCGTGATCTCGACCTGACGTATCGGCCCAGCGGATCTGGGTGGAGCGTGCCCGGGCTGACCGAACCCAGGGCAAGGCCGGCCTGACCAGCGAGGAGCGGCAGGAGCTTTCGCAGCTGCGCAATGAGAATCGCGAGCTGCGGATGGAGCGGAGATTCCAAAAATGCGGCGGCATTCTTCGCGAAAGAGCACCAGTGAGATTTGCGTTCAGGTGCGCCCGGCCGCGCCGCTGCGCGGGAGCGAGCTGTCGGGGCTCGGGAACAAGGCGATCATCGAGGCAAAGATCAGCGCGGGGCCGAGCGCGCGCTCTCACTCACGCCGAGCAGCGCATGACGGATTCCAAAGCGAACGGGTCTCGCCCGCCGTCCCCATCGCTCTCATCTGATCGGCCCTCCTGCCCGGCGGCCCTGAGAGTCCGGAGAGACCGGCATCATGCCGGTCCCTCGGGTCGCCGGAGCCTATGTTACGGATGCGAGGAGTCGGCGTGCGCCTCGCCCACGATCACGTTCGCCCCCGCAGGCAGGCCCAGGGTCCCGCCGTCGGTCACGATCACGTGTACCGCGCGGACGGTCAGCCCACTGCTCGTGCTCCCAGAGCACGTGACCGGCGTGCCCGTCGGGGAACAGTTGAGAGTGCCTGCGCCGTCGCAGACCTGCTCGTTCAGGATGACAGCGACGTTCGGGATCACGCTGATGCAGGTGTTCGGTGCCGGATTGTCGCCGATCAATGTCGAGCCGACCGTTACCCCCAGCAGGCTCGTTCCATTCGCGTTGGAGGAGGACGCTCCTCCACCGGAGGTGCTATTGGCCTGCGAGCTGAGGGCGCGGACGGACACGGTGCAGGCGCCAGCCGTCGGTACCACGCAGACATTTTGCGCCTGAGCAAGGCTGGTCGAGGTGCTGGTCGTCGACGTGACGCTTCCCAGGCTGTCGCTCACCGAGGTCCCGCTCGTGGCTGCGGACGTGGTCAGCTCGTCGAGGTCCTGATGGTCATGCCCACCTTGGGGTGGAATCGCGACGCGGCCAAACAGCACCGGCACCGCCACAGGATCGGTCTGCTCGTCGAGGATCGTCGCGTCGCCGCTGACGGTCCCCACCAGCGCCGGACAGCCGCCCGGCTGCGGGAAGTCGGCATGCGCCGCAGCCTGCGAGACGATCACGTCGGCCGCCTCGATGCCGCCGATCACCCCGGCGATGTGGACGTGGATCATGTTGACCGTCACGTCGGCCGCGAAACTGCCGCCGCTGATCTGACCCGCAGGAGGCTGCGAGATGGAAGCGGTCTCTTCCAGCAGCGCGACGTAGCTGCCCAGCCCGAAAGCCGCCGCCGGCAGGTCGATGCGGGTGTTCGGGTCCACGTTGTTCAGCTGCGTCCCGTTCACGACGAGATTCTTGAACGCCGACCCGGCGATGCTGACCGAGGCGTTGAAGCCCGTCGCCTTTGCCGTGGCAACGGCCCGCACGACGTCTGCGGTGACGAGGCCTCCCAGCACGTTGACCCCGGCCGATTCGGCCACGCCGGTATCGGTGGCGGTGTTGCTGGCCGGGTCGACCGTGCTCGTGCTGGACGCGGTCAGCACGCTGGCGCTCAGGAGCGGCTGCGGAGGGGGAGGCACGGCAAGCACCTGGTTGCCGTTGCTGGTCGAGCCAGGGCCGGACTGCGAGCTGCAGACTCCTTGCGCGCAGCCGACCGGCGTGGCCGCGGGAAGCGTCGTGTCGAGCCCGAGCAGCGCATCCTCGAGGCGCGCCGCGAAAGCGTTTCCGCTGGCGTTCGCCCCGGCGGAGTTGAAGACGGTGAAGTTCACGGGCACCGCCCTGGTGCGGTCCTTGAGCTCCGCGCTGAGCGATGTCGAGGCCCGTGTCTTCATCGACACGAAGAGGACCTGGTTACAGGGGATGGTCCCGATCGTGTCGCTGACGTTGAGCGCGAGCTCGCCGAACAGATTGGAAACATCCTTCAGGCTCGAGTTGACGGCGATGAGGCCAGTTATCGGGCCGGGGTTGACCGCGGCGTCCCACAGGAGCCCCTGGCTGCCCGTAGCCAGCGGGACGAAAGTCGCGCCATTCCAGCTGAACGCGGTGACCGCGATGGTCCCCGCGGCCACGTCGGTGTCGAATGAGACGAGGAAATCGCCGACCTTTCGCTTTGGAAGCTGCGAGCACCCGGGGCTCGCGGGACTCACTGCCGGGTCGTTTTGGTTGAACTCGTAATCGATATGGGCATTGCCGTTGTTCGAGAGCCTCGACCAGTTGGCGTACATGAACTGCTTGCCGTCGACGAATCGGAAAGCGATCTCTCCGGCGACCGGGGAAGAGTCTTGCGGGATGGAGATCTGATCCAGGACGTCGTCCTTCTGGGGGGCGCTCCCGGTTGTGCACACCCAGCTGCTCTGGTCGTTCTCCTTCGAGCCCATGCCAAAGATGCTGTCGCCTTGACCAGTGGCATCGTGGAACGTGGTGAGAGACGCCGGGAAGGGATTGCTCAGCCAATCGATGGGCTCGGCGGGCGGGGTGGCGTAATCCGGAGCCAGATTGCCGTCGATCTCGAAGCTGCCGACGCTGTTGCCGGCCAAGACGATCGAGCTCCCCAGGGTGGCAGCGACGAGGAAGGCCAGCGCGGCCACGCCGGCGATACGGCGCGCGCTCCGTTTCGAAGACGTTCTTGCAGTGCCGTCGCAAGATAGCAATGCTTTGGAAATAGCCATGAGTCACCTCACTTGCGGGGGGTAAGTGCGGTGAGGACATAGCTACTCGATCGGGTGGAGGAAAGGGACGCGAAGCGCCCGACTCCCTAATGAGCGTGATATGGTCAACAATGAGCATGATATGGTCAACCCGCATTGATACGACAATATTACAACGATGAGGGCTTCTCGCGTCGCTCTCTTGCAGCTTCCGTAATTGAATTGTTTACCAACAACGGAAGACCTCAAGACTGAAGACCATGTCCTATCAGGTCAGATCAGGTCGTCTTGGGCGTGAACGACGAGCGCGACCGCTTCCGGTTCAGGCGTCGCCGTCCTCAACGTAGCGGGCGAACTGGTCCAGCTTCTCCTCCCAGGACTTGCGCTGGCGCTCGATGAACTCGCCGCGCTGTCGAGCGACCGCGGGTTGAAACGGCAGAGGTGAACGTGGCCCCTGCGCTGGCGGGAGAGCAGACCGCCCGTTCGAGGCGTTGCTACCTTCGTGCCGGGGAGGGGCTGATGAGCTCGCGAGCTTTGGCCGTATCGGCATAGACGCGCCCATGAACGACGCGGTCGTCGCGAACCTTGAACAGGAAACACTGCTCGTTTTCCATTGTTCGCCCCGTCTTCGCGATGGCACGCGCGAGGACGGTGACGACGACGTATTCTCCGCCGACAAGTAATGCCGTTCGCGGTCCGGGGCATGCAGCCGCGGCCTGATTCACGAACCGGGCCGGTTCGACAGAGCCTCTGGACCGAGCGAGGCCAGAGCACGCGGCGCGTCCAGATCGCTTCATGTCGTGGAGCATCCTGGTCAGCCAGGACCTGTCACTTCAGGTCTCCAGAAGGTCTCCATGACTGCGGAGTTCGGAGGTGGATCTGGCCGACTGCAGTGGACGGCTGGGCACGACTTGAAGTCTTCGGAACGCCAGCGAATTGAGCGAGAAGGGCGCGCTGCCGTCTGAAAATGTAGTTTGTGCTCAACCCATTTCGAATCTCTGTGGGGACGCCACCTAATCTGCCAGACCTACTTCAGTTTTATTGCTCTTCAGCCTTCGTTGCTCCGCTGCCCGTGAGGTGGAGAAATGATGTCGGGAGAGCCGGTCCGGGTCGAGCTTTTATGGGGATCTAGCCGAACCCAGCAGGTCGCGATAGAAATCGAGCGTCACCTCTGCGATGTGCTGCCAGCTGAAGTTGGCGAGAACGCGTGCTCGGGACGCTTTCCCCATCGTTGTCCGCCGCTCGGGCGCGCCCATCAAGTCGTTGATCGCGGAGGCCAGGGCGCGCGAGTACCTGTCGGGATCGCGCGGCTCCGCCGAGCCCCCGCCCTCCGCCTCGAACCGGACGAGGATTCCAGTTTCCCCCGGTACGACTATCTCGGGGATGCCGCCGACCTCGGCGGCGACGACGGGCGTCTCACAAGCCATCGCCTCGAGGTTGATGATGCCGAAGGGCTCGTACACCGAAGGGCAGACGAAGACGGCCGCGTGCGAGTAGAGGGCGAT
>Ga0137403_10008378_pt1 | contig 11570 bp, 10 predicted proteins | sample CZOMad2_1_16fung_FD_122057 | JGI IMG/M metagenome (GOLD analysis project Ga0137403, IMG submission 122057) | Vadose zone soil fungal communities from Angelo Coast Range Reserve, California, USA - CZOMad2_1_16fungal (Hybrid Assembly) | ecosystem: Environmental > Terrestrial > Soil > Vadose zone...
ACTGACGTGTCTTACTACGGGACCACATGACGGCACTTTCTCGTAACCGAACCGTCCAACTGGACAGGTCGTTCTCCCTTTTGGATGACCTGGGCAGGCTCACGGACAATCTGATCCAACTCTTGGGCCGTGTGTATCGATTTTGGGACTCCCTGACTGCCGTACGATGCCGTCCCGAACTTTTCCGTGATTGCGTTTCTGTTCTTTTGGACCATGTCCTCCCCCTTTCCTGGCGCATATAAAGGCATTCGGGCTTCCAGTTTTCGGAATTGGAAGTCTGTAAGGGATTTCAAGGAGTTGCATTGCTGAAAGCTGTTGGCAAAGCCGAGTTCGGGAACAATCGTTCCTAAACCGGGAACAATTGTTCTCGACCCGCTTGCCGAAACCTTGGTCAGGGCAGAAGAACGTCGATCGGGATTCGACATTCGGGAAGAAGTTGCGGCGCAATCGTATTGCCGCGCGGAAATTGCTGGGTTGTGCGGTAACTGTTTTCGTGAAGATGCGAGTGCGCGATGAGACAGTCATTCCGCAAATCTGATATCCAATATTCAGGCACTCCCGTTTCCGCGTAGAGGTCCAGCTTGATGGTCCGGTCATATTCGAGCGAGGAGTCCGCAACTTCTATGATCAAGAAGATGTCCGATGGGCCCGCATGCCCCGAGGCATAGAAGTCATCTTTGGGCCGAAGCAGATAGAGATCAGGTTGTGGTTCATCGTACTCATCCAGTCGAACGGAACCCTGCACCCCGACAATAGCCCGATCTCCCACAATTCTCACCAACGCTTGATTTGCGCGAAGCACCGCTGCGCTATGACGCGGTCCGATCGGACTCATCGCGAGAATCTCGCCACGGATGAGTTCCACTCGATCGTCTTCGGACAAAATGCCGGCGTCGACCATTCGATGGTAATCGTGAACGGTGAACAGCCTCCTTGAGATTTCAGTAGCCATAAACGCACTCCCAGAATACCGCAAACTCAATACCGTCAGTAAACCATTGACTTCAGTTTACAAGGCGGCTGGAATGTTCCGGTTTTCGGCGACACCGCGATTTAATAATCCATGAATTCTCTGAACGTTGCCCCGAGGAAGAGGGGACTGAAACGAGGCTCGGCCCCGCAGAGCGCAATGGCATCAGGCGAATTCGCGAACATTGGCCCGCAGAAGAGGGGGCGAAAGCTGTTGCCGATTGGTTGCCGGTCGGCCAAATACTTGAAAGACTTTCAATTCAACGAAACAGTGCGAGATCCCGGGGCCGGGAAAGTAGGAGGCAATCCTCGCGCACCGGGAACTGACGCTCGGACATACCTAACACTAAGACTGCAGATGAGAAGTGAATGGCTGCGCGAAGCGCGAGCCCTCACTCGAGCGCGGAAACCCTCGCGCTTGTAGTGTGTGGCTAGGAAGCTCGGAATGAATTGGTCGAGTCGCTCCGGATTCGGTGGGTGTATACTCCTGCGGCCTAGATTCGGTTTTGAGTTCCGAGTCATCAGTCGAAACAGCTTTTACCCACAACTCATCACTCAGAACTTACACCGTTAGGTTCACAAACAACACGCGAAGGGTTGATGAGGACACTTCCATCAGGGGAACTGACCAGACTCTTGCTGGCGTGGGGTGCAGGTGACGAGCAAGCACTCGACGATTTGCTTCCGGTGGTTTATCGGGAGCTGTACAACATGGCGCGCCGTTACATGGCAGGAGAGCGTCCCGACCATACGCTGCAGGCGTCGGCACTCGTCAACGAAGCCTACCTGAGGCTGGTGGATGTCCGGCAGATGCAGTGGCAAAATCGCGCGCACTTTTTTGGTGTGTGCGCTCAATTGATGCGGCGGATTCTGGTCGATTTCGGGCGGCGCCGTCATTACCTGAAGCGAGGAGGCGGCGTGCGGCCGGTGAACCTCAGTGAAGATCTGGTGATTGGAGCGCAAACAACAAATCTGGTTGCACTGGACGATGCGTTAAACGCGCTTGCCGCCGTAGAGTCGCGGCGAAGTATGTCGCTATAGCTCCTCTCAACGGGTATTGTTGAGGGCGAACCCTTTCGCAACGATTACTCTCCAACAACGCCGGCATTTCATATGCCATTCAATGTTGCAGAGACGCTGCACGCAGTCTGTGTGTGTTCACTCATCTCCGCTCTCCGGGATTCTGTTTGATTATCGTTGCTGCTGTTCCCGCGAGATCCACTCCCGGATATAGCGTGGGCAATGGCGAAGCTCAGTTCCTTGCTCCTCACACGTGACCAGAAAGCGAACCACATGAACATCCACGATCGTGACTTCTTCCAAGTCCAGTGTGACTTTGGGACCACAACTTCCAACCTCGTTGACAATCTCCCGGAGATGCTCCGACCGCGCGTGGCCGATAATGCGGATGGTCGTTCGTTCTCCGTCGGAACTTCGTTCGAGCTTCAGCATCGGTCGTCTTGGGGCAAAGCAAGGGCCATCGACCAACAGTCAGAATCTAAATTGTTTGTGATCCACAGCAATGACGGTCCTGTCGGAAAATGCTGATTTATCAGAAGAGAATGCACCAAATCAGTTTCAGCGCATTGCGAAGGCCCTCGCCAATCCCGTGGAATTGGCGTTTATTCGTTTGCGTGTGTCGGCCGCGGTACTGCCGGCTCAGGCTTCGCGCCGCGCCGCGCGAGACGATAGACCACATAAAAGGAGACGGGGATTAGCAAAGTGGCGATGGCGGACGCGGCGAGCATGCCGCCGATAACGGCCGTTCCCATGATCCGCCGCGACACGCCACCTGCGCCGGAGGCGATAGCCAAGGGCAGGACCCCGAGGATAAACGCCAAGGATGTCATCATGATCGGACGGAGCCGCAGGCGGGCAGCCGCGAGCGCGGCATCCACAATCGATTTGCCACTCTCGTGCTCCGCTTTGGCGAACTCGACGATCAGGATCGCATTCTTCGCCGAGAGTCCGATAAGCATGATTAGCCCGATCTGAGCGTAGACATTGTTTTCGAACGCACGCAGCCAGAGTGCGGCGAATGCGCCAAAGACGGCGACAGGCGTGGTGAGCAGCACGCTCAACGGCAGCGACCAGCTCTCGTACTGCGCCGCGAGGATGAGGAAAACGAAAAGAAGTGAGAGTCCAAAAATAGCGCTGGCGGGCACGCCCACCGCCGCTACCTTCTCCTGAAACGACATGCCCGAGTAGTCGTACCCCATCTCCCGCGGCATGGTCTGGGCAAACACCTCCTCCAACGCTTGCATGCCCTGGCCCGAGCTAAAGCCGGGCGCCAGAATGCCGTTGATCTGCGCCGCCCTGTGCCCGTTGAAACGCATCGTAAATTCGGGACCAGAAGTGGGCTTCATCGTCACAATCGTCGAGAGGGGCACCGGTTGTCCCTCACTGTCGCGCACACGGAATTGGCCGATATTGTTTGCCTCCGTGCGGAAATCGCCCTCCGCCTGCACGTAGACTTGCCATACGCGGCCGAAGCGGTTGAAGAAGTTGACGAAGAGCCCTCCCATGAATGCCTGGAGCGTTTGGTACACCGACCCCAGTTCCACTCCTTGTTTGAGCACCTTGTCGCGGTCTACATCGGCAAAGACCTGCGGCACGGTGGGAATAAACGTGGTGGTGAGCGTAGCGAACTCCGGCCGCTGGCGGGCGGCCTGGAGAAACAGGTCGGTCTGCTGTGCTAGAAATTCAATCCCCTGACCAGAGCGGTCCTCGAGCATGAAGGTCGCCCCACCCGAAGTGCCAATGCCCGGAATCGCGGGCGGCGCGAAGGTGAAGGCCTGCGCTTCGGTGAGCGCCGCAAGACGCTGGTTGAGGCGGCGCATAATAACCGCCGCGGTCAAACCTTGGGACCCACGCTCGTCCCAGGGCTTCAACGTGACGAAGTAAAAAGCGTTATACGTCGCATTGACGTAGCTGAGCAGGCTGAACCCGACGATAGTATTGAAATTCTTTACGCCCGGTGTCTCCTTCAACATGCCTTCGATATGCTTCGCGATGTTGTCGGTGCGCTGTAATGACGCCGCCGTAGGAAGTTGCACGTTGAGAAAGAAGTACCCCTGGTCTTCCTCCGGGAGAAAACCACTGGGCAACTTTGAGCCGAGCAGGCCGGCGAACACGGCGACGACAAGAAGCAGCATCATCGAAAAGCCAGCCTTGTGGATCAGATGGCCGCACGAGTTGACGTATCCGTCGGTGACCCGGCCGAAACAGCGGTTAAACCAACGGAAGAATATACCCAAGGGTCCGCGAGCTTCCTTGCGTGGTCGCAGCAGGAGGGCCGACAGCGCAGGACTCAGGGTGAGCGCGTTAAAAGCGGAGAGAACGACCGAGACCGCTGTTGTTACCGCGAACTGCTGATAAAGCCGGCCCGTGATGCCCGGGATAGCCGCGGTCGGCACGAACACGGCGGCGAGAATTAGTGCAATCGCCACCACAGGCCCGGAGACTTGTTCCATTGCCTTGAGACTGGCCTCACGCGGCGACATCCCCTGTTCGACGTGATGCTCGACCGCTTCGACCACGACAATCGCATCATCCACCACGAGGCCGATCGCCAGCACCAAGCCAAAAAGCGATAGCGTGTTAATTGAAAATCCTAACAGCGGGAAAATCGCAAACGTGCCGACCATCGAGACCGGCACCGCCAGCAGTGGAATCAATGTCGCCCTCCAGCCCTGCAGAAAGATGTAGACGACGATGATGACCAGGGCGAGCGCTTCGAACAGCGTCTTGACGATTTCGCTGATGCCCTCGGTCACCGCCAGAGTGGTATCGAGCGAAATACTGTAATCGAGGTCTTCCGGGAACCGCTGTTTCAATTCCTCCATCAACTGTTTCGCGCGCTTCATGGTGTCGATCGCATTTGACCCGGGAAGCTGATAGATGGCAATGATCGCGGACGGATTGCCGTTCAGCCGTCCGATCGCGTTGTATGACTGTGCGCCCAGTTCCACTCGGGCCACATCCTTCATCCGTACAATTGAACCGTCCACGTTGGCGCGCACGACGATGTTGCCAAATTCCTCTGCGTCCAGCAGACGGCCCTGGGCGCGAACTGTGTAGGTGAACTCCTGCCCCGCCGGCACAGGCTCGGCGCCGATTTGGCCGGCGGGGTTCACCGTATTCTGCCTGTTGAGCGCCGCCGTGATATCGCTGATGGTGATACCTAAACTGGCCAGCGTGTCGGGCCGTACCCAGAAGCGCATCGCGTACTGGCCCGCCCCGAAGATTGCCACCTGGCCGATACCACGTACACGGCTCAACGCATCATTGATATTGATGTACGCGTAATTCGCCAGGAAAGTGGCGTCGTAGGTTCCTTTGGGCGAGTAGAGAGATATCAGCGCCAGCGGGCTTGTGGGTGACTTCCGGATGGTGATCCCGTAGTTTCGCACATCCCCTGGAAGCTGCGACTCGGCCTGCGAGTACCGCATCTGCGAAAGAATTTGGTCGGTGTTCGGCTCTGTGTCGACATCGAAGTCCACTCGCAGCCGTAACTGCCCGCTGCTGGAGTTGATGGAACTCATATAGATCATGTTATCGACGCCCTGTAGCTGCTGCTCGATCGGCGTTGCGACCGATTGCTCGACAGTCAAGGCATCTGCGCCTACATACGTGGTCTGAAGCAGGATCTCCGGCGGCGCGAGGTTGGGGAACTGCGCGATCGGCAACTGCACCAGCGTAACAACACCAACGATCACGATGACGATGGAGATGACCATCGCCACAATAGGCCGATTGATGAAGAATTTGGACATGGGTTTATCTCATCTCAGACATTACCGTGCGCGCGGTGTGGCTTCGGAAACCGCTTTGAACGGCCTCGGGTTGACCGTCATGCCCGCGCGGACTCTCTGGATACCGTCGGCGACAACCCTTTCGCCAGGCGTCAACCCTTCGTTCACGATCCAAAGCGTGCCGATGCGCTCGCCGACCTTCACCGGCCTGATCTCGACCGTGTTCTCCTCTCCCACGACAGCCACCTGGTAGCTGCCTTGGAGCTCTGTCACCGCGCGCTGGGGAATGAGGAGAGCGCCCTTCTTCGTCGTTGTGATCGCCCGCACACGGGCGAACTGGCCGGGGCGAAGGATACTGCCCGGATTCGGGAACAGTCCCTCCAGCCGCAGTGTGCCAGTCCTCACATCCACCTGGCGGTCCGCTAGTGAAAACGCGCCCTTCCGGGGGTAACGAGTCCCATCAACCAGGAGCAGCTCCAGCGGCCATTGCCTCTCTCTCGCGCGGCCGTGCGCTACATAGGTGAGATAGTCCTGTTCGCTCACGGGAAAGTGGACCTTGATCGGGTCCAGCGTGGACACCGTCGTGAGCAAACTCGCCGGCGCCACCAGGTCGCCGATCTGCGCTTGCGCGATGCCGGCGATGCCGTCAATCAGCGAGACGATCTTTGTAAAACCCAGATTGAGCTGCGCTGCAACCATCTGGGCCCTGGCCGCCTCAATTTGCGCTTGGGCTGCCCGGACTTGCGCCTGGGCGGCGATGTTGCCCTGGACGGCATGGTCGAGTTCCTGCTGCGAAACCGCCTGCGCTTTGGCGAGCGGACCATAGCGATCGACGTCGATCTGCGCCTTGACTTGATTCGCCTCGGCCTCCCCGAGCTGTCCTTCAGCATTAGCGAGTTGTCCTTTGGCGTGATCCAGCGCCGCCTGAAAAGTTCTCGGATCGATGTCAAACAGCAACTGCCCCTGTCTGACAAAGGAACCTTCTTCGTAAGCCCGGCGGAGCAGGTAGCCGGTGACCTGCGGCTTGATCTGCGCATTGACGAAGCCATCCAGGGTGCCGACCCACTCCTGATAGATAGGAACATCCTTTTGCTCGACCGCAACCACGGCTACTTCCGGCGGACTTGGCCGAGCAGGCGCGGTCGACGTAGATTGCCTGACGGGCAGCCAGGAACTCACGCCCATCACGGCCGCACCAAGCAGCGTGATGGTCAGCACGGCGAGGAGCAGCGGACGAGTGGACAACCGTGGCCGGTGCAGCCGCTCGGCCTCGCCACTGGCGCCCGGGAAGACCGCAGGCGTGGCCGAGGGCCCGGGTGGGTGCGTCACGCGTGAATCTGGATGGTCGGGCATGTATTTCTCCGTAGAGCTTGCATCGCAACTCACGGCCCACTTCTAATTCCTCTGTGTAGTGGGTGTTGTCCCCCGCTTGAGACCGATTGCTTGCCGAAAAATCGGAAGATTCTGAAGAAGCAGAACAGTACGCTCAAGCTACTCGCCGACTTCGGTCCGAGGCCAATACAGGTAATACCTCGACGTGTTCCCGCGCCATCTGATCTGATCGCCAAGAGACTTTAGTGGGTACGCATGGGCGGCAAGGCCAGGGATAAGATTGAAATTCACGACCGAGCCGCAAGCAATTATCAAGTGGTCGTAACCGAGCGCTCCTCTCTCACCCGAGGGGGAAACGTAGTCGATAGTGTTGGCCGCACGATCCACCTTCGTGACTTTGGTTCAGCCATTGCGCGCGGCGGACCATCTGGCGTCCCGGCAGTACAACGTGCAGGGGGGAATCTCGCGTCCCACCGTTTCGGCGAGCAGCGGCCAGTTTTTGGTCATTCCATGAATGGCGCCTGGAATCTGCGTTTGTCGATTCGAAGGCTCCTGATTTTTGAATCCAGCGTTTGCCGCGGGATTCCAAGCTTGATCGCGGCTCCGTTAGCGCCGGCGACTATCCCACGAGATTCCGCCAGGGCAGCTTCGATCATTTCTCTTTCCCGATCGATCACCCTGGACCCAAAAGAACCGTCGCCTCCCGCTCGCCCGAGCTTCTCAGGCTTCAACCAGGTTCCGTCCACCGACAACGTGTCGCCATCGCAAAGGATCACGGCCCGCTCTACGACGTTTTGCAGTTCGCGTATATTGCCGGGCCAATCGTAGGTTTGAAACATCTTCATCGTCAGCCGGCTGATGTTCCGGATACGCTTTCCGGCTTTCTTGGCATACCGACCGATCAGATATTCCGACAGTAAAAGGATGTCGTCCGTGCGCTCACGCAGAGGCGGCAACTGGATGGGGAAGACGTTCAATCGATAGAACAGATCGCGCCTGAATTCGCCTGAGGCGACTGCGGCGCTCAAATCCCGGTTCGTGGCGGCAACGACGCGCACATCGACGGAAATAGGCCGGTTGCTTCCGATGCGTTCAAACTCCCGTTCCTGGAGTACGCGGAGGAGCGCGATCTGCGTCTCTGGAGGCAGCTCGCCGATTTCGTCCAGAAAGATAGTTCCGCCGTCGGCCGATTCAAATCGCCCGGGCCGCCGTTGGAGTGCGCCAGTGAAGGCGCCCTTCTCATAACCGAACAACTCGGAAGCAATTAACGAAGATGGAATCGCCGCGCAATTAACCCGGATAAAAGCGCGGTCGGCACGGTTCGATTGGCGGTGAATCGCGCGAGCGATCAGTTCTTTTCCTGTTCCGGTTTCGCCCAGGATAAGAACTGTGGAATCGGTCCGCGCCACCTTGGAGACCTGGGTCAGCACTCTGCGCAATGCTCCTGACGAACCGACGATTTCCTCGAACATTGAAGCGCGGTCGATCTCTTCACGCAACGCCACGTTCTCGTTTCGGGTCCGCTCCTCCGCTTCTTTACGATCGTGGATATCGGTTCCGGTTGCATACCAGCGCACCACCCGACCCTGTTCATCGCGGAACGGGTTGTAGTGGATCAGCATCCAACGATACTGCCCGTCTATGCGCCGGGCCCGCTGCTCGTTCTCAAATGGAAGGCCGCGCGCGAGCGCCTTCGCGCGTTCGTTGTACAGTTGCTCCACGTCCTCCGGGTGAAAAAAACGGGTGCGAAAATCCTCGGCCATCACATCTTCCAACGTGAGACCGGTAAAATCGAGCAACGATTGGTTCGCGTGGACAGCGGTTCCGTCGGGCGCAAGCACCATGATGTGCTGCGGGATCGCGTCGGTCATCCGCCGAAGCTCCTGCTCGTCCCGCCGGAGCTTTTCTTCGGCTATCTTCCGTTCGTCAATATCAGTAACCAACATATTCCATCGGACAATGCTACCTTGCCCGTCGCGCACAGCGAGGCCTCGCACGTGGAACCAGCGATACACGCCGTCGGCCCGACGGATGCGGTGCTCAATGTCGTAAGGCTCCCCGGTTTCGAGCGAGCGCCTCCATTCATTGGTCACGAGATCGCGATCATCCTCGTGCAAAACACCGGACCAGTCGCTTACCTCCTCGAAGGTCATCCCCAAATACTCGAGGATTCCTTGATTGACAATCTCGACTTCACCCGTTGCGCTCGTGGAGCAGATAAACCCGGGAATGCTGTCGAAAATGTTTCGAAGTTGACCTTCTGATCTCTTGACGTCCTCAAGCGCCCTTGTCAGAGCCACCCGAGATCGTTCACGCTCAATCGCGATACGCGCGATGTTGCCCGCCGCCTCGATCAACTCAAGATCTCGACTGTTCGGAGTCCGTGGCTCCGCATAAGACAGGCATAAGGTGCCAAGAACGTCGCCATTCTTCGAAATGAGTGGTTCGGACCAAGCCGCGCAGAACCCGTGGCTCAGAGCCAGGCCACGAGCTTCATCGGGCCATCGCGGATCGTTGGATATATCCGGGATAATCACTCGTTGCTTGGTAAATGCGGCGGTGCCGCAAGAGCCTCTGCCGGGACCAATCGGCCAGGGTGTGATGGCCGTCGTAAATGCAGCGGGAACGTGAGGGCCGGCAGCTGGCCACAGCTGGTTCCCGTTCGCATCCATCAAGCAAACCATTGAAGTGACGGCCGGGGCGTGGGCGTCGATCGCGTCGCACAAATCGTTCAGGACCTCGGAGAGGCTCGCGCCATTAGCGATCATCTCGAGCGTTCGCTTTTCCGCGTTGAGCAAAGATTCCGATCGTTTACGCTCTTCGTTAGCCGCAGCAAGTTGGCTGGTCCGCAGCGCGACCTGTCGATTAAGTTCATTTGCAACCCGCTTCTGTTCGCTGGTGACTTCCGCCGGCATGTGCCGCACCGCATTCCCTCCCTCCGTCCGAGCACCGATCACTGGTCTGATGTCTTCCGCCACGCAAAGAAAATCGTCAAAAGCGAGAGCAAGAGCGACATTGAAAGCGTTTGGCCTTGTGAAATTTCGCGTGCGGTGGCCAGCGGTCGTTGAAAATATGACTTGGACTCAAGTCAGCGACGTGTGCGCCCACAGTCACTCCGATAGCAGACAATGTGAAAAGCAGGCGGCTGATGAGTGGAATTTGCATGATATTCCTCCTCTTTGAACAATTCTCAATTTAATTACTGCCTTTTTGTTGCAAGGCTAACCTCGCCGACACGCTTCGCCAATCGCACCCACTGAACTCCAGAGCGCACCTGGATTGATCCAATCAGGGTAGAGCTTGAGCATTTGGTCATATAGTTCCCGCGCGGTCGTCGTCTGCATGGCAAGGCGCTCGAAATCGCGGATATATTTCCGCGTTTCTCCAATGATCCTGGGGCTATCTTCGTTCCCGACGCGCTTGTGTCCGGCGATCACCGCGCGTGGCTTAAGCGACTCCATTTTATCGAGAGCAGCAATCCACTCCTGGCGCTTCGGCTGATCGGGCGACTCTACCAGATGCAGGTGAACGCCGTTGTAGGCGGCATCACCCGCTACGATCAAACCGATTGACGGAACGTGAAGGCAGGTCGTGCTGGCAGTGTCGGTGAATCCGAGCGGCACACTGACTAAATCGTGGCCTTCCAGGTTAATGACGTTTCCGAGCAGCTCTTCAGCAATTGCAAGGTGGCTGGAAATCTGGTCGGGAAAACGCGGATTCCAAAACGTGGCGAGAGACTCTGGCGATGCTTGCTGGCGCATAATCTTGATCACGTCCGGCCGCGCGACGAAACGGGCATGTGGAAATCGCTCCAGAACTGTGCTGGTGCCAAAGAAATGATCGCCATGGCCATGGGTGGCGTAGATCGTCGTCAGATTCTTTCCGCTCGCCACAACCCAATTCGCCAGGGCGCGCGCCTGCTCGACCGTAATAGGGGTGTCGACCAGGACAGCGTCGCGCTCCCCAGAAATAAGCGTTGACGAAATAGGGGGCCATGGCCGCTCTTTTTCGCCTGGAGGCAAATCGCTCGTGATAGCGGGTATGCTGGGCGCCAGGAACACGTCCCACCTCAGGGATATATTTTGAGTTGTACGTCCGGAGTTGGAGGTACTGCTGTCGGATTGTCCGTGCATCGAACGGGCTTGGTCAGCTCGGATTGGCCAAGTCGAGGCCGTTACGAGGGCGATTCCGAGGGCATTCGATAGGAACTCTCGTCTTGAAGTCATTATGACCTTTTCGGATCGCATATTTTTGCTCCTTTTCTAAAGCAACTGCCTACGACTTGACTCAAGGATAAGAGTTTCATTTGCTGTGTTGTTCCGAGATTCTCAAGTCGCGTTGTTCCTGTTTTCAAAACTTACGGTTTGTGTTTTGTCTCCCGCCCTTTCGGTCAGATCTGGGCTCTGCCGCCGTCAACGAACAGTTCGATACCCGTGACGAAACTGGAGTCATCCGACGCCAGAAACAACGCCACCTTAGCAACTTCCTCGGGTTCCCCCATGCGTCCCATCGGGA
>Ga0137403_10008380_pt1 | contig 11568 bp, 4 predicted proteins | sample CZOMad2_1_16fung_FD_122057 | JGI IMG/M metagenome (GOLD analysis project Ga0137403, IMG submission 122057) | Vadose zone soil fungal communities from Angelo Coast Range Reserve, California, USA - CZOMad2_1_16fungal (Hybrid Assembly) | ecosystem: Environmental > Terrestrial > Soil > Vadose zone...
GGTTGGTGTTGCGCAGACGTCCCAGGCAATGGGCGGGTGTGTGACAGAGGTTGTGTGGCACTGCTGGCATCTGGACTCATGAGAGGGCTGCTATGAACCGCTTGCAGGAGGTCTGTACGTGTCACTATGCCGCGTAGCGTTCCTGTAGCATCGACAACCGGAAGGGCATGGCGTTGGGTGTCAATGAGGATCTGAGCAGCCTCTCTGATGGATTGATCGGGTCTGACTGTGCGCACCTGGGTGTTCATAAGTGTTTGTGCGGTCTGCATGCTCTGTTGTACCGTTTCCAGATGGGTTGCCATCGTCTCTGCAGCCTCTCCTTCCAAGGATTGTGCTGTCCTCATTACAGCCCGGCGGATTGGGAGGAGCCCGGCGTTGATGAGATCTCCGGTACTCACAATCCCATGCAGTTGGTTTGCTGCATCAACCACAGCGCTATCGCGCGATTGCGGAGAAAGCCAGTACCATCGCCCAGCAAGTCATCAGCGAATATTTTGGAACGCTTGCACAAGTAGCAAAAACACCTTTTAAGCGGGTGGTCTTCCTCGGTAGTGGTGCACGTTTAGGAGCTGCGCGCGAAGCAAGTTTGAAAATGCTGGAGATGACCGCAGGCCGTGTGGTTACTTTGTGTGAAACCTATCTCGGGCTGCGCCACGGTCCCATGAGCTACGTGCACGAGGACTCCCTGATTGTCGCCTTCTTATCTTCCAATCCGGTGCTACGCGCATATGAATCAGACTTGCTCAGGGAGCTGGATCATAAGGATTTGGGACTTCTAAAAATCATAGTCGGTGAAGATATTCCTCAGGAATTAGTGCGGAAGGATGATGTCGTAGTGGAATGTGCTGGCTTAAAAGAACTGGACGATGATAACTCCCCAATGATTGATGTGCTGGTCGGTCAGCTGCTGGCCTTTTTCCGTTGCATGCATGAAGGTTTACGCCCAGATTCGCCATCGGAAAGCGGAGTGATAAGCCGCGTTGTGCAGAGCTTCACTTTGCACATTCCTGACGCCAAATAGGCCCCTTAAATCGTGCTTTCAACTGATATTAAAAATAGTATTGCTTGCGTTTGATTTCTCATATCTGTTTATTTGTTATTCTTTGTTTGCTTTTTCCTTTCGATTTGTGATAAAACGCTCCGCATCAAACTCGCGGTGATGGGGGAACCACCTATGAAATCTGCATTGCGCATCGTGTTTCTATTGACTCTTGTTTTAAGTATCGGTGGCGCACAATTTCTCTTCGCGCAAGGAACTGACCTGGGCACCATTCGCGGGACAGTCACGGACTCAAGTGGCGCTGTGGTTCCCGGCGCCAATGTAACTGTCACCGACCTCGGTACCGGCTCAATGCGCGAGACGACGACAAACGAGCAAGGTGGCTATCAGATTTTCGGTGTAAGCTCCGGCACATACAGAGTGACGGTTACGAATGCTGGAATGACGACGGTTCAAGTGAACGGAATTGTTGTTAATGGCAGCGCCGTGGTTAGCGCCAACGCGACTATGAAAGTCGCGTCAGCGTCAGAAACGATTGATGTTACGACCGAAGCTCCGACAATCAACACCGCCGACCAGACCATCTCCGACACGATCACCAGCCGCGAAGTGCTAAACCTGCCTCGCGACAGCCGCGATATTTATTCATTTCTTTATCTGAACCCGAACATTACGCAGAGCACCGGTGATGGATTATTTAAGTTTCTGGGATTTCAGAGCTACGGTGCGAACTTCACCATCGATGGGCAGCGCTCTACCAGCACGCTCGACGGCAGCCCTTCCGCGAGTGAGCCCTCCCTTGAAGCGGTCGGGGAATTGAACATTCTTTCTAACGATTTCAGTGCCGAGTATGCCGGCATTTCCAGCATCCGCGTGACAACCAAGCGCGGAACAAACCAATTTCATGGCTCGGTTTTTTACGACAACAAAAACTCGGCTCTGGCGGGTCTCACAATTCAAGACCAACAGGGTATACAAGACTCCCAAGGCTCCTTGTATCCCTATCCGTCGCCTTACTTCAACTTCAATGACATTGCCGGTTCGCTCGGAGGTCCGGTACCAAAACTGAAGAAGACCTGGTTTTTTACGACCTACGAGCGCAACTACAACAGGAACTCGATTCAGGTCACAGATAATAAACTGCCCCATCCATCGTTCTGGACTGGCGATTTTTCACCCTTAATTTCCAATCCCGCGAACATGAAAGCGAGTACACTTCCCACGGTCCCGTCCAGTGCAACTTTGACTCCGGCCGAAATCGCTGCCGATACTTACTGTGTTGGCTGGCCGAATTGCATAGGGAACGGCGCGCAATTCGTCATTATTCCGTCGCGGCTTTTAAATTCGAATGTACAGCAACTTATTAGCAAGTATTTCCCGAAAATCGATCCATCGATTTCGGTAAATGTTAACAACGGCCGGATCGGGCAGCTATTTCAGACACTGATGCCGAGCCAGACGACGCGCGATTTGGGAACGGTCCGCATCGATCATGATTTCTCCGACAGAGACCACGTGTACGGCGTATACAACACGCAGGCATTGAGCGGCGGTAGCTCGGCCGTCAGATCACCTTTTACGGGACTTGGTCTGACCCAACAAGACCAACGAACTCATACCGTTTCAATTTCTTATTTGCGGGCGATTCGTGACAACATCATCAATGAAGCACGCGGCGGCTTCAATCGCGAATTCGTTTTCCGTCACAGCAACACGACACTGGAAAGCTTTTTGTCGAGCATTGGTTTCGATCAGAATGCTATTGATGCTTACGGTGCAGTAGTGGGGGCCGATCAACTTCAAACTCACGGCCACACCGTCATCAGCTACGGCAGCAACTTCACAACTTTCGACCGCAGCGGGAACCGGAACACGGACCGTCAGGAAAGTCAGTACCTGGCAACTTTTGGCGACACTCTCACCTGGGTAGTCAAAAATCACAATCTTAAGATGGGCGCTGATTTCGTGCACAACGAAGGATTGGATGGCTTTTCCACCGCTCGCGGAAATCCACGCGGGACCATGACTTACACCGGAAGCGGTACCACCCCATTCGCCAATTTTCTACTCGGCCAACCCGCGAATCGAGTCACTTTCATTGCTCAAACTCGCCCGGACATGGATGTAACCAACTGGGAGCATGGTTATTTCTTCCAGGACGATTGGAAAATCAAGCCCAACCTGACGGTGAATCTTGGAGTTCGATACGAGTTGGTTACGCCTTGGGTTGACAAGCACGACATCCTACTAAACTTCGATCCCACATTCGACAACAATACCGGACGATTCATCGTCCCCTCTGAAAAAACTCTTGCGTTCCTGGATCCAAGAATTTCCACGATTCTTCCTGTCGCTACTGCAGCACAGTCAGGGCTTGGGATTGGCAGGGGCCTGGTTCAGACAGATAAGAACAACTTTGCTCCCCGCATTGGAATTGCTTGGGGCATTGGCGACAAAAGCGTTATACGCGGCGGTTATGGGCTTTACTTCCCAACATCGGCTGCGCAGGGAATTCGCGATCCAATTTCAACCAACGGATTCAATCAAGCTTTGACCAAGCAGAACGGGGGGGTAAATCCGCCATTGCAAGCTTGGCCCAATCCGCTGACCGGGGGCGATGTTGTGGCCAATTCCAGTTTAATTTCAGTCAATGCTGTTCCCGTGGGGCTACGCGAGCCGACGGTCCAGCAATACAATGCGACCTTTGAACGCCAAGTTGGCGGCAAGAGCGCGGTGCGGTTTTCTTACCTCGGCACTCGCTCGACTGGCCTCATCGGTGGCATCGACCTCAATGAAATTGCTCCCAGCGACAATCCCTGGGGTACCACAACTGGCGACGGTGTGACGCCTTGCACTCCGGATGATGGGGATTGCCTCCCAACCAACGCAGATTTTGCGCGTCTACCTTACCCAACACTGGGTGATTTTCTGTTGACCTATGGCAACTATGGTCATAGTCAGGCAAATACTTTTCAGACACAGTTTGAACGCCGGTTCGACAAGGGATTGATGTTTAACGCGTCCTACACCTATACCGATCAAAAATCGACGGGCATAGACCAGGGAAATTCCAGCCTCGGCGGCGTTCCGTACAACCCATTCCAGCCTAACCTCGATTACACCCAGGATGCCTGGGTATCCCATCATCGCTTCGTTTTATATGGCGTATATGAACTGCCCTTTGGCCGAAGTATGAGGTACGGCCATGGATTATCGAAGTGGGCAGACGTCATCGTCGGTGGATGGCAGACCACTTTCCAGATGTTTGCCAAAAGTGGCACGGCATTTACCCCATACTGGACTTGTGACAATTGCGGCAATGGTGAACGTATGGTCGGGCCGGGAAATATCGCTTCCGAATCGATTGACGCACTCGGTGATTTCAACGATTTTATAGGCTACCGTCCACTGGTTGTAGGAGACTTCAAACAACATGTCGGCGACCAACTCTTCAACCCTAATGCTTTCGCACCTCCGACGATGGGTGCCGACGTGTTTACAAATAGTGCAGTGGCGCGAAAGAACCTGCTGTGGGGACCCGGAGCCTGGGGAGTTAATTTCGGGTTGCACAAAGACTTCAAATTCAAAGAGCGAATTACTGCTTCACTGGGGGCTGACGTTAACAACATCTTCAATCACCCCTTACGAATGCCGAACCAGGATTTTGGGGATGGCAGTTTCTCCTACCTTGGTGGATTCGACGTCGCAGTCGACCCTGGCACCTTAAGGCCCGTGGTTCAGGATACAAATCCTAACCCGGACTTCGCCCGCGCATTCTCAACATTCCCCCAAGAGGGTGTCGACAGCCGCCGGACCGTCCGGTTGAGGCTTAGAGTCACTTTCTAGCCTGGGAACCAACGAGTTGGCAAAGCGACTGCCCGATGCGAGCAAGAAACGCACGGGCGGTCGCTTTCTTTCGAAGCATCCATGAAATTGTCCATGAAATTGAAAATGGTCGTCGCCGGCTTCGCCTTAGCTATCTTGTTCACCACAGCTTGGGGGGAACGGCCCGGCAACTTTCGCGTGATCGGACCCGGTGGGGGTGGGGCGATGTTCAATCCCACCATCAGCCCGCATGACACCAACACAGTGCTCATCTCATGTGACATGAGCGGTTCCTACATCACGCACGACGGTGGGTCAACCTGGCGCATGTTCAATCTGCGCGGTGTAGTAGATTTCTTCGCTTTCGATCCTAAAGATCCCAATACCATGTATGCCCATGCCACGGGCTTGTGGCGGAGTACCGACGGTGGAAAGCACTGGTATCTGGTCTATCCGGATCCTTCCACGGTCAGAGGTGTAAAGATGGCCTCGGACCATTCGGATGAAAACATCCTGGCGGATCCCGATTCGCTCGGAAACATCTCCGCTTTCGCGATCGATCCGGACAATTCGAAAGTGCTTTACGCGGCTGCTGGATCGAAGACCAGTCCTGCATTGTTCATCTCAAAAGACGGTGGAGCTACCTGGAGCAAGCTGACCGATTTGCCCGATTCGCCCCGGCGCGTGTGGGTCGATCCGAAATCATCGGCTGAATCCCGGAATATTTTTGTTGGCAGCGTCCGTGCCCTTGCCGTCATTAACGGGCCTGCCGTACATAAGCTTTCAGTTCCCGAAGACACCAGTGACATCTCGTTGGGCTTCGGCGCGTCCGCACAGCCCACGATTTACGCAACCTCGAAGCAGGGTGTTTTTGTTTCCACCGATGACGGGGCAACGTGGAACAAGTCGGCTCTGCCGGGTGATGGCGGACGTGTTCGTGCAGTCGCTACCAGCCTGCATCATCCCGAAGTGGCATATGTGTCCTACAATCGTCTGCGCCTTGATGGAAAACATTGGATGGGAGTTGCGAAGACCACCGATTCAGGAAAAACCTGGGACTTGTTGTGGAAGGAAAGCTGGGCCGACGAAGAAGAGGGTTCAGGAATCGGCGGAAATGTCGGCGTCGCACCTAAGAATATTCATGATGATTGGATTACCGAGCGCTTTGGCTCGTCATGGGGCGAGAATCCTCTAGCGCTGACCGTCGCCGATCAAGATCCCCAACTCGCTTACGGCACCGATCTCGGCCGCACCATGGTCACTCGAGATGGCGGCAAGACCTGGGCCGGACAGTATTCACACAAGGTCGCCAGTGCCGGCTGGACCACTACTGGGTTGGATGTCACCACCAGCTACGGCATTCACTTCGATCCTTTCGACACGAAGGGCCAATTCATCAGCTACACCGACATCGGACTGTTCCGAAGTGAGGATGGTGGGGCTTCGTGGATGAGTTCAACGGACGGCGTTCCCCGCGAATGGCGCAACACAACTTACTGGGTCGTGTTCGATCCTAAAGTGCGCGGAAAGATGTGGAGCGTGAACAGCGGAACGCATGATCTCCCGCGGCCCAAGATGTGGAGACACACTCCGGTCTCGAGCTACAGAGGCGGAGTCTGCATCAGCACAGATGGCGGCAAGACCTGGACCAAGTCGAATACCGGAATGGATGAGACCGGCGCCACGCACATCCTGCATGATCCGACCAGTCCGGTGGATGCACGCGTCCTTTATGTTGCCGGATTCGGCGATGGGGTCTACAAGAGTTCCGATGGCGGCAAAACCTGGGCCCTGAAGAATAACGGCATCACGCAGAAGGAACCTTTTGCATGGCGGCTAGCGCGCGCTGCAAATGGGACTCTTTATGTGCTGATCGCGCGGCGCTCCGAAGATGGCAGCATTGGCAATGCCGGCGATGGCGCGGTGTACAGCTCAATCGATGGCGCCGAGCATTGGCAACCTGTCGCTTTGCCGGCTGGAACCAACGCTCCCAACGGCTTGGCGATCGATCCCGACGATTCAAATCGTCTCTATCTCACCACTTGGGCACGGGCGACTGGGCAGCATGGCGATGGCGGCGGCATTTTCCTCTCGCAAGATGCGGGCAAAACCTGGAAACAAGTGCTCGACAAGGATCGCCACATTTATGACATCACCATCGACCCTGCGGATCCGACCGTTCTTTATGCTGCGGGCTTCGAATCATCGGCATGGCGCTCTGGAGATCGTGGCGTAACCTGGACCCGTATCCCGGGCTTCAATTTCAAGTGGGGACAGCGTGTAATTCCAGACCCCACGGATCACAATAACATTTACATCACTACGTTCGGCGGAAGCGTTTGGCACGGTTCGGTCGACGGCAAGGACGAGCCTCTCGACATCGCGACTCCCGATCTGGCACAAGGCAGGAACTAATAATCTAAGGAGAAAGCATGAATCGTCGGCAATGGTTGTTTGGGGCTGGAGTCGGAGCAGTTGCCGGAATGGCAGTACAGGCCAGCACCGCTCACTCATTCGCCGCTGAAGCGAAAGGCGTGCCGAAGGCAAAGCCGCTCGATATTTCTCAATACGAACCCAAGAGCATGCTGCAAGTGCACGAGTCGTATGTCGCGCAGGCCAAGTACCCGGTCATCGATATCCATACTCACATTTCTGGGTCGGTGAGGTCTTCGAACGGTGTGGAACTGGCAGCGGAGCGTGAGTATCTCGGTACTCCAGAAGAATGCCTCAGTGTGATGGATCGCAAGAATATCCGCGCCATGGTTAACCTCACCGGCGGTTATGGAAAGGGATTGGCCGATGCAGTCTCAAAATACGACCGCGCACATCCAGATCGTTTCTTCACTTTCACCGAGCCCAGCTACGAGTTCTTCAAAGATCCGAACTATCCCAAGATTCAGGCCGACGCCATCGAGCAGGCCCACAAAGATGGGGCGCGGGGACTGAAGATTCTAAAGACCCTCGGACTCTATCTGCGGGAAAATATCACATCGGGCAAGCTGGTGAAAATTGACGATCCGCGCTTCGATCCCATGTGGGAAGCCTGTGCCGCCCTGAACATGCCAGTGGCGATTCATATCTCCGATCCAGTTGCCTTCTTCACGCCGATTGATCGGTTTAACGAGCGGTTTGAAGAGTTGAATAACCATCCCGACTGGTCGTTTTACGGCGGAGATTTTCCCTCTAATGCGGAGCTGATTGAGGCCCGGAACCGCGTCTTCGCGCGCCATCCGAAGACTCAGTTCATCACGCTACACTTCGGGAATTTCTCGGAAAATTTGCAGAACGTCAGCGAAAACCTGAATCGATTCCCCAATATGACAGTCGACATGGCTGCGCGTGTCGGAGAACTGGGCCGCCAGCCCTATACGTCAAAGAAGTTTTTCGACAAATATCAGGACCGCATTTTGTTCGGGACCGACGCCACGCTGCACGGCGACGCATTTCCACAGCAAGTCTTTAATGACAAGCTGTACGAGATCTACTATCGCTTCCTGGAAACAGAAGACGAGTACTTCGACTACGCACCGGCAAAAATTCCACCCCAAGGTCGCTGGCGTATTTACGGCATCAACATGCCCGATCAGATTGTGCGCAAGGTCTATAACGAGAACGCGGCAAGACTACTGCACATTACGGTCTAGATGCGAAGCAATTGGCGAGTTGTTATTCTGGCGCTGGCGATTGCGTCTTCCTCTGTGCATGCTCAAGTGCGCGTGTGGGAAGGGACGCTCACCCTTCCCACCTACGAGGAAGGTCTGCCCGACCCCAATCCTCCCTTCGATCAATTCGCCGGTAACCGCTTCAACTACCCGTATACGCTGCGTGACAATCTCACCAGCCACAGGGTGGATCACGACTGGCGGGCGCTGTTCCTCGATAACGAGTATCTGAAGTGCTCGGTGCTGCCTGACATCGGGGGACATCTTTACACCTGCATCGACAAGCTTTCCGGCCAGCCGATGTTCTATGCCAATTCATCGATTAAAAAGGCGGCGATTTCTTACCGCGGAGCCTGGGCGGCATTCGGAATCGAATTCAATTTTCCCGTTTCCCACAATTGGGTCAGCATGTCGCCGGTCAGCCACGCCTATGCCAAGCATGACGACGGCAGCGCATCGGTCACCGTCGGCAACATCGATCGCGTTTACGGCATGGAGTGGTCCGTCGAGTTGATTCTTCGACCAAAATCTACCGTGCTCGAAGAGCGGATCACCCTGAATAACCGCAGCGATGTGCGGCATCGGTTCTACTGGTGGAACAATGCCGGCATCCGCGTGTGGGACGACTCACAAATCGTTTATCCCATGCGCTATGCAGCGTCGCACGGCTTCACCGAAATCCGACCCTGGCCTATCGATGATGGTCTCGATCTCAGTGTCATTCGCAACCACACCCGCGGGCCGGTTTCTGAATTTGTCCATGGCAGCCGCGAAGACTTCATGGGAGTCTGGCATCCAAGGACGAATACGGGGACCGTCTACTTCGCAGACTACGCGTCCCTTCCGGCCAAGAAAATTTGGTCCTGGGGAGTCGACGCAGATGGGATGGATTGGCGCAAGGCACTTTCCGATGACAACAGCGCATATGTAGAAGTCCAGGGCGGACTGTTTCGCAATCAGGAAACTTACGCATTCCTCGAGCCGCGGCAAACGCTCCAGTTTAGCGAATACTGGATGCCGGTTCGCGAAATTGGGGGAATCTCTCGTGCAAACCTGGCGGGCGTGGCGAGTCTCGTACGGCGTAATGGAAGTTTGATCGCAGCATTCAATGCAAATCAGGCAATCCATGGGGCAACAATTTCCATTTCCAATGGCAATCAGCAAGTCTCTCAGGAAAAGACAGATTTCGCCCCAGAACGTACGTGGACTCATGAGGTCCCCGGCGCGGATAGCCAGGTCAAGTACACCCTCGAGATCAAGGATGCCAGGGACATCGTTCTGTTACGGCAGACGGAAGGCGTCTACAACTGGACCGCCGAGTCTGAGGTCAAGGTTGGGCCGCAACCGGCATATCACATTCCCGGGCCCGATCAGCGCAGCTTCGATGACTGGATGCAAGCCGGCAAGGAAGACGAACTTAATGGCAGGGTCCTTACAGCACTCGATATATATAAGGAGACGCTGCGCCGCTTTCCCGACAGCTTCCTTGCACAAAAGGCAGCTGGGCGTTTAGCCACTTCGCTGTTGCGGTTTGACGAAGCCAAAGGCTATCTGGAACCGTGCCACGCTCGCGACACTTCCGACACCGAGGTTTCCTACTACTTGGGGATTGCCTATGACGGCTTGGGCGAAATCCAGCACGCGCAGGCAGTTTATGAGCAGGCCCTGCGCTTGCCGGGATTTCGTTCCGCCGCGGCGCTCCGACTAGGCGAGCTGCTCGCAAGAACCAGCGACTTGGATGGTGCGGAGAAATATCTCACGGAGGCGTCGAGTCTCACTTCCGGAGATCTGCGTGCACGCGAAGAGTTGGTCGCGGTCAAGCGGGCACTTGGGAAACACGACGAATCCTCCGCTCTAGCCAAAGCAAGCCTTGCGGATTTCCCTCTCAGCGATTTTCTAAGGGAAGAAACTAGCGCCTCCGATCTCAACCAGCTCTCCAATGACTCCAACCGCGTACTGAACATCGTGTCGCAATACATTCGCCTGGGAATGTATGGGCACGCGCTGAATGTTCTTTCCAGAAGATACCCGCCGGTGATTGCCGATCAAAGCGAGCCGGGCTCGGTCAGTCCGCAGGACAACCCGCTCGTCGCCTATTTTCGCGGCTATTGCCGTGAGAAATTGGGACAATCGGGAACCGAGGACTACAACGCCGCATCGAGACTATCCACCGCATACATTTTCCCCAGCACACCGGAAGAGTTAACGGTGTTGAAAGCAGCGTCACGGACCAATTCTGCCGACGCCACGGCGCATTTTCTGTTAGGCAATCTCTACTTCTCCCACGCCGAGACCGACTCCGCGCTCGGCGAGTGGGCTGAAGCGCGGAAGTCAGGCACCAGGCTTCCTGTGCTCGATGCGAACATCGGCCTGGCCCTTCTCCACATCAAAGATGACCCTGAAAACGCGCTCACAGCCTTTCGCGACGGGCTCACGAACGATCCAACGAATGTCGCGGTCTATCTCGGTATCGATCAATCCCTCAGCCTGCTTGGACATCCCGCGGGTGAGCGCGCGGAGGCGCTGGGGAAATATCCACGCCTTGCCGACGCTCCCAATCCCCTGATGTTTGAACTGATACTGAATCTGGCGGAATCCGGGGACTTTGATCGCGCCACAAGTTTTTTCCACAATCACTTCTTTCCAAGGGAAGAAGGCGGAACCAACGCTCGGCAGGTCTGGGTAGAAGTGCAACTTCAGCGGTTGCTGGCCTTCTCTACGCAGCAACGCTGCACAAAGGCGTTGAACGCCGCAAAACACTTGGGATCTGAGATTCCCGAACTCTCGTTCACCAAGGATGGCTTGGACCCCATTCTTCATTCCGCGCGGACCAACTATCTGCTCGGGACCATCTATGCATCCTGCGGCAGAGCCGAGGACGGTAAGAACAAGTTCGAATCCGCGGCCTCAGCTTCGAGCACAGATCAGATTCGCTGGGCATGGTTGGCAGCACAAAAGCTTCCGGGTTTCGATCAGCAACAATGGCAAAGCCGATTGCAGAATGCTCTGGCAGATGCGGTCGGCCGTACTGATACCATCGCCTATCCCAGCTGGTGGATGTATACGGCCGGCATGCTCGAA
>Ga0137403_10008381_pt1 | contig 11568 bp, 17 predicted proteins | sample CZOMad2_1_16fung_FD_122057 | JGI IMG/M metagenome (GOLD analysis project Ga0137403, IMG submission 122057) | Vadose zone soil fungal communities from Angelo Coast Range Reserve, California, USA - CZOMad2_1_16fungal (Hybrid Assembly) | ecosystem: Environmental > Terrestrial > Soil > Vadose zone...
AGTCCGCAAGTCGCGCGTTCTGAAAAGAAATGCTGCGCGGCACGCGGACATCCAGAAATAAGTCGGTGCGCTCCGGCGTGCGGCTGGCCCGCCACGGATGGCCGCCGCGAATTCCGCCCCCGGCCAAGACCGATGTAAAGCATCACGGCCAATGATCGCGGCCGTCGCGGCCCATATTGGTCTTATCAGTATCGGTTTGCACGTTTTCGGCGCGGAGGGCGTACGCACGTCTGGCTTTTCCGGCACGCCGTTCGTGATCTTCGGTGTTCCGTTTACGCCGCAATCAATCGGCGTGATCACGTGCAGTGTTGCTGTCGTGGCGGCGCTGTTCGTGTTCTTCGGCGCCGGCAGCGTCGTCATGAACGTGCCTGGCGGCCTTGGCACCATCGGTATCGCCTTGGCGCACGGTATCGCGATGGCGATCATCGTGTCGATGACGCTGAACATCTCGGGCGGCCACATGAATCCGGCCGTCACGGCCGCCCTGTGGCTCGCGCGCAAAGTCGACAAGCGCACCGTCGGGATGTACGTGGTGACGCAGTTGATCGGCGCGGTGCTGGGCGCCCTGTTGATCAATGCGGTGCTGCCGCACGCGGCGGCGCGCGCGACGAGCATCGGCACGCCGATGGTCGCGACCAGCGTCACGTTCACCCAGGCCGTGTTGATCGAAGCGACGCTGACGTTCTTCCTGGTGAGCGCGGTGTTCGGCACGGCGGTGTCGTCCGAAGCGCCGAAGATCGGCGGCTTCGGCATCGGGCTCGCGATCTTCGTGGACATCCTGATCGGCGGGTCGCTCACGGGCGCTGCGATGAACCCGGCGCGCGCCTTCGGGCCGGCGCTGGTGGCGTGGGACTGGCACGGCCAGGCGATTTACTGGATCGGTCCGCTGCTGGGCGGGTTGGCGGCGGCGGCCGTGTGGAAGTGGGTCCTGCTGCCGCGGGATCCGACGAACATCTAAAGCTGTGCGGCGACCGTCGGGGCGAAGTACGTGAGGATGATGTCCGCCCCGGCGCGCCGGATCGAGTACAGCGATTCCCACATGGCGCGCGTCTCGTCGAGCATGCCGCGCGCCGCGGCGGCCTTGATCATCGCGTACTCGCCGCTCACCTGATACGCGCCGAGCGGTGAGCCGAAGCGGTCCTTGGCGCGCCGGATGAGGTCCAGACACGGCCCCGCCGGCTTCACCATCACGATGTCCGCCCCTTCGTCGAGATCGAGCTGGATCTCTTTCATGGCCTCGTCGCCGTTCGCCACGGCCATCTGATACGTCTGGCGGTCGCCGAACTGCGGCGTCGAGCCGGCGGCTTCGCGAAACGGCCCGTAAAACGCGGACGCGAATTTCGCGGCGTACGACATGATCGGAACATGTGAGAATCCACCCGCGTCGAGCGCCTTCCGAATGCCGGCGACGCGGCCGTCCAGCATGTCGCTCGGAGCCACGAGATCGGCTCCGGCGCGCGCCTGCATCACCCCGGTTTTACCTAGCAGGTACACGGAGGAATCGTTGTCGACGTCGCCGTCCCGGATCACGCCGCAGTGTCCGTGATCGGTGTACTCGCACAAGCAGACGTCACCGATGACGAGCAGATCTGGAACCGCGCGCTTCACGGCGCGGATCGCCTGCTGGACGATCCCCTGGTCGTCGTGGGCCTCCGATCCGGTGGCGTCCTTCGTCGCCGGAATGCCGAACAGGATGATGCCGCCCAATCCGAGCGACGCGGCGCGCTCCGCATCCTTCACCAGCTGATCGACGGACAGCTGTGCCACGCCGGGAAGGGTGGCGATGGGGCGGCGCACGCCCTCGCCATGCACGACGAACTGCGGCCACACCAGCTGCGAAGGCACGACATGTGTCTCCGCGACGAGGCGGCGAAGGGCGGCGGTGCGACGCAGCCGCCGCATGCGGCGAATCGGGAATTGAGCCGAGCTCATCGGGCGAGTAAGGTGCCCGCGCCTTCAGCCAGGAGCAAGCGCGCGACCGTCTCGCCAGCCTGCTGCGGTGCGGCACGATCGATATCGGCCGACGCGGTGAGCTGCGCGGCTCCGTCTCGATCTGTGACGCGTCCATACAGACGGCCGCCCGCCACCAGGGCCGCTACCGGTGCCTGACAACCGCCGCCCAGGGCCGCGAGCAAGGCGCGCTCGGCGGCAACCGCATCGGCGCTGGCGGCGTCGTGCAACGGCACGAGCGACTTCCGTGTCGCGGCGTCGTTCGCCCGAATCTCGAGGCCGAGGGCTCCCTGCCCCGGCGCCGGCATCACGTCGAGCGGGTCGATGACTGCGCCTTTGCCGCCAAGACCCAGCCGCTCGAGCCCCGCAATCGCAAGCAGGGCCGCGTCCAGGCCGTCGTGATTTTCCACTTTGCGGACTCGCGTCGGCACGTTCCCGCGCAGGGGAACGACCTCCAGATCCGGCCGCAGATACCGCACCTGGGCGATGCGCCTGAGGCTCGACGTCCCGACGCGCGTACCGGGCGGGAGATCGGCCAATGACCGGCCGTTGACGAGAGCTTCTCGAGGATCATGGCGCACAGGAACTGCACCCAGGGTCAGACCAGGCGGCAGGCCCGTAGGAAGATCCTTGAGTGAGTGCACCGCGACGTCGATGCGGCCGTCGAGCAGCGCATCCTCGATCTCCTTGGTGAAAAACCCCTTCCCCTCGAGCTCGTGGAGCGGCCGGTCCACTTCCGCGTCGCCGCGCGTCTTGATGACCACGATCTCCGCGCGCACCCCCTGTGTGGCCAGGCGATCCCGCACCCACTCCGCTTGCCACCGCGCCAGTGCGCTGCCGCGCGTGCCGAGCTTCATGCGAACCGCCTCGCGAGAGACTCCACGAGACCTGGAACGGTGTGCGGCTCGGCTTCGATGATTTCACGCAAACCCAGCTCGCGCGCCGTCTCGGCCGTGACCGGACCGATGGTCGCCGTGACGAAGCGGCCCGAGGTGGCGGCGGGACGTCCCACCAGATCGACGAAACTGCGGACCGTCGATGACGACGTAAACGTGACCGCATCGATGCGGCCGAGACTGATGTCTTTCGCCAGCCCGCTGAGATCGGTCTGCAGAGGCACAGTCCGGTACACGGCGATGTTTTCCACCTTCGCCCCATGTTGACGCAGGCCGGTCGAGAGCGCCTCGCGCGCATCCTCGGCGCTGGGAATGAGCACGCTGGCGCCGCTGAGCGTCCCGCCGCTGCGCTGAACCAGTGCCTCTGCCAGCTCCTCCGCGACGAACTCCGCGGGAACGAGCGCCGGCACCACGCCGCGCACGGTGAGCGCGGTGGCGGTTGCGGCTCCGATGGCAGCAACGGAGGTCGACGAGAAGACACGCGGGGTCAGTCCCCACGCGACCAGGCGATCGAACACGATTTGCACGGCGTTCTGGCTGGTAAAGACGACCCAGCGGTAGGCGGAGAGACCGGTGAGCGCGGCACGCAGGCCGCCCAGGTCGGACAGCGGTTGAATGCGAATGACGGGGGCGATCACCGCTTCGGCGCCATGGTCCTGCAGCGCTCGCACCAGGTCGCCCGCCTGTTCACGGGCTCGCGTGACCACAATGCGGCGCCCCTTGAGTGATCCGACAGCTGTCAATTCGCCTCCGCCCCCTGCCCCGACCGCCCGCCCGGCGTTGCAATCTCACTATGGCACAACCCATTATCAACCAATGTTTCGCTCATTCCGCGCCGCGCTCGGGCGCTTCTGTGCGCGCCGTGCTGCGGCCGCGCAACGCGACGCCCCGCACCGCGCGCTCGCCTGGCTGCGGCTCGGCTGCAAGGTCGCGCCCGGGTTCGGCGACACGTATCCCGCCCTCGTGCACCTCTCCCGCGCGCTCGACGATCGCTGGGGCGCCGTCGAGGCGGCGCGCGAGGCCAGCGTGCGGTTTCCCGATCACGCCGACGCGTGGATGCTGCTCGGTGAGGCGCTGCAGATGGTGTTTCGGCAGGACGAAGCGCTCGGCGCCTTCGAGCAGGCGCTAGCGCTCGAGGAACGCGCCGATGCGGCGATGGCCGCGGGCACGCTGTACCAGCGCACCGCCCGCTTTCCCGAAGCTGCGGCGCGCTTCGCGCGCGCCTACGCCGCGGGCGGCGGCGCCACAGCGCTATGGCACAACGCTCAGGCGCTCTACGACGCGGGCGATCATGGGGCGGCGGATGAAGCGCTCAATCTCTGGGCGACACAGGTCCCGGACGGCCACAGCCGGCTGCCCGAGGCGCGCGCGGAGTTACGGTCGAAGGCTGCGTCGCGTGCGCAGGTACAATGACAGCGCGTAGCCGACGAGGATGACGCCGCCCAGGATGTAAGCGGCAATCATGTAGTTGCCGTTTTCAGGCATGTCCCACCTCCCCCGCCGCCTCCAATTGCTCACGCAGGTAGCTCAGGGCGTAGCGCTGCACCACGAAGCCGACGTACAGCAACGTGAACACGCCGACCGAAAACAGCGCCGTGGCGACCATGCTACCGGGCATCGATGGAGCGCTCGGCTTCAGGATGATGGGCATCGGGTGCAGCGTACGAAACAGGTAAACGCTGAAGTGAATAAAGGGCACCAGGCCCATGCCGCAAATGCCGAGCACCGCCGCATAGCGAGCTCGAGTAGCCGGATCCGCAACCGCGCTGCGAAGCAGCAAGTACCCGACATAAAGGAGGAAGAGGAACAACATTGACGTCAGGCGGGCATCCCACGACCACCACGTCCCCCAGATCGGCTTCCCCCAAATCGGGCCCGTGGTGAGCACGACAGCGGCAAAGACGACTCCGACTTCGGCCGACGCCGCAGCGAAGCGGTCGAGCCGAGGATCCTTCAGAAAGAGGTAGAACACACTGGCGATGCCGACAAGCACCATCGCCGTTTCCGTCCAGATCGCTGCAGGGACGTGGAGGTAGTAGATCTTCTGCGCGAGTCCCTGCATCCGCTCAACCGGTGTGAACACGAGGGCGCGTACGTAGACCCCAACCAGTAGCAGTAATGCGATGGCCGTAATCCATCGCCCGACGCGCAGCATTCTCATTCGTTCACCGTCGCAGGAAACAGGAGCAGGGCAAGCGTCACGAAAACGATGTCATAAACGGCCAGCATGTTAAGCCACCCGAGAATCTCGCTCAAGGGACGGCTGGCAAATAGCTGGCCGGTCGCGACCACCGCCCACCACTGCGGCAGAATCATGAACGGCAGCAACAACACGGGCAGCAGGAGCTCGGCAAAGCGCGTCCGCACGGTCATGGCGCTGAACAACGTGCCGACGGCGACGAATCCCACCGTCGCAAGCGCGATCAGCGCGATGAGCGGCAAGAGATAGGGCAGCACCGGCACGTTGAAGAACAGCGAGAACAACGGCACGCTGATCACCTCGATCGTCGCGACGAAAACGAGATTCGCGATCAGCTTGCCGAGGTAGATGCTGCTACGCTCGATCGGCGCGAGCAGCAGACCGTCCAGCGCTTGATTCTCGAGCTCGAGCTGAAAGGCGCGGTTCATCGCCAGAATGGCCGCAAAGGTGAAGGTCACCCATAAGATGCTCGGCGCAAGGTCAACGTTGGAAACCGCAGTCGGGTCGTGCCCGAATTGGAACACCACGAACACCAGTACGACGAAAACAGCCACCGAGAGAATCGCCGTGCGCGAGCGGAACTCCACCAGCAGGTCCTTGGAGGCGACGGTCCAGGCGTGGCGCAGGAGCTTAGGCAATCGCATTGCGATAGTCCTCGCTCACCTGTTGGGGACCTCGCCCGGCCCGCGGAGCGAAATGCGCGAACCGGCCCGCGCGCATGAAGGCGATGTGGGTGGCGAGCTCCGCACCTTCATCGACATTGTGGGTCACCAGGACGGACGCCCGGCCTTCGGCGGCGTCCTCGCTCAGCAGCTCCCGCAACTCCTCGGCAGCCATCCTGTCGAGACCGGTAAAGGGCTCGTCCAGGAGCAGGACGCGGGGGTCATGGATCAGCGCTCGCGCGATGGCGGCTCGCTGTACCAGGCCGCGCGACAACTCGCTCACCCGCCGATGCTCATGATCCTGCAGACCGAGACGAACGAGGAGACTATCCTTGCGGAGGAGGAATTCACTCTCAGGTACGTCGTACAGAGACGCCCAGAAACGCAGATTCTCGCGCACCGTGAGCTGGCCATAGAGCTGCGGTTGGTGGCCGATCCAGCCGATCGCGCGGCGTCCGCCGTCGACTTGCGCCCGCCCGCGCTGCGGACGAATCAGACCCGCGAGAACTTTGAGGAGGGTGGTCTTCCCAGCGCCGTTTGGACCGAACACCGCAAGCGTTTGGCCGGGCTGGAGGCCGAACGAAACGTCGTCGAGGGCCCTGACCGCACCGAAGCCGTGCCGCAGTCCTTCAGCCAGCAGCATCGATCGCGGCCGCGAGCTCGCTCAGTTCATACGGTTTGACGAGATAGCGGCTGTGACCCAGGTCGAGCACATCCATTAGCGGCTCCATGCTCACATACGCCGTCGTGACGACGACCGGGAGCGTGGGCCGCGTTTCCCGGATGCGCTGCAGCAGCGCGATTCCATCCGTGTCCGGCAATCGCATATCCAGCACCAGGACGTCCGGCTCGAAGCTGCTGAGCTGCCGCATGGCCTCCGCGCCGTTCGGCGCGTAGGCCATGGTGTATTTACCTTCAAAGAACCGCTTGTAGGAGTATTGTAGGGCGTCTTCGTCTTCGACGAACAAGACCTTGCGTGGCGCCATCGCGCCAATCTATCTCAGGAAACCCCAGTCTCCAATTCGAAGAGGTCGTCCAACTTGGTGAGGACAAGAAGGAAGCGCAGCTCTTCATTGGCGCCCCGCAGACACACCGTCTGGCGGCGCTCGGCGGCCTTGCGCTGGATCAGCATCAAGGCACCGAGACCGGCGCTGTCCACCGAGCGCGTGCCCGACAGATCGATCACCAGGCGGCCGGCCCCCTCGGTGAGCAGGTCCAGCACCTCGCCGGCCGCGCGGCGAAACGCGGTGCGGGACTCGAGATCGAGCCGCTCCGGAGCCGCCAGCGTTTTGTCGATCGGATGCGTAGACATCAATGTGTGCTCCACGGGCATTGGTGACATGATTCCTCCGCCGCCTCGTTATGCCACTCCAATGCCATGCTCTCTAAGACGCGCTGCATCAACCGTTTGGCACAAACGCGTGAGGCCGCTCACGCTCGTCCATTGCCGCATACCGAACGGCGCGGTGCAACTTGCTAGAGTCACCCTCTTCCTTAATATCCCCAACCATGGCGACTGACCGGATCGAAACACTCCTCAACGAACAGCGGCGCTTCCCGCCTCCCGAGACCTTCACCGCCCATGCCCATGTGCGCGACATCACGCCGTACGAGCGCGCGCGGCGGGACCCGGAAGGATATTGGGCGGACTGGGCGAAGCAACTCGAATGGAGCCGGCCGTGGGACCGCGTGCTCGAATGGAAGCCCCCGCACGCCAAGTGGTTCCTCGGCGGCAAGCTCAACGTGTCGGTCAATTGCCTCGACCGGCATGTCCGCGCCGGTAAAAGCGGCCGCGTGGCGTTGATCTGGGAAGGAGAGCCGCCGGGCGAAGTGCGGCGCATTACCTACGGCGAGCTGCACGCCGACGTCAACCGATTCGGGAACGTGTTGAAGGGTCTGGGCGTCAAGCGCGGCGATCGGGTCGCGATCTATCTCCCGATGGTTCCCGAAGTCGCCGTCGCGATGCTGGCGTGCGCGCGCATCGGCGCGGTGCACACGGTCGTATTCGGCGGTTTCTCGGCGGAATCGCTGCGGGACCGGATCAACGACGCCGGTGCGAAGGTGCTGATCACCGCCGACGGCGGCTATCGCCGCGGCGCGATTGTGCCGCTGAAGCAGAACGCGGACGATGCCGTCGCCGGCACGCCAACCATCGAGCACGTCGTCGTGCTGCGCCGAACGGGTCAGACGGTCTCGTTCAAGACGGGCCGCGACCTGTGGTGGACGGAGCTGATGGCCCGCGCGCCGCAGGAGTGCGCTCCCGAAGCGATGGATGCGGAAGACCCGCTGTTCATTCTCTACACGTCCGGTACGACGGGCAAGCCGAAGGGCATTCTGCACACGACCGGCGGTTACCTCACGCAGGTGTACGCGACGACCAAGTGGGTGTTCGATCTCACAGACTCCGATGTCTTCTGGTGCACGGCGGATGTGGGCTGGGTGACCGGGCATTCTTACGTGGTATACGGTCCGCTCGCGCTCGGCGTTACGGAGGTGATGTACGAGGGCGCGCCCGATCATCCGGCCAAGGACCGGTTCTGGTCGATCTGTGAGCAGCACGGCGTGACCGTTTTCTATACCGCGCCGACCGCGATCCGCGCGTTCATGAAATGGGGCACCGAGCTGCCCGCTCGTCACGACCTCTCCAAACTCCGGCTGCTCGGCTCCGTCGGCGAGCCGATCAATCCGGAAGCGTGGATGTGGTATCAGCAGCACATCGGCGGCGGCCGCTGCCCCATCGTCGATACGTGGTGGCAGACCGAGACCGGTGGCATCATGATCACGCCGCTGCCCGGCGTCACTGCCACCAAGCCCGGCTCCGCCACCGTTCCCTTCCCAGGCATCGAGGCCGTGCTGCTCGATGGGGACGGCAAGGAAGTGAAAGTCGGCGGCGGTTTCCTCGCGATTCCCAAACCCTGGCCCGGCATGTTGCGGACGATCTGGGGCGACGATGAGCGCTACCGTCAAACGTATTGGAGCAAGTGGAAGAACATCTATTTCGCCGGCGACGGCGCCAAGCGCACCGAAGACGGCTACTTCTGGATCCTGGGCCGCATCGACGACGTCCTCAACGTCGCGGGCCATCGGATCGGCACGATGGAGGTGGAGAGCGCACTCGTCGACCACCCGGCGGTCGCCGAGGCGGCGGTCGTTGGCCGCGCGCACGAGTTGAAGGGCCAGGCGCTCGCGGCGTTCGTCACACTGAAGGAAGGCCGGCAACCGACCGACGCGCTCCGCGAGGAGCTGAAGCAGCACGTGGCCAAGAAGATCGGGGCGCTCGCGAAACCCGACGACATTCTCTTCTCGGCGGACTTGCCGAAGACTCGCAGTGGAAAAATTATGCGGCGGCTGTTGAAGGACATCGCGGAGGGCCGAGCCCTCGGCGATACAACTACGCTTGCCGACCCTGCTGTAGTGGCGAAGCTGCGTGATCAGTACGAATCGCAGGAGACTTGAGCGATAACAACGACACAATCCAGATTGCCGTGATGATGACTGCGCTACCTATGCACCAGCGGCAAATCGCGTGGATGACGAACAGCTCGAGATACGTCAAGTAGACCGTAAAACCGAAACCAACCGTCGCGAGCAACACGAGCCACTTGGACCAACGTGGCTGTGACAGGGCCGCCGGTCGTAGTGCAACGATCGCGACAACCAGAATCGCCAGGTAGCCGACGACGCCGTAGAACGCGACGGGCAGGCCCAGGAAGACGGCCCACTGACTCGTCTGCACCGTCTCGCAGCCGCCCGATGCGCCACACTTGATCGCCCCGCCGAAGCCGAGCGCGTGCAGCCACAGATAGAGCGCGACGAACAAGCCGACGAGCGCGAGGAGCGCGATCGCCTGGCGGTAACGCATCAGCGACGTTGTGGGCGGTGCGCGAGGATACTGTCGGCGAGAGCCTTGAAGTCGTCGGAGCCCGGCAGGCGCCGGAATTCGAGCTTCTTCCCGTTGGCGTAGAATGTCGGCGTGCCGTCGACCAGCAGCTTGTCACCTTCCTGCCGGCTGAACTCGATCCGCTGGGCGTAGCGGCCCGCCTCCATGCACGCGTCATACGCCTGGACATCGACGCCCGCGGCCTTCGCGAGATCGCGAAACAGGCTCGACGGATCCTTCCCCGTCTGGGCCCATTGGTGATGAACGAACAGCTGATCCTGCATCTCGAAATAGTGGCCTTGGGCGCCGGCGCATTGCGCGGCGTGCGCGGCGAAGCGCGAATACTTGTGGATGGGCAATGGATAGTCGCGGAACCGCCACCGTACCCGACCCGTGTTGATCAGCTGTTCCTTGATTGTCGGCATCTGAATGGTGGCGAATGACGCGCACACCGGGCATTCGAAGTCCACGTATTCCGTGATCTCCACGGGGGCATTTTCTTGCCCGAGCGTGTTGCCGCGGAAGCCGTCATCGGCGACCGTCGGCGGCACGCCCGCCGCCGCGGCGGGCGCACCGCCCCCCGTCTTGAGCATCGCGAACACCCCGATGCCCAACACCAGCGCCAGTACCGCAACCATCACATAGAATCGGTTCATGCCTGCGGATCCCCCCGCCATGGCTCGTCGTCGTCCGGATCGTCCAGCGACAGATCGCCACCGCCCGTCGCTTCGTCCACGATGCGGCGACTCTCGGCGACGTCCGGCGTGTCGTAGGTGATCCGTACTTCGTAATGAAACAGCTCGCTGCGCGCGTTGCCCAGCAGCTTCTGCAGCTCCGGTGCAGCATCGAGCAATCGGCCCGTCCGGTCCAGCTCCTGTATACGCTCGGCCAGAGCCCGCAGCAGCGCGACCAGGCGCTGCGCTCGCTCGGGTCCGTAAACTTCTTCGCTCATTGCTCCCTCCCGGCACGCGGGAACCCGCGTGCCTGCTGTGGCATTATACCACACAACCAATTATCTTGCGGCGCCGAATTTTCACGAGGTCCTCAGCCGAAAGGAAACCCCCTGCGTGGCCAAAAAGCGTGGTGAGCCAAAGAAGTACGCGATTCCGACGAGCTTCGAACAGGCGCGCGATGAGCTGTTCTCCCACATACTCCGCTGCGGAGTGCTGGAAGCCAGCCTGGAACATCAGAAGGAATGGTTCGACGATACGCTGCTGTACCTTGCTGACCGCTTTGCCGACCTGACCGAGACCGAGTTGAACGAGCTGCGCGTGCTGGGCGAGCGCTATTGCCGCCCCGTCGTGGCTCGCGCCTCTACGGTGGGCGCCAACGCGTAGAGGTTAGGTCCACCACTTCGGGAACCAGCGCATCCGCCACCCGGCCGCCGCACGCACGCCGCCGGCGAATCCGAGCTCCGTGTACCAGCCCTGACGGCGTCCCGGCGCGCGTTCGACTCCGAGCAGCACCGCCAGGAATGCCTGCCCTGGCGACCCGCGCCGCGCCATGAACGCACCGCCCACACCGGCATAAAAGCCGGGTCCCGAGCGGGCCGCAGGGTTCACGAGCAGCTGCAGGGTCACCTGCGCTCGCGCCGCGGGCCGTGACGCGATCGTTCCGCCGGCGAGCGCCAGGGCCACGCGGCTCTCACCGCTCGCACGACGGGCGAGCCCCCACTCGGCACCCACGAATGTGCGGTGCGCCATCACGCCGGCGGCGCCGAGGCTCAGCTCCGTTGCGGTAAGCTGCTGTGATTGCAATGCCAGGACCGACGCGATGACCAGCAGGCTAGGCAATGGCAATGGCGACGTCGTAACTGATCGCGATGTCGGGCGCGAGCGACGCGACGACGGAGCAGTACTTCTCGAGCGAAAGGTCGATCGCCCGCCGGACCTTCACGTCGTCCGCCCCCTCCCCGCGGACGACGAAATGAAACGCGATCGCGGTGTAGCGGCGGGGCTCGGTCTCGCGGCGCGTGCCGCG
>Ga0137403_10008382_pt1 | contig 11567 bp, 9 predicted proteins | sample CZOMad2_1_16fung_FD_122057 | JGI IMG/M metagenome (GOLD analysis project Ga0137403, IMG submission 122057) | Vadose zone soil fungal communities from Angelo Coast Range Reserve, California, USA - CZOMad2_1_16fungal (Hybrid Assembly) | ecosystem: Environmental > Terrestrial > Soil > Vadose zone...
GGCTGCGGCCGGTCCATCAATTCCGGCAACGCCGGATCGAACTGCCGCTTCACTTATTCCGCCAGAAAACTCCGCCAGCTCTCGGGCAACAGTGCCGATTCCACATCGCTCGCAATCCGGCCTTCGAACGCCGGTTCAAAATTCGTGCTGGTGCCGTAGACCATGATTGCGTCCTCGCTTCCCTCTACCCGCACCGCATGCGCCACCCCCGGTGGAATGACGACCGCGACATTGTTCGGACCGCGATGATTGTCGCCATCAATAAAAAAATGCATGATGCGGCTGCGAAAACCTTCGCGTACATCGCGCAAAATCATCTCCACCCGGCCCTGCACGAAAAACATTACGTCCCACTGTTCCGCCTCGTAGTTGGATGCAACGTTCGCTCTCCCGGAGAACCGGCGCCGTAGCCATTTCGCCGGATCTTCGCCCTCGGGGACAAAGGGCGGATGAACATGAAAGCCCTTGGCGGTGTTGGCGAACATACGCGCGGTGGCCCATTGCTTTGGCCAGAACTTTAAACTCCCCAGCACGCCTTCATCCCGGCGGGCCAATTCTCCGAACAATCCACGCTGCCGTTGCACATGGATGGCGCGCGCGAAAATTTCGACGCCAGGAATCCAGATCGCCGCAAGGGAACGCCGGTTCGCCGACACAATCTGCCCCGCTTCCACGCCCCCGCCGGCTAGCCGTTTTGCCAGCGCCGGAGCTCGATAGTCCCGTGTGCTCAACGCGGCAACGGCGGCGGGCTGCAAACCGCGCCAAATATCTTTCCCGGATTTTTTCATTTTGTAGCGCCGATGTATGATCGCCGATCGCAAATTAATCAATTAAATCTCTGGAAGTCATCTCATAAGGCGGCGAAGCCGCAAACAGGAAGTCCGCATCCGTTTGTTATCGTGTCTGAGAGGATCCCCCAACAGAGCGCGCAGAATGCGGGCGCTACCCCAGCGAGAAATCGGCCCGTTCGCTGGAAAGATTTGGATTATAATAAGGATCGCGTCGAAACATTTCCGGCCAGCGTTTCTGTAAATCCAGACACATCCTGCTCGCATTTTCCCTTGCTGAAGTGCGCCGTACCTCCGCATAAGGAATCGAAACCGTTCGCAATCCGTGTTCGCGGAGATTCAAACAAAACTCGGTACCGACACAAACGCGGTCATCCCGAGCAAAGTCGAGGGATCCCATGGCCTTACCTGAAGCAGTTTTTTCCAAAACTTCCCGCCGCGTCAGCAAACACGACGCACTCACGGCACTGTAATTCCGCACCGCCTGCAATTGCCGATTTGCGCCCCGGAAATTGCGTGGATACCCGGCAAAAGCCGAACCCACCCTTCCATTCGGCGACAAAATTAATCCGGCGCTTTCAATTGCATCGTCCGACGAAACGATGCGCGCGCCAACTGCACCAATCCTCGGGTTCGACAGTTGCTCCCCCATCGCGCTCAACCAGTTCTCGTCGAGTGGCTCAAGATCGGGATCGAGAAATAGCACGTATTCTCCAGTCGCTTCCTTGAGATTCGCGACGATTTCAAAATTCGGAAAATTTGTTTTCGCCCGAATCCGCTCGGCATCGCGAGCCGCAGCCCCTTTGATAATGATAGAGATTTTCTCAGAACGAATCTCCCGCCGAACGCGGTAGAGGTGCGTTTCCCAATCGATCGTCACGCGAGCATTTTCCTGCCGCCGCACCAAATGCTGCTCGATCGCGCGCCGTCCCGCTTCCAGCGCGCCCGGTTTGCGCCGGATGTTGTGCGCGGTTGATTCGGCCGTGCGCCGCCAATGATAAAGCACTCGCGAGAGGTGTCGGATCCGGTCCGTTTTTTCCGAAATGCGCAGGAGCAAATCGTAATCCTGCGCCCCGTCAAACTCGCTGCGAAATTCGGCGCGCGCCAAATCGCGCCGCATGACCACGAAATGTCCCAGGTAATCGTGCGTTCGAAAAAATTCCGGCGACCAATCCGGTTTCAGGAGTGGCGCCGCCAGTTTCCCATCGACGATTTTGTCTTCGTCGGAATAAATCACATCCGCTTCGCGATCGTTTTGCATAAGTTCAATCGCGCGAAACAACGCGTCCGGCTCAAGCAAATCGTCGTGATCGAGCAGCGCGATCCAGTCACCGCACGCCCGCGCCAGCCCCGTGTTTAAGGCTGAGGAGATTCCACCGTGCTCTTGGACGCCGATCTGAATGCGTGCATCACGTCGGCCCAAATTCTTCAGCAAAGCGCGCGCGCTGGAATCACTCGACCCATCATCAATCAGGATCAGCTCCCAATTTTCGTAAGCCTGCACAATGACCGATTCGATCGCGCCCGTCAGAAATTTGTCATTCGGATTAAACGTTGGCATCAAAATCGAAAGGAGCGGCCGATAAGAGAAGGTTCGCGATTGCTCACGCAGTTTCACAGCTTCCTCCTCGGAAACGCGATGCCGGGCAAACCAGCGGCCGTATTCATCTTGCTCAGTGGCGTCAGTTCGTTGCCGCCGCCGGAATAATCGGAACGGCGCGGAAAGAATTTTTGCCACCCGCCCTTCGGCGCTGCGGCGCAACCGTCGATGTTCTTCCCGCAGTACCTGCAAATCGTGCTTCACGTCCTTCAGACGCAACAACTCTTCCTCCAGCCGCGCGATATGCGCTTCCGCTGCTCGCAATTCCTCGCCCTTCACGGGGACAGTATATTGATTGATGCCACGGGCGGGCAAACGTAGCGTGCCCGGCCAAATTCAATGTTCGATTATCCCGTTTATCTTTTATACCGGGCGGGAACAGATTTGCTCGTCTTGTTGCCCCTGCCCTTCTTATTTGCGATGGGGCAAATCTGCGGCGCCATTGCCTGGCTACTCCTGCCGCAATACCGGAAACTTGCTCTGCGAAATGTGCGCATCGCTTTTGGCGACGAACTTTCCGAAACAGAGATGCGCCGGATCGTGCGCCGGCATTTTCGATGGCTGGGAGCGAATTTGCTTTGCAGCGTGAAGTTTACCCGCATGCCGATGGAAAAAATCTTGGAGCGCGTACGCTTGGAAAACTTCGAACTCGTCGAAAACTGTTTCCGGCAAAAGAAGCCGTTTGTCTTGCTCATCAGTCACATCGGTTCCTGGGAGTTTTGCACCCGATTATCTCATTTCTCGCACGGACAGCGGACCGCGACCATTTATCAACGCATCCGCAATCGGCACATTGATCGGCACGTTCGGAAGGCCCGCAGCCGATTTGGTCTGGAGGTCTTTGAGCGCAGCGAAGGGTTCGGCAAAGCGATTGAGTTGCTACGCAGCGGCGGCGGGATCGGGATTCTAATGGATCAACACGCCGGCGACGGCGGCCTTTGGACACCGGTCTTTGGCAGACTGGCGTCGACCACCCCATTGCCCGCGCTGCTCGCGCGACGCACGCGCGCCAAGCTGATCGGATTTGCCGTTCACACCGAGGGTTTCGCACGCTGGCGCGCGGTGGCGGAAACGCCAATCGACGGCGTCAGCGAATCGATCGAAAAGTTAACCGCGTGCAGCAACGAAATTTTGGAAAAACAAGTTAGGCGCGCGCCGGAAGATTGGTTTTGGGTCCACAACCGTTGGAAAACACCCCGGCCAAACTTGCTGCTCTCGAGATATAAACGCGGTGTCTTTTTACCGGAGAAAACCCGGCTTAAGCCATTCCGCATTTTGATTCGGAGCAGCAACTGGCTGGGCGACGCCGTCATGAGTGTCCCGGCGGTGCGTGCCATCAAAGGTGGCCGGCCGGATGCACATCTGACTGTGGCCGTCCCGGAAAAACTTGCACCCCTCTGGAAAATTGTTTCCGAAATCGATGAAGTCATCGTGTTGCCGTCGAAATCTGTTTTCGTAGCGGCGCGCTTGTTTCGTCAAAATCCACCGTTCGATGCCGCAATCCTGTTTCCGAATTCCCTCCGCAGCGCGCTCGAAGTTTTTTTGGCAGGCATCCCACGGCGGGTTGGCTTAACCGGGCATTGGCGCCGCTGGCTGCTGAATCAAGGACCGCGGAAGACCTTCTCCCGTGGCATCGTTCATCAGACCTACAAGTATTTAGAGTTGGCGACCACGGTGGGGGCAAAAGTGACGCCGCAATTTCCTGCAGCTAATCCGATCAAAAGTCGTCGCGCTCAGTTCAAATTCGCGCTTTGTCCCGGCGCGGAGTATGGCCCGGCGAAACGTTGGCCACGTTTCGCCGAAGTGGCGGAGGAAATTTCTGCGCGATTTCCGGTACGGTGGATTCTATTCGGGACGGCCGGCGATGGAGCCGTCGGCTTGGAAATTGCCAAAAAACTGGGCGGGAAGTGCGTGAATCGGATCGGGCAGACGACGCTCGGGGAATTGATCGATGAGTTGAGCGCCTGTGATCTGTTACTTACTAACGATACCGGAACAATGCATCTCGCGGCCCTGTTGCGAATGCCTACGATCTCGATTTTCGGATCGACCGAACCACTGCGCACCGGCCCGCTCGGCCGGGGCCATCGCATTTTTCGGCATCACGTCGAGTGCAGCCCCTGTTTTCTACGTGAATGTCCTCTCGATTTCCGCTGCATGCACGCGGTCACGAGCGCGGAAGTCGTTGGCGCCATTCAAAACATGATTTCCGAGCAGGCTGACCCGGCGAAATCGGGCAACGTTGCTTTCACGCCCGCATTTGGAAATCATACGCCGGTATGACCGTAACCGACGCGCCCCGCATTCGCACCGAAGTGCAGGTGATGTTTTTCGATACCGACTGCGGTGGTGTCGTCCACAACTTAGCTTATCTGCGCTTCATTGAGATCGCCCGTACGCTCCTGGCTGAGCAGCTCGGGCTCGCCTTATCGGACATGGCCGCAACGCAAAAATATCCCGTCGTCGTCCGGACAGAGATCGACTACCGCCGCGCCGCAAAACTTGGCGACCGCCTGACGATTGAAGGCTGGCTCGATCACCTCGAACGCGTGCGATTTTGGTGCGCTTTTCGGATTGTACGGGACACGGACGATGCCCTAATTGCCGAATGCCGCCAGACGCTGGCGTTGATCCAAATGCCGTCGGCAAAATTGCTGCGCTTGCCCGATAGTTGGGACCGATATCGCGCAGCGGTGGTGGACGCTGAGTAAAATGGTCACGGGCACTGGGACGCTTAGTATTGAGGAAACGTTTCTTGGACCACAAGCATTGCCGCCGCCGCCAACCCGGCACGCGCTCTTCGCTATTCTGATTGCGCTGGGCGTCCTGTTGCACTTCGGGACGATTGGAATCGGCGATCTTTACAGTGAGACCGAAGGCCAGTATGCCGCCGCCGCGCGCGAAATGATTCAGAGTGACCAGTATTTGTTGCCGACGAATGACAGCATTCCACGTTTGCAAAAACCGCCGCTGCTTTACTGGCTGATCGTAGCCAGCTACAAGGTTTTTGGGATCAACACCGCGGCCACGCGCGTTCCGATTGCGTTTTCGGTTGTCGCAACATTAGCGTTCACGTTTCTCATCGGAGAACGGCTAGCCGATTACTGGCGCGGATTCGCTGCCGGACTGATCTATCTCACGCTCACCGGCACGTTCATTTTCGGTCGTATCGTCATGCCGGAGCCACTCTTTGCCGCGCTTTTTGCGGGAGCGATTTATTGCGGACTGGCCGGGTTCCAGCAGCGCCATCAGCGGCGCGCCTGGTTTGCCGGATTCTGGATTTGCGCCGCGCTGGCATGTCTAACCAAGGGTCCGCATGGATTGCTTTTTCCGGCGGCGACCTTTGCTGCACTGGCGATCTTTTATCGTGAGGCGCGGATGCGGTTTCGCTCGCTTCTTTGGTGGCCTTATCTGTTACTTTTTCTCGCCATCATCGGACCGTGGTATCTCTGGATCGAAATCCATTTTGACGGTCCGTTTCATCGCATTGTTGCGGACGAGTGGATTAAACATTTGGTAGGCCGCTATCCTAACGGGAATTGGTACGACGACGTTCCACGCTGGCAATTTCTCACCAGCCATCTCGCCTGGTGGTTTCCCTGGTCGCTGGCGATTTTGCCGGCGCCGATGTTTTCCTGGCGGCGGGTGATGCGGCCGCGCGAGATTAGTTTCCAAGATGCTCTCCCGATGGCCTGGGCCATTGTGGTGCTGGCACCGGTTTTGGCTATCGGGCAGCGACAGGATTACTACGCGCTGAGCATGTTCAGCGCGTTTGCGCTTTGGGCCGCGATGATTTTTGAGCGCGCACCAAATTCTCTGCGTAATCTCGGCGCCGCCGCGGTTGGGCTCGTCGGAATCGCGATCGGTTTGATCGCCATAGCGCTTCCGCGGTTTCTTCCCAAAAACGAGAGCGAGTGGGGCGAAACAGATTTTAGGTGGACGGCGTGGAAGGCACTGGCCGATATGCCGGCAAGCACCTGGCTGCATTTTCGCCCACTTCTCGCCATCGCCGCAGTCGGGCTCCTTACCGGCGCAGTCATCACGGTTTATCTACTTCGCCGCGGACGCGAAAAAATCGCAACGGTTGGCCTCGCCTTCGGAATGGTCATGGTCGGTCTTTGCATGATCAGCGGGATCGCGCGAATTGCCCCATTTTTTTCCCTGGCGGAGGCAGCTCGCTTCTTAAACAGCCGATTGGGCACGAACGGTCAGGTGCTGTTTGAAGGCCCGCCTGACGTTGCCAGCAGTCTCGGGTTTTACCTCGAGCGCAAGTTCGCCATGGTTAATCAGGAGCCCGATCCGCGAATGCCGCTTACTCCCGAGCAGCGCAGTCTCTTTCTCGAGGAAAAAGCCGCGCTCGAACAATGGCGGGTAGCGCGCCCGGTATTTCTCATCGTCGAAGAAGACCGAGTGGTTTACTGGCGTGGGCTACTGGTGCAACACTTCCATGTTTATCACCAGGTCGCGAGTTTCGGTACCTACATCATTCTCTCGAATCAGATGTAGGGGCTGTTTGAAAAAGAGGTGGAACACGCTACCGTGCGAACCTGTTTTCACGATTCAGGATTTAACTGTCTAGCGATTTAACTTTTCAGCTTCACCCATGTCACAACATCGTAGTCTCAAGGGGGCCAGCACCATCGCGGCCAAGCGCAACGTCTTGAAACGTTTTGAGCGCGTCGATCTGCTCAAGAAACGCGGGCAATGGAAGGAAACGAGCAAGGTGATTGGGCTGCCGAAAACCAAGCCGGATGTGTGATCGGCGGCGTGAATCGTTAAAACGTTACATCGTGAATCGGCGTTACAAACCTCGATTCACGATTCTCGATTCACGGTTCACGTTTCCTTGCGCTTAAACCGCTTTCTCGCTGCCGCGGGCGTGGCGTCACGTCGTGGCGCGGACGAACTGATCGCGGGCGGCCGCGTAACCGTGAATGGAAAACCGTGTCGCGATTTTCATTTCCAGCCCGCACCAACCGATTACGTCAAAGTCGATGGCAGGCTCGTTCATCAACGAACGCCTGTTTACATTTTGCTCAACAAACCGGCTGGCTTTGTCTGCACCCGGCGGGATCCAAACACGACCGATACGATTTACGATTTGCTGCCGCCGAAACTTTCTTCGCTCGCCTACGTCGGTCGACTCGACGCTCAGAGTGAAGGTTTACTGGTCCTCACGAATGACGGCGATTTTGCACAGCGCCTGACGCATCCGAGGTTCAAAGTCGAAAAGGAATACGAAGTCGCCCTTGATCGCGCCGCCACGGCGGATTTGGCGCAGCGACTTTTGCGCGGCGTTCTTCTCGATGGGAAACGCGCCCGCGCCAAGCATGTGCAGCAAATTTCGCCAAAGCGATTTCGCATCGTGCTCGAACAAGGAATCAATCGCCAGATTCGACGCATGCTCGAGTGCTTCGGATTTCACGCGAAAAAATTGGCGCGAATTCGGCTCGGCAATCTAAGACTGCACGATCTTCCACGCGGGAAATGGCGACCCTTGAGTGTCCAAGAAGTTGGCGTCCTCTCGAGCAAAACCGCCAGTTCGACCAGGGCCGAGAGATCCCGCCGCGGTAACTTAAAGGTTGCGCAACGGGATTCCTCGACTTTCGCTCGGAGTGACGATGACTCTGGATAATTGCTCTGCCGTAATCACCGGTGCATCGGCCGGGATCGGTCAGGAATTGGCCCGACAACTCGCGGCGCGTGCAAAACTTCTCGTGCTCGTGGCCAGAAGGCGTGATCGGCTGGAGGAACTACGCGTGGAATTGCAGACGAAAAATCCAGCGTTGCGCCTCGAGATTCGCGACATTGACCTCGCAAATCTTGAGCAGACGACGTGCCTCGCTGCTCTGCTTGCGAACGAACCAATCGATTTCCTGATCAACAACGCCGGCCTCGGCGATCATGGTCCCTTTGCCACGGCCGATCCAACTCGAGTGAACCAGCAGATCCAGGTGAACGTGCTGGCGTTAACCGCGCTGACTCGCACGTTACTGCCGCGCATGATCGCGCAAAAACGGGGCGCAATCCTGAACGTCAGTTCCTCCGCTGGATTCCTCCCTCTGCCGGGCATTGCAGTTTACGCGGCCACAAAAGCATACGTCACCAGTTTTTCCGAAGCGATCCGCGCCGAGACACGCGACTGCGGGATTACCGTGACCGCGCTTTGCCCCGGTCCGGTCCATACCGAATTCGACGAGATCGCGAATCGACAGGAGCATCGACGAAAGCGGCGGAACAGTCTCGTGCATGTTCCGGTTGAGAAAGTCGCACGCGCCGGTTTGGAGGCGATCGAGAGAGACAAACCTCTGGTGATTCCCGGGATCGCCATGAAGATTGCTATGGCGATTGCTCGCGCTTTGCCGTTATCGCTGTTGCGAGTCGCGTCGGGAATCGTGAAGGACGATCGGAATTAGCCTTTTGCATCTCTTGCGAGACGCGTGCGTTACCCTAAAGCCATCAGGAAAAAGGGAATTTTTGATCGATGGCAGTCTTGTCCGGCATAATCCCAATCTCTCCTCCCACATCCGGTATATAGACAAAAGCGTATCGCCGCCTCGGCGTTTGCCAGCCAGTAGCCTCGCCCACCACTCCCTTTTTCCGCTTCTCGGCATAATCGAAAAATTCCGAGGCGGGTTTGACCGACCAGTTTGAGTATTTTCCGATTTGCATGAGTGCTGCTCGCAAATCGCCCTCGCCCCATGGCGTCCCAGTCCGCTTCTTGAAGGCGACATAACGCGCTTTGCCGTTGAAGAAACCGACGGTGATCTCAAATCCTTCGTCCATGTCGCCCGTGAGGAATCCAAACGCCTCTTCGCCCTGGCCCACCATGCCCAAAAGATTCGGCGCCATCGTCGCCTTCTTTCCGAAGTGCGTTTCGACCTCTTCTTTTGTCTGCAAAAGAATGTTCATTCTGGCAAAAGTGGCTCGGAACTAGACAACGGCGCGAACCTAATGTCGACCCACCAAACACACGAAATACGCTAAAACGAACTTCACGCCAATGCAGATAACGGCGATGTATCCAAGCTTGTTAAAACGGGTCTTTTATCTTAAGGACGCTGCCTACAGAACGAGTGTTTCAAGTTTGGTCCGAAATCTTCGATTGCATGCTTTGGCTCTGCAAAGCGGCCTCGTTATCGGTGCAATCTTATTTGCGGCGTGCAATCGGACAGCACCGACAGTCTCGGGTCCTTTACCGCAACGCGGTTATTTATGGCAGCGGGATTGGACAGCCGCCGTCAACGGCGCGGTCCTCGAAGCGCAAACGCGAATCGACGGCGTAATTTTCCTCGGAGCGGAAATTAGCTGGACTGCGGGAAAGCCCGAAGTCGTCAAAACAAATATTAACTGGCGAACGCTGGAGTCGTACGGCGCGTCGTATGGCATCGCCATGCGGATTGCACCGTATCCCGGACCCATCCCACCTGATGACACGACGGCACAATTTATCGTCGGGGTTGCGAAGTCACTTACCGATCTTGCCACAAGTCATGGCGTCGCACTACGCGAATTCCAAATCGATTTTGACTGCCCTCAAAAAAATCTGCGTGCATATCGCGGCTGGCTGCACAGCGTCCGTGAGGCTATTCATCCGCTTCGTTTTGTCATCACCACCCTGCCGGCGTGGCTCGATGATCCCGAGTTTGTGCCGCTGGTCCGCGAAGCCAATGGCTACGTCCTGCAGGTCCATTCGGTTCCGAACTCGACCGTCAATGGCCGCGCGAATTTGTGCGACGCGCAGTCGGCGCGGACATGGGTGAGAAAAGCGGCGCGAATTGGCTTGCCATTTTCCGTTGCGCTTCCGACTTACCGTTGCAGCGCCGGATACGACGCCAGTGGAAAGCTCCTGAGCGTCGCGATGGACAGTGTGCAGCCGGCCTGGCCGCCGAGCACGCGCGTTTTGGAGTTCGCTACAAATGTTGATGAGATGGCAATGCTGGTAAAGGAATGGCAACGGGCGCGGCCGCCGCAGTTGCGCGAAATTATCTGGTACCGTCTTCCGGTCGCGACCGACCTCCGCAATTGGCGATGGGTAACATTGTCGGCGGTGATGTCGGGACGAAAACCGCTGCATCATTTGGAAGTTCTGCAAGAAGGCGAAAATCCTATTGATCTTTCGATTGTAAATACGGGAGAAGCGGACGAACAGCTCGACTCGGTCGTCACGGCGACCTGGAACAGCGCCGCCATGGTGGCAGCGGATGCACTAGCGGGCTGGACTGTCGACGTTACAAATGGTCGCGCCACCTTCAGGAGGGCGGGCGAACACCAGATGCGACTTTCGCCTGGCGGAAAGCGCCAAATCGGCTGGCTCCGTTGCGAACGGCCAGTTAGTCTTCAACTGGAGTTGGCGAAGAAAGAATGAAGCGGGTCGCCCGGATAGCATTGCTAATTCTCACACTTACCTGCTGCGCTGGTGGTGCGCACGCGACCGGTTTTTACGGGCCGACTGTTTACTTGGATGAGGGCGGCAAAAATGTCGACGCATCTCCGGAATTTTATTGGGAATTGGAAGTAAAACGATTGGCCCGCGAATTTCACCGGGCCGAGAAACTTGTTGTTCCGAAAAGGAAGGAGACGCAAGCTGACGAAGACCCCAGAGCTATTCGGAGCCAGGACACCGCCGAAGCCGACCTGAAAGATTTTGCGGACGCGCTACAGGCAGGGGAAGTCAAACCAGCCGATCCGACGAAAGCAACGGCGCAGCATGAGGCGGCACGGGCGCTGATCGCTCAAACGAACAGCACGACAACCGCGACATTGCCTGACGAATTCAGTTCGGAGTTTGCCGATTATCATCGCGGCGCGTTCGCCTTTCGACGAGGACAAGAACATTGGAGCGAAGCGCGACAGGCTTGGGAAGATTTGCTGAAACGGCCAGAGCAAGATCGACACTATCGAACGGTATGGGCGACGTTCATGATTGGAAAGATTGCCCTTAAGCTCGGAGATCCGGCGGCGGTAGAATGGTTCCAGCGCACCCGCCAACTAGCGGGCGCCGGATTCGCGGATTCGTTAGGCATGGCTGCGGATAGCTATGGTTGGGAGGGCCGGAGCGAATGGAAGCAGGAACATCCCGCCAAAGCTGCGGCTCTTTTCTTAACGCAACTCGCTCTGGGCGACGAGAGCGCGATCGTTTCACTCAAAGCGCTCATCCCTGATCGCGAACCGATCGA
>Ga0137403_10008383_pt1 | contig 11566 bp, 9 predicted proteins | sample CZOMad2_1_16fung_FD_122057 | JGI IMG/M metagenome (GOLD analysis project Ga0137403, IMG submission 122057) | Vadose zone soil fungal communities from Angelo Coast Range Reserve, California, USA - CZOMad2_1_16fungal (Hybrid Assembly) | ecosystem: Environmental > Terrestrial > Soil > Vadose zone...
CGGCCGGGAGCGGGCGCAGCTGCGGGCGCTCGGTCGCGAGCGCCGCCGCGACCGGCCCATTGCAGCGCCGGTCGATCACCGCGTGGAGGAACGCCGCGTAGGCCTCGAGGGTCGGGAAGTCGGCGCTTCCGCGCAGCACGAGCGCTTGCGCGAGCGCGACCTTGGCCCGGTGATTGGCCTGCTCGGCCACCCCGTTTTCGTGCGCCTCCCCCGGCCGGATCCGGGTGGACGCCATGCCGTAGTGGTCGAGCACCGCCGCGAAGCGGGTCGTGAGCGCGCGGCCGCCGCTGCGCTTGAGCTCGTGCGTCGCCGCCGACAGGTTATCCGACCGCAGCACGGCCGGGACGCCTCCGAGCGCCCACAACGCCCCCTGCAGGCCGGCCACCAGGGCCTCGAACGTCTCGCCGAACGCGATCGCCACCCAGCGCCAGCCACTGGCGCTCAGCACGAACTGAAACAGCAGGTGGCGCAGCAGCGTGCCGGCGATCGTCACGCCGAGCTCGCTGGCGTGGGTGAAATCGACGGCCGCCTCCCGCCCCGGCGGGTGGACCTGCTCGAAGTACACCTCTTGGCCGGGCCCATGGAGTGCCCGCCAGTCCCGCACGCGGCGCTGCAACGTCTGCAGCTGGCTCGGCCCGTACCGGGTTCCGTGCCGCTCCACCACCAGGTCGAGGAGGGCGTCGCCTCGAGCACGCCGGCCTCGTCCGCAGCGAGGAGTGGGACGATTTCCTGCTCCACACGTCGGCGAACAGGTCCGGACGTGTCCGCCAGCTCCGCGGTGCCTTGCGCGCCGACGGCGGCGGGCCCTGCTCCCACGTCCGGGCTGTCCGGATGCTCATCCCCGCGGCGGCCGCCGCAGCCTCCTGGTCTTCCCCTCCATACGCTTCTGCCTCAGCAACCGGATCTGCGCCTCCGAGACCATCCGCCCCTCCCCAGGGGCGGACCCTCGCACGCGCCGTCAGGACGGCGCCAACCGGCAAAAGTAATTGACGTTGGCCGGCAGAAGTAATTGTCGCCGATCAGTCGCCCCAGCCGCGCGAGGCCCGCGTCGATCCGCGTGGCGAAGCGCTCGTGCATCGCCCGCTCTTTTTCGCGCCGCTCGGCCGAGCGGCAGAGGAGGAAGGTCTCGTTCCGCGCCGTGCCCGCGCAGAGCTTCACCTCGATGCCGTCCCGCAGCTGCTGCCAGTCCTGCGTGGCCGCGATCGCCGTGCTCCACTTCGTCAGCTCGGCCCGGGGCGTCCCGATCAGGTAGCGCCGGCCCGTCGCCTGCAGCCAGGCGAGGTTCTTGCGGCTCGTCATGCCGCGATCCATCACCCAGATCCGCTCGGCCTTGCCGTAGCGCTCCTCCATCGTCTCGACGATCTCCTGCACCGTCGTGACGTCGGTCCGGTTGCCGGCAAACAGCTCGTAGCCGAGTGGGAGGCCGCCCCGGGTCACGACCAGTGCGATGTTCACCTGCTTGCAGTCGGGGCGATGATCACGACTGTAGCCGCGCTGCGCGAGCGGATTCCCCACCGCCAGCCCCTCGAAGTACGTGCTCGTCACATCGTAGAGCAGCAGGTCGTAGTCGAGCGCGAAGAGCTCGCCCAGGCGCCCCTTCAGATGGGCCTCGATCGCGGGCTTGTGCGGCAGCAGCCGGTCGAGGGCGCGGTACAGCCGGTCGTCGTTGACCTGCGCGCTCGGGACCTCGAGCAAGTCCTCCAGCGCGGTGCCGCGGTACCAGTCCTCGGCGATATGCAGTTCACTCGACGGCTCGCACAGGCGGGCGAGCACCAGGACCGCGGCCATCGTCGCCCAGGGCACCGCCTCGCGCCGGGGGGCAGCAGCTCCGCGCACACGGTGTCCAGCCCCAGGGCGCGCCAGAGCGTCCACCCGAGCCACACCGCCCCGAACGCCCGCGGGCGCTCCAGGCGAATCTCGTCCAGGCGCACCGCCAGCGCCACGCCCGGCGCGACGTCCGCTTCGAACAGCGCGCGCTGCGCGCCGCGCCCCGTGATCTGCTGCGCCAAGGCGCGCGCCTTCGCGCGGCCCTGCGCGTCCAGTTCCCCGAGGTGCGCCACGGTCTCCTGGACGACCCGGCCGCCACGGCGCACCGAGCGCACCAGGCGCCAGTACGTATGCGCCTTCCGCCCCTTCCGCCGCACCGCGTGCCGCAGGTACATCCCGCCTCCCCCCAGCCGCGCGCAGTCTCGCCAGAAGACCCGCGCCGCGGCAAGGGGCAGAAGTCGGCACTACACCGGGTTCGGCTATTCAGCGACCAAAAGCCGAAGCGCCACGGAGCCGGCAGCCGGCGAACTATTTTTCCCCGTGCGGAACTGCGGAAGTTAGGCTAGCGCGCCGCGAGCGCCGCGTACAGCGCGTCGTAGAGGAAGCCCGCCCGCTCGACGATCTCGTGGTCGTCGCGCGCGACCATGGGGAACCCCAGCGAGATGGCGCGCAGCCCGGCCGCCTCGGGTACCCGATCGACCTCGTCCGCGAAGTCCGCGCTGCGCACGATGCGCGCGAGCGCGTGCAGCGCGACGTCGCCCGCGCAGCGCTCCTCGACCAGCGCCTCGAACGAGCAGCGGCCGCGCGCGTCGGCGTGCGGGTAGGTCGCGCCGGGCGCATCGAAGCCGATCGCGCCCTCGGCGCGCTGTACCTCGGCCACCCGCTCGGCATCGACGAAGAGGAAGGTCGCCTCGGGGTCGATGAAGCGCCGGATGAGCCAGGCGGTGGCGGTCCGGTTCACACGGATGTGCGGGCGAGTGACCCACTTCATGGGGCGAGCATGGGCGTCGGAGGCCGGCCGCGTCAACCCGAAGGCAGAGCCGTCGTCGCTCGTCGCGCGCGCCACAGCCTGCCGATCCCCGCCACCGGCTCGACCAGCTGCCGTGCCCATCCCTGCGGGTACGTGCTCGTCTCGCCCGGAATGCCGAACACCAGATCCGCCGCGGGCTCGCCGACGACCAGCGTTCCCCGCAGCCGGTCCCAGAGCGACAGAACCGTTCCCAGGTTGCGCTCCGTCGTCCGCGGGACGTGGTGGAGCCGATGGAGGCGCGGCGTCACCAGGACCGGCTCGAGGAAGCGGAGCGGAAGCCCCAGGTTCGAGTGGTTGAGGATCGCCCAGCCGAGGAAGAGCGCGGCGGCGAGCGCGACCGCGTCGAGCGGGACGCCGGCCACGATGAGGAGCAGCGGCGCCACCAGCCGGCGGAAGGCCTGCTCGACCAGGTGCGAGCGGAAGGTCGCGAGCCAGTCGAGCGTCGGGCTCGAGTGGTGGACCTTGTGGAACTCCCACAGCCAGTCGACCCGGTGCAGGCACCAGTGCGCCACGTAGTTCCCGAGATCGAGCGCCACCAGCGCGAGCGGCACCGAGAGCCAGCGCGGCGCGTCGGCGCCGGCGAGGCGCGGCAGCCCGAGGTGTGTGCCGAGCGCCCGTGATGCCGCGGCGACGTAGGCGAGCGCGAGCGAGGCTCCGGCGACGTAGCCGGTCAGCAGGTAGAGCGTGTCGCTCGCGAAGTGGGCCCGCAGGAAGGGCGAGGGGCGGAAGCGCAGACGAGGGAGCCGCTCGAGGACGGCGATCGACAACCCGAGCGCGGCGACGAGGATGAGGCTCACTGCGGCACCTGCAGGTGGGCGAGCTTGCGCGGGTCGCGGACGACCCGCAGCGCGACGATTCGCCCCGCGCGTGTCTCGACGTGGACGGAAGCGAACGGCGGTCCTCCTGCGGCGGGGACGGTCACCACGACCGCCGGCTCGCCGTTGAGGACGCGCACCTGCGCGGCCACCGGCAAGGGCTGCCGGCGGTTCACCGACGCGAAGCCGCGCGCGACGGCCCGGATGCCGAACACCGGCTTCGCGGCGACCCGGATCACCCCGCCGCCGTCGGTGACCCCCCACACGTCCTCGGCGAGGAGCGCCGTGAACGCCTCGACCGAGCGTGCCTCGATCGCGTGCACCAGGCGATCCACCACCGCGCGATCGACCGGAACGTCGACGTCGGTATGCCGCCGGGCGCGCGCCAGCGTGCCGCGCGCGCGCGCGAGCAGCGCCTTCACGTTGTTGGCGTTCGTGCCGAGCGTGTCGGCGACCTCGGCGAGGGGGCGGTCGAACACGTGATGCAGGATCAAGGCGGCGCGCTGGCGGGCGGGAAGGCTCTGCAGCGCCACCACCACCGCGAAGCGGAGGTCCTCGCGCAGGATGAGGGCGTGCTCGGGACTCGGGCCGGCCGCCTCGAGGCTCTCCACCGGGTCGACCAGCTCGCTCGGGCGGGGCTCGGTCCGCCGCCGGCGGAGGTGATCGAGGCTCGCGGTCGTGGCGATGCGGAAGAGCCAGCCGTCGAGGCCCTCCTCGCGCCGCACCTGCCCTTCCCGCTCGATCGCCCGCGCGATCGCCTCCTGGGCGAGGTCGTCGGCGTCGCTGCGCGAGCCCGTCATGCGGTAGCAGAGGCCCCATACCCGCTTGCGATTGCGCTCGATGGTGGCGAGCAGGGCCGCCGACGGCATGGATGCCAGGTTCGCGTGCGCGGGCTCCATCCGTCAAACTGGACGTTCGTGAAGGCCCCGAGGTTACGCTGCGTGCCGCGAGTTGCCGCTCCGGGACGGAGCCGCTAGAAGCATTTTCGTGACCGGCGACCAGGTCCGCGAGGGCTTCCTCGACTTCTTCCGCCAGCGCGGCCACACCGTGGTGCCGAGCGCGCCGCTGGTGCCCGAGAACGACCCGAGCCTGCTCTTCATCAACGCGGGCATGGTGCCCTTCAAGCAGATCTTCCTCGGTAACGAGGCGCGCCCCTACCGGCGCGCCGTGAACTCGCAGAAGTGCCTGCGGATCAGCGGCAAGCACAACGACCTCGAGCAGGTGGGGCGCGACACCTACCACCACACCTTCTTCGAGATGCTCGGCAACTGGTCCTTCGGCGACTACTACAAGCGCGAGGCGATCGAGTGGGCCTGGGAGCTCCTCACCGGGGTGTGGAAGCTGCCCAAGGACAAGCTCTACGCCACCGTCTACACGACCGACGACGAGGCGGCCGCGCTCTGGGCCGAGCTGACCGACGTCGGCCGCGACCGCATCCTCCGCTTCGAGGCCGAGAACTTCTGGGAGATGGGCGAGACCGGGCCGTGCGGTCCGTGCTCCGAGATCCACATCGACCGGGGCCCCGGGGCGTGTGACCGGCGCGGCGACAAGGCGCACCGCTGCGCCGTCAACGGCGGCTGCGCGCGCTACATCGAGCTGTGGAACCTGGTCTTCATCCAGCAGAACCGCGACGAGAAGGGCAAGCTCTCCGACCTGCCCGCCCGGCACGTCGACACCGGCATGGGCTTCGAGCGCATCTGTACCGTGCTCCAGGGCGTGAGCGACAACTACGCGATCGACGTCCTGCGTGCGGTCGTGGCCGCCGGCGAGCGGCTCTCGGGCAAGCGCTACGGTGCCTCCGCGCGCGACGACGTCTCGCTGCGCGTGATCGCCGACCACGGCCGGGCCGTCACCTTCCTGGTCGCCGACGGCATCCTGCCCTCGAACGAGGGCCGCGGCTACGTGCTCCGCCGGCTGCTCCGGCGCGCGGCGCGGCACGGGAAGCTCCTCGGCCTCGACCGGCCCTTCCTGCACGAGGTGGTGGGCGCGGTGGTGCAGGCGATGGGACGCGCCTACCCGGAGGTCGTCCAGCAGCACCGCCGCATCGCCGAGGTCGTGCGGGGCGAGGAGGAGCGCTTCGCGGCGACCCTCGACCGCGGCCTCGCGCTGCTCGCGAGCGAGGTCGAGAGGGCGCGGGCCGCGAAGGCGCGCGTGCTCTCCGGCGAGGTCGCCTTCCGCCTCTACGACACCTACGGCTTCCCGCTCGACCTGACCGAGGACATCCTCGCCGGCGAGGGTCTCGCCGTCGACAGGGACGGCTTCGAGCGCGCGATGGACGCGCAGCGCGCGCGCGGCCGCGGCGCGCAGCGCTTCGCCGACGCCGAGGCCGCTCCCGAGGTGATTGCCGGCGGCGCGCTCGCGAGCCGCTTCGTCGGCGACCGCATCGTCGAGTGGGAGTCGGAGGTGCTGGCGCTGCTGGTGGACGGGCAGGCGACGCGCGGGCCCGTGCGGGCCGGCACGACGGCCGACGTGGTCACCGCCGAGACCCCCTTCTACGCCGAGTCGGGGGGCCAGGTGGGCGACCGCGGCTGGCTCGAGACCGGCGCCGGCGCGAAGGTCGAGGTGACCGACACGCAGAAGCTCGCGCCGACGATCATCGCGCACCGCGGCGTGGTGCGTGCGGGTGAGCTCGCGGTCGGCGACCGCGTCCGTCTGCGCATCGATGCCGCGCGCCGCGACGCCGCACGTCTCAACCACTCCGCGACGCACCTCCTCCACGCGGCGCTCCGCCGCCGCCTGGGCGAGCACGTGAAGCAGGCGGGCTCGCTCGTCACCCCCGAGCGCCTGCGCTTCGACTTCAACCACCCGAAGCCGGTTGACGACGGCACCCTCCGCGACGTCGAGGACGAGACCAACGCCTACATCCGTGCGAATGCCGAGGTGACCACGGAGGAGATGACGTACGACGACGCCATCAAGGCCGGCGCGCTCGCCTTCTTCGGCGACAAGTACGGCGACCGCGTGACCGTCGTGCGCATGGGCGACTTCTCGACCGAGCTGTGCGGCGGCACGCACGTCCAGCGCACCGGCGACATCGGCGTGCTCAAGATCCGCGGCGAGAGCGGGGTCGCCGCCGGGGTGCGGCGGCTGGAGGCCGTCTCCGGCGAGGGCGCGCTCGAGCTGATCCGCAGCCACGAGGCGGTGCTGCGCGACATCAGCGCGCTCCTGCGCACCCCGGGCGAGGAGGCCGCGGCCCGGCTCGAGAAGCTGCTCGCCCAGCAGCGCGAGCTCGAGCGGCGGATCGCCGAGCTGCAGGGGAAGCTCGCCGGCGGCGCCTCGCGCGACCTCCTCGCCGACGCGCGCCACGTGGACGGCGTCACCGTGCTCGCCACGCGCGTCGAGGGTCTCGACGAGAAGGGGATGCGCGAGATGGTGGATCGCGTGCGCGATCGGATCAAGTCGGGCGTGGTCGTGCTGGGTGCTGCCAACGGCGAGCGCGCCCTCTTGGTCGCCGGGGTGACGAAGGATCTCACCGGCCGCTACCACGCTGGCAACATCATCAAGCAACTCGCGCCGCTGGTGGGCGGCGGGGGCGGCGGGCGGCCCGACTTCGCGCAGGCCGGCGGGAAGGATCCCGCCCGGCTCGACGAGGCGCTCGCCGCCGCCTACGAGCTGCTCGGCGCCGGGAGCCGCTAGTCCCCTTGGCCGAGACCGCCGCCGCACCCGCCGAGCTCCGCTTCGCCGACGCGCGCCTCTTCCGCGAGCTGCTCGGCCAGCACGACGAGCACGTGAAGGCGCTCGAGCGGCAGGTGGGCGTGCGCATCGACGTCGCCGACTCGACCCTCACGCTGCACGGCGATCCGCTCGAGACCGAGCTGGTGAGCCGCGTCCTCCTCCAGCTCTACGGGCTCCTCGAGAGCGGCTACCCGATCTACCCCTCCGACGTCGACTACGCGCTCCGCATCCTCTCCAGCGACCGCAACGCGAAGCTGCGCGACATCTTCCTCGACACGGTCTTCATCTCCGCGCACAAGCGCGTCATCACGCCGAAGAGCGTGGCGCAGAAGGAGTACATCGACGCCATCCGCAACTTCGACATCGTCTTCGGGATCGGGCCAGCGGGTACCGGGAAAACTTATTTGGCTATGGCAATGGCAGTAGCCGAACTAATGAAGAACAGCTTCAGCCGGATCATCCTCACGCGCCCCGCGGTCGAGGCGGGTGAGAAGCTCGGCTTCCTCCCCGGCGACCTGGCGGAGAAGGTGAACCCCTACCTCCGCCCGCTCTACGACGCGCTCCACGACATGGTCGACTTCGACCGGGCGCGGCGCATGGTCGAGCGCGGCACGATCGAGGTGGCGCCGCTCGGGTTCATGCGCGGCCGCGCCCAGCCGGTGACGAGCCGAGTGCTGACTCACCTCGGCTGGCGGCAGATCGGGGATCTCGAGCCCGGCGACTACGTGATCGGCTCGGATGGTCGATCGACTCAGGTGCTCGGAGTCTATCCGCAGGGTGAGAAGCAGGTTTTCCGGATCACCGCCACGGACGGCGCGTCCACGCGGTGCTGCGCCGAGCATCTCTGGGCGGTGTTCACCCCCGCGGACCGCAACCGCGGCAGGCCCGCCAGGATTGTGGAAGTTCGCGAGATGATCGGGCGGTTGCGCCGCGCGCATCAGCACCGGTTCGAGCTCCCCCTGCTCAGCTCGCCGGTTAGCTTCCCGGCCCGCGATGTGCCGCTCGATCCGTACGCGCTCGGGCTGCTGCTGGGCGACGGCTGCATGACCGGGGCTACCACTCCGACGTTCGCTACCGCCGACACCGAGCTCGTCTGTTCTCTCGGGTCGTCGCTCGAGGGTATCCAAGTCGCACACAAGGGCGGCGTCGACTACGTCCTGCGGAATCCGGAGGGGGGCCGAGGAGGGCTGAGGATTCCCAACCCCGTCACGCTGGCGCTCCGCTCGCTTGGGCTATGCGGGACCCGCTCCAGCACCAAGTTCGTACCTCGCGAGTACCTGCAAAACTCGCCCGATGTGCGCCTCGCGGTCCTGCAGGGTGTCCTCGACACCGACGGTGGGCCCGTGACGCAAGACGGACGGAGCTGCCGGGTTCAGTACACCACTACCTCGGCAAGGCTTCGCGACGACGTGATCTTCCTCACGCGGTCGCTCGGCGGGATTGCCTACTGGCGCACGCGAGCCGCGGAAGGCCGGCGGCCCGGCCGGGCTCGAGACCGGGACGTAAGCCACCGCTCGGACGCGTACGTGCTGGATATCCGCCTGCCGCGCGGGGTCGTACCTTTCCGCCTCGGCCGCAAAGCGGAGAAGTACGCAGCGATGGGTGGTGGCCGTCCGATGCGCTACATCAAGCGCATCGAGCCAGCAGGGTCGGAGGAGACGGTATGCATCCGGGTGGCGGCCCCGGACTCGTTATACGTCACCGATGATTTCCTCCTTACGCACAACACCCTTAACGACTCCTTCGTCATCCTCGACGAGGCGCAGAACACGACCACCGAGCAGATGAAGATGTTCCTCACCCGCCTCGGCTACGGCTCCAAGGCGGTGGTCACGGGCGACGTCACGCAGATCGACCTGCCGGCGGGCAAGGCGTCGGGGCTGAAGGAGGCGGCGGCCATCCTGCGCGGCATCCCGGGCATCCGCTTCATCGCCTTCACCGAGCGCGACGTGGTGCGCCATCCGCTCGTGCAGGAGATCATCACCGCCTACGACCGAGCGGAGCGGTGAGGTGCAGGTCACGACGAGCGCGCGCGGGCGGCGTGCCGTGGTGCTCGCGGCGCGGCTCGGGCGGCACGCGCGCCGGCTGCTGCGCGGCCTTCGGCTGCGCAGCGCGGAGCTCTCCGTCGTCCTGGTCTCCGACCGCGAGATGCGCGCGCTCAACCGGCGGTGGCGGCGCCGCGACCGCCCGACCGACGTGCTCTCCTTCGCGCAGCGCGAGGGCGCAGGTGGTGCGCCCGACGGGCTCCTCGGCGACGTCGTGATCTCGGTCGATGCCGCCCGGCGCCAGGCGGCGGAGCGCGGCGAGACGCTCGGACGCGAGGCGGACCGGCTCTTGATCCACGGGCTCCTCCACCTCCTCGGCTACGACCACGAGCGCTCGGCGGCCGAGGCGCGTCGGATGCAGCGGCGCGAGCGCGCGCTCGCACGATGGCTGTAGCGGTCGGCTCCGACGGGACGCCCATGGTGGCGGTCGCGGAGCGGCCGTGGCGGCCGGGCACCCGCCCGCTGCTCGCGGCCGCGAGCGGCGTCCTCCTCGCCGCCTCGTTCCCGACTCCCGACTTGGAGCCGCTCGCCTGGATCGGCCTCGTCCCGCTGCTGGTCGCCGCGCGCGGTCTCCGGCCGGGCGCCGCCTTCCGCATCGGCTGGCTCGGGGGCTTCGTCTTCTACCTCGCCACCGTCTACTGGGTCGCGTACACGATCGCGAACTTCACCGCGGTGCCCTTCGCCGTCGCGCTCGGCATCCTCGCGCTCATGGCGAGCACGCTCGCCTGCTACACGGGTGCGTTCGTCGCCGGCGTGCGCTGGCTCGGGGCGCGCGAGCTGCCGGTGATCTGGTTGGCCCCGCTCCTCTGGGTCGCGCTCGAGTGGCTGCGCGGGTGGTTCTTCATCGGCTTTCCGTGGGCCGCGCTCGGCTACTCGCAGTACCGCCACCACGACCTGGTGCAGATCGCGGAGGTGACGGGCGTGTACGGCGTGTCGGCGATCCTCGTGCTGTTTAATATGGTGATTGTCGGGATCCTGCCCGAGCGTGGCGCGGGGACCCCGCCGCGCCGGCTCGTGCCCGCGCTGGTCGCGCTCACCCTGCTCGTCGTCGGCGTGCCGATGTGGGGCCGCTGGCGGGCGGCGACGCTCGCGCGGCGCCCGCCGGCCGGCACGCTCCGCGTCGCGCTCGCGCAGGGCAACGTCGAGCAGGCGCACAAGTGGGACCCCGCCTACCAGGACGAGACGCTGGCGCGTTACCGCGCGCTCACCGCGGAGGCGGCGGCGCGCCGTGCGGACCTGGTCGTGTGGCCCGAAACCGCCACTCCCTTCTTCTTCCAGGAGCCCGGTCCGCGCCGCGACGCGGTGCTCGAGACGGCGGAGAAGAACGGGGTGTACCTGCTCTTCGGCAGCCCCGCCTTCCGGCAGGACCCGTTGGGCGCGATCCAGGAGCTGAACCGCGTCTACCTGGTCTCGCCCGCGGGACGCGAGCTGGCGACCTACGACAAGATGCAGCTCGTGCCCTTCGGCGAGTACGTGCCCTATGCGCACGTCCTCTTCTTCGTGCGCCGCATCGTCGAGGCGGTGGGCGACCTCGTGCCGGGCCTGGTGCCCACCGTCTTTCGCGTGCCCGCGGCGCGCTTCGGCGTCGCCATCTGCTACGAGGACGTGTTCCCGGGCGTCACGCGCCGCTTCGTCGCCGCCGGCGCGGACTTCCTGGTGAACGTGACCAACGACGCCTGGTACGGCCCGACCTCCGCGCCGCACCAGCACCTCGCGCAGGCGACCTTCCGCGCGATCGAGGGCCGCGTGCCGCTGGTGCGCGCCGCCAACACCGGCATCTCCGCGGTGATCGACGTGGACGGCCGCATCCGCTGGCAGGGCCCGCTCTTCGAGCCGCTCGCCCACGTCGAGCAGATCAGCTGGCCGGGCGTGCGGACCTTCTACACCCGCTTCGGCGACCTGTTCGCGTGGGCCTGCGCGCTCGCCTCGCTGGCGGCCATCGGCTATGGTGCGGCGAGAGGACGACGGTGATGGCGGAGAAGCCGAGCGCGACCGATCCGATGCTGCTCGCGGCGCTCCGGGAGCGCGTGCGCGCCCTCGACGAGCGCGTGCGCATGCTCGGGAGGCACCTTTGACCTCCCCGGCCTCGAGCGGCGCGCGGCCGAGCTGAGCGAACAGGCGGCCGCCCCCGGCTTCTGGAGCGACGCCGAGAAGGCGCAGGCCGTCGGGCGCGAGACGGCGCAGGTCGTGGACGCGCTCGCCCAGTACCGGCGGCAGCGCGAGGGCGTCGACGA
>Ga0137403_10008384_pt1 | contig 11566 bp, 11 predicted proteins | sample CZOMad2_1_16fung_FD_122057 | JGI IMG/M metagenome (GOLD analysis project Ga0137403, IMG submission 122057) | Vadose zone soil fungal communities from Angelo Coast Range Reserve, California, USA - CZOMad2_1_16fungal (Hybrid Assembly) | ecosystem: Environmental > Terrestrial > Soil > Vadose zone...
TACTGCCAACCGAGTCTTTTCTGAGTGACCCATCGGACGACCTGATAGCGGACGACTTTTAGTTTGTCGTATTGAGCAGATGAGAGAATCGCCTTCAACTGCGGATCGGACTGCTTCTGGAGGGACGTAACCTCTTGTGTTTTTTGAACGTTCGAAAGCGAATTGTTGTTTCTGATCGCTATTACCTGTCGTCCTTCATTGGCAAGAATGGGCGCTATTTGGGCACTCTGTTGAGGCGACACACTTAAGTTTTGTTGCAAGCAGCTTTGATATTGGGTCCACCCCGCAGTGCCTGGGCCCGGTACATCGCCGGGGATTTGTGCAACGACACCTTTAGGGCAACCATAAAACCACCACGGACGTGTTTGGGGTTGAACCGACGGCGTAAGTGCCGGCAGCAGAAAGATGCCCAACAATAGAGCCGCTCCGGTTCGTAGGATATAGCTTTTCATTTCTTACTCCTTTCCTTCGGCACGAATGTAAAGACGAGAGGCTGGCAACTCAAACCAGAACGGGGGCTCAGTTGAACATCCGCGTAATCAGGGCCGTTTCGTGGATCCACGGCTGAGACGCAACCCCAACTCCAACCGGCTTTGCTGAGATTGTCGGCGATGATTTCGCTCAAGGTGCAGACGTCCAGCTAAAAATGTCGATGTTGCCGAAAGTAGATGGGCAATCTTGCTGTGGCGCAGGGCGCGGTGCTGGGGGACCTCCGCGCAGTGACATGCGCCACGCATCGACGGCGGGGCAGTCGGCGGCGTTGCGTGCGTCGTTCCAGACCGCAGCGCCGTATGTGCTTGTCGCGATCACATAGACGTAATCACCTAGAAACTCAAAGGTATTAACGGCGAACCTTGCCGAGCCGCGCGGATCGCCTGGTGGGCTGCGGTGCAACTCCGTCCAGTTTGTCGGTGTGCCATCCGTGCCAATATCCGCATGCAGCACCACGCCCACGAGACTGCGTGGATCGGACGTGTTTGTGCGATACGGTGTAGTAAAGGCGTTATACACGATATACAGCTCCTGGCCATTGGGTGAGAGACCCGCCGCTGCGTAGTACCCGCGATCACCGGCAGTGCTAATCGCCGTTGGGCTCGACCATGAATCGCCGCCGTTAGTTGAATAAGAGAGCATGACCTTCTCGTTGTTTAATCCAAGGCGGCCATCGCCCCACGTATCAACGATTTCGTTGGTCGCGTCGGTGCCGGTCGGCGCGCCGTTTGCGATGTCCACGCTCGGAGCGGCCGTCAGATCACTGGTCGCGCCAGCAATGCCATCCTCCACGCAGCGGCCACTGACTGGGTCAACATTATAGCAAGCATCGTTCATGGAGACAATGTCCTGCGGGCGCGTCCAAGTCCGTCCGCCATCGTAGGATTTAACCATCGCGTGCGTGCCGATGCCGGGCGTGTCTGGCCCGAAACGCGCGAAGAAGAGATAGACTACCCCGTTGCTGTCAGTACGGATTGTGGTGCCTTGACGAAAACCGTGCTGAGCGTTGCTAGCTGCCTCGGTGACCTTTTTGGTTGTCCACGTATTCCCGCCGTCGCTGGACACGGAGACCATAATCGGTTCGGCGGACCCGTTCTGGCCACGAAAGCCCGTGTAGGAGATGTACACATTGCCAAAGAACGGGCTCGACGCGGCATTGTCCGCCCAGATTTGGTCTTTGTCAGAGTAGAGGGCAGAGTTTTGCTTGGAAACAAGGACTGGCTGCATCCAGGCGTTTTTATCCCCTGCTGCTGCTGCTGCTGTGTCGTCGGTGCGCGAGACATAAATTGCCACAAAGCCTTTGAACGCCTCGCCGAACTTCTCTGCCTGGTTCGAATAGTAGAGCCGCGAACCGTTCGTCCATGAGAAGTTACCATTCGCATCTGGGCGAGGGCCAAATGCGACGGCGGGGTCGCCGCCAGAGCTCAAACCGTTTTCGTAGTACCATGGCAGCGTGCCGATCGGACCCTGGGGATCAGGGGTGCAGCCTGGGTCCGGCCCGACAACCCCCAGGCAGCTGTTGTTGATCCCGAACCTGGCACTGTAACCGGTGTACGTCGGCTGTATCCAGGTGTGCCCGCTATCGAACGAGAAGTAGACCCCAGAGAATCCCATACCTCCATTCTCCACACAGATCGTGTCGTCACCCGCGTTGCAAGCTTCAAAATCAATGAGGTCGTTCGCGCCAGCGGCCAGGACATTTGGATGAGCTGCATCGACTGCAAGCGCCGGCTCGTTCTGGAGGTTCTGCGGGGGTAGCGAAGGCGGACTGCCAACGGTGACCAACGCCTCAGTGCCGAGGATGACAGCCATCACTGCCGCTGCCGAAATAAGCGTGGCTGCGGTTGCGATGCGCACAATGGAGAAGAAACGAGTTCGACTCAAACAACGAGAAGTTTTCATAATTTGGTTCTTCCTTTCTTTTCCCCGCTACATTGATTCTGCGATTGCGGGTCCGGAAGGGGCGAAGAACCTAGCGGGGAAAAGTCCTCCGCCTGATTCAGATCCGTCTAGCGCCGCCCAGTCTGGCGAGAATGATGCCAGCGAGTCAAGGCAATTTGCTGCAACACCGATTCGAGTTCTAGGAACGCAGTCAGCTTTTCATCCGCCCGCACAATGAAGCGCTTTCCGTCGCTGCAATGTGAGTTCAACGACCCACATCGTACCTCCCCTCGCGTCCGGCAGCTCTATCCTCGAATAAAGCAATTCAAGATTGTGCGTCTTTGATAAACTATAAAACATGTTCGTTCTTGTCCGTGCGGTCACTTACGCGGCGCTTTTTATTGGGTTCGTGCTCGTTTATCTGCCCGGTCGGTTCTTGGCGTGGTCGGGCATTGTTGCGCCCGCGACTACCCGAGCGTCGCAGGTCGCGGGGATGATCATGGTAGCGATCGGAACAGTGATCGCGCTTTGGTGCGTGTTCACGTTTGTGTTCATCGGCAAAGGCACGCCTGCGCCGTTCGATCCGCCAAGAAGACTCGTGGTCCGCGGCCCGTATCGGTTCGTGCGTAATCCAATGTATATCGGCGCCGGAATGACCCTGGCCGGCGCAGCACTCTATTACGAGTCGCTATCGATTCTCTTCTACACCGGCTTGTTCTTTCTCATAACTCATCTGTTCGTGGTGTTGTACGAGGAGCCGACGTTGCGACGAACGTTCGGCGATGAATACGAAGCGTATTTGCGCCGCGTCAGGCGGTGGATACCACGGCGAGGTGAGAAGTGAGAATTAAGAAGGAAAAATTTCGGAAGCGGAAAACGTCCAACGCCAAATGAATAGGGGCCACGATCGGAACGGCGATTGCGCTTTGGTGCGTGTTGGCGTTCGTGTTCATCGGGAAAGGCACGTCTGAGAGTTGATGCGCCTTCATAGCGTTTCCATCTTCGTTCGACTACCACGTGACCTGCCTTCGTTAGACTACGGCACGGCAGGCGAGTTGGCGTGACAGGAGGTTGCGAGGTTAAGGGATTTGCGGCTGACACAGCCGCCGCTACAACGCCGATTCGTGTCCATTCGTGTGGATTCGTGGTTAAGGTGTTGCGCCAGGCGTTGAACGAGGGAACACTGCGCGCTTTCCGTTATGCTGACCGTTTCACAACTTTCAAAATCTTTCGCCGGCCGGGCGCTCTTTGACGACGTCTCGCTCCAGGTCAATCGCGGCGATCGAATCGGATTGGTTGGCCCCAACGGGGCTGGCAAATCAACCTTGTTTGCCCTCCTCCTCGGTAACGTTTCGCCCGATAAGGGAACGATCGCGATCGAGAAGAACGCCGCCATCGGATTTCTTCCGCAGGAAACCGCCGCCGCCGGAGACGAGACCGTGCTCGAACTTGCCCTCGCCGTTTCGCCGACGCTCGTGCACGCGCAGAAAGTGATCAAGGAGCACGAGGCAGCTGTAGCCGGGATCGCTGATCCCGGTGCCGACGCGGCCTATCACAATGCGCTCCATGTTTTTGATGAGCACGGCGGGTGGGAGCTCGAACCAAAAGCAAAACGGGTCCTCGCCGGACTCGCTTTTCGCGAAACTGATTTCGATCGCCCGGCGCGCGCTTTAAGTGGCGGCTGGATCATGCGCGCTCATCTCGCGCGGTTGCTCGTGATGGAACCCGACCTCCTTCTGCTCGACGAACCGACGAATCATCTCGATCTCGAATCGCTTCAATGGTTCCAGGAATATCTGCGAACTTATCCGGGCGCGATTGTCATGATCTCGCACGATCGCGAATTTTTGAATCAGCTTGTCGGCAGCATCGTCGAGATCGCGCACTCGAAACTGGTGCGTTATCGGGGCGACTGGGACAGTTATATCGAGCAGAAAGCAGCGCGCGAAGAACAACAGCTCGCCGCTTACAAGAATCAGCAGAAAGAAATCGCGTCGCTGCAATTGTTTGCCGATCGATTTCGCGCCAAGGCAACCAAAGCATCGCAAGCCCAGAGCAAGCTGAAACAGATCGATCGCATGAAAAAAATCGCGGCGCCGGTCGCGCGCGGAAAGACGATCAAGTTCCATTTCCCGCAACCGGTGCGCAGCGGCCTCCGCGTGATTAGGCTGAAAGATGTCGATCATGCCTACGGCGACGTCGTTGTTTATCGCGGAATGCAATATCATGCCGAGCGCGGTCAACGCACCGTGCTTGTCGGCCCGAATGGCGCGGGAAAATCGACTCTTCTCAAGCTGCTCGCCGGGGTATTGCCCGTGCAGCATGGGGTGCGCGAGCTCGGACATAATGTGCGCACAGGTTATTTCTCGCAGAACCGAATCGACGTGCTCAACGCGAGCCATACCGTTCTCGACAGCGCACGCGATATGCCGAATCCCGTGTCCGAACAAACCGCGCGCACTGTGCTCGGTTCTTTTTTGTTTCGCGGCGACGATGTTTTCAAGACCGTCGCGGTTTTGAGCGGTGGCGAAAAGTCGCGACTGGCCCTTGTCAGGTTATTGCTCGATCCGCCGAACCTTCTGCTCATGGACGAGCCGACGACACATCTCGATGTCGGCTCGATCGATGCCCTCATCGGCGCGCTCAAGCAATATCACGGGACGCTCATCTTTATTAGTCACGACGTTCATTTTATCCGCGCCATCGCCACAAGCGTTCTGCACATAGCTGCAGGTGCGAACCGCACGGGTGGTAAACTGACATTTTATCCCGGCGATTACGATTACTATCTGGACAAATCAAAAGCCACTTCCGCGAGAATTGCTCTAACCGCAGGCTCAGCTCCGAATAACGGAGAACGGATAACCGGTAACGCCGCACGGACAGCGGGCGGTTCAAGAAAGCAAAAGGCGCAGAAGCGTTTGGAAGCGGACTCGCGTAATGCGATTGCCAAGGCGCGGCGTGAAAAAGAAAAGCGCGTGCACGAACTCGAGACGAAAATCGCGGCGTTAGAAGGACAACAGAAAGAACTGGCCGCGGCGCTGGAAGATCCGGCGACTTACAAACCGGGCGGCAGCGCCACTACAATCAATCGCGATCTCTCCGCTTTGACCCACGATCTTGCCCGCCTTACGGCCGAATGGGAAAGCTTCACCGCGTCAGCTACTGTCCACTCTTGAGTTTCGATGGCTGAATGCTTTTGGAACTCGAATCTGCGATCCGCGCGTGCGGCGAGTTTACTTGACAAGCAGGCGAGATTTTTTCAAAACTCGATGGTGTTAAACTGATCTGAATCGGGTCGGAGACGCTTCGCCCGTTGAGTTCTTCGCTTCTTTTCAGAGCCGCAAATTATAGAAATCAGCGCAGCGGGGAAAAGGGAGAAGCATTCTATGAAAAAACTCAATCAGTCAAAGAACGTCGGAGCGTTTATTATCTTGCCCGTGGCGCTTGCCTTTTTTGTGCTTCTACAGAGGACGCAAGCGGTCAGTCCACCGCCCGATGGAGGCTATCCCGGCTTCAACACTGCAGAGGGGGAGGACGCCCTTCTTAGCCTTACCAGCGGCACATACAACACGGCGGTCGGTTTCGTTGCGCTCAAGAGCAACACCACTGGCCGGTTTAACACGGCCATTGGCGCTGGGGCGCTCCTTGCTAACACTGGAGACGAAAATACAGCAACCGGCGCGGGGGCGCTTTTGAGCAACACCACCGGCTTCGGCAACACGGCCACTGGTGAAGGTGCGCTCTTTTTCAACACCACGGGCGTCTTCAACACGGCTAACGGTGTTCAAGCGCTCTCTCACAACACCACCGGAGACAACAACACGGCTATCGGTGACGAAGCGCTCTTTTTCAACACCAGAGGCACCTTCAACACCGCCACCGGTCAAAATGCGCTTTTTAGAAACAGCAGCGGCGAGTTCAACACGGCCATCGGTGTTGATGCGCTCAATTTCAACACCACCGGCAGCAGCAATATCGCATTGGGCTTTAATGCAGGAAGAAATCTTACTACAGGCAATAGCAACATTGATATTGGTAGCACCGGTGTTCCTGGCGAAGGTAGCACCATTCGCATCGGCGGTGCCCAGACAAAAACGTTTATCGCCGGCATTCGCGAGGTTACGACAGCAATCGCCGACGCCGTACCAGTCGTGATCGACTCTCACAACCAGCTCGGCACAGCGAGCTCCTCGCGCCGGTTCAAGAACGAGATTGAGCCTATGGACAAGACCAGCGAAGCCATCCTGGCGCTCAAGCCAGTGACATTTCAGTACAAGAGCGACGATGCTGGCACGCCACAATTTGGTTTGATCGCTGAGGAAGTAGCCGCTGTGAACCCGGACCTGGTGGTGCACGACAATAATGGCGAGCTCTACACCGTGCGTTATGACGCCGTGAACGCGATGTTGCTTAACGAATTCCTTAAAGCACACCGCAAAATGGAGGAGCAAGAAGTGACCATCACGCAGCTAACGAAGAGATTGCAAGCGACGGCCTCGCATCAGCAAGACCAGATTGAAGCGCTTACTGAGGGCCTACAGAAAGTGAGAGCACAGCTTGAAGTGAACAAACCCGCACCGCAAACGGTCAACAATCCCTAGATGCGGCCGGGGTTGGGGACTGTGTCGCAAGCGTGGATTCTTGCGGTCAGACGATCTGCATTGCAGAAACGACTCCCAAAAACGTTCGTCGCGTCACATCAGTGTGTATTGGATTTCCTTTCGTACTTCATAATTCATCTTTCTTCCTTCGTAGAATCCACCGATTAAGACGCCAGCTGCACTTGCGGAAAGTGTCGCCAAAAATGTTCGCCGTGGCTACAGGTTCCTGAGTTCCTGAGATATTTTGTTAGAATTTATGAAGCTCCCTAACCCATGCACGCAGCGGAAGCTCGCCGAAGCGCGGAATCTTCCCCCGCACGATGGGCCGTTGGCCGCCATTAACATGGGTTTCCATCAGAGTTACACCCGCCTGGTCGAACAGGAATTGGCGCAGCTCGGCGGGCGCGTTCCGGTGGTTGTCGTTATCGGCGATGATGCCACGCTCCTGTGCGATGGCGGGGAGCAGCGCGAGCAGGTGATACCCGCCCGCTACCACGAGGTCAAGGCGCTCGCACACCTCGCGTTCGGCGTTCAACTAACGCTGATGGCAAACGGAAGCGGCCGCCTCACCGAGCTAACTACGAACGAGCTTCACGAAAAGCGTGCGCAGATTCGGGAGGCACACGCGGCCGCCGCGAATGTCATGTTGGCCAGCGCGTCCTGCTCATCAACGGCAACCACCGCATCGAACGCACCCGCGGAGCTACTGTCCCGCGCGCGCACGCTCATCGACAGGGTTCTCGCGGAAGGCGCCGTGGACTTCGAGCGACTCCAAAAAGACATCCGCGCGCTGGCTTCTCACGCCCTCGAAACTGCGCAGCTGGCTGTGTGCATGGAGCTCGATCAATTGCACGCGCTGCTCGGACGATGGCGTGACCACCTTGGCGAGGCGCGTTGGGCCGGCTTGTACGTTGTCGTCTGCAGCGCCCACCAGCCGAGATATCGAGAGGCAACATGCCAGTACTTCGGCCGGCTTCTCCACCAGGCCGAAGGCTCCGGCGCCGAGCGCGAGGACCGCCTGGTGTACGCCGAAGGCCTTTGCGACATCGACTCTGCGCTCGACTTGCTCGCGCGACACATCGTTGACCAGCGAGCCTCGAATCTTCTCTTTGGCGACCGGCGGCGTCTTCAGGAGGACCTGCTCGCCGACGCTGCCGCCACAGAAGTGCGGAAACTCCTCCCGAAGCTGCGCCGCTGCCCCACTGGCGCTCATCGGTAATGTCCCTACCCCTCGAGCTCGGACTCGTTTATTTGATCTCCGAATTGCTCTTGACGGTGACGCGCCGCTCCCGCAGTCGCACCGGGACAAAGCAAGATCGCAGTACGCTGGGAATGATCTGGCTGGTGATTGCGGTTAGCATCGCGGCGGGCGTTTTCGTCGCGCAAAATTTCCCGACCGCCGCGCTACCGCATGGACGGATGTTTGCCAGCGCGGGCGTGGTGTTGTTTGTCGCTGGATTGGTCTTGCGCTGGTGGGCCATCATCACGCTGGGCCGCTTTTTCACCGTGGATGTGACAATTGAAAAAGACCATGAGGTGGTTGAGCGAGGCCCGTTCCGTATGGTGCGGCATCCTTCCTACACTGGCGTGTTGCTGGCGTTCGTTGGTTTCGCTCTGTCGCTGTGCAACTGGGTCGCGCTGCTTGTTATTCTCCTGCCGATTGGCGCGGCTTTCATTCACAGGATGAACGTGGAGGAGGATGCGCTTCTGAGCGCGCTGGGCCCGCGCTACGCCGATTACATGAAGCGCACCAAACGGCTTGTTCCCTTCGTTTATTGAGATGGGGCCGAATGCCTCTAAGCTCGACGGTCACAGACCGCCGCTGCAGCAAGGATTTTGTGCGTTCGTGGCGTTTCGCTGCCCGAGGTTTCACTGCCCGCCGCGAATCTGCCTGATTATGGCAGGCATGGCTTTGTTCTCGTCTTCGAGGTCTTTGCGAGCTTGTTGGCGAGCGGCTGCCGTCTCCTTTTTGCAGCTGTCGGTGAGGTGCGGCTCTAGCACGGTCCACCAGCCGTAGTTGAGCTGGGTCCATTCCTTCCGGCAGAGCAGAGCGCGGTTTCCGGGGATGTATCCGTCCGTGAGGAGTGAGTTTCGCAAACGCTGCGGGTCGCTGCCCACCACGCAGCAGAGGAAGTTGTACACCCGCTGCTGAACGACGGGATGGTCGCTGGAAAAATCCTCGAGAGTCAGGTTGGGCCTCTTGCTGGCTATGGCGTCGAAGAGCACTGCGGCCCCGAGCGCTGCGTTCGGCCCAGTGTCCTTGTCGTTGACGGTGAAGAAGGTCGCGAAGCCATCGGCGGAATCCTCTTCCAAGCCCGTAAGCGGAATGTTCAGCTGGTGGATGAGAGCGTGACCCAACTCGTGGCCCAAGATGAACTGGTTGCCCCATACGTTCAGGACGTCAGCTGTGAAGTTCTCCTGCGAGATGGCCTTCGGCGGACCTTTGCTGGCGATGACCTCGGGAAGAAACTCGGTGAGGAGGTCGTAAGTGGTCTTCGAGAAGGCCGCCGGCCAGAAGATCGTCCGACCGTCCAACTCCGTCGGGTCGTCGATCCCCTTGGGAGTCTTGTCGGTGACGACGATTTGGAGGTCGTGGGGTAGCGCCACTGCCTTGGTCAGGCGGTCCGCCATTCGTTCGAACATGCCCGAGTCCCTGATCTTCTTTATTACGTCCCGATTCTCAGGCAGGATAGCGTCGTCTTGGTAGACGATCGTTACCCGTCCCTTGCCCTTGGCTCGGGCGGGCGTGGATTCATCTTTGCCGGAACAGGGCGTACCCACGACTAGCGGCAGGAGCACAGAGGCGACGAGGACGACACTCGACCGCAGTCGCATTGCCTGCGAACGCCCGCCCGCGTTCGCTCCAGTGATTTTGTTAGTCTTCATCATATGCCTTAACGGACGTGTATTCTCGCTTTCGACCCCGAAAGCTGTTGAAAAGCTGACGATGTCGCCTCAAGCCGAACTCATCATCCCGGCTTTCGTAATCCTTCACCCACTCGATCAATCGATCCAGCATCGCATTCTGCTCCTCCGGCGAGGAAAACTTTTCGGGTTCCCATGGGCGGCGATGGCACTGAGCTACGCAAACCTCAACGCCCGGATTCAAGAATCTCAATTCGGTGCAATGGGGAAGCGCCGCCTCAATCAAGTCACTGTAACATCCTTCAATAATCCATTGATCACCTGCCTGGATGAAGTCATGGAGTTTGCGAAGGCTCGAATCCAATTGTTTGCGTTTTGGGCCTTCGTCCCAAGCGATGGTATCCAAAGAAAGGCGTGGGATATTGCCGCCTCCGATAATTCGGGAAGCCATCGTGCTCTTACCCGCACCGGCGTTTCCAAGAAGGACAAGTCTCATTTTTGCACTAAACACGCCGTTGACGCTAACGAGAATTAGACGGCAATTTGCACCGTTTCGTGCCGCACAAAGGCAGTTTGACTTAAAAAACTGCGGGATGGCAACTCTCTTTCGAGCAAAACACGCAGAATCTCAATAACAAGAATCTGGTCAACCCCTTCGTTGGCGCGACCTTGCCAGGCGACGCCCGCCCCGGCAGGCCAAAAGTAACAACGGTTAAACTTTTTCGACACCGCACCGAATTCCGATCGTTTCGATATTGGTTGCGTAACAACAACCCCGCTCCGGGACGACAACTTCGGCTTCGGGCAACAATTCGAGACAACAATTTATGAAAGCAATCCGTCGACTTACTTTTACTGCTATTTCCGCCTTCTTTGTTTGTACGGCCGCGTTCCTTTGGACCACCGCATCTGCAAAAGTGGCCCGACAAACGAAGCCAAACTTTGCTGGCGAATTACGAAAAGCAACCGGTCTCCGCGGCGCATATGCGGGGCCATTGGGCTTCGTCGACGGTTTATTTCAAGCGCCCTGGCGCGGGTTCGACACCGGCATTTTCGGTAGTGGTTTCGGCCCAACATCATTCGCTCTCGGCGACGTCGACGGGGATGGCGACGTCGATATTTTGGTCGGTGACAGTTTTTTTGGGTCGCCGGGCATTTCTGTTTTGAAAAACGACGGTGACCAAACTTTGCCGCACCCGTGTACTACGCGGCGCCTCAGAATGAAGTAGTCGGAGGAGTGGCGCTTTCGGATTTCGATTTCGATGGCGATCTGGACGCGTTTGCAACCATCCGCGGCGATTTCGATCAAATGACCAAGATTAAGGTCTGGCGCAATAATGGGAACGGCACCTTTAGCGCCCCGATCGAATTTCCCACCGGTCAAGGTCCGGCCGGAATCGTGATCGCCGATTTTACAGGCGACGGTAAACCGGACGTTGTCACGGCAAATTACGGCGCTTCGTCGATCTCGATTCTGAGGCATAACGGCCTGATTGGAGCCGCGGCCGGGTTCCTCCCGCCCGTCAGTTTCAACGCCACAAATCACGCGGAAAAAATCGCTGCCGCGGACGTCAACGGCGATGGAATCTCGGATGTGGTTGTTGGCGAAACGGTGGACATTGGGCCCGCGGCCACCCTTGCGGTTATGATCAACACGGGCAACGGCAATTTCGCAGCGCCGGTCATTTACGATGCGGCTCCTGGCGGACGTTTCGGTTCCACGG
>Ga0137403_10008385_pt1 | contig 11566 bp, 11 predicted proteins | sample CZOMad2_1_16fung_FD_122057 | JGI IMG/M metagenome (GOLD analysis project Ga0137403, IMG submission 122057) | Vadose zone soil fungal communities from Angelo Coast Range Reserve, California, USA - CZOMad2_1_16fungal (Hybrid Assembly) | ecosystem: Environmental > Terrestrial > Soil > Vadose zone...
GAAACACCGAATCCGAAGGAAGCTTGTTTGGAATTTTACATACTTTGGTCATTTGAAATTGTTTCGAATTTCGGATTTCGTGCTTCGAATTTCTTGTTTTTGGCGGCTTTTGCGCGAGTCACAGTTTTTCCGATTTGCTTCTGGGACAGGACACTAGAATGTTAAGGCACCAGCTTTCAGTGGCGTCGAGGGTGTGGGGCTGCTTGATTCGACTCCGCCTCTGTGCTCGTCGATCCATGTTTTACATAGCTTGAGCGCGTGTTCTTCGGCTTTTTTCTTAGTCGCAAAAGTTAATTCGGTGCACTCTAATCTCTTAACCTCTGTCACTTTATCTTCGGGGTCAAATATCAAGCCCCTGCAATGCCATTCTTTCCCGGCTCCTCGAACTCCGATCCCGTAAATGGGATATTTATTGTATTGGTTCATACATCCGCCTTTCGGTAACCGTCTAATGCCGTCGCCCAGACATCGCTCTTAGCTTGCTCTCTGCCAACAACCACCAACCTAGTGAAGTCTATGCCGTTGAGAGATGGTCTCGGCACGGACAACTTCTTACTTCCGCCTGTAAGCGCTCCGCTTTGCCAGATAGAAAATAAGAACCAAGATCAGAATCATTACCGCCGGGGGGGCAATTGCCGCCATACGAGACCTCCCTATTGAGTCTTGTTGAGTCTACCATTTTGGGATTCCGTAAAACTATAGGCCGACGTGAGAGGAACCGTCTGTCTAATATTGGACGACTTTGGAAGAATCGCCAGAGGTACCTTGAGCGTGTGCGCGGGGCCCAGGGTAGCTCACTTCGTGTTCGGGTGGACGAGACGATCGGCTTCAAGTCAATTCCCTACTCAGAGTCATGATTGAGTCAGTTGGCAAATGTGGATAGCGAAACGGTTGCGGCTGAAATCCACTTCTTCGCGCGCGTGGAGGACCACCGCAAAGCGAATATATGAAAATTGGACTTATCCCCTTTTACTTTTTCTGACCGTTGCTCGCGCCGAATGACGAAAGTAACGATTCGACCCTATCCCGACCGCAAGCCTAATCCGAGGATCCAAAAAAACTCTGAACCTAGAATGTGTCCTTGTTTCACCGGTGACTCGTGCAGGTGCACGTCGGCGTAACTTTGTTGCCGATGCGTAAACGGAAGATACAGGTTAGTAACACAAGTTGACGCTGAAACCCAAGCCTAACTCGTAAATGCTTACTTTCATGGAGTTGTTCAGCTCGCGTGAAAAATACCAACGCTGGTATCACAGTTGCACCTATGCAGAAGCGCATGATCAAAACAAATCTTACGTATGGCTAACCGCTGCCGCAATTCATCCGCAAATGCTGAGCGGGAATTAAAGGAGGTCCTATGCCTTTAAACGTTAACTTCAACTTCACGCCCAATTCACGTAAGGCCGAGCCGAGAACGCTCATCATGGTCTCCGATGGCGACACTCCACAGATTCAACAGCCGGTGCGGGCGGTATCCTGCGACACACCAGAGAAGGCAGCCTATGCCGGGACTCCCCCAAAAGCGCAAGCTAAACTCAACCTCTGCCGTGACCGTCTTGAAAATGGATTCTTCAATGCTATTCCACAGAGCCTGCGTACCTATATCGTGCAAAAGATAAAAGCAGATGCTGCCGAACGTCATATTGGGGCAGCGCTTCGTGCATCGGAGAAGTTCACTCTCGTTTTAGAGCAGCGTTTAACCAAACCCGATGGTTCCAAAAGAAAGTTAGGTATTATCCCGACTGGCGAAATCATCGATGTCTACGGACGCCTGCTCGCTTACTTCGCTCCGTGGTATGCCAATACCGCTAACGATCCTCTACCCCCCAAGGGTTCCCCACAGCGAGACACTTTTAACCTGAATATGATTGCTAATGGTTGGGCAGCTTTCTTCCCGGTTTATCCCTCATTGCCCAAGGACGATGACTTCAATATAGCCATTGCAGCGGCCGTGGATGCCTGGGATCGTAAACTGGGCCAATGGGCAGAGTTCGGATCGGATTTACTTCTTGGTTACGAATACCGGATGTGTATTAAACTAGCGACGAACGATGGATCCGCGGCGGACGAATTAATCGCCAAGGCGTTCCAGCGCGTTTGCGTTGATTTACGCACTAAAAAGATTTTAGGAAAATTTGGGTTCGGGGATATTCCTCCGCCTTACCGCCTTTGGGTATGGGAAAACGACTTATTAAAGGCTAAAGAAGATCTCGGGTTAATCGAGTAAGCAAAATTAGGGTAAGAGTAGAGAACAGGTCGACTTCAAGCCGACATGCGCAAAACCTTCCTACTCAGAGTCACGATTGAGTCAGTTGGCAGATGTGGATAGCGAAACGATTCGGGTTGACGTTCACTTCTTGTTTCGCAACTTCGACTACTCTGTAGTTTGCTTGAGTGGTTGTGCCATTCCGCCGAAGTAGTGTAAAGATCGCCCGAGCGGCAGATCAAATTCCTTTTTAGAAAGGAGACAAATCCGTATGACGCTCCGTGAGGCGCGGATTCTGTTCGTTCTCGGTATGGGCTTAGGTTTGTTTTCAAACCTAGCACAGGCGGCCAGCGCGCCTGACCTAGCTGTTTATCGCGGCGCCGACCGTCAAGCCCGGCTTGAAAAGGGCGCGAAAGCTGAAGGCGAGTTTGTCTGGTATACGTCCGTTAACGCTGAAGACATTCAGCGCGTCGTCGAGCTCTTCGAGAAGCGCTACCCTTTCATAAAAGCCAAGCCCGTCCGGCTAACTTCAGCCAGAATCGTTCAGCGCCACACAGCTGAATCCCAGGCTGGCACGTTCTTAGCAGATATTTTGGACACCAACGACTCCCGTATCGAGTTTTTCCGCCGCAAGGGGATGATCCAGCCTTATTACACTCCTCTGGCTGAAAAGTTCGACAAGCGCTTTCTGCAGCCCCAAGGTTACTGGGTTGCCAACCGGGTCACGATGCTCGTGCTCGGCTACAATACCCGTCTCGTCAAGGCCGCCGAGGCGCCCCGGCGCTACGAAGACCTGCTCGATCCAAAGTGGAAAGATCAACTCGCACTCGAGCGCGAAGATTCCCATTGGTTTATGGCTTTGATGGAACATTGGGGTGAGCAAAAAGGCAAAACCTTCTTTCAACGGCTTCGCGCGCAGAATCCAAAAATCCGCACGGGCCACACCCACCTCGCTCAGCTGATCACGGCAGGCGAAGATTCACTCTCGCCCACTATTCACAGCCAAGGAATGGCTTCCGGACAGCGCCGCGGCGCGCCGGTCGAATGGCTAAACCTGGAACCGGTTGTCGCATCGAGCAATGTGAGCGCTCTGACGAAAAACGCGCCGCACCCCCATGCGGCATTGCTCTTCCTCGATTTCATATTGAATAAGGAGACCGGGCAACGGGTCATCCGAGAAGTAAACCGAATTCCCACGCACCCCGAAGTTTTACCCAACCCGCCCCGTTTGCGCGAAGGCTTCGATTTTATCAACGTTGATCCCGTCAAGTATAACGACAAGATTGATCATTATGGTAAGCTCTGGCACGAGTGGTTTCTGCAATGAGAGATACGCACAGCGGCATCCAGTTTTCACCGGAGGGCGTCACGAAGAAAATACTTGGTTAGAAGATCAGGGCATTCACTTTCCGAGAAAAGCTCGACTCTTTCGCCTTTGCTGGTAGACCTTCCTTGGTGTTTGCCATTTGATCACTTAAGCAACGGGACTATCGTGCGTCGAAGAATTTTTAAGAAACAAATAAGCGGGAGGTTTTGCATAGAGAAGTAGCTGAAACTTTTCCCTTCCTCTAAACCCTCACAAACACGGTTGACATCGCTGATCACACGCTCCTACTATCCGTGGAAGTTGCCACGAAAGCGAGCCGCGTTTATGAAGACCCGGTCATTATTCTATTTCGCCGCCTTCTTGCTTCTTTACGCGATTCCAAACCCGACCTTCGCCGCCTCCGCCTCGCCGCAGAGAGTCGTGATCACTCCCGCGAGCTTCAGCGACCGCGAGGGCATGCTGATCGTCGCGCAACACCAAGGCTTTTTTCGAAAATACAACTTGGATGCGCAGATCGTGTTGATGCCCAACGCGCCCCTCGCCCTGTCGGCCCTCACAGCCGGCGATTCGCAGTTTTATTACGGCACCACCTCAGGCGCGAGCTTAGGGGCCGTTTTGAACGGTCTCGATGGCGTCTTCGTCGCAGGGTTCATCAACAGACTAGTCGGCGCCTTCGCCGTCGGTCGCGATATCAAAACGCCCGCGGATTTGAAAGGCAAGAAGATCGGCGTCGCGAGCCTCGGCGGCGGCAATTGGATGTTCACCATGCTGGCCTTCGAACATTGGGGCCTTGACCCCAAACGCGACAACATCACTTTTAGAATCATCGGCGATACCGGCGTGCGCGTTCAATCCATCGCCAACGGCGTCATCGACGGTTCGTTGTTGGGCTACACCCACGCCGCGATTCTCCGGCGCCAGGGCTTTCCGATTCTTGCCGACGTGGCGGAGCTGAATATCCCGTTTCAAGACAGCGGGCTATTCACGCGCAAGAGTTTCCTCGCGCAGCATCCGGCGACCGTCGAAAACGTGCTCCGCGCGCTGGTGGAATCGATCGCGTTTATCCAAGCGCCCGATAATAAAACCGCGGTGCTGAAGAGCCTGGCGCAATGGCTGCGCCTGCCGAAGCCGGACGATGCTTTGGAGGGCTACGAATTCATGCGCAAAATGTACACGCGGCGGATGTATACCAACATAGAAGGTATCCGCAACAGCATCCGGGTGCTGACCCTCACCAATGAAAAATTCGCCCGTCTCAAAGCCGAAGATTTGGTCGACGATCGGATCGTCAGAAAGCTTGAACGAGAAGGACTGTTTTGATTTGTCGGCGAATGGGAAGCGCGCTTGACTGCAGGATCCGCGATCTGACCGTGCGAGCTCTCTGCTGCAAGCTCGCTGAACCAGCCAAAAGAAACACAACGGTCAACAAAAGATTTGATAATCATCTAGAAGGCTTCTCCGAGAGGCACTAAGGTTGGCGGCAAGCCAACCCCACAACTCAAAGGAGGAGACGAAGATGAAACTTTTTGGTGCCATTGACTTGCACTCCAACAACAACGTCACGGTGCTGATCGATGAGAGAGACGAAGTCGTTTACCGAAAGCGCTTGCCCAACGATCTGAGGTTGATCATCGAGCAGCTCTCTCCCTATCAATCTACACTCCAAGGAATCGTGGTGGAGTCGACCTACAACTGGTACTGGCTAGTGGATGGATTGATGGAGCAAGAGCACCGAGTGCATCTGGCCAACACCGCAGCGATCCAACAGTACGAAGGATTGAAGTACACCGATGACGACTCTGACGCGCGCTGGCTCGCGCACCTGCTTAGGCTGGGGGTGTTGCCCCAGGGCTATATCTATCCGAAGGAAGAACGAGCGGTCAGGGATCTACTACGCAAGCGAAGCCAGTTGGTGCACCACAAGACCGCCAATCTGTTGAGCGTCCAGAATCTTTACACCCGTAACACCGGCTTATCGATAGGTGCCAACCGGATTAAGAAACTCACACCCGAACAAGTCGATGGTCTGTTCACGCACGGCGATGTGGCGTTGGCGGTCAAGGCCAATTTATCGGTGATGCGCTGTCTTGAAGCCGAGATTAAGAGCCTCAAGCAAGTCGTTAAAGAGCGGGTAAAGTTGAAACCTGCGTTTCGCTATCTTTTGACGGTGAGCGGGATCGGGCAAACTCTGGCGCTCACGATCATGCTGGAGACCGGAGATATCGGGAGATTTCCCCGTGTCGGCAACTTCGCTTCGTACTGCCGGTGTGTGGGCAGTGAGAAGATCAGCAACGGCAAACGCAAAGGCAAGGGGAACACCAAGAACGGCAATAAGTATCTCAGTTGGGCGTTTGTGGAAGCGGCCAATTTTGCCATTCGCTATGAACCGCTCATTGGTCGGTTCTATCAGAGAAAGAAAGCCAAGACTAAGGCCGTGGTAGCGATCAAAGCGGTGGCTCACAAGCTCTCACGGGCTTGTTACTACGTCACGCGCGACGAAGTGTGATCTTGACGTGCGACCCATGACTAAAATAAGTTGGCCCGACTGAAGCTGTAGACTCCAAGCCACTGTTCCTCATAGGAGAAGTGACATGCCAGGCAGAACATCCTTGCTCGTTGTATTGGCCTTCTTGTTTTTGTTCTTGACGGCAGAATCTTCCTCGGCGAACCCGGAACAAATCTTAGCCGAAGTGAACAAACTGGCGCCCGCGGAAAGACAAAAAAGATTAGAGGAGGGGGCTCGAAAGGAAGGGGTAATAAAATTCGCGTCAAACGAGAGCGTGGAGGGTATCAAAGTTCTCCACGGAGCATTTGCGGCTAGATACCCGTTCATCAAAGTAGAATCGTGGAGAGCGCCGGGACTGCGGGGAGTGACAAGGATTGTGCTGGAGCATCGGACCCGGAAACTCGATACCGATGTGATCGGGATTCCGTTCGAAGGCGTCCTGCAGACCGAAAAGGAAGGAGTTTGGGCGCGTTACAATTCGCCGGAGCGGATATATTACGGCGACCGCGTCAAGGACAAAGAAGGCTACTGGACTTCTTCTCACGTGAGCATTCTTGCGATGGGATACAACAGCAAAATGGTTAAGCCTGAAGAGGCGCCTCGTGGTTACGCGGACCTTCTTCACCCGAGATTCAAGGGGGAACTTTCGATCGACACCGATCCGCACCGCGCCGTCATGGCGTGGCTTATCACGTGGGGAGAGGTAAAGACGCGGGAATATATCAGAGCTCTGCTGCGAAACGGAATGATGCCGCGCAAAGGCCACACCCTTCAAACACAGCTTCTCTGCGCCGGCGAGTTCAAGGTCGGCGTCGAGCTCCACGCCTATCAAGTGATGCAGGCCAAGCGAGAAAAGGGTTGCCCTATCGATATGGTGTTCGCCGATCCGGCGCCAGGTTCTACCGGAAGCCACATCGGCATCGCGAAGCCTGCGCCTCATCCTCACGCCGCGGCGCTGTTCGTTGATTTTGTATTGAGTGATGCGGGTGCAAAGATTGTTGCGGATTCGGGTAGACTACCCACGCGCAAGGGAGCCAGCGCGCGCTATGAAGAACTATCGAATCTTCAGGAGAAAGGGGTGAAGGTCGTGGTCACGTTGCCGGATGACGCCCATCGCCTAGAACCCACGGCTGAAAAATTAATTAAAGAGATCATGAAGAGTCAATAATTGAACAAAGGAGAACACTCATGATTATAGACCTGGATTCACATCTGCGCGAGCAATATTTTCTCGACGAAATTTACCAGCTCGACGGCCCATACGCTCAATTCACGCCCACCCGAGTTGGCAACGGGAAATACCAGCAGTCCAACTTCAACCACAGCATCGACCCAAGGCCGAGAAAAGCGATGGCCGTTTTCGATCACCGCTACATGAGCGATCCTGACAAAAATTGGCGCGGCGGCGAATATTCAGAACGGCAAAGGGGCGGTTGGGATCTGGAACGACGTCTTAAGGACAAGACCTTGGAGAAGATCGACAGACAAATCCTGTTTCCAACCAATATTACGATTCCTACGAGCAACGTCGGCGGTCTCGGCGTTGCCTTGTGCCGGGCGTACAACAATTGGGTGGCAAACTTTACAAAAGATTATAGGGATCATTTCTGGCCCGCCGCCATGGCGCCCGCAGGTTGTCCCGATGAAATGGCGAACGAGCTCAGGCGCTGCGTAAAGGAGCTGGACTTCAAAGCCGCTCATCTCATCTCTTACCTGGGAGCGCGCACTCTCGACGACCCGGTTTTCTATCCCTACTATGAGGCGGCGCAGGAATTGAATGTGCCCCTTTTCTGCCATCCCAATACTTACGGCGACTTGACTGAAAAGTTTAATAGTTTCTTCGCGATGCATATCTTGGGGAGGCCCTTGAATTGCACGGCGGCTCTGGTGGGTCTGGTCTGCGGGGGAATTTTTGAAAAATTCCCCAAGCTCAGAGTTGCCTTTTTCGAGTGCAGCGCGGAATGGGTCGTCTATTGGATGCACCGCATGGATGACGATTACGAATGGGTCAAAGACGGAGAAGCGAGCCACCTCAAGATGCCGCCGTCGGAATACATCAAGCGAAACTGCTACGTGACTTGCGAAGTCGACGAAAAATTACTGCCGATGGCCATTTCGGAACTAGGCGAGGAAAGGGTTTGTCTTGCCAGTGACTACCCTCACCATGACTCCGAATTTCCCCACACTCTCGCACGAATAAGAGAGAGAACGGATATCTCAAATCGGCAAAAGGAGCTTATCCTGGGAGGAAACGCCGCCCGATTGCTTGGCCTGGACTAGCTTGGGCTGATTTCGTGACTCATGCCCCGTCCTTATGTCTAAAAGGGTTTAAGGAGGTGAACTACGAAAATTAAAATTCTTAGCACAGCCGTAATCTTTTTTTTCCTGGGCGCATGGGTTTTTGCCACGACTGCAGCCGCTCAGAGCAGTGCGATGCTGCTGAAGGCAAAAACGGAGGCGGAGACGAAAGGCTATATCTTTGAGACCAGCCATGACGTGATCGTGGCGAAGGCGAAGAAGGAAGGAAAGCTCGTAGTTTTCAGCTCCCAAGATGCGGATCCCATCCGGGCCGCGGCGGACGCTTTCCGGAAAAAATACCCGTTCATCGACGTAAAGGCGACTGAGATCGCCGGCACGGATACTTACACCCGGATGCTCCAGGAGTTGAAGATCGGCAAGACCACGGCGTGGGATGTCAATTATGTGGCCTTTGACTATTACGCTGAGTATCTTCCGCACCAGAAAAAATTCGACCTGCTCGGCATGGGGAAGCACGGAGTGCTGCGGATACCGCCGGAAATGGTCGACCCGGTCAACCGCCACATCCTCGCTCTGCAGACCAATATGCAAGTGCTCGCTTACAATAAAAGACTGGTGCCGGAAAATACCACCCCCGCAACCTACGAGGACATGCTGAAGCCCGAATACAAGGGGAAAAAATTTGCCACGGACGTTCGGCCGAGAGCTGTTGCCGCGCTCGTGCCGGCCTGGGGGTTGGAGAAAGTGCTGGTTTATGCCAAAAAGCTGGCGGACCAAGAACCCATCTGGACTCGGGGGGATACCCGGACCCTGCCTCTTATGACGGGTGGAGAAATTCCCATGAACCTGGGCTTGAATTACAAAGGCTACCTGAGATTCAAGGAAAAAGACGTTCAAGATGTCCTCGCGGTAAAAATTCTGGAGCCGGTTCCGGTGCGGCTGACGGAGGCGGAGGGTGTCTCGGCCACGGCGCAGAACCCCTACGCGGGTCTTTTATGGTTGGAGTTCCAGGCAGGCCCGGAAGCTCAAGCAATTCTGGATAAGGTGGACCGAGCGGCCTCGCATTTAACTGCGGGCACGTTTCATGAAAAGGCGACGAGGGGCAAGAAGCTTTCCTTGTTGGGCTGGGAGCATTACCCCCAAATGGGAAGGTATGAGGAAGAGGTCGTGAAGGCTTTCGGCTTTCCCAGGGCGGACAAGTGAAAGGACCGGGCCGCTCTCACCGGCGCCATGTCTCAGCAGTTTCAACAATCGTTAGGTTCGATTACGAACACGAACCACGAGCACGGCCTTTATCCCTTATCCTTCTGCCTTCATCTTTTTCTGAAACTCACGCCTCTCGCTTCACGCCTTTTACTACACGGGCACGCAGCTGGAAACGGCGGATACGGCCAAGAGCCGACCTAACGAGCGCTGAGCCTGTTCTCTACTCTACCTTACAGCGATTTTGATGAATCAATAATTTGCGCTTGTCCGACCCGGGGAATTGCTCTCTTTTAGTGCAAGTTCTCTCATTCCTATTTTGACTGCAGTAACTGTTTAACTCGATTCACGATGGCAGGCTCGATTTCATACAAACCGTTCACCATTTTTTCTATGCCGGGTCCATCGACCGGGTCGATCTCGAGCTTCGTTTTTTCTGCCTCAGCCAGAAGCTGAGGATCTTTCAGAGTATCGATGAAGGCTTTCTGCAGCGTTCGGACGCGCTGTTCGGGCACTTGTGGAGGAAGAGAATAAAGCCTTTGTTTGCCGTAAACCTCGCTCGCTATCCGGAGGAGCTTTTTCCCTTCCTCCGTCTTTGCGTAATCGAGGGCGAGAGGGACGCCCTTCAGCTCGGGATGGGGCTCGAGCATCGTCTGGAGCACAACATGAACCTGTCGTGCCTGCAGCGCGTTGGCCCAAGTCACCTTCGCCGATTGCCAGCCAAAGGCGCAGGTACCGTCGAGTTCCCCTTGTTCCGCTGCAATTCTGATGTCTGCGGTACCCTTGTAGCCCTCGACGAGCTGCAGGGGGAAATCCGTGGCGGCGGCGAGGAGCTTGGTATCATCGGTTCCGCTGGTGCCGGGGCCAATCGCCCCGAGCTTGACCCGTGTCTTGGCTTTGCGCCAATCTTCTGCCGTCTTTATCCCGCTCCGATCGGTCGTTATACATATGAGCGAATCCGAAGTCGGCATACCAAGCCAGCCAAACTTGCGCCCTTCAAATTGCACCGCAGGGTTCCCCATTAGCTGCTGTAGAATAAGCGGGCCGGACCAATGCCCGATGACCGTTCCGTCGCGGGGAGCGCTGTTAAAGACGTAATTCGCCGCGATCAGCATAGCCGCCCCAGGCATATTTTGGACGACAGTGGAGGGTTTGCCGGGAACGTACTGAGCGAAGTAGCGCGCGATAAGCCTGGTGTACGTATCATAGCCTCCACCGGCGGAACCACCGACGACGAACTGGATTGTTTTGCTCTTGTAGAACTCCTCGACAGAGGCAGCAAGCGCCGAGGTGACCAGCGATAACGAGGTAAAGATAGGGAGCAAAAATACGCCGAGTGCCTTCGCCATGAGCCGCCTCCTCGTAATTTGGCGTCCTGGCTGGAAGCTATAGTTGTCCGCGAGGTCATGTCAAGCGGTTCAGAGGAGATGGGATAACAGATCCGGCTTTAGACTACTTGAACGGAGCAAAGCGGTTGAACGACTGAAACGATTGGAACAGACTCATCCCCCTGGTGAACGGAGCGGAGCGGTGAAACGATTGGAACTGGCATTCGTTTTTGGGAAGCCCTTTAACGACACTTATATTGAGGAATCAAGATCTTGCACAGGTCCGACGACAGTGGCGGGTCTTTGAAGAACGCCTAAGCGAGTGAGCGTAGGACGTAGGTCAACTGCGCCTATCGCTGGTCCACCGCTGCCCCAATGCGCTTGGCCAAGGCAGCGGGGGAGGCCATGGCCAGGGACAGCGGCACCATGAGGGCGCTGATGACGATGAGTCCCCAGATGGCGACAGAGTAGCTCCCGTTCAGGTCGAAGATGATGCCCATGACCATGGGACCGATCATCCCCGCCGCAATGGACCCTCCCTGCAGAAGGCCAAGGAGACTCCTCCGATGGCCCGGGTGCCGAACATGATGCTGCCCACAGCGCCACGCATTGGAACGAGGCAGCCGAAGCTGACGCCGAACATCAGCGCGAAAGGCAATGTGGCCGAGACAGTATTGACGTCCACCACCTCGAGATACAACAGAGCAAATGCCATCATCGCGGCGACGACTGCCAGC
>Ga0137403_10008387_pt1 | contig 11564 bp, 11 predicted proteins | sample CZOMad2_1_16fung_FD_122057 | JGI IMG/M metagenome (GOLD analysis project Ga0137403, IMG submission 122057) | Vadose zone soil fungal communities from Angelo Coast Range Reserve, California, USA - CZOMad2_1_16fungal (Hybrid Assembly) | ecosystem: Environmental > Terrestrial > Soil > Vadose zone...
TCGGCACCGATGGTCGTGCCGATCATCAACCTTCGCTTGAAGGGAGTCGCGGATCCGAAGGAGCGCGCGGCGCTTCACAACGCAATTGTGGAGGAAGTGACTCGCGACGGCCGCCGCTGGATCTCCGAAACGATCGCCAATGGAGAGAGCGTGATCCGCGTGATGATTATCAGCTATCTAACCGAGGAGCGGCATCTTGCGGCGTTGCAGGAAGCCATGTCGGCAGCGGCCGCCAAGTTCCAATCGCCACCCGTCAGCCTCCGATCGAATACCTGATTGCGGTCGATACTTTTCCACAGAAACAGCAAAGCGCTACCGACCCAGCGCCCATAGGCGCTACGATAGCGCTGCCATAATCGATCTCCAACTACCGCAAGCATGGCGACCCAGAGGGACAACTTCAAGTGATTGAATAGGTACCGGCCAAGCCGGCCGATAGTTCCCGGATTCGTCGAGTCGCTATTTTGTCTCTTCGGTGCTCTTCTTCGGCGCCGTCTTACCACCCTTTTCGGGCCCGAAATTCTTTGTCAGGTAGGTCAAGAGGGCAGGCCGATCAGCGTCCTGTATCTCGGCACCAAGAGCGGCCATCTTGTCGAGTTGTACCGACCACTCCTGCCGGGTCAGATGCTGTTCGGTAATCCTGCTGGCATTGTGGCATTGCGTGCACGCCGCTTTCACCTTCGCCTGCATCGGGCCGGGAGGCAATGGTTTACTCTGCGCGCTGAGGATACTCACGGATGCGAAAAGAAATATTGGAAGAAATGCTTTTTGCAACAATTTGGGTCCTCAGGCGATCACGGCTCCAGGAGCCGATCAGAGTCACCCCGACGGGTGCTCCCTCTATGGTAGAGGTGAACGAGAAAAAGGGTCAAGCCAGGGGTGCGGAAATCAAAAAACAGTGCGCGCAGATTGAATCAGTGCTTCGGCTTCGAGCGCGATTTCACAACCGAAGCGCCGGAGCTTTTCGTTGCCACATACGCTGGTTGATCGGGCCCGAAGTTCGCGCTGAAATAATCAATCAGCGCATCGCGGTCCTGCGGATCGACCACAGCTCCCCACTTGACCATCTTGTCCATTTCGCGCGTCCAAGCGGGCTTGCCTAAACGTTGTTGCAGAATGATTCGCGCCTCGTGGCACGTCAGACACGCAGCGCTCGCCTTCTCTTGCATCGGGCCGGCTGGCAGTTGCTCGTTTGGAGACGACGCAGCCCCGGCGATTCCCAGCGCACAGATCAAAGCTAGTGTAAGAACACCCGCGCTAAGCCTGAACATAGACCTTAACCTGATCATAGGCATTGTAAAGATATCCGCTCGGATTCCAGTCAGCGGCTTCAGGCTGAATGCGACCTTGGCTGTCGGTGGCTCGCGAGAGAATCACATAGTCTCCGCTCTTGGTCGGCTTCCAAGCGTAACTCCAGAGACGCCACGCGTACTTGGCATGGTCCTTTCCCAATTCGGCCAGATTCCACGATGACCCGCCGTCGGTAGAAATCTCGACCTTGGTGATGTCCGCTTCGCCTGCCCACGCCACGCCCTTGATCTCCTGCTTGCCCAGCTTGAGTTTGGCTCCGTCGCTCGGAGCGGCAATCAAAGACTTCACGGTTAGGCCGGTAACCGAATGCGTGTCTTCGGGTTTGACCGCTTCGCCGGGCTTCACCGGCGTATTGGGTATACGGTAACCGGGGATCATGAAGTTCCCATCCGCCGGTTTGTCGAGAACAGTGATTTCGGTGAGCCACTTGCAGGACGCCGCGCCCGCCCACCCCGGTGTAACGATACGCGAAGGGAAACCGTGATGCCGGCTCAGAGGGGCGCCGTTCATGTAAGTGGCGATCAGGGTGTCGGCGTCGATTGCCTTTTCGATAGGAATGCTGCGAATGAAAGGCGGCACTTTGCCGGGAACTTCGTCCAGTCCGCGAAACATGACGTGCTTGCCTGTGTCCTTGACACCGGCCTTTTCCAGAACAACCTTCAGACTCGGACCTGAAAACTTCGCGTTGCCGACTGCGCCTTTGCCCCACTGAATTCCCGGCACTTTGGGATTCTGCAACGACCGGCCGTTGCCAGCGCACTCCATGGCATTAGTAACGGAGTGGACGGGGACTTTCTGCAAGTCGGCGAGAGTCAGCGTGAGCGGCTTCTCGACTTCACCGCCGATGGTCAGCTTCCACGTGCTGGCGTCGATCTTGGCAGGCTCGAACATGTGATTGCGCACGAAGAAATGATTGACAGGGGTGATCCAGTCAGTCATGAACTCGACGGGCGTTTCGAGATCGAGAAACCGGTGAGACCGGACAATCATGCCGTCCTTGCCCGGCAGACTGATCGCGGACGTGTCTGCCGCCCAAGTCAGAAGCGGATGAACTGCAGGGGCTGCCAACGCGGCAGCGGATGCGGTCTTCAGGAAAGCACGTCGGGAAGTCATGCACTGGCCTCCACGGAAATAAACCCTACTATATTAGTAGGGATTAGATCAAGCGAAAGATCGAACAAGGGTGATTGCCATCCAGAGAAATTTTAACCAAGGGAAAGACGGCACGACAATCCGATTCCTGCCTCCGGTTTCCTCTGTGTCGCTTTCGTCAAGCTTTGGGGGCTTCTGTTCAGCGCCGGTCGAGCATGCGAATGGCTTCAAGAACGGTATTTCCGACAATCTCCAGACTCCGGGGACTCAGCTTATCGATGGTGTCCTGCGCAGTATGGTGGAAGAGGTTGTTGTAACCGTAATCGAGGTCGATGATGTCTATGCTCGGCACTCCGCGTTTCACAAAAGGCAGGTGATCGTCTTCAATGGCCGCAGAGCGGGCGTAGAAATGGGACTGAACGCCACCACGCTCGGCCGCTTGATAGACCAGGTCGCTCAGCCAGGCTGGGGCGTTGGTTTCGCGCTCGATGTTGAGGTCGGCGTCGCCGATCATGTCCATCACGAGCAGCGCTTTGATCTTCTTCAGCGTGCCGTCTTTCTCCCACTTCTCGGCCAGATGGCGCGTGCCGTAGAGACTGTCGGTCTCCGACCACTGCCGCACCGCCTCTTCGCCATCGGTCCACACCAGCCAAACACTATATCCATCGCGTTTTTTGCCGCGCAGGTGGTTCGCATACTCGAGCAGTATTGCGGTCGAAGAACCTCCATCATTGGCACCCACGAATCCAATGTTGCGCAACGGATAATTTGTGTCGTAGTGGCCCAGGATCACAGTGATTCCATCTTTCGTCCCCGGGTACTTCGCGATGATGTTACGGACCGGAAACATCCCTTCCACCGTATCGACGGTAAAGGCGTCGTCTTCAACCTGATCACCCTTCAGGTGGGATGTGATGTAGTTCTCCACTTTCTTATGATTCTCGCTCCCCATAGGACGCGTTCCGAAGGCCACGATCTCCTTGATGTATTGGAAAGTGCGCTTGGAGTCGATCTGCGGAAGCGGGCCGGAATTCGGCGGCGTGCTGTCGGGCCCGGGCGCGGCTGCTGATTCTGGAGCCGGGGTGCTTACTGCAGCTTTTTCTGCGCGAGCCGACGATGATCCTTTGCTGCAGGCGGTACTGCCGAGCACGAATATCAGCAGGGGCAGGAGAGAGCTAAACCACGGGGGGCACAGAGGCACACGGGGGAAACCTGTGCGTAGACTGGTCGCAGTACCGGATGTCCAGAGTGGCCTCATGGTTTCCCCCGCCGCCGTGGTTAAGGGCTCTTCTTCTCCGAACGTTTCTTACGCTGGGTGGGATGTACCAGCCACGCGATGGCGATGCTCAATACATAGAGTGCAATCATGGGTGCCGCGAAAACGCACATATTCAAGATGTCGGTAGTGGGTGTGAGAATCGCTGCAATCACGAAGATCCCCAGAATCGAATAGCGCAGGTTCCGCCACATCCATCCGGCGGTCACGATACCCATGAGCGCCAGAAAGAACACCAGAATCGGCATCTCGAAAATCACGCCCATGCCGATGATGACGGTCAAGAACAGCGAACTGTATTCCCCGAGCGTGATCATGGGCTGGAATTCTTTGCCGTATCCGATCAGGAAGACGAGGGCTTGCGGAAGAACCAGCTTGTATCCGAAATATCCGCCGGCGAGGAAGAGCGCGACCGTCGAAAACATGAAGGGCATGACATAGCGCTTCTCGTTCCGGTAAAGGCCGGGCGAAATAAACAGCCACACCTGATAAAGCACAAAGGGCGACGCAACGAACAGGCCGGCCATCAGGCCGACTTTTAAGTAGAGATTGAAGGGCTCGGTCGGATTCAGATAGACCAGCTTTTCCGAGATCCCGTTCTTGAGCAGAGCATTAATCACGGGCCGCTGCATCACTTCGTAGATACGCTCCGCGTATCCCCAGCAAACCAGAAATCCAACTCCGACCGCGACGATGGAGTAGAGGATTCTCCGCCGCAGCTCCTCGAGGTGTTCGAGGAAGCCCATGGTGGGCATTTCGTCCTTTACAGGTTCGTTCACGGACGAGGACGCGGTCGCCTCAGGCATCGGGAGCTACTTTCGGTACGGGAGACGACTCGTGAATGTCCGTGTTTTCTGCGGCCGGCCTAGTCGGGACCTCGGCGGCCTCGGCAGCCTCAAGCCTTTCGGCCGATGGCGGGTTAAAGATGCGGCTGGCAAGAGAATTCAGCGGCGCATGGAGCGGAGGCAGGATCTGCGGTTGTACCTCGGTCTCGAGCGCGTTTATTTCCGATTCGATCTGCGCCTTGAACTCGTTCGATGTCCGCTTGAACTCGTTCATGAAACGCCCGATCTGGCGTCCGACTTCCGGCAACTGCTTCGGTCCGAAAATAAGCAATGCCAGAATGAAGAGGAACACCATCTCTGGGAAGCCGAGACTCATAGAGTTATCATAAACGCCACGGAAGGGCGACGGCAACGGAGTCTCCCGGGTGCTTGCCTCTTGCAGTCATGCCACCAACCGCTTCGCCATCGCACAGTACATCTCCACCGCCTGCGTCAGCTGTGCCTTCTCCACGTACTCGCTCTCCGTATGCGCGACGTGTATGGAACCGGGCCCTAGCAGAAGTGGCTCGCCCCAGTTGGAGAGCGACGGGATATCGGTGGTGAAGGCCGCGACCATCGTGGGCAGACCATCGAGCGTACGGAGCCGCATGAACGGGGTTTCGCGCGTAAAGCGGACCTCGGCCAGCGAGCCGACCGCCTCCGTGATCTGGCGTCGCAGTTCATCGGCTGGACCGACTAGGCGATAGAAAAGATCGGCACTAGCCAGGTCGGCGATAACGTTCGGCGCGCGTCCTCCCTGGATGGAGCCGACATTTTTTGTGCACGGCCCAACGTTGGGATTCTCAGGCAACTTCATTGCGTGCAGACGATGCAACGCTTCCACCAGTTTGTCGATTGCCGATTCGCCTAGTTCCGGATACGCCGAATGGGCCATCTTTCCGCGGGCTGTTAGTTCTACGTGCAGAGCGCCTTTTGTGGCGATCGCCAGACGGTTCTCCGTGGGTTCGCCATTGAGCATGAACTTGGAGCCGATCGGATGCTGGTTAGCGATCTTGGCTCCGATCGAATCTCGTTCCTCGCCTACCAGGAAGAGCATGCCTACGTAAACCCCGTCACTGCGCAGCTTCTCAGTCGCTATGACTTGCGCGGCGATGATCCCTTTGGCATCGCACGAACCGCGTCCGTAGATCGCGGTGTCGTCTTCGGATGACGGGATGAACGGCGGAACTGTGTCGATGTGGGTCGAGAAGACGATCTCAGGGCGCGGCCGGCCGGGCGATGCCGCAAAAACGTTGGCGCGTGCGCCCTCCACCGGCATCTTGTTTGCTTCGAAGCCGCGGCGGCGGAGTTCGTCGCAGAGAAAATTCCCGACCGCACCTTCGTTCGGCGTGATGGACTCGATGTCCACCAGTCGGCGTGTGAGCGCGAACAAATCCATCGGAAGAGGGTAACAGTCGCTGCGAGTGGTCGCTAGTCGCTGGCGGGCAGACTCTGCAATACTAGCGACAAACGGACAACGACAAACGACTATCCATGCACTCCGAAACCACCAGCATCCGCTCGCTTTTTCTCGAAGGCCCTGCCGGACGCCTGGAAGCGCTGCTCAATGCGGGATCGCCCACCGCGACGCATGCGGCGGTTGTTTGTCATCCGCATCCGCTCTATGGTGGGACGCTCCACAACAAAGTTGTCTTCCACACCATGAAGGCGCTGAACCACTTCGGGTTCCCGGTGTTGCGTTTCAACTTCCGCGGCGCCGGCCTGAGTGAAGGAGAGCACGCCCATGGCAACGGCGAAGTGGAAGACGTGTGCGCGGCTCTAGATTGGATCGAGCGCGAATACACAATGCCGATCATCTTTGCTGGGTTCTCGTTCGGAGCAGCGGTTGGTCTGCAGGCGGCGTGTCCCGACACCAGAGTGACCACGCTGATTGGATTGGGGCTGCCGGTGACCCCGGTTGACGATCGCGTTTATGACTTTGAGTGCCTGCGCTCCTGCACGAAGCCGAAACTTTTCGTCAGTGGATCGCGCGACCAGTTCGGCCCGCCCGGCAAACTTGAAGCGCTGGTGAACTCCTTTGCCGATCCCAAGAAGCTGGTACGGATCGACGCGGGAGACCACTTCTTCGAAGGGCGACTGAAGGAGTTGCGCTCGGCTATTGAAGAATGGGTCGGAGCGCTACTAACCACTGGCCACTAACCACCAATCAGTTCTCTATAATCGCCACGATGCCTGAAGCACCAGCCTCACGCGAAGAGCAGTTCCGACATATGCGTGATGTTGCGCGTGAAATCTTCACTTTCTCCCTCAAAAATGCCTCGATCGAGAATGCCTTCGCCCGCCATGTGAGCTGCGACCACGGGGTCCTGCGTGTTTGCGAGGACCTGCATGATCTGGATTCATACTCCCGCGTACTGGTAGTCTCCATCGGCAAAGCGGCTCACACCATGGTCGCAGCGCTCGAAGATCAGGTCGGCAGCCGACTTGAGGGGATCGTCGCTTCGTCGGTCCAGCCTGCGAGCCAGGTGCGCGGCTTCCGATATTTTCAGGGTGGACATCCAACGCCCACGGCGGAATCCATCCAGGCCGCAGATGCCATTCTGAAATCGCTCAATACTCTCAACGCCGCTGCGCTCGTCATCTTTATGCTTTCCGGAGGAGGCTCTTCCATCGTCGAAAAGCCCATGGATCACGAAATTTCTCTGCCCTATCTGGTCGCTACCTATCGCGCGCTCGTTCATTCAGGAGCGCCAATCGCCGAGATCAATGCCATCCGCAAGCATCTATCGACGGTGAAGGGCGGACGGTTGGCACAGGCCGGGTATCCCGCGCAGCAAATTTCGATCCTTGTCTCCGATGTTCCCGATGCCACTCCCGATGCTCTTGCCTCGGGCCCGACGATGCCCGATTCGACTTCGATCACCGATTGCGAACGCATCGCCGCAAAGTACGGACTCATCGACCAGTTCCCCAAGTCGGTAGGTGGTCTGTTCCGTCAACACGCGCTCGAAGAGACGCCGAAATCCGATGACCCGGCTTTTGTGCGCGCCCGCTGGTGGACAGTTCTGTCGAACAAGGTTGCAGTCGAGGAAGCATCCTTAGCCGCCGCGCGTGCCGGGTTTGCAGTCGAGGTGGACAACTCCTGTGACGACTGGGACTACCAGAAAGCCGCTGATTACCTGGTGCGGCGAGTGCACGAGCTTCGAAAGTCAGTATCGCGAGTGTGCCTGATCTCCGGCGGCGAAGTGACCGTCAGCGTGCGCGACGGCGGCATTGGCGGACGCAACCAGCAGTTCGCGCTCGCCTGCGCGGAGAAGATTGCCGGCGAAGACATCACCGTTCTGAGCGCGGGCACCGACGGCATCGACGGCAATAGCCCAGCGGCGGGCGCCGTTGTGGACGGTACAACTGTTGAACGCGCAGGTGGTCAGGGAACTGTCCGGCACGCGCTCGCCAGCTTCAACGCCTATCCCCTGTTCCATGCCCTTGGTGATGCCATTGAAACCGGTCCCACGGGCAATAATCTGCGGGACTTACGGATCCTGCTCGCCTACTAGCTCCTCAGGCCAGAAAGGGCCCGTTCCATCCTCTTACCTCTGAAATCGGGATTAGACGGCCTGAAAACGAATGTTACCTTCGGATATCCTTCTACCGGCAGCATTTTGGCCTTCAGCCCGCATCCAACTTTCAAGTCTAGCGCCCAAGCGGAGGTTTGCTTTGAAACAAACAAGTTTGCTATCCGCACGTCTCACGTTCCTTACTTGCGCCCTATTTCTGGCGCTTAGCCATTTCGCCGCGGCCCAACCGCAACTCGACGTCGCCTTTGGTACGAACACGCTGACTGCGCCTTCCGCCAGCGCGGCGAGTGGCAATCACACGCCCCAGTCGCTCACCGGCGGCGCCTATCCCAGCTTCAGCGCCGATGTATTGTTTTTCAAGAACATCGGAATACAGGGTGAATTCGCGTGGAAGGCCAGTCGGGGCATATGGCAGGATGTGCAGCCTTATCGTCCCATGTTTTACGATTTCAACGCGATCTTCGTGCCGAAGATTGCCGACCGCACATATCTCGAATTACTGGCGGGCATCGGTTCCGAGGCGACGCGCTTTTATCAGCCCTTCCAGGTTTGCGATTTCGATACCTGCAAGAACTTCGTGACCATCAACCACTTCATGGGACACTTCGGGGTTGGACTCAAAGCGTATCCGTTCAAGAATTTCTTTGTGCGGCCGGAGGCCCACCTTTATTTGATTAACGACAACCAGGAATTCAGCTCCGGGCGCGCAGTGCGCTATGGCATTTCGATTGGATACACCTTCGGCGGAAGGTAGTTGCCGGGGGGGTCAGACAGATACAGATAAAGAGGGGTAGCCGCAGCCGGCTGCCCCATTCTGATCGCCACCCTCAATCTGCAATCTTCTCCCCCAAGCGATATCCTTACAAGATGACCGCTACCTCCCAGAACGCCCTGGCTCGTGCAGCTTCCTCCTACCTGCGCTCGGCGATGCATCAGCCCATCCAGTGGCAGGAGTGGGGCAAGGAGGCTTTTGCTGCCGCGAAGCGCGAGAACAAACCCATCCTGCTCGATATTGGGGCGGTGTGGTGTCACTGGTGTCATGTGATGGATCGCGAGTCGTATGACGATCCTGAAGTCGCGAAGATCGTCAACGAGAACTACATCGCGGTGAAGGTGGATCGCGATGAGCGTCCGGACATTGACAGTCGTTATCAGGTAGCAATCAGCTCGCTTACCGGACAAGGCGGCTGGCCACTCACTGGATTTCTCACGCCCGACGGGAAGCCTTTCTACGGCGGAACCTACTTCCCTCCTCAGGAACAATACGGGCGCCCAAGTTTCAAGCGCGTGCTGCGGTCGATCGCGCAGAGTTATCGGGACAAGAACGGCGAGGTGGTCGAGCAGGCCGACATGGTGACCAGGGCGATCTCGCAGGCCGAGTCATTTTCCGGGCACAGCGGAGACGTCTCTCCCAAGGTGATTGATGCCATCATCGAGTCGGCGCTCAAGATGTTCGACGAGCGTAATGGCGGCTTCGGCAATGCCCCCAAGTTCCCTCATCCCTCGACGCTTGATTTGTTGATTGATCGCTACGCCCGAACCGGCAGCGAAGACCTTCGCGAAGTCATCGTGACCACGCTCGAGAAGATGGCGCGCGGCGGCGTCTATGATCAGCTGGCCGGAGGGTTTCACCGCTACTCGGTGGATGAGCGCTGGATCGTCCCACACTTCGAGAAGATGTGCTACGACAACTCCGAGTTGCTGAAGAATTACGCCCACGGCTGGCAGGCGACCGGCAATGAGTTTTTTGCGGATGTTGCGCGCGACATCATCCGCTGGATGGACGAGTGGCTCAGCGACCGCCAGCGCGGCGGTTTCTACGCTTCGCAAGATGCCGACTACTCGATGGACGATGACGGCGACTACTTCACCTGGACCGTTGACGAAGCCCAAGCTGTCTTGACTACTCAGGAAACTCAGGTGGCTTGCCTTCACTACGACATTAATGAAGTCGGGGAAATGCACCATAACCCGGCGAAGAATGTGCTCTTCGTGCGCGCATCGTTCGATGAAATTGGTAAGCGGATGAATCTGTCGTCTGAATCAGTAGCAGCTTTATTGAAATCTGCGAAAGAAAAAATGTATGCCGCGCGGTTAAAGCGTCCCACGCCTTATGTGGATAAGACCATCTACACCGGCTGGTGCGCACTATGCATTTCAGCCTACCTCGAAGCGGCCAAAGTACTTTCGCTTGATTCCGAGCGGAAGTTTGCTTTGCGCTCACTGGACCGTATTTTGGCTGAGGGCTGGAATTCTGAAACCGGGTTGAGTCACGTGATTGCCTACTCCGATCCCACGGCGGAGAAGCGTAATTTGGCTGGAGTTTTAGACGATTACGCTTTTACCGCTGTAGCTTGCCTCGATGCCTACGAAGCCACCAGCGACTTGAGCTATTTTAAGTTTGCGCAAAACATCGTCGACCGCATGGTGCAATGGTTTTACGATTCCACTGGTGGTGGATTTTTCGACACGGTGCAAACCGATAATGCACAAAAATCACTTGGCGTTCTGGGGACGCGGCGTAAACCTTTTCAGGATTCGCCCACTCCTGCCGGAAATTCCGTGGCTGCAATTGCTTTGTTGCGGATTTATGCTCTCACGAATCAATCGAGCTACCACGAGCAAGCCGAACGCACGCTGGAAATTCTGGCTGGCTCGGCGGGGCAGTATGGAATCTTTGCCGCTACTTATGGCATTGCTGCTGTGCACTTATCACAGCCGCATAGTCAGGTGGTAATCATTGGCGAAGACAGGCTGGCAGACGAATTCCACGCGATGGCAGTTCGACCGTTCGGCTTTGGCCGGACTGTGATCAAACTGACATGCAATCAGGCAGTAGCGCAAAACCTGCCTCCGGCGCTGGGGGAAACGATCCCTAACTTGCCGGCATTAAAGGAAGGAAAAACTATGGCCGTCATTTGCCAGGGATTTGCCTGTCTTCCACCTATTGATAATGTGGAAGACCTCAAACGCAAACTGTGATAGGAGGATTACCGCAAAAGATAAAGGCTGACACCGGGTCAGGCGTCAGCCCAAGAAATCATTGCGCCGCTTTCTTATTTATTTGGTCCGCCAAATTTCGTGCATTTGGGGTTGTCAGGGTTGCACAGCGGGATCGGTCCACCATCAAAAGCTGACAACAGGGGGGCCGCCACCGTAACGTAAGCGCCTACCAAACCTACCACCACCACTAGCCATCTAACTGCGCGTTTCATGGTGTTCTTTCTCCTGGGGAGGCTCCGTTGGTTGGGGGGGAGGGAACCTCACGGGCGTCATTCTATGGCAAGTTACTAAAGTAATGTCAACTAAAAGTTACCTGGAATTTTGTCAATACAGGGAATCATGTACTATCACGCCTATTTTCATTGGTATACAAACGTTTACATTTCCCAAAAAAGTAGGCCCTTAAGGGCCTACTACTGTTACGAAATCAGGAAATGATGTCTTCCCCCTGTTTTTCTTGTGCAACTGTCAAATTGAGACATCGCGGCGCTTCGCCGGAATCCACATTTCATTACAATG
>Ga0137403_10008388_pt1 | contig 11563 bp, 7 predicted proteins | sample CZOMad2_1_16fung_FD_122057 | JGI IMG/M metagenome (GOLD analysis project Ga0137403, IMG submission 122057) | Vadose zone soil fungal communities from Angelo Coast Range Reserve, California, USA - CZOMad2_1_16fungal (Hybrid Assembly) | ecosystem: Environmental > Terrestrial > Soil > Vadose zone...
GCTGCAGCGCGATGGTGTCTTTGTCCCCTTCTTTGGTCATCTTGCCTGTACTACCCGGTCTGTCGCCATGCTAGCGTTGCGCACCAACGCGCTCATCGTTCCAGTGTGTTGCGTGTGGGATACAAACCGCTATCGCATCCTGGTTGGTGAACTGGTCGAAGCCGTCCGCACCGCCAGCTACGCCAAGAAAAACATCATCGATACCACCGCGCTCTACACCGCCGAGATCGAAAAATTCATCCGCGCCTATCCCGGGCAATGGATTTGGATCCATCGCCGCTGGAAAACCAGACCATCCGGCCAACCCAGCTTTTATTAGAGGGTATATGGTGCTCGTCGCTTCAGCTCTAACTCGGGGAGCGCAGCAAACTTGCCTGCCCGTTTTGGCTGCCAGCCGAAATGATATCTCCGTCGGCAAGCTAGGCTGGTAGTCTGCGCTGGCCAGCAACGGAATTCGCCGAGCGCATATACCGCATTCGGTTAAAATGTCGCTTCGTGGCCACGACCGAAACTGCGCGCATTCCCGAGGACATCACTGGCCGGGCGCGGCGTATGCCCGTCGGCGAAGTCAATTGGCGCACTACTTTTCGAGCGCTGCGTCATCGCAATTACCGCCTATTTTTTTATGGCCAACTCGTCTCACTCATCGGCACCTGGCTGCAACAAACCGCCATGAGCTGGTTCGTTTATGAAATCACTGACTCGAAATTCCTGCTCGGCGCCGTTTCCGCGGTCGGTTCCGCGCCGATGATGATTTTTTCGCTTTGGGGCGGCTCGCTGGCGGACCGTTATCCCAAGCGATCCATCCTGATCGGGACGCAAGCGGCGCAAATGTTCTGCGCCTTCGTCCTCGCCGCCGGCGCACATTTGGGATTTGCCAACGCGAATTTTATAATCGTAATCGCGGCGCTCAATGGAATCGCGATGGGATTCGATATCCCGGCCAGGCAAGCGTTCACCGTGGAAATGACGAGCCGCGAAGATCTGCTCAACGCCATCTCTCTTAACAGTTCAATCTTTCATGCCGCGCGCGTGATCGGGCCATCCATTGCCGGGCTAATGATCGGGACGGTCGGCATCGCCATTTGTTTTTTTCTAAACGGTCTGAGCTTCATTGCCGTCATTGCCGGATTGATGATGATGAAACTTCCGCCGCAGATGCGGCCAGCCACTCAGGCGTCTCCGCTGGAACATGCATGGAAAGGGATCGCTTATTCAGTAAGACATCCGCGCGTGCGCACGATTCTCCTGCTCTTTTTTGTGGTTGGCGTTTTCGGCTGGTCTTACACCGTGCTGATGCCCGCATTCGCGCGCGACGTCCTCGGCCGCGGAGCCAACGGTTACGGAATTCTGATTTCAGCGAGCGGCGCGGGCGCACTAATTGGCGCGCTGATCGTGGCCGCTTACGGGCACCTGGTCACCCCGCGCAAACTTGCCTTTAGCGGCGTCTATTTATTCTCCGCCGCGATGACTGCCGTTGCCTTCGCGAGAAGTTTTTATCTGGCTGTGGCTTTCCTGTTCCTTGCCGGATTCGGAATGCTTCTATTTTTCGCAACTTCGAACACAACGTTGCAAACCATCGTGCCGGACGAAATGCGCGGTCGCGTGATGGGTGTTTGGTCGCTCGTCTTCGGCGCGATGATTCCGGTGGGCAGTCTGGAAGCAGGAGCGGTCGCACATTTTTGGGGAACGCCGTTCGCACTCGGCTTTGGCGCAATCATTTGTCTGATCGCGGCAATCATTACTCGCGTCGTAATTGCCCGTCGCGAAGCGACAGCGGCAACTTAAGAAAACTGCGACCGCAGCTTCTCGCACAGGTAAAACGTCTTTTTCCGAACGACGCAACTTTGTAAGAGTTGTCGTCAGAGCGGATGCCGCAGCAAATACGCGATCTGTCGCCGGCGACGGCGGCAGCTACCACACCAGCGTCGCAGCGCTCTGTCTTGCACTAACGATTCACAATATGTAGCGCGCGCTTCTCCACCGCCATCGCAGCCTCTTTTACCGCTTCGCTCAGGGTTGGGTGCGAGTGGGTTGTTCGTCCGAGATCCTCGCTGCTACCGCCAAACTCGATGACGGAGGTTGGCTCGGCGATTAATTCTGAAGCAGCGTGTTGCAGAATGTGCGCGCCCAGAATTTTGTCCGTTTTAGCGTCAGCAATAAATTTTACCAGCCCTTCGACATCTTCGTTGGCAAGGGCACGGCCATTAGCACGAAACGGAAACTTCCCAATTCGCACCTCCATCCCTTTTTCTTTCGCCTGATCTTCGGTAATGCCGACGCCGGCCAGCTCCGGGTTGGTGTAAATGATGCCTGGGATCGCGTCGTAATTTACGTGGCCGGATTTTCCGGCAATGATCTCAACGCAGGCAATGCCTTCATCTTCGGCCTTGTGCGCGAGCATCGGGCCGGCAATGACGTCGCCAATGGCGTAGATTCCTTCGACATTCGTCCGAAAATGCTTGTCGACCTTGATCCGTTTTCGCTCATCAAATTCGACCCCAACTTTTTCTGCGCCGAGACCCTCGCTGAACGGCTTGCGCCCAACCGACACCAGCACCTTGTCGGCTTCAAACGTTAACTTCTCGTTAGCCTTTTCCGCAGAAGCAATGACGTGCCCATTCTCCACTTTCACGCCGGTCACCTTCGTTTCGAGATGAAACTTGATTCCCTGCGCAGTGAGAGCGCGCTGGAGCAAATTCGACAGCTCGAGGTCGAAACCCACGGCAATGCGCGGCAGAAATTCGAGCATTGTCACTTCGCTACCGAGGCGGTTCCAAACCGAGCCCAGCTCGAGCCCGATCGCGCCCGCGCCGATAACGAGAAACTTCTTTGGCGCCTCGGTAAAACAGAGCGCTTCAGTGCTGCTAACGATTCTTTGGCCATCGAATTTCGCGAACGGCAGTTCGATCGGGACACTTCCGGTTGCAATAACGATGTTCTTGCTCTCGATCTCCTGGGTTTCGCCGCCGGAAGATTTTACGGACACTTTTCCCGGCGCCGTGATCGTGCCCATTCCTTCCAGCACCATCACCTTGTTTGTCTTCATTAACTGACGCACGCCGCCGGTGAGCGTTTTCACCACTTTATCTTTGCGCTTTTGCATCGTCGGCAGATCAACGCGCGGGTTCTCAATCACAATTCCGTGTTTAGCCGCTTCTGTTTTTGCGAAGGAAAAATGGTCGCTGGAAGTGAGCAGGGCTTTGCTTGGAATACAGCCGATGTTCAGGCAGGTGCCACCGAGTTCCTTATCTTTCTCGATGATCGCGGTCTTGAGCCCGAGCTGGCCCGCGCGAATGGCCGCCACGTATCCGCCGGGGCCGGAACCGATAATTACGACATCAAATTTGTCCATAAATCGTTAGCTCGTCATTCCGAGCGTTAAAAATCGATCGGTAATGTCTTAGGGTTTTCGATTCCCTCCTTCACCTTAATCAAAAATGTGACGGCTTCTTTGCCATCGATGATGCGATGATCATAGCTGAGAGCGAGATACATCATCGGGCGCACTACCACTGCACCGTTCACTGCGATCGGGCGCTCCATGATTTTGTGCATACCCAGAATTCCGCTTTGTGGCGGATTCAAAATTGGCGTGCTCAGGAGCGAGCCATAAACGCCGCCGTTCGAAATGGTAAAACTCCCGCCCTGCAACTCCTCGATTTTCAATTTTCCTTCGCGCGCCTTCTTCGCGTAATCGGCGATATCCCGCTCCAGCTCGGCGAAGGACTTCTTGTCAGCGTCCCGCACTACCGGCACGACTAGCCCGCGTTCCGTCCCGACGGCGACCCCGATGTCATAGAAATTATTTTGAATGAAATAGTCCCCTTCTATTCGCCCATTGATCGGAGGCACCGCCTTTAACGCCGCCACCGTCGCTTTAACGAAGAAAGACATAAAACCAAGTTTCAACCCATTCTTTTTTGTGAATTGCTCCTGCGCGTGAGCACGCAATGCCTGCACCTCGCTCATGTCGCATTCGTTGAACGTGGTCAGGATCGCAGCAGTATGCTGCGCCATGACCAACTGCTGCGCGATCTTGCGGCGCAATGGCGACATTTTTTTGCGAACGACGCGACCATCTTGGGCAGCCGGCGCCAGCGACTCTACCGGCCCGGCCACCTCAGTCGCCGGGCTTGCTTCGGTGTCTGTCCGTTCTGGGGCGCCGCGATTTTGCGTAACCGCGAGCGCGTCTCCTTTGGTAATGCGACCGCCTTTTCCCGTTCCGGAGATTTTTGCGGGATCGAGTTTTTCTTCATCGACAATGCGACGGACCGCAGGCGAAAGCGCGATATCTGTAGGGGGAGTCGGCGACTCCGGTCGGCCGCGGTCAGCGACCGCGGCTACAGAAGTTTGCTCTGGCGCGCCCTTCTCCTTGTTCGTGGGTGCCGCCCCGGCTGCGCTTGATTCCTCAATCTCTGCTACGACTTCGCCGATTTTTACTTCCTGACCTTCGGCAGCCTTGGTTCTGAGGACGCCATCCGTTTCGGCGACGATTTCAGTCGACACTTTGTCAGTTTCGAGAGTGAAGAGGGGCTCGCCTTTTTTTACCTGCTCGCCTGATTTCTTGTGCCAGACGGAAACGACACCGCTGGAAATTGATTCGCCGACAGCGGGAATTTTCACCTGCACGCTCATTGCGCGGCTACATAAGCGCAAACCGCCGCGCGAGTCGAACGCCAAGTCATTTCATCGGACAATCCAAGTTCCTGTGGTGGCCGGGTGTCGCCGGCGTAACACGGCGAGATCGTGCACTGGGTTGCAGCCGACACGGCTGCCGCTACAGGATTCAAATGCGAGCGCGTAGTTCTTTCAGCGCGGTTGAACTATCTTTTGTCGCGCCTTCCAGGCTGAAAGCGAACCGACAAACTCGCACTCGGGCGCTTCATCAAGGAGCGTGATGTATTCAACGGTATGTCCGTCGGGGTCGGAAAAGTAAATCTGCGCCGACGGCATCCAGCCGATGACCGATGGTTCCGTTGTAATCTTTCCCGAAAAATCTCGCGTAACGACGCCGAGGCTGCCAAGGCGTGAACCGGCGGCAAGCAGGCCGGACAAGGTTAGAGCGACAGCAAAGTGACAACGATGAGATTGGCCCCAAGGCGTGGTGGGACCCCACAGGCCGAGCATTGAACGTTTCTTGGAACCGATCCAGAGAAAGACAACGTCGCGGGTGAGATCACGGTGGGCATAATCCAGTCCCACGACATCAACATAAAATCCACTGGAGACCTCGGTGTCCTTTACCGGCAGATGTGTTTCGTAAAGATGCATCGTCCGCTTCATGGGCTAACGAGGTTCAGGCGACTGTTACGCGAGCGGCTCATAAACTGTCCCGCCAACATGCCTGCGCCTCCCCAATCAGACCGAAAACGCCTCCGCGATCAGGCATGCTTGTTCGCGTTTATGAAGAGCGAGAGCACCGACAGCGGGACTGGCGCTGGCGTTGCGCCCGGCGTAGCCAACTTCGCGGCGAAACATGGAACGCAGGCGCGGCTCGATGAAACTCCACGCCCCCATGTTTTGCGATTCCTCCTGGCACCAAACCAATCTTGTTTTGCCCGGAAAAGCTTCAACCGCCGCGCGCAATTGCTTCTCATCCAGCGGATAGAGCTGTTCGACGCGGATAATCGTGCTGTTGATGATTTTTTCCTTTTCGCGCTGGGCAATAAGATCGAAATAGACTTTTCCGGAACACAAGATGACACGTTCGATTTTGTCGAGCTTGCTGCCCTGGCCGGCGACCGCGGCTACAGAGTCGGGAATAATTTCGTGAAATTTTCCGCTGGTGAAATCTTCCGCGCGCGAAGTCGAAAATTCCGCGCGCAACAGACTTTTTGGCGTCATCAGGATGAGTGGCTTGATGAAATCACGCTTCATTTGCCGCCGCAAAACGTGGAAATACTGCGCGGGCGTGGTGGGAACGCAGACCTGGATGTTGTCTTCGGCGCAGGCTTGAAGAAACCGCTCAAGCCTGGCGCTGGAATGTTCTGGGCCTTGTCCTTCGTAGCCGTGCGGCAAAAGCAAAACGATCCCGCTCGGTCTCTGCCACTTTGATTCGGCGGAAACGATAAACTGATCGATAATAGTCTGCGCCCCGTTAACAAAATCGCCGAACTGCGCCTCCCACAGGCACAACATGTTTGGATAATCGAGCGAGTAGCCGTAGTCGAATCCGAGGACGGCGGCTTCCGAAAGGAGACTGTTGTAAACACAAATGCGGGCCTGTTTTTCCGCGAGATGCAGCAGCGGATTATAAGGAGCGCCCGTTTTTGCGTCGTGCCAATAGGCATGACGCTGGCCGAAGGTTCCGCGCCGGCTGTCCTGGCCGGACAATCGCACCGGAATGTCTTCCAGCAGGAGCGATCCAAACGCCAGCGCTTCGGCAAATCCCCAATCATACGGACCACCCGCCTCAAAAATTTGCCGGCGCCGGTCGATCAGCATCCGTTTCACTTTCGGCAGAATGTGAAACCCTTCCGGAACGCGCGTGAGCCCATCGACAATCGTGCGCAACATCTCCTCGCCAATCGCGGTCGGCTTCGATTCGGTGCTGTATTTCGATTGAAAGACCGCAGTCGATTCCTTGAATTTAGCCTGTTCGCCCGTTTTTTGTTTTTCCAGCGCCTTGATGTATTCCAGCGCCATCTCGAGCCGGAGTTGAAACTCGGTCTCGAGCGAAGCGGCGTCATCCTGAGTAAGCACACCGCGATCGAGCAACTCCCGTTTATAGATCTGAGTGACCGATGGCCGCTTATCAATCCGAGCGTAGAGATCCGGTTGGGTGAAGCTCGGTTCATCTACTTCCTGGTGGCCATATTTGCGGTAGCAGTACATGTCGACGACAAAATCCCGGCCGAATTCCTGGCGAAAATCGAGCGCCATTTCGGTGACAAACTTGAGCGCGAGCGGATCCTCGCCGTTGACGTGGAGGATCGGAACTTCAATCATCTTGGCGATATCGGTTGCATACATCGATGAACGCGCGTCTTCCGGCAAAGTGGTGAAACCGATCTGGTTGTTAACTACGATGTGGAAGGTGCCGCCGGTGGAGTAACCGGCCAGCTGCGACAGGTTGAGCGTTTCCGCCACGATCCCCTGCCCGGCGAAGGCCGCGTCGCCATGAATTAAAAGTGGCAGAACTTTGCGCCGATGTTCGGTATCGCCGCGGATCCGTTGGCGGGCACGCGCCGTCCCTTCTACAACCGGATCCACTGCTTCGAGATGGCTGGGGTTTGCCGAAAGCCGGATCTCGACTTCGCCGGCCGCGAGTTTGCGCACGGTGCGATAGCCCAGGTGATATTTCACGTCGCCGTCGCCGGCAACAAGAGCTGGGATGTAATTCTCAGTGAATTCAGTGAAGATTACGTTGAGCGATTTCCTCAGGAAATTAGCCAGCACATTGAGCCGGCCACGATGCGCCATACCCATGCAAATTTCCTCCACGCCGTCGCTGACGCATTTGTGAAGCAAGGTATCGAGGATCACCATTAAACCTTCCGCGCCTTGCAGGGAAAAACGTTTTTGTCCGACGTAACTGCTGTGTAAAAAGACTTCGAATGTCTCCGCTTCGAGCAAGGCGCGAAGGAGGGCGACTTGTATTTCCGGCGACGGCGGCGGGGCGAAGATGCGCGATTCCAGGCGATGCCGCACCCAATCGCGGACCCGGGTGTTTTGAATGTGCTGGAATTCCGCGCCGATGGAGCCGGCGTAAATTTGATCGAGCAGCGCGATCATTTCGCGCAAGGTCATCTGGCGACCGTCGAGAAAGAATTTTGATGAAACCGGATAGTCCAGATCCTTGTCGCTAAAGCCGAATTCGCGAAGGCTGAGCAGCGGATTCTCGGGCCGTTTTTCCGCCAACGGATTCACCCGTGCGATGGTGTGACCGAGAATGCGATAGGCATAAACGAGAGAATCGATGCGCGTCTGCAACGGGCTTTCGCGCAGATCTCGCCGCGCTTCGGCGGGCACCGCTTCAACCGCCGCGCCATTTTTGCGGTCGAGGTTCCCGAGCTCAAATCCCTCAAAAAATGCCGACCAACCGGAATCGAGCGAATCGGGATCTTTCTGCCATCGCTCGTAATTCTGCTCGAGCAAGTCGAGATTCAGGCGGTTGGCGAAGGAAGGATGCATGATATCAAGACAATGTCGTAAAAACGAGACGACCAGCAAGTTGACAGTGGAAAGGGCGCCCGGTTACTTGCGCGGGCAATTTCACACGACCCGAAGGGATGCAATACACAACGATGTCGAATGCCAATAATCCCGGGAGCGCACGCGTCTCGCGTGCTGATTTCGGCGTCTCGTCGAAACAATCTTTTCTGTTTCTAGTGTGCAAAAGGAAAGCCCGCGATGGCGAGACGCATGCGCTACCCAGAGTCTGTCTCCACGCGTCAAGGACAGCGATTGCCGGACTGTTCGCGAGCAGCGCCCTGCTTTTTGCGCAAACGCCGACACCGTTGCCGTCGTCAACGCCTACCGATCCGGCTTCTGAGCCCGTTGTTCTCGCGGTCGCGAAAGTGATGCCGGCCGTCGTTAACATTAATGCCGAGCGCGTAGTGCGCCGGCAAATCCGCGATCCATTCGAAGATTTCGCGACCGAATTCTTTGGCACCTACCGCAGCCAACCACGCGAAGTCCGACAGCGTCTGCAAAGTCTTGGCTCCGGTTTCATCGTTGACCCCGCTGGCTACATCGTGACCAATGAGCACGTGGTGCAGCGCGCAGCCGACCTAAGAATCGAAGTGACCACGAGCGACGGCAAGGTTTACAACGCCCACTACATAACGGGCGATCCCAAAAAAGATCTCGCGTTTATCAAAATTGACGGCCAGAGCGGATTCCCGTTCATTAATCTGGATAATCCTTCACCCAATCTTCTCGGCCAAACGGTGATCGTCCTTGGCAATTCGGTCGGTTACGGCAGCTCGATCAGCCGCGGCGTGCTCAGCGGACTGAAGCGAGATATCACGATAGATAATCTGGAGTACAAAGATCTTTTGCAAACCGACGCGGCGATTAACCCAGGAAATTCTGGCGGTCCAGTGGTCGATATTGCCGGCCGCCTGGTCGGGGTGAGTTCGGCCAAAATGGCATTTACGCCCCAGGGTGTTCCAACACAGGGACTGGGGTTTGCCATTCCGGCCGAGACCGTGCGTGAAGTGGTCAAAGGATTTAAAGCAGTCGCGCAAAAGAAGCCTTCCGCGCAGCAGCCACCCAGCAGCTCCAATCAACCCGCCGCGGCAAATGCCGATCGTCTTTTTGGAATGCAATTGCAAGATCTGACGGCGGAACTAACCGATGCTTTTGACTTGGTTCCCGGGCGCGGAGTTTTGGTTAGCGCGGTTGAACCAGGAAGTCCGGCGGCGGAAATTGGGGTCGAGCGCGGACTGGTGATTTACCGAGTCGGACGGCACGATGTGAACTCGGTGAAATCGATCGAGGGCCTGCTCGGGCGCGTGCAAAGCGGGATGACGGTTGATTTCACCGTCGGCGTCGTTCGAAACGATGGGACGCGCCAGATCCAAACCGTGCCATTGGCAGCGCGCTAAAATTTTTTAGACAACGCAGCGCGATGAAAATTGTCTCAAAAGGATTAGTGAATTCGAGAAATGGAAGATACCCTCTTCGGAGGCCCTCATTCTAGCTTTTTCCCACAAGGAGAAGGAATGCTTGGTCTCGTTTCGCTGACGGGACAAGTAATTCCTCCGGTGGAGCTTGTTTTATGATCAAGGTTGAAAATTTAACTAAAAAATACGCAGGACAGACCGCAATCCGCGATCTCAACTTCGAGGTCGGTCAGGGGGAGATCATGGGTTTCCTCGGGCCAAACGGAGCCGGCAAGACAACCACAATGCGCATTTTGGCGAGCTTCATGCCGCCAACCTCCGGCCGGGCCTCCATCGCCGGTTTCGATATTTTCGAGCAATCACTTCAGGCCCGAGCGCACCTTGGTTACATGCCGGAACACGTGCCGCTCTATAACGACATGCGCGTGAACGAATATTTGAACTACCGCGCCGCCCTCAAAAGCATTCCACATCGGCGGATGAGCGAACGGGTCGGCGATGTGAAAGAACTTTGCGGGTTGCGCGAAGTTGAAAACAAACTCATTCGCGCGCTTTCGAAAGGATTTCGGCAACGGGTTGGATTAGCAGACGCGTTACTGCACGAACCTGATCTGCTGATTCTAGATGAACCGACGATCGGTCTCGATCCGAATCAAATCCGCCAGGTGCGGGAACTAATCAAGAATCTGGGCAAGCAACATACGATTTTGCTTTCGACCCATATTTTGCCCGAGGTCGAGATGACCTGCACGCGGGTGATCATTATCAATAAAGGGCGAATCGAAGCGTGCGACACGCCGGAAAATTTGCTCGGTCGCATTCGGACGGCCGGCGGAGTGACGCTGGAAGCGAAGGTCGGCGCGGATGACGCAGTGGCTGAGCTGAGAAAAATCACGGGCGTCCGCGATGTGAGCGAGGCGGAGGATAACGGCTGGAAGATTTTGTCGCTGCGAGTGGAATCGGGGGCGGACGTTCGACCGGAGGTTTTCCGCTTGGCGCGGGACCGCCATTGGGAAGTGCGCGAGTTAACCGCGCGCCGCGCAACGCTGGAGGATGTTTTTGTGGAGATCACCCATTCGGATGAGACGTGAATGAAAAATAACATTCCGATGTTTCATCACTTCGCTCTAGCAGCGGCGTGTCATCCTGAGCGAAGCGAAGGACCTCACACCAACTCCGTGCCTGACCCAAACCTCCCTTGTGTAATCAATCAGGATGGGCGAGGTCCCTCGCCGTCTGCGCGGCTCAGGATGACAGACAGCGCGCGGCACCATTTTTGCCATGCGTAAATTCTACACGCTTCTTTCCCGCGAAGTATCCAGTTACTTCTACTCGCCCATCGCCTACATCGTCCTGGTCTTCTTTTTGTTCGTGAGCGGAGCCGACTTCTATTTCCAGATTTCGTTCATGAACCAGCGGCCGATACAATATTCGGTGCAGGAAGCATTTTTTAATTCGGTATTTTTCTGGTTCGCCTTTGTTTTGATTTTCCCGCTCATCACCATGCGGTTGTTCGCGGAGGAATTTAAGCTGGGTACGATTGAACCGCTCATGACCGCGCCGGTGCGAGACTGGCAGGTGGTGCTGGCGAAATTTTTTGGCGCTCTCGTTTTCTACCTGGTTCTCTGGGTTCCCACCATTCTTTACTTTTTAATCTTCCAATACATCACGGGTCAAACAGCGGCGGGGTCAGCCGGAGCGTATTGGGGTTCGTACCTGATGCTGCTGCTGCTGGGAATGTTTTATATCAGCATCGGCTGTTTCGCTTCGGTCCTGACTAGAAACCAGATTATCGCAGCGGTGATTTCGTTTTGTGCGATCACGATGCATTTCTTTTCCGGGCTAATCACTTTTATTCTAACTGAGGTCAGTTCCACGACGAGGCAACTCCTTGGCTATTTCTCCGCCCTTGAACAAATGGGCACGCTCTCGCGCGGCGAGATCGATACCCGCCCGATCGTTCTCTACCTCAGCCTGACGATTGTCATGCT
>Ga0137403_10008389_pt1 | contig 11563 bp, 18 predicted proteins | sample CZOMad2_1_16fung_FD_122057 | JGI IMG/M metagenome (GOLD analysis project Ga0137403, IMG submission 122057) | Vadose zone soil fungal communities from Angelo Coast Range Reserve, California, USA - CZOMad2_1_16fungal (Hybrid Assembly) | ecosystem: Environmental > Terrestrial > Soil > Vadose zone...
CGCATCGACGCACGGCGTATCATCACCCGGAAGGCAATAGCTACATCGAACGGTTCCATCGCAGCTTGAAGGAAGAACTGAGACCCTGAACGTCTAAATTGGCGGGGTGCCCTACACCTCCGTCAAACATTGACGGGACTTTATCGCAGGAAACCACCAAATTTCACTCCCATGACAACTAGAAGACCTCACTTTATCGAGCTTTGTCGTTAACCCCCGACTAGTCGCATTAACGGAAACTGAACCCCTACCCAAATTTACAGATCTTCGCATTGCACAGCGTCGAGATGTAGAATGGCCGGTGCATTCGGCCGAAATTTAAACGCGTGGGGGTTTCGTGGCTACCGACTATTTACTCAAAACAGAACCTACCGTGTATTCATTCGCGGATCTACAGCAGGACAAAGCAACCGAGTGGGACGGCGTGACCAATCCGACCGCCGTCAGAAACTTGCGCGAAATGCAGCCGGGTACCGGCTTGATCATTTACCACACCGGTGACGAAAAAAGTGCGGTAGGGACGGCCACTGTGGTGTCCGTGGATGCATCCAATCCAAAAAGCCCGGTGGTGAAGATTAAGGCGGGAAAAGCGTTGGCCAAGCCAGTGTCACTATCCAACATCAAGGCGAACAAGTTGTTCGCGGATTCGCCGCTGGTGCGCCAGGGCAGGTTGTCGGTAGTGCCGTTGACTGCGGCGCAATACAAAGCCATTACCGGCGGCTGATTCGACCGGCGCAGCAAGCGATCGTATTTCTAGAGATCCAGCGCCATTTTCAACGCCCGGCCTAGTTCTACAACCTTCACCGGTGATAACGAACCTAGATATTGAGTGAGGTCCGCCTTTCGCAGACTGACGAGGTTGTCGCACATGATCCAGCTCGGATGCTTCAATCCTTCGTCGGTTCCTACACCGACCTGGGTGGCCAACCCTTCGCCATTGGTGAAGACGGGAGCGCAGACGACGGTCGAAAATCTGGAATCGATCAGCGCCTGGCGGCTCACCACGACAAAAGTCCGATATTGCTTAGGATCGGCTGCTGGCTTATACGCACGATAAAGCTCTCCGCGGGTCACGCGTGCTCCAGAGGCTGACTCATTCGTCAGATGTTTGATAATTTAAAACTTCCGCCGCCTCCGCATTAAGCCGGTCGGCCGCACGGTTAATGCGTTCGAGGTCCCGTGCGTGGAGGGCAGCCTTCTCACGCTCGCTTAGATACCCCCGAAGAACCCTTTCGATAAACGCAGAACGCGATTTTCCGGTCCCCGCGAGGCGGTCTACGGCAGCCAGCACGTCCTTTGACAGTGTGATAGAGGTCTTCTCTTTCATACTACCGATATACTACCACACCTCTCCCCTTTGAGCCGCGCTCTTGGAACAACCGGCAGTAACAGCGTGGGCCGCCACGCTAGGCCGAATCATTCGAGATCGGTAAAAACGCTTCGATGCGCAGCGTAGGCAAGGGTGGCTATGCTACCTTGGAGCGCGATAATGTGGGGCGCGCTTCAGCACGACCCAGCGAGCGCCCTGCGAACCGGATACACGATATACAAAGGAGTTTTGTGAACGTGCAAACATTTGCTTGGCTCGCTCTGTCGGTGATCTTGGGGCCAGCGATTTGGCCGAACCCATGCCTCGCGCAGGATGAAGTCGTCGTCAATCCGGGGATGGCCAAAGTTGAATTTGAGAATGAGCAAATTCGCGTGCTGCGCGTTGCGATCGGGGCCCATCAAAAGACGGCAATGCACAGCCATCCCAGCCGCTTTGGGGTCGCTATCACCAAGAACGACATCCGGGTGTATTTTCCCAACAGTACCTCGAAACCTTCTGCCCGAATCGCTCACGAACACTTCTGGAGTGAGCCGGTAACCCACCAGGTCGAGAACCTGTCGGATGAGCCGCTGCAAAATATCGAGATTGAGTTGAAGCGGGCAAATGCGGGCGCGGTGGACGTCAAACCAGCCACGGTCGCGTCCAAGGCCCAGGGAACGGCGACGGATCCCGTGGCCGTCGAGCAGGAGCCGCACCATCACGTAATTTTTGAAAATCAATACGTGCGCGTGATGGAGGTCATCGTTGCGCCCGGCGAGACCACCCTATTCCACAAGCATTCGCTCGATAACGTCCCCGTTTTCTTGAGCGATGCGGCGGTCAAGCGCCAATTCGTGGGTGGGGACTGGGCCCCTTCGCCGGCCAAAGAGGGATCGGTCGGATTCACCGCCGGGACCAAGACACCCTACGTACACCGCATCACCAACGCCGGCACCACGGTGTTCCACGTGTTGGATGTCGAGATTCTTCCCTAGTTAAACTGTCTTGTCCGCGCGGAAGCGTACCTCAAGCGTTCTCCGCCCTCTTGCCCGCTGGCTACGTTTTGAGTTCTTCCGCCCACGTGGCGGTCCTTTGGGCCAGTTCGCGCAAGACTTCCGCATCGGTTTTGCCAGAACTCTTTAACACGTGGAAAGAGTGGTCGGCGGAATCCACGATGTGCAGCGTGGTTCGAAGGCCCAGATTTGCGACGATCGGGCGAAGCAGCGCGAGGTCCGCGAAGGTGTCGCGGGTGCCCTGGAGGAACAGCATGGGGATAGTGACTTTGGTGAGATGCTCGCCGCGCTTGGTTCCAGGTTGGTTGGGAGGATGGAGCGGGAAGCCGAAGAAGACGAGCCCCCGGACTTGGCAGAGAAGGTCTTGGGAGGCAGCCGTCGAGGTCATGCGTCCACCCATGGACTTCCCTCCCGCGAGCAGCGGAATGCCAGGAGCCGCTTCTTGTGCGGCTTGGACCGCCGCAGCCACCGTTGCAGTCAAGACCGGCGGACGGTCTGGAGCGCGGCGGCGTTGCTCCATGTACGGAAATTGATATCGGAAAGTAGCGATGCTTGCGGCGGCGAGTTCTTGGGATAAGGATTCAAGGAAAGGGTGGCTCATTCCAGCGCCCGCTCCGTGGGCCAGGACGAGGAGCCACTTGGGCTTGACAGGAGTGCGAAGCAGAGCGGAGACCTCAGTCACGCCTTCGACTGCGAAGCGAACTTTTTTTGCGCTGGTCATAGCTGCGGAATTCTAGCAGAGACGAATCAATTCGAGGACACTGGCTGCTAAAGTCGGTCGAACTCCGTTCGCCGCCTTGCTTTGCGGTTTGCCTTCGAGACTCAGCCCGCTCGGAAGTTCTTTTCCCATTTAGGGTATGTGTCTCTCACATCACGTGCGATCGGCTGAGGAAATCCAAGGCTGACCCATCAACCTCGTCAACCCAAAAGGGATCCTCAACTCCGAACATCGTTGGAGTTTCGTACTAAGGTGCCTGTGACTAACCGCCCGCCTAGTAAACGTGGTGGAGCCGAACACCCGAGTCGTTCGATTAAGGCCGCAGCGATTGTTGCTGCTAGTTCCTTGGCATCAACCTCCTGTAACGCCTTGTATTATCGGAAGCTTATTCGCTCCCTGGTATGGAACGGTCATGGCGAAGCGGCGGATTTGCGAGCAGCCGCAGTGCCGAGGCGTGGACCTGACATGCTCCAATCGGTGACGCCCATTCAGCAAAAACGGTTACACATGCCGCTGCATGCCACCCCGAAAACCCGACAATACCCGGCATAAACCCCACATTATCCGCCGATTTACGATGACGTCCCATTTCGGTACTTTGGTACTGCCCTTGCTCTCTGTGGGGTCAGAGGGTCGTCATGTCCGAACCAGTGTCGTCAGCCAGTCTCTGTTGGTGTCAAGTACCGGTACCTCAGGAACTTGAAACCGAGCTTCTCTGTGTCCAGCATTTCCTTCTTGGCATCGAGCACGATTGCGCCGAGTTGCGCCGCGAGACCGCGCAGGGCAAAACCAACACGATTCGTCAATCCGAGATCGTCGCCTACGTCAAGACGACCGCTATGAAGCTGACCCAAGTGGCGACCGGCCGCATGCGCTTGACGGACGACTACAAGAGGCGCATCCTGACCAGCTTCCTGACACTGATGAACCTTCAGGAGAGCCTCGAGCGTGCCGCGAATCGCACCCCGGCAATGCGCGAACTGCGAACCGCAGCCGTGCCTGGCTGAGTCTCCCTGCTAGAGATTCGGTCTTCAAGAGCCTGTTCCGCAACTCCTCGCCTACGGGGCCATGCAGGATTCTCTAAGGCAACTTACAGGACTTACCTGATTGCCGCCTCGGTTGATCCCCAATAGTGTTTCAACACAAGAATCGTTCATAGCGAGACCGACCCTCGCTGACGGGCAGGTGCTGGTATCCTCACCGAGCTACGCACCTGTCCCCCCTCTTTTTCGTGACTCCTCCTTTGGTTCGCGGCAAATACGCTTTCTGATTCCATCTCAACGACTGGGAAATAGCCTTTGAAAATTCCAGCGGCGGGCCCGTTCTTTCGAACTTGTTCCTTTTAACTCGTTCCTTTTGAACTCGTTGTCGAGGCGTTGTAGTTTTGTGAACGCAGTACTTCTTAGAATGCCCCGAACGTAGTAACATTACGCTTCGCACAGAATACTCGAGACTTTCTTCCAGCGGAATGTGCTGGGCGCTCGCTATGCACATGCAAATCGCGAATTATCGGCGTGTCGAAAGACGACGCTCGGCGCGTGTGACGCTGGCAGTGCCCCTGCGTGTGGACGGGCAGGAGCTGAACGGCGAGGAGTTCATTATTCGCACGCATTCCCACACCGTCAGCCAGTTTGGCTGTATGGTTCCGCTCGATGCGGAACTCGCACCAGACCAAACAGTGGTCCTAATGAACGAGAACACGCGGCAATCGGTGCAATGTAAAGTCGTGACAACGCGCCGCAACCGTGACGGGCACAGGTATTTCGGCCTCGAATTCGTTTCGCCTAACTCGAACTTCTGGCGGATGTCGTTCTGCAAACCCGGCGCACGCTCGCTCAAAAGGCAATATGGTCCCAATCGCGATTCATCGTCGCCCTCGTGGTAGCTCTAACGACTGGGTGCGTGCGATCCTGATTCCCTTCCAAAGCGGCACTCAAAAGCCCACTCGCGTCGCGCAATAAGTTCGCAGCCGCGCGGTATTCCCTTGCATGAGACGAGAAGGTGTCCTCCGGCGGCAGGACCGGCATCATGCGAAGCCTCCAGTCCAGGTAATGAACGACCGGTCGAAACATCGTCCACTCGGCGTTCTCGGTTAGCGACTTCAACCCTTCCAAGGTGTTGGTCAGCTTTTCCACAGTCGGACCGACGCCTGAATACGAGTCGCGTTGCGTTCTCATCTTCGCGCAAGCCATCGCCGCTGCGCTCATTTGATCGAGCGTCTGCGCAAGCAAATCTGCATTTTGCCGCAAGCCGGCGTCCGAGTTCGCAATCCGTGTGGCGAAATCCCGATCATCCAAACTGGAGAGACAGGACAAGTCCCGCAAGCACGGGAGATTCTGTACGCAATCCAGCGACACATTCCCCGAGCCTCCCCAGAACTCCCGAGCGAACGCGTGCCGGAGAGCCTGGGCAAACAGATCTGCAACACTGAGCGATCTACGGTGAAGAGGCCGGTAACAAAGTCCGCCCAGGGGATCCGCGTCTTGCGGCAGAAAACGGGTTTCCCATGCGGCTTGCCCGCGCAGCGTCCATTCGCGTTGCAAGCTGTGGGCGTCCACCCGATCGAGCCGGTTGAGTATGGCGGCCAGAACGGTATCCGTAGATAGTGCGGACATAGAGGCGCCAATTTGCGTCTGCAAAATCAAATGCCCTTCGCCCCACGGAGCGGTCTCCGCAAAATAAGCGGTCGAACCGTAAAGTCCTACGACTTTCGTTCCCACCGCCGCGGCGATGTGGGCGGCACCGGTGTCTGCGCTGACCAGCAGTTCGCACTGCGTCAGGAGTCGCGCCATTTCCGGGATCGAAGTCTTGCTGGCGAAACTCGGTAAGGCGGTGCGCGACGCGGCTTGTACCGCCGCGCAAGCCTCACGATCGGATGGCGCACCTACCAAAATTGGAGCAAGGCCTTGCGCGACCAGTCCTTCCGCAAGTCTCGCGAAATGTTCCGCAGGCCAGGTCCGCCCCGTTTCGCTGGCGCCGACGTTTAGGGCGATTTTTGGACCCTTCGGCACCGCGAAAGGTAAAGCGACCGCTTCGTTCATGTACAAGCGCGATGGAGCCGGTGGACTGCCCACTGACGCTATATTTCTCCACGCAGCAGCTCGCGAGGTAATCGAGGTTGTAGCTCGCGACGTATCTTCTTGCTGCGTATTTTCTGGCGACGCGTTTTCTCGTGACGTGTTCCCTTTCGTTGTACTTCGCGGCGCCAGCGCGGCACATCGCATTAAATCGACGGTGTTGAACCAGTTCTGCTCGCGAAAGGCCACCATCGCAATTCGGTACGTTTGTGCGGCGCCTTGATACAGACACTCGCCCTCTGGCGTGATCACTCCGCCCTGACGTTCGGTGGATGGAATTTGTCCGGCGAGCCAACAGCCGAGCGCTGCGTGGGACGCGTTGATCACCCGGTCGTACCGTGGGAGGTTCAGCTGCTTTAGCAATACGTGTGCTTGCGTGGGAATGCGGCGCTGCCGAAAGCCCGTGGCGATCTGATCGTCGAGCGGCTTGAGGTCTTCGCTGACCGCGCGAATCGTCGCTACGTTTTGGTTGCCGAGAATTGCGGATTGATTGGGGTGCAGCAAGAGCAAATCCACGGGTTCGCCGCCGTCGGTCGCGGCGAGATCTTGCAGGAGTGGCGTCGTTTGAATGACATCGCCGAGCCGCCCGAGTTGAATGACGAGTGTGCGCATGAAGGAAATTGGTTTGCTGCGAGATCTGATCGCTGAAAATCGCAGGCCGGATCTGAGCCGCTCTGCCCGGGTGAAGAGTCTCCGGCCTAGCTAGGCGAAGACGTTGAGTTGGCTGCCGGAATCGGGAGTGGCGCCGCCCAGGATTTCCGACTCGCTCAGCTGGGCTTGGGCGATGGCTTTTTTGAGCACGTTGACGCTGGCGGTTACTGCGGTCCCTGCCGGGATATGGCCTGTGGATTGATTTAAGAGATTCAAGAGATCTGATCCATTGGCCTGGCTGATGGCGCTGAGTGACATGAGTTCCCTTTCGCTCCGCGACTTGTGTTGGCGCAACCCTTCGGTACAGATATCGGCTGGAACTGGAAAATCGTGAGCGGTGTTTTGGGCGACCCTCCCCCGGCCTTTTTTTGTAAGTGCGGATTCTAAAGGACTTTAAGTCCAATGAATTTGGAAGTGCGGATTCTGAAGGAGTTACGGGTGGATTTTGCGGAAGTGCGGATTGTAAAGGGGTTAGAAGAGTGTGAGCAGTGGGTCGTGGATAGTGAGTAGAAAGAAATGAATGCATGTTGGACTCACTCTCCGGTGATGGCATTGGTCGGTAGTGCAGGAGTGGGCGGCTGAGATGGAGAGAGGTGGGTGGCGTTTTCGATCATGTCTTTCCAGGTTTCGTAGGAATAGACGAAGGTGGTTTCTTTTTTAGCCAAGGGGAGAGTAAGGAGCATGACCTGGCCGAGGTAGGCGAGGGTGGCGGCGGTGCGTTGGGGGATGCGGTTCTGGGCTAAAGCGGTGAAGACTTTGCTCATGACGTGGTTGATGTCGGCTGCGGTCAGGAAATCACCGGTGAAGGAAGTGGCGATTTCTGCGCCCAGGCGATGGGATTCCACGAGTTGTTGCTCGGCGTGGGAGTGGAAGAGGCAGAGCGAGGCGTGATTTTTGTGGCGGAGCATGCGGCAGTTGCGGTTGTCGGAGAAAGCGAATTGGCAGAATTTGGGGTTGGTGGAGCGTGTTTCGGTCATTGGAGGCTACCTTTTGAAAGAAGGAGTTCTACTACAGAGAGCACACAGGGCGCAGAGACGGAGAAGAGGTCGCGACTTAAAGATGTGATGAGGTTAGAGCGACAGAGAGCTTTGCGAATGGCCCGGGCGGACAAGGGACTACCTGCCTCTTCTCCTCCCAGATACAGAAACAAGATGAGTATACACGGAACTAGGATGAAGTCAAGAGAATAATTGTACCTACTGGTTATTCGAACGGTTGGGGATGGCAACCCTGTCGTGGAATGTGCATCTGAGCCGAGAAGTAGAAGCGTTCGAATCTGGTTCGCTCTAAACCCGCACCCTTGAAACCGACAAGGGTGCGGCACCGGCCTGCCACATCTGTTGATCAGTCTTCGCTCCGGGGCCCAAGTGAAAGGTCTCATGAATGAACGTAACAGCAAGGTTGTTGTCGCTTTGGTGCGCGCCCCTGGGAAAGACCGTCGATCGGTAACCACCTAAGGGGGTAGTTGCGTTGGGTCCCGAATTGACACGCGAGCGGGAAGCGGTCCGCACCATAGCGCAGACCATGCGCAAGCTGCTCTAACCCGTTTCGACGTTTCCCATTATTCTTTCGCGCCATCGACCGTGATCGCCGGCGATGCGGCTGCCGCCGCCGCGATATCCTTGACTACATCGAAATGACCAAATAGAGATCGATTCGCGGACCCGGAGGCTGCGATGGAACCGATCGAAATCCCAGTAGCGACGTTCGCGATGAAGCTGGTGATGGTGCCGGCGGCACTGTTCATTGCCGGATTTGTATTGTGGTGGGGTATTCCGAAGCTTCTGCTTTATCTGCGTATCGTCGCGGGTCGCGCCCCTCGCAAACCTGGCACTCGTACCATCCATCTGGTGCTGGGCTTTGGGATCTATATGCTGGTCTTCGCGCCCGCCCTCATCGCCGTCCTGATCCTCCTATCCATGACCACAACTCCTCCGTCGATCGTCTCGGCAGAGGGCGTGGCGGGAGGAGGAGGTTTTCTGTCTGCTCGTAAAACGATCCGTTGGGACGAAGTCATCCGCGTGGACTGCTCCTGGAATAGAAACCACCGGGTGAACAGCCTGCGCGTGGTAGCCGCCTCGAAACGTATTGAACTTTCGGGCGGTGACGACCTCACCGACATCCGTGATCTCATCTGGTCCAAGGTGCCCCGGCATGCCGGCCGGCCCTGCTCGGTGCCTTTTGGATCTGCCACTGGTCTGTAGAGGCGACTGGGACTCGACGCGTACCCCGCGGAAAACAGGCTCACCGCGAGACCGGTGCACCACCGGCCGCAGACTGCTAAGTCTTAACCTGGAATGCTTGCGGCAGTGTGGCGGTTGCATCGTCGCTTTTGGTGACGGTCACATCGTACTTGCCCTCGTAGCTAAGCCGCAAGGATCGGTAATAGGTATGGAGACCGAAAGTTTATAATTGCTTGTCCATTCCCGGTTATAGAACCAGTAGATGGCCACTAGCGCGACAGCCTTTTTTCGATGTAGAGAATATCTGGCAAGGAAGTCGAAAAGACTTCGTAAAAGTGGGGGCCATTAGTCCATAAAACCGCGTGGATTATTCGCGCGCTGTTTTTGGGGCTCAAGACGACGTGAGCTCTATCCATTACCGTCACCTCAACCCTTCCGAATTATCTCACTGGCAAAATGATCGCGCTCCGAGCGCAGTCCAGCAACACGTGACCGGGCTCGTTGTTTTGGGGGCCCATTTGAACATTCCCTATGTCGGGGCGATTAGTTTGATATGCGGTTATTGGGGGAGCACAGCTGACGGAGATATTACCAACTCTCTCTGACCGACCTCATTCTCGAGATGCCAAGTTAATTCTCCGGGGCACCCGGCGACTTTTTTCTCGGCGGAGGTTTGTGCCAAAGTGGGTCAGTACGCTACACCAAATTAAGTATACCGGATTAGCATTCGATGCGCCTCGCTGGGCAACGGATGTTTAAACCCTAACAAGGAGGCCGCCCGAGAGCCGCCCGGTCTCCCGGTCTATTGTTTAATTGTTACTCCTGGCTCTGCTCTTGCTGTGCGGCCTTGGATCTGTTGTCTCGAATTGATCCACGTCCCGCGAGTTGTCCGAGAACATAGCCGACAATTCCGCTAAGAATTGCACCTGTCATGTTTCCTTCCAAGCGTCCTGCCAAGCTCAATACAACCGTGCCTGCGACCACTCCCATTACACAAACCGTTCTAAAGAAACCCGAACTTGACAGAATGGCTTGGATGTTCTCCTTACGTATAACCACCGTTGTCCAAAATCCTAGCCACATCAACGCAAGGCCCCCGGTGGCGAGCAGCGAGAGTTTAAAGATATAGTCGGGACTAAGTGGACTCGTTTGCATAACCAACGGGAGAATATAACACTTTGTAATCACCTTCCTCCAAAAACTATGTCCGGCAAGGCGATTCGAGGTGGAATTGTAGAAACACCCTTGCCAGAAAAATCTGTGCGGACACCGTTGAAAACCCGCCCTCAGCAGCTGAACCCGTACTAAATTGGTGGCACTTATGGCACGGCCAAAAGCCGTGCCCTGACCTCACGATGAGACAACGCAGCTCAAGGAGTAGATTGCCACGGTCCGACCTGAAGTTCGGGGCTGCGGTTGTGGTGTTGGCGCTGGTGCTGGTGGGACTCATCCTGCTGAGGAGTCAAAGTGCGCATTCGCTGGCCGCGCAACGATGTCCGATTGACGGTATGGCGGCGGAGTGGCGGAGCGATCATCGCGGCACGAATGCTTGCAATTACGGACACTTCAGCAAAGTTGATCAGAAAGCGCATACGTGGTGGGCGGCTTGCTGGTGAGCGCCAAAAAGGTGGTCGGGACCACTCGGTTATTTTGATACTCGCAGATTGGCGAAGTGCGCTAAGGATCCCACGCTGATGAATAGGGCGATGGCACCCTTAGTATCCCCATGTAGAAGACGGCCAACGATGAGTGTGGGCTCCCGCGCATCGTTAACATATAAACGTGCCTTATCACCCCGCACTTCAATCTTCAGCTTGGTCCACTCACCGGGCACCAGGTCAAGATACGTCTCGTATTTTCCCGGAAATTCCTGGCGCAGCCGGTTCCAAGGAAACTCTGGAATGGAGATGTACTGAGCCGAGTGGTTGCGCTGCAACTGATCGTCGGAGCGGCCGTTGTAAGGACGCAGATAGAAAGCCTCAAAAGGCGGCCCATCCGGCGCAACTCGAAAGGCGACGCCGACAAATCCGCGCGCGGCTTCGGGGGCACCCGGTATTCTGTCGCCAGCCACATCCACTGCAACGAGCCCATCCTGAAACTGGCTCCCGGTGACAACCACGAATCTTCGATCGTCCGAGGTGCCTTCCGGAGCGGTATCGGTGACGCGAAGCGCCTTGCGACCCTTGTAGGTTACTGGCTCGATCTTTGCGTTTACGGGCTTCAGTCCCCCGGTGGAATCAAGTGGAAGGGTGATCGGCTTGGTTTGCGCTCTGGCAGGAACAACGCTGAACAAAAGAGCCAATACAGCCAGGAGGCAAGGGATCAATAGAGGTGCTGACTTCGAAAGTAAAGCGGCTTTCTTCATGGTGTCCTGCCAGAAGTAGAGAGGAAAACGCGCGACAGGATAACACATCCGCCTTTGATCCCAGATGGTCAAACTGCAAACGATGAAGCGGCTTCTGCTTACAGCGGGAACGAACTCGGCGGCGTCTATCCGCTGGCTGATCGGCCTTGGTTCTCGCTCAGTTCAAGAGGCCTTTGATGCGGGTGCTAAGCATTTCGCGGGCTTTGGCTTCGGGGATGAGGCGTTCGAGCATGCCGAGATCGGCGTC
>Ga0137403_10008390_pt1 | contig 11562 bp, 13 predicted proteins | sample CZOMad2_1_16fung_FD_122057 | JGI IMG/M metagenome (GOLD analysis project Ga0137403, IMG submission 122057) | Vadose zone soil fungal communities from Angelo Coast Range Reserve, California, USA - CZOMad2_1_16fungal (Hybrid Assembly) | ecosystem: Environmental > Terrestrial > Soil > Vadose zone...
AAGCGCGGACCGTACCGACGGAAGACAGCGTGCGAGCTGATGCTCTTTCCGCCCTACTCAACCTGGGTTACCAGCGGTCTGGCGCGGAAAAGGCTATCGATAGCGCCCTGGCGGAAGGTGGCGAGATTTCAGTGGAATCGGTGTTGCGACGGAGTTTGAGGAAGTTGGCCCGAGGATAAACAGATGTCCACTGAACCAACATCGGCGCGAATAAAGGAGACCGCTCAGAGCGATGCCGATCGTCAGTTTGAACTGACGGTGCGACCCTCGCGAATCGACGAATATATTGGACAGAGTCAGGTAAAAGAGAACTTGCGCATATATATGAAGGCGGCGCTGCGCCGGCGCGAGGCTTTGGACCACGTGCTGCTGACAGGACCTCCCGGACTCGGCAAGACCACCCTGGCAAACATCATCGCCAATGAAATGGGAGCTGAACTCCGCTCGACAGCCGGTCCCGCTATCGAAAAAGCCGGCGACATTGCTGCACTGCTTACTAACCTGCAGGAAGGCGACGTACTCTTTATCGACGAAATTCATCGCTTACTGCCCGCCCTGGAAGAGAAACTCTATCCCGCAATGGAAGACTACCAGCTTGATTTGTTAATTGGGCAAGGTGCGGCGGCCCGCTCGATCAAGCTGGAGCTACCAAAATTTACCTTAATTGGCGCCACCACTCGCGCTGGACTGATAACCGCTCCTCTGCGCGGCCGATTTGGTATCGTCTTTCATCTAGACTTTTACCCGCACGAAGATCTCGAAGTGATCTGCAAACGTTCGGCACAGATCCTGGGCGTAGAAATCGACGAGGAAGGTGCCCGCGAAATTGCGAAGAGATCTCGCGGCACGCCACGCATCGTCAATCGTCTGTTGCGGCGGGTGCGAGACTATGCGGAAGTAGACTATGACGGACGCATCAACAGGGAAGTTGCCAGCGATGCACTGAATCGCATGGAGGTTGATACCTACGGCCTCGACGAAATGGATCGCAAATTATTGCTGACGATTATTGAAAAATTTAACGGCGGTCCGGTCGGTCTGGGTACCATTTCGGCTTCCATTCACGAAGAGAAAGATTCCATCGAAGAGATTATTGAACCGTATTTGATTCAAATCGGATTCCTCAATCGCACCCCCCGCGGTCGCCTGGCGACTCCACTCGCATACAACCACTTCAACATCAACTCGCCTGGTCCCCATAGGCCTGGCCTCTTCGACTCCCGCTGAACAATTTTGATAGCGTCAGATCTTGTAATTCTTCAATGAAGCGTTTTACATCATTTTCACGTCATTCATTCGGCGTTCGGAACCGTTCGCCGTGGCGATCGATGCTGGGTCGCGCGCTTCATCAGTTTCATGAGAACGATCTCTTCACATCAGCAGCGGCGATGAGTTACTTCGGTCTGATGGCCTTGTTCCCCGCACTGCTGCTTCTGCTCGCAATTAGCAACCAGATAGCCGCGGGCAGCGAGATGCTTTCTCACGCCGTGGATGTGTATCCGGGTTCGAGCAAGTTCCTACGCGAAACTATAGGCTCTTTTTCATCCCTGGGAGTTGGAGCGATTATCACGTGCGCAATAATAGTGCTCTGGGCGGGTTCCTGGGTCTTTTCGGTTATCGAGCGTGCTCTGAATCGGATCTGGGGCACGACGTCGCGAGCCTTCTTGCATGGAAGGGCGTTGACGATTGGTATGATCGGGCTTGTGGGATTGCTCCTTTCGTTATCGGTGTTAGTAACCTCCGTTGTCGTAACCCTGCGAGAAATGACCAGCAAACTGTCGCCGCGGCAGATTGAACGTTACCCACTGCTGGTTTCTGTGGGCAGCGCTTTTTGGCAAATTGTGTTCGCTGCGGCGAGCTACCTCATCACGGTGGCTTTATTCGTTATCGTCTATCGCTTCATGCCCAGAGCGCAGGTTACACTCCGAGATACCCTCCCGGGCGCCTTCTTGGGTGGCTTGCTGTGGGAATTGGCAAAGTATGTTTTTGCCTGGAGCCTCAACTACTTCCATTACGATCAGATTTATGGTTCGGTAGGTGCGGTAGTAGCCGTGCTTACCTGGGGCTATGTTTCAAGTTTGATCCTTCTTTTCGGAGCGCAGCTTACGGCCGTGTTCCATTACGAACACCCTACTTGAAAATGTCCGATCTGCTTTATTAGCTTGTCGTTGTGCCTCGATAAATGCGCATTTGTGAATTCGATTATGAACTCCCCGAAGAGTTGATTGCCCAGGAACCTCTCGATCAACGCGATGCTTCGCGTATGCTGGTGCTTAACCGTGAAACGCAGAAGTGGTCAGATTCGGTATTCTCGGCGTTTACGCAACAGCTCCGGCCCACGGACCTTGTGGTTATCAACAATACCCGGGTGATTCCAGCCCGGTTAATCGGCAAGCGTAGGCCATCAGGCGGTCGCGTCGAATTCCTGCTGGTTCGAGAACTAAGCCAGCGAGTTTGGGAGACACTCGTGCGACCTGGCAGTCGACTGAAACAAGGCGACCTCGTCGAGTTTGGGAGTGGGCGACTCTCTGCAGAGATTTTGGATGAGCCGGGCGACAATCTGAGACAGGTCCGCTTCAATTGCGAAGAGTCGTTTGAAAACCTCTTGCCTGAGATCGGGTTGACACCATTGCCCCCTTACATAAAACGAGCGTCCGGAGCTTCCGTAATAGATAGGGAGCGCTATCAAACTATCTTTTCGAGAAATCCAGGCGCGATCGCGGCTCCCACTGCCGGTCTTCATTTCACGCCACAATCGCTCGGGGAAATAAGTAAGCGCGCACAGCTCGTTGAGATCACGCTCCATGTTGGTTACGGAACCTTCGAGCCGGTCCGGACCACTGATATCGAGCAACATTCTGTGAGCCCGGAACGTTTCCAGATTGCAGAAGAAGCTGCTCAGAAAATAAATGAGGCTAAGAGAAGCCACTCGCGCGTTATCACTATTGGAACCACCACACTGCGGGCGTTGGAGTCCGCGGCCAACTACAAAGGTGAGATTATGTCGGGAAAAGGAGACGCAACACTGACAATAAAACCCGGTTACCAGTTTCGGATCGCAGACGCACTCTTGACGAACTTTCACCTGCCGCGCTCGTCTTTGCTGCTGCTTGTGAGCGCCTTCGCCGGCCGCAATTTAGTCCTCGACGCTTACAAACACGCCGTAAACGAGCGTTATCGTTTTTACAGTTACGGCGATTGCATGTTAATTGTGTAGGCGGTATAAAAACCGAGGTGATAAACTGAGGTGGGCAATTTCATTTGCAAACCGAAGCCATGGCTGTACTAAAGAAAATTCGTTCGCGCTGGTGGTCACAATCAGACCTACCCTACGAATCGGCGAACAAGGAAAAGCCAGTACCTCCGGCGCTGGGCCTGAGGTATGACGTTCGTCCGCTGACAATCTCGCAACTGGACGAATGCTGGCGTCTTGATCAGCGTTGCTTCATCGACGGCGAGGCCTACAGCCGAGAAACATTCGACTATCTACTGACCGCCCCTGAATCTGTCTCTTATCGCATCGTAACCTCGGGTGGAGGTATGGTTGGTTTTGTGATTGGATTGGTTGAACCCGATCACACTGGACATGTGACAACAGTCGGGGTGGCTCCGGAACACCGGCGACGAAATCTTGCCAAGCGGCTGATGCGGCAGGTTGAGGACGGGTTTCGTAAACGGAGTGTTCGATTGGTGCGGCTCGAGGTAAGGGCGCTCAATGTTCCAGCACAAATGCTCTACGCAAGTCTTGGCTACTCAATTGCTCAGCGGTTACCTAAGTACTATTCAAATGGCGGGGACGGACTGTTGATGCTCAAGTCGCTTGACTAGCTGGGTGGCTAGCTCTTGCGGAGTTCCGTCAATACCTGCTTGGCGACTGCCTTCAGCGTGTCAAACACCCCGGTGCCCGTAGAAGCCACAGCTTCCACCACTGGCTCTCCTTTTCGCCTTAACTCCGCCGCCAAATCCTCGACCCGAATAATATTGGTTAGGTCGCGTTTGTTGAGCTGTAACACGTAGGGGATTTTCATTAAGTCATACCCCTGTGACTGCAGATTCTCTTCCAGGTTATAAAGCGATTCGATATTTGCATCCATTCGCTCTTCCTGCGAATCAGCAACAAAAACCACGCCATCGACACCCTTCAGTATCAATTTTCGGGAGGCATCATAGAAAACCTGACCGGGCACTGTGTACAAATGGAAGCGCGTCTTGAATCCGCGTACAGTGCCGAGCTCCAGGGGCATGAAATCGAAGAACAGTGTTCTGTCGGTTTCCGTAGCGAGGCTAATGAGTTTCCCCTTGGACTGGGGAGCCGTAGAATCGAATATGTACTGAAGGTTTGTGGTTTTGCCACAAAGACCAGGTCCGTAATAGACGATCTTGCAGTTAATTTCTCTGGAAGCGTAGTTGATAAAAGTCATAGCAGTTGTCGTTAGCTAAAGAGACTGTCGATATCTTCATCGGTAATCCCCGCAAACGGTGACTCAAGGTCTCCATTGTCTGCGTTGGCAATCTCATCAAACATCTTCGAGAGTTGCTGGGATATTTGCTTGCTGCGAAGCTTCACCAAGCCGAGGCTTGAGCGATCGTCAAAAACCACAACCAACAGCAGTCTGCCAATCACGGAAATGTGAATGCTTTCCCTCTCGCCCTCATGTGAGAGTGTGGGGAATTCCTTTTCTCCAATGAGCTGGGCCATGCCTCCTGTGGCAGCGACATTTCCAGCAGCCAGAGAGGCAAGGCTCGTTGTGTCAAGATTTCCCACTTCTCCCAAGCTGGCAATCTCCTGACCATCCTTATCAACCAGGAAGACGACCTTTGCACAGGAGTCGATTCGTAGTCGTGCGAGGACGGCCTTGATTTGGTGGTATTGCTGCTCACGCAAGAGAATAGGTGTGTCTGGCATTGATACGACTCTTATTCTTTGAAGGGACGGGGCGGGAACTCTAATCGGAGGGTGAACCCGAAGCAGCTTGTTAGTTGCAATTTTTGATTTTGAAGAGGTTGCTAAATCATTTTGGCGCTTAGTGCCGGGGTGAATGAACCCTCTAGAAGCCGAAAACCACTTTAGCATAGCCAACAATGACCATCAAGTGTTTTTCCTTGTTTGCTAAAGAAAGACACTTTTCCCGGTTTTGGGGCTGTGAGAGCCCTTAAATACTTGTGCTCGTTGATTTAGCAGGGAAGCTATGGTAAGCTCCGCACGGTTTTGCGCTGCTCAAAGTTTGAGCAGTCTCTTGATATCCACATGAGCAGCAGTCTCACAAAAGGCTTGCGACGATCAACTTCACGTCCATCAGCGAGGCGGGCTTCGGCTAAAGCCGCGAAGCGCGTAATTAAGACAAAGTCTGCTCGACCGAAAGCCAAGCGCGCGAGTGCGGCGAAGGCTCCCGTGCGTAAGCTCGCGAAACCCAAGGCGTCCAAGAAAGCTACAGCTACACGAAAATCAACGCTTAAGAGCAAAAAAGCGACACCCAAGTCCGCGGCTCGCAAAGCAACACCAACACCACAAAAGAAGCTCGCAGTTTCAAGAGTCAAAAAGACGCAGAAGCTCGCTGCCGTCCGCGCTGTTCGACCGGCTCCGATTCCTCCGCCACCGCCTCGTCCACCAACTCAGGACGAGTCTGCTGCGCTGGGTGCGTTCGAGCGCGCCCACAAGGAGTTTTCGCGGGGCCGATTTGCGGAGGCCCGGAATCAGTTTCGCATGCTGCTAGACAAGTTTTCGCAAGTTTCCGAGGTGGCCGCGCGGGCGCGGACCTATCTCGCCATTGCCGAATCTCGACTGCGAACTGAAAGCATGCTGCCGCGAGATGCCGATTCCCTCTATGATCGGGGCGTAATTGAGTTGAATCGGGGCGAATACGTTGCTGCCCAGGAAATGTTTGAACGAGCTCTCAAACGCGAACCGGAGGCCGCCCATATTCACTATGGACTCGCCGCAACCCGGGCGCGGCTTGGCTCAATTGAGCTGGCATTACAATCGCTTCAGCGCGCTCTGGATCTCCAGCCCAGCCTCCGTGTTCGCGCGCAACACGACCACGACCTGAACCCCCTCCGCAATGATCCAGATTTTGATCGTTTAATATTTAGTCACCCTTCCTGATTAAACTTTACCAAGAGATGGACCCGGCTATTAGTTGTCTTGAATGCCCGCGTTCTTAAGGTATGATTCTCGTCACTTGGCGCTAGCAATACCTTCAAGGGAGTTGTTTGGCTTGAACGAATCGACAGAAAACTGTGGTCAACGACTTGTCGCAATCGGTGGGGGCACGGGTTTATCAACGCTCTTAGCTGGGTTGAAACAACTGGTCGGAAAGCATACCGAAGGACTCTGGATTGAGAGTTTATCTGCCATTGTTACCGTTTCAGACGACGGCGGAAGTTCCGGTCGATTGCGAGACGAGTTACAAATGCTCCCTCCCGGTGACATTCGTAACTGCATGATTGCTCTTTCCGAGGATTCCAGTCTGCTGTCACGTCTCTTTCGCTACCGGTTTCGCGGCGACGGGGAACTCGGCGGACATAGCTTTGGTAATCTGTTTCTAGCTGCGCTGACTGAGGTCACAGGCGATTTTACCGAAGCCATCAGGTTGTCTTCGGAAGTCCTGGCCAGCAAGGGTCACATTTACCCGGCAACGATTAGCGATGTTAGATTGGTGGCTGAACTCGAAGACGGAACCATCGTACGAGGTGAGACCCACATTTCAGCGTCCCGGGCTCCTATTCGTCGCCTGCACCTCGAACCCGAGCAGTGTCTCCCACTGCCACAGGTGCTGAAATTGATTCGTGCGGCCGATGTAATAACAGTTGGACCCGGCTCTCTTTACACCAGCCTCTTACCAAATCTGCTTGTTTCCCGTGTCGCGCACGCCATCGGAGAAAGTCAGGCGACCAAGATTTTTGTCAGCAATCTAATGACCCAACCGGGCGAAACGGACGGTTATAGTGCCCGCCAGCATCTCGAGACGGTAAAAAAGTACGCTCCTGAAATACACTTCGATTTTGTCGTCGTCAACGACCGGCGCATCAGCGATGAGCAAGCTGTCCGATATGCTGCTGAGGATGCATACCAAATTGGCATAGATGAGGACACAATTGACAGCGTCCTTGATCGCTCAACCGAGGTTATTCGCGCTGACCTATTGGACCAGGGTGAGAAGGTTAGGCACAACTCAGAACGGCTGGCTCGAGTTGTAATCGATTGTAGGCAGCGGGCCTGCTCTCATCCAACGGTTTCCGCATAGATTGGAGATCCGCCTTTGGTGAATTCGGTTGAACCGCACAAGCCTCTCGACGTGTTAATAATGGCCGCGGGCCTGGGAACTAGAATGAAATCCAAGCGGGCCAAGGTATTGCACGAACTTGGTGGCTTGCCTTTGATCGCTCACGTTTGCCGCGCAGCGCAGGCACTCAAGCCCCAGGCAATCTTCGTTGTTGTGGGTCATCAAGCAGATGAGGTCGAGAATGCTGCCCGCACACAAGTTGGCGATTTGGCTCGTTTCGTCTTGCAGGCGCAACAGCGCGGAACCGGCGATGCTGTGGAGACCGCACGCGGCGCTCTTGAGAATTCCGATTCACTGCTGCTCGTACTTTCTGGAGATGTGCCACTGGTAAAAGCTGAGACTCTAACGAAACTGATCGAGCACCATCATACTACTGGATCCGACTGTTCAATTTTGAGCGTGCGGCTTGAGAACCCCACAGGCTACGGCCGCGTAATCCGGGATGAGCAAAATTCATTCGTGCGAATAGTCGAGCAGAAAGACGCAAACAGCGAGCAACGGCAGGTGAAGGAGATTAACTCTGGTATCTATTGCTTCGAGACCCGCAAGCTATTCAAGGCGCTCAAGCGCATCGCGCCCGTCAATGAACAGGGTGAATACTACCTTACCGATGTGCCCGAAATTCTTATGGCTGAGGGCGCCAGGGTGAGCGTTTACCTTCACAACGATCCGCGCGAAGTCTCCGGAATCAATACCAGAGCCGAGCTTGCAGAGTTTGAAAATCTATTGCGGCGTAACACCATTCGCAGTTTGATGATTGAAGGTGGGGTAACGTTCATCGACCCGTCGCACGCTTACGTCAGTGCCGAGGCAACAATTGGACCTGATTGTGTGATCTACCCGGATGTTTCGATTGAAGGAAAGTCTGCGGTCGGCGAGGGCTGTACCCTTCGTTCGGGCACGCGAATTACCAACTCCCGTTTGGGAAACAACGTGCTCATAAAAGATCACTGTGTCATCGTCGATTCGGAAATAGACTCAAACTGTTCGGTGGGTCCCTTCGCGCACCTGCGCATGAATGCGCAATTGGCAGAGGATTCCGCGGTGGGTAACTTCGTCGAAGTAAAAAAATCACGACTCGGCCGCCGCACTAAGGCTATGCATCTCAGCTATCTTGGCGATGCCACGATCGGAGAGCAAACAAATATCGGGGCCGGCACCATCACTTGCAACTACGATGGCACTCGCAAACACGAAACGATTATCGAAGACGATGTTAAGATCGGGTCGGATACGATGTTAGTAGCTCCCGTGCGAGTGGGCGCCAGATCGGTTACGGGGGCCGGCTCGGTTGTTATCGAAGATGTTCCCGCGGATTCGCTGGTGGCTGGCGTTCCGGCAGAAATTGTAGATAACGCCCGTTCCAATATCACCCTGTTCGTATGCAAGGGATGCCAAAAACACTGGCTTGATAGCGACCACACCCATACGTTTCCGCCTTGGTATCATGAGCAGTATGGACGGGGCCGAAAGCACAAGACAAGAGACTTAGTGGCACTGTTCCAGAATTGGCACGCAGGAGATATTTTCTGTGAGTCGTGCGGCTTGGCTGCGGCTGAGCGTTTTTCCCGCTATCTTGTCAATGGGCGTCCCACGGAAAACCCCGAAGTAACGGTCAAAGTCCCCAAGAGTGACATAAAGAAATTCCTCATGTTATACGCCAAGACAGTGAAAGTCCAGGCGGAGAAGCGGAATTTCCATGAGTCTTTCGCTTATCGGTTCCACGTCACATTCACCACAGGGCTTTTCAAAACCCTTCCTGCCCGCCAGAGGGTTGCCTTCGCTACCATGACCGGCCTTTTAGGCACCCTGAACATTCTATGACCCACAAAGAATACCCAACCCGAGAAGTCGTAGAAGCGGCTGACGAGTTTCCAGACCCGCTGATTGATGAAATTGACTTCAAGGATTTCGACCCGACAGGAGAAGAAATCGACATGGAAGCCTACTTTGGAGTTGACCATTTGGAGACAGGCGAGAAGCGGCTCATGTTCGCCGTCGCAGAGGAAGCTATCCGCACGTTTGTAGCTACCGCCAATTCGTCTAACTTCTTTACACGCAAGGTGTTTGAAGAAGTGAGGGATTGGTTTGCTTCCCCCGACATGGTGTGGACATTCTCATTTCTCAATATCTGTAGAATGCTCGGTATGGACGAGGCGAACCTTCTCGACAAACTCAATCGCTGGCGTAAAGATAACGCTCCCCTTTCGTTTATACCTGTTGGCCCTCCGAAGCGAAATCGGCAAAAGAAAACACAATAATGTTTGGTTATTTACCATTCTGTGGACATTGTAAGAAAGTTGCCGTACAGCATCACGAAGGTAAGAACTATTGTGAGCGATGCATGAAAGTAGAAAAAGGCGAAATGGCATATTGCCCATTTTGCAATCCCGAAGGCGACAAGCCAAAAACTAAGTGCATCGCGTGTAAAGATTACGGCGCGATTTACTTCACTGACTTCGGCGGCGGACGTCTGGGCCGCTTCACGATCAGCGACAAGAAATTCCAGCTGTGGGACAGTCCCTCCGGCAGCGAATCGGAACCGTACGGCATCACGGTGGACTCCACCGGCAAAATTTGGTACGAGGAGAGCGCGGACAAAGCGAACAAGTTGGTGCGAGTCGACCCCGCCACGCTGAAATTTACCGTCTATCCCATGCCCGCGAAAAATTCTTCCGTCCGCAACATTACGCGAGACTCGCGAGGGCGCTTGTGGATGCCACTTTCGCTCGCGAACAAGATTATGATCGTCGAGTAATTCCCCGTTGTAGCGTCGGCCTTCAGGCCGACATTTGTGGACCGAGGCATATCCCACCGGAGTGCCATATGCCAGATTTATCACACATTTACAGACCCAGTACTAAAACCCGGGTACTCGAAAATATGATTCTGATAGCCCATTGAGCCGGCCTATACCGTTTGGGAACATGCTTGGCAGTGGGTTGGGAGCAACGCTGCGGGGACGACGGCCCCGAGAGATCGGGTTCGTAGGCGAGTATCTCAACCCACGCCAAACTTCGTTCCGACTTATCCAATATTTCCTTCTTGAAATGTTGCGCTCTCAGAGGGCACTCTGTCTGGGATGAAACATGCAACTCGCCGATCTTTTTTCAGCCTGAGCGATCGAATGCCGCGCACGCGTGCGATTGCCGCGATTTTCGCCGCACTTTTCCTTATGGCTGAGATCCCGGTTGCCCGCCCGGAGCCTGTCCCGGCGAGCATGAGCTACCCGCTAAAAGAAGCGTTTGAACGTTACGTAACACTCACCGATGAGCGCAACGCTGAGGAACTGACTAAGGGCACGCCGTTTCTATGGATAGACGCTCTCCCCGAAGCACTGCGTTCAGAAAAATATGCCGCGATGAAGCGGGGCGAGGTGTTGGTCGAGAGGCTGGAAACACGCGACAGCGGCAACGCTATTCAGTGTCCCGGAGGATTGATTCACCATTGGGTCGGCACTTTGTGGATCCCCGGGGCGACTCTGTCGCAAACCCTCGCGCTCGTCCAGGCCTATGAGAGGCACGTTCAGGTCTATTCCCCGTTTGAAGTGCGGTCCAGGATTCTGGAACGCAATGGCGACGACTTCAAAGTTGCCATTCGCTATCTTCGCAAGAAGATCATCACCGTCGTGCTCGATACGGTTTTCCAGATCGACTATCACACGCTCGACGTAACGCATGCCTGGAGTCACGGCCGCACGGAAAGCGTTCGCGAGATCAAGAACCATGACACCCCAAGTGAATTTTCCGTGCCCGAAGGGCAGGACGGCGGCTACCTGTGGGGCATGTCCACGTACTGGAGATTCGTCGAACGCGATGGCGGCACTTATGTGCAGTCGGAATCGGTTTCTCTGACGACACGAGTTCCCGCCGGTCTCGGTTGGCTGATCGAACCTTACATTAAAAGCGTTCCTCGCGAATCGCTCGAAGAAATTCTGACGGACACGCGCAAAGGTGTGCTGCATCCTCCCATGAGCTGACCGCAAGGCTGCGGCGCGGCACCAGTAGGATATTAAGTCAAATCGAAATACATAAACCCACCCTCAATTCGTACCGTCATTTCACCTTGTTTTTGTTTAGGGGCATGATTTACTTGCAAGGGGTGAAGCGCAAATCGCTTTTCGGCAAGGAATTGGCCCGCTCGGCTGCACCATTCGCCCTGAGGTTGCTTGGTATTCTGCTTGTGTGTTTTGCCGGGGTACATCCGGCACGCGGCCAGGACCAACCGCCCGGCAATCCGAGCGCCTCAAGCGCTCCTGCGCCCGCGGACGCCCCACCTT
>Ga0137403_10008391_pt1 | contig 11561 bp, 7 predicted proteins | sample CZOMad2_1_16fung_FD_122057 | JGI IMG/M metagenome (GOLD analysis project Ga0137403, IMG submission 122057) | Vadose zone soil fungal communities from Angelo Coast Range Reserve, California, USA - CZOMad2_1_16fungal (Hybrid Assembly) | ecosystem: Environmental > Terrestrial > Soil > Vadose zone...
TTCGGCGAAGGCATGCGGCTGGTCGCGCTCGGCGCCGTCGTTGGCATCGCGCTTGTCTTCGCCGTCGGCCGTTTGCTCGGCAATTTGCTTTACGGCATCGGCGGGTCCGATCCGGTAACAATTTTCTCCGTCACCATCCTCCTCGGCTTTGTCGCTTTCCTTGCCTGCTGGTGGCCGGCCCGACGCGCCAGTGGGGTCGATCCGGTTGTTGCATTGCGCAGCGAATAGGACCATGCACGCCGTTCTCCAGGATTTGCGTTACGCTTTACGGATGCTGGCGAAACAGCCCGCCTTCACCGCCATCGCGGTGATGACCCTCGCACTCGGCATCGGCGCCAACACCGCCATTTTCAGCCTCGTTAACAGCGTCCTGCTTCGCTCGTTGCCGTATCCGGACGCGAATCGAATCGTTTACTTTGAGGGAAAAAATCCGTCGCAAGGAATCACCGATAGCAATGTTTCCGTCCTGGATTTCCAGGATTGGACGACGCAAAGCGACGCCTTCTCACACACCGCGTTCTTTTGGACGGGCGGTGCGGCGATGGCGGAGCAGGGCCGTGAACCCGAACGTGTTCCGCGCGCTGGCGTGACGATTCGCTTTTTCGATTTGCTCGGGGTGCAGCCGATGCTTGGCCGCAATTTTCTCGCGGAGGAAGATCGCCCGGACTCTTCAACGGCCGCAATTGTGAGCGAAGGTTTGTGGAAACGTCGCTTCGGTTCCGATCCCAGCATCGTTGGCAAAACGATCACGATTAATACGCAGCCCGTCACCATTGTCGGCGTGATGCCGGCTGATTTTGAGTTTCCCGAACATACCCAGATTTGGACGCCGGCCGCGATCAACCCCGCGGAAGAGCCGCGCGATAACCGTTCTTATTCGGCGCTCGGCCGACTTAAGCCGGGGGTGAAGCTGGAGCAGGCCCAATCGCAAATCATCGCGATCAATGCTCAGCTCGCGCAGGCGTTCCCCGATACGAATAAAGGTTGGGATGCGCATCTCGCGCTCTTGCACGAACGTCTGGTGCGCTCGGTTCGTCTCTCGCTTCTGCTTTTGCTCGGCGCGGTGGGCTTTGTCCTTCTCATTGCCTGCGCGAACGTCGCCAATTTACTTCTCGCGCGTGCGGCCGCCCGGCAGAAGGAAGTGGCAATTCGCACCGCACTTGGTGCCAGTCGAGGTCGCATCATGCGGCAGATGCTGACGGAGAGTATTCTTCTTTCGACAATCGGGGGGGCCTTGGGGTTGATGCTCAGTTTTTGGCTCAGCGAATTGCTAATCTCCATCAGCCCGCCGGACTCACCGCGTTTCAGTGAAGCGCATCTGGATTATCGCGTACTCGCTTTCACACTCGCTATCTCTGTCTTCACTGGACTCATCTTCGGACTCGCACCGGCGTTACACGCTTCGAAGCTTGATGTGAGCGGCTCGCTTAAGGAGGGCGGGCGAAGTGGCGAAGGCTACCGCCGCACGAACGCGCGGAGTCTTCTCCTCATCGGCGAAGTGGCCATGTCGCTCATCCTGCTCGTGGGCGCGGGTCTCCTCATTAAAAGCTTCATGCGTCTCCAGGAGGTGAAACCGGGATTTAATCCGGAGCGCGTGTTGATTGCCTCCCTGTCCTTGCCGGGCGCTAAATATAAAGAAGATCAACAGCGCATCGATTTTTACCGCGCGCTCATCGAGCGGCTCAAAACATTCCCCGGCGTCCAGGCGGTTGGCGCCGGTGTAAATTTTCCGCTCCGTGCAAGCGGTTATGCGATTGGACGGTCGTTCATTCCGGAAGGCCGGCCACCCACCGCGGATGAGGCGGTGGACGCGAGTTGGTCCACGATTACGTCCGCGTATTTTGAGACCCTCCAAATTCCTCTCCTCGCTGGGCGGACTTTCAACGAGCGTGACAATGCCAGCGCGCCAAAAGTCGTGATCGTGAACCGGAAGGTTGCAATCAAACACTTCGGATCCGAGACCGCGGCCATCGGGAAGCGGCTCACGACCTGGCGCGATGAAAACTTCCCGCGCGAAATCGTCGGTGTGGTTGGCGAGACCAAGCCTGGCGCGCTCGAAGAAGAAAGCGCAGCGCAAATCTACACGCCCCATTCACAGGATGGGAGTTGGGGCTTCATGACCCTGGCGATCCGCACCACGGCTGATCCTGCTGCCATGACCAGCACGCTACGCCGCGAAGTGCTCGGCCTGGATAAGGACCTTCCGATTTTCAACGTGAAAACCATGGAAGATGTGGTTGCACAGTCGATCGGCTCTCGGCGCCTCTCGACGATGCTTCTCAGCGTTTTTGCGGGCGTGGCGCTCTTGCTTGCCGCCGTTGGTATCTATGGCGTGATGGCGTACACCGTCACCCAGCGCACACAAGACATCGGCATCCGCATGGCCCTCGGCGCGCAAGCCGGGGATGTGCTTCGCATGGTCGTTGGCCAGGGGATGACGCTCGCGCTGATCGGGATCGGCGTCGGTCTGGCCGGAGCGTTGGGTCTCACTCACGTGATGGCAAACCTTCTCTTCGGTGTGAACGCGACCGATCCAATCACCTTTCTCGTCATCCCTCTGCTGCTCGCGTTCGTCGCGTTTCTCGCCTGCTGGCTGCCGGCTCGCCGGGCCGCGCAAGTCAATCCAATCGAAGCTCTGCGCGCAGAATGAGATCAGGAATCAGCAATCAAAAATTAGAAATCCCATGAATGACCTTCGCTTCGCTCTTCGCCAACTCCGCAAATCGCCCGCCTTCACTTCTCTGGCCGTAGTCACTCTCGCTCTCGGCATCGGGATGAACACGGCCATTTTCAGTTTGATGCATGATCTTTTTCTGCGCGGCCTGCCCTTTTTCGAGCCCGAGCGTGTCGTACGCATTTATGGCGAGTCGAAAGAGCGCGATCGGAAACAGATGCCCTCTTCCGTGCCGAAGTTCTGGCATTATCGGGACGGACAAACCGTTTTCTCAAGCATCGCGGCGGATTGGGGCAACGGCTTCATCATGACAGGATCGGGCGAGCCGATTCAATTGCTCTGTGGAAACGTGACCGCGAACTATTTCGAATTGCTTGGCATCCATCCGATTCTCGGCCGCAATTTTCTGCCTGAGGAAGAGAGCAAAGGCGACGTCGTGATGGTGACGGAAAGTTTTTGGCGCAAGCATTTCAACTCCGATCCGACGATTCTCGGCCGCAGCATTCCACTGAATGGAGTGCCCAACACTATCATCGGGGTGCTGCCGAACCTGCCGATTTCGTGGTTCGGGCGCGACTCGGAGATTTTTGCCAACAAACCGTTCGAGCCGTCCAGCATTACGAAAGACCGCTTGATGCGCGGAGTCAGCTTCATGCGCGTGACGGCGCGGTTGAAACCTGGCATTTCGTTCTCACAGGCGCAGGCGGCGATGCCGGCATTATTCCAAAGCTACAAAGAGCAACACCCGGAAACGGCGGACAACACCTGGGCGCCATACCTGGTCACAGCGGCAGAAGATGTCACCGGAGATTTGCGTCCGGCTTTCCTGACACTGCTCGCGGCAGTGAGCGCGGTATTGCTCATCGCGTGCAGCAATGTTGCGAACCTGTTGCTAGTGCGCTTCACCGGACGTAAGCGCGAGATCGCGTTGCGCATGGCGCTCGGCGCGGAGCGGCGCGGAATCGTGCGCTTATTCGTGTTCGAAAGCACCCTGGTTAGCGTGATCGCAGGCGTGCTTGGATTGTGCCTGGCGCTCTGGACGGTGTCGGTCGTTCCGAAATTAGCTGGTCAAAACATTCCGCTCGACGGCGAAGTAAAACTGCAATTGCCCGTGCTCATTTTCACACTGGGACTATCGCTCATCACAGGCCTGCTCATGGGTCTCTATCCCGCGTGGCAAAGCTCGCGCGTCGATCTGGTCGATGGGCTTAAGGAGGGCGGACGCGGAACAAGTGGCAGTCGCGGTCAACATCGTTTCCGCCACGGTTTGGTCGCCGCGCAAGTTGGATTATCGGTCGTACTCCTGGCCGGAGCCGCCATGCTGGTTTCCAGTTTCATCCGGCTCAGCCGGCAGGAAGCCGGCTTCCGGTCGGAACGAGTTTGGGCGGGAGGAATCGGTCTTCCGCCCGCGAAATATCCGGATCCGGCGACGCGCAGCCGCTTCGCGGAACGATTGCAGGCGGAATTGCAGACCGCTCCCGGCGTGGAGGCTGCTGCAATCACTGACGCGGTCCCACTCTCTGGAAATCGCTCATCTTCGCCTTATGCGCGGGTCGATGGAAATCCTGTGCCGGTGAATCAGCGGCCGCTCGGTCTGACACGCAGCGTTTCACCCGGATATTTTCGGACGCTCGGGATTCCGCTCCTTTCCGGTCGCGATTTCACCGAACAAGATAAGGTGGACTCGCCGCTCGTCGTGATCCTGAGCGACTCAACGGCGAAAAAACTTTTTCCGAACGAGAATCCAATGGGCCATCAGATTCTTTTCGGAACTGACAATGGTAGCGGGCTTCCGGCGGAAGTGATTGGCGTGGTGGGCGACGTGCGCTCCCAAGAGCTGTCCAAAGCGAATGATGTGGAATTTTATCGACCGTGGCCGCAACGCAGTGCGCCATTTCTCAACGTGGTCGTGCGTAGCGCAACCAAACCGGAGGCGACGGCTGGGATCGTTCGCGCGGCCCTGAACAGGATCGACAGCGGATTGCCGATTCTGCAACCGAGCACACTCGATGCAATCATAACGCAATCGCTCGGCCAACAGCGATTGACGATGACGCTGCTAGGCGTGTTTGCCGGTATCGCCGTGCTGCTTGCGGTCGTTGGAATCTACGGCGCCGTCGCTTACACAGTGGAACAGCGCACCGGCGAAATTGGTGTGCGCATGGCGCTCGGCGCGCAGACGCAGGATGTATTGCGTCTGGTCGTGCGGCAGGGAATGAATCCAGTCATCCTCGGCTTGATTATTGGCCTGGCGGGAACATTTGCCGTCGGCCGTTTGCTGGCCGCGCAACTTTACCAGATTTCACCCTACAATCCGTTGTTGCTTGGCGCGACCACGATTGTGTTGGTGCTCGCGGCGCTGCTTGCTTGTTTGTTGCCCGCGCGCCGCGCCAGCAGCGTCGATCCGCTAATTGCATTGCGCAGCGAATAGTTTCTATGCACGCCGTTTTCCAGGATTTTCGCTACGCCTTCCGAATGCTGGCGAAACAGCCAGCCTTCACCGCCATCGCCGTGCTCACCCTCGCGCTCGGTATAGGCGCTAACACCGCCATCTTTAGCATCATCAATTCCGTCCTGCTGCGTCCCCTTCCGTATCCGAATGCTGACCGGATCATGGTTTTGAATGAGTCCTCCGGTCCGGGTCAGGATTTTTCTGTCGCATTGCCGGATTATTTCGATTGGCGAAACGACGCGAAGACTTTCGAGCATCTTGCCTGCACGCACAAAGAATCGCGCAACCTCAGCGGCATTCCGGGACGCGAACCTGAGCGGATTTCTTGCAATTCGGTCACGCGAAATTTTTTTGATGTTATCGGTCTTGCGCCGCAAATCGGTCGAACTTTTAGCGAAGACGAAGATAAAGTCGGCGCGCCACCGGTCGCGGTGATCAGCGATCGGCTTTGGCAGCGCGCATTCAACCGCTCACCGCAGGTGATCGGCCAGTCGATCACGCTTCACGACTCGAGCTTCACCGTCATCGGCGTAATGCCGCCGCAAATGACTTCGCCACAGGATACCGATGTATGGCTTTCGTTGATGCGCCGCAGCAACAACTCGGCGTGGCTCAATCGCGCCTATCATCCCATGATGTTCGTCTGGGGCCGACTCAAACCGGGAGTCGATGTCGATCTTGCGCGCAGCGAGATGAACACGATCGCGGCGCGACTGGAGAAAACTTATCCCGACACGAACGATAAGGTCAGGGCCGTCGTCACTCCACTGTTGGAGAACCTCGTTGGAAAATATCGGACCAATCTCGGCTTGTTGTTAGGCGCGGTCGGCTTGGTCCTGCTCATCGCCTGCGCCAACCTGGCCAATCTTTTCGCCGCGCGCGGGGCCGGGCGCGCACGAGAGTTTGCGATTCGCGCCGCAGTGGGCGCGAGCCGCGCTCAAATTATCCGGCAACTTTTGATTGAAAGCTTCGCCGTCGCTCTTGTTGGCGGGACAGTCGGATTTTTCCTCGCGCTCTGGGCGCATGACGCATTGATCGCTCTCGCTCCGCAAGGTGTCTCGCGATTTCAAGAGATCTCGTTCAATCTGCCGGTGCTCACATTTACTTTTATCATTGCTTCGCTCACGGCCGTGCTATTCGGTTTGTGGCCGGCGTGGCAAACATCGCGCACCGATGTTCAACTTGCGTTGAAAGCCGGATCGCAAGGGAGCGGCGACCCGCCGTTGGCCAAACGAACGCGTGATTGGCTCGTCATCGGTCAGATTGCGCTCACGCTGACGTTGCTTATCGCCGCCGCGCTTGTTTTGAAAAGCTTCGCGCGGCTGCAATCTCTCCAGTTAGGCTACGAGCCGCGCGGACTCTTCACCGCGCGCTTCGAGTTGCCTTGGAAAACGTATAACGGTCGCGACAAGATCGTGACTTTTACGAACGCGCTGCTCGATCGCATGCGCGCAATTCCCAGCGTGCAGAGCGCGGGGATCGGTTCGAACGCGCCGTTGATGGGCGGATGGCAAACCGGATTCTGGCGCGAAGGCACACCACAACCTGCGCCCGCACAAATGTTGAATGCCGATCTTGAAGTCGTGGCCGGCGATTATTTCGCGACTTTCAAAACGCCGCTCTTGCGCGGCCGCGTCTTCAACGAGCGCGACACCAAAGATTCGCCGCGCGTCGTCATTGTCGATCAAGCAATGGTCGATCAATATTTTCCGGGCGAAGATCCCATCGGCAAACGCATCGCCGTTGATGCCGGCAACGACGACGAGGGCAACGTCATGGGTGAAATCGTTGGCGTCGTCGCACGGATGCGTTTTCACGCCGTCGATGAAATGGCGCCCCTGCCCGTGATCTACTGCTCGCTCGCGCAAGCGCAGCGGACCAGCCTCACCCTTTTCGTAAGATCGACATCCGGGCTCGCTTCGCTACAACGACCGATCCGCGATGCCGTCGCGTCGGTCGATCCCGCGCAACCAGTCTACGATGCGCGACCGATGTTCGATCGCGTTCAGGAAACCTGGGGCACGCAACGTCTGCTCAGTTTTCTCTTTTCCGTTTTCGCCGGACTCGCGCTCACACTTGCAACGATCGGTCTGTATGGACTCCTTGCTTACACCACGCTCAAACGCGTGCGCGAAATCGGTGTCCGTCTCGCGCTCGGCGCGCGTCCATCCCAAATCCTCACCTTAATTCTCTCTCACGGGATGCAGCTCCTCCTCATCGGCTCAGCCATTGGGTTGGCCGGCGCGATCGCCGTCTCTCACTTTCTGCAACGTCTCCTTTTCGAGGTCAGCGGCGTTGACCCAAGGATTTACCTTGAGGTCGGAGCAGTGCTTCTCAGCGCCACTTTCCTTGCTTGCTGGATCCCGGCGCGACGCGCCAGCCGGGTCGATCCGATCGTCGTACTTCGCTCCGAATAACTTCGCCTAACAAGTCCTATGGAAACAACCCTTCGTGATCTTCGTTACGGCTTGCGCATGCTGCGCAAAGATCTCGGTTTCACGTTTGTCGCGATCATCGCGCTCATGCTCGGCATTGCCAGCACGACCGTGATCTTCAGCGTGATCAACGGCGTTCTTCTGCGCCCGCTGCCTTACCCCGAGGCCGATCGACTCGTGACTGTTTCGCAAACGGTCCGCGCGACCAACACTTCGCGCGACGCAGTTTCGCCTGCGAATTATGTTGATTGGACCGCGCAGAATGATGTCTTCGCCACGAAGGCGACGCGCCCGAACGACTGCGCGTCACGATGGTGACCACGAGTCTCTTCAAGGTTTTTGCCACCGCTCCGATTCTTGGTCGCGGGCTGCAAGCGGCCGACGAACAACCGGGGTGATCGAATATCGTCGTCCTCAGCCAGGGTTTGTGGGAACGCCGTTTCGGTGGCGATCGCAGCATCATCGGTCGCGAAATTCGTTTCGATGGCGAACCGCGCACCGTCGTTGGCGTGATGCCGGCGAGTTTTTCGCCGGATGATTATGGCGAACTTTGGGTGCCGTCGCCGTTCGGTATCCCGACCCATTCGCTCCGCCCGAATCAGGACCCCCGGCAACTGCGTGACAGCAATTTTCTCGATGTTTATGCACGGTTGAAACCGGGCGCGACCTTGCAGCAGGCGCAAACACAGATGAATGCGATCGCGGCGCGACTGGAGAAAGATTTCCCGAACGATAACATGGGCGAAGGCGCGGCCGTCACACCGTTACAGGAGGATAAAGTGAGCGGCATTCGTCCCGCGCTCATCATGCTCGGGGCGGCGGTTGGTTTTCTTTTGCTCATCGGTTGCGCGAACGTGGCCAATCTCCAACTCGCGCGCGCCGCCGCGCGCTCGCCTGAAGTTTCCATCCGGGCCGCGCTCGGGGCGGATCGTTCACGACTCGTTAGGCAACTTCTGACCGAAAGCATTTTGCTGGCGCTTCTCGGCGGAGCGCTTGGTGTCCTGGTCGCGGCCTGGGCTGTTCCTGTGCTAATGGCGATGGCGCCACCCTTTAACCGGCGTTCTCTTCGGTCTCGCGCCGGCCTTTCATGCCTCATCCGCTAATCCCAACGACTCGTTAGGCGAAGGTGAACGCGGCAGCGCGGCGAGTCACAGCCGCAGCCGTTCCATTCTGATCACAACGGAAGTTGGATTGACGCTCGTGCTGCTGATCGCCGCCGGACTGATGATCAAGAGCTTTGGAAAATTGACGAAGGTCGATCCCGGATTCACGCCGCAGAATTTGCTTGTCTTCGACGTCGGTCTGCCGCCTGCGACGAACGACGCGCGCAATCTTAGCTTCTATCAGCAGGTGATCGAACGCATAGAAGCGCTTCCCGGCGTCGCGCGCGTTGGTGCGGTCAGTCGGTTGCCATTCTCAGGCGGAAACAGCGGGCGTTCCTTTAATCTTCCCGGCAGCGACAAAGCCTACGACGCCGACATTCGCATCAGCACGCCGGATTATTTTCGCACGATGAACATTCCGCTTTTGCGCGGCCGCGTTTTCACGGAACACGACACGAAAGATTCTGTGCGTGTCGCGGTGATCAACGATGCGGCTGCGCGCATGTTGTTTGCGGGCGAGGATCCGATCGGCAAATACATCGAGAATTTCGGACAGAATAACGAGAAGCTTCAGATCGTCGGCGTTGTCGGCAACATCCGTCATCTCGCGCTCGAGACCGCGCCGCGGGCCGAACTTTATCAGCCGCTTGGCCAGGGCCGTTGGCCGCGCATGTTCATCGCCGTGCGTGCGGTCACGGGAAATCCGCTCGTCTTGTTGCCCGCGGTGCAGAACGCGGTTTGGAGTGTCGATCGCAACGTTGCGCTCGGCAGTGTGCGTTCGATGGAGGGCACGATCGCGCGTTCGCTCTTGAAACGGAAATTCACCATGGCGCTGCTCACGATCTTCGCCGGATTGGCGGTTGCGCTGGCCTCGATCGGACTCTACGGCGTGATGTCGTATTCAGTTTCACAACGGACACGTGAGATTGGAATTCGCATGGCGCTCGGCGCGCAACGAACGGATGTTCTGCGACTAGTCGTTAGGCAAGGAATGCTGCTGACCACAATGGGTGTTGGTCTCGGGCTGGCCGGTTCGCTTGGCCTAACGAGACTAATCTCGAGCCTGCTCTTTGGTGTCAGCGCCACGGATATCGGTAACATTTGGCGCAGTCTCGACTCTGCTGCTCACGATCGCATTAGTCGCCTGCTGGCTGCCGGCGCGACGCGCGAGCAGCGTCGACCCGATGGTGGCATTGCGCGCGGAGTAGTTGTAGCGACGCCGCTCTGTCGGCGTTTCCAAGCGCCAATAGCATCCACGCGTCATTACCGCGACAGGCGCCGTCGCTACAACCTTTATCGCCTAACGAGTGCTGACGAGGTGCCAATTGAGGTTCCCGTCGACGGAGATGTCGAGATACGCCACGCTCGCCGGCGCGCCGCGATTTGGGCGCGTGACACATCCCGGGTTTAAGAATCGTACGCCAGCAATCGTTTCATCGCGCGCCATATGGGTATGGCCATGGAGAAGAATGTCGCAATCGAGGGGCGGTTGGCTGGACGAAGGACAAATATGTTGCAAGCGGAACCGGACCCCATTTCTCGTTAGATTTCGCACCAGCGGCCACTCGTAATTGCTGTCGCAGTTTCCGCGCACCAGAGTTAAGGGCGGACCGAGAGCGCGCAGTTCATCGACAATCCATTCCTCGCACACGTCACCCAGATGCCAGATCTCGTCCGCGCCACGCGCGAGCTCGCAGATGATCGGCGGCAATTTGTTATGCGTGTCAGCGATGACCAGAACTTTTGTCATGTCGAGCGAAGCCGAGACATCTCTGTTCTTTCTTCAAGGGAGAAATAGTTAGAGATTCCTCGACTTCGCTCGGAATGACAAACGCGGGATAGAATGACAAGTCGGGCGATAGGAGTAACTTCCACGCGTGTCATTCCAAAATTTCGATCTTTCCTCGGAAGTCGTGCGCGGTGTTCAGGCGATGGGTTTTGCCGAGCCGACCCCGATCCAGCTTCGCGCCTTTCCCATTATTCTCGCTAGCAAAGATCTGATCGGCACCGCCCAAACCGGCACCGGAAAAACCGCCGCCTTCGCGCTTCCGATTCTGACCCTGCTCGGACATCACGGGAAATTTCGTTGTCTAGTCCTGGAGCCAACCCGTGAGCTCGCTGCGCAGGTCGAAACCGCCTTCCGCGACTACGGACGTTTTACCGATTTGCGCGCGACTGTGGTCCACGGCGGCGTCGGCTACGGCAAACAGCGCGAGGAATTGAAACGTGGTGTCGATGTCGTCATCGCCACGCCGGGCCGCTTGCTCGATCATCTCGAGCAGGGCACGCTCCATTTTCGCGACGTCACGATTCTGGTGCTCGATGAAGTCGATCGCATGCTCGACATGGGATTTCTGCCCGATGTCCGCCGCATTGTCGAAAAAATTTCACGTGACCGCCAAACGCTGCTTTTTTCGGCAACCTTGCCGCCCGAGATCGAGCGTCTCGCCGCGTGGGTGCTGCGCGAACCCGAGCTGGTGGAAATCGGTGTGCGCCGTTCCCCCGCCGAAACCGTCACGCACGCCGTTTATCCGGTGGCGGCCGAACAAAAATTTGATCTGCTCATGGTGCTGCTCGAGCGAACCAATTTTGACAGCGCGCTCATTTTTTCGCGAACCAAACACGGCGCCGATCGCATCGCGCACAAATTGAAACAGGGAAACCATTCTGTCGCGGTCTTGCATTCGAATCGCACCCAGCGCGAACGGATCGAGGCGCTCGAGGGATTCAAGAGCGGCAAATACGAAGTGATGGTCGCGACCGATATTGCTGCGCGCGGACTCGACATCGCCGGCGTCAGTCATGTCATCAATTACGATGTCCCGGAGCATCCGGAAGATTACGTCCATCGTATTGGGCGAACTGGTCGCGCGCAAAATGTCGGCGACGCCTTCACC
>Ga0137403_10008392_pt1 | contig 11561 bp, 7 predicted proteins | sample CZOMad2_1_16fung_FD_122057 | JGI IMG/M metagenome (GOLD analysis project Ga0137403, IMG submission 122057) | Vadose zone soil fungal communities from Angelo Coast Range Reserve, California, USA - CZOMad2_1_16fungal (Hybrid Assembly) | ecosystem: Environmental > Terrestrial > Soil > Vadose zone...
CTTCGCGCCCTGACCACGCCAAGACGTTATCAAATGCTGTCGAAACGATCTCGAACTTGCCTTGGCTCACGCCGCGCATTTGCTCCGTCGAGTTCGGTGTCGGCGTAACGTCAACGTCCAGTCCTTCAGCGGCAAAGTAGCCGTTCACCCGTGCCGCCACCGTCGCGGCATCGATGCGAAACACGTTCAGGTTAATCTTTTTCAGTTCCATCGGCTGCGCCATCGTCCGTTCAACTGTGGCGAAGATTCCAAGAAAGAATATCAGCACAAGATATGAAACGCGTTTCATCCTCTATGCTCCTTGTAGACAAGAGACCTCATAAAGAAAAGGGCGACCGGCCGGTCGCCCCTACATTTCTGCGTTGATCGTCTATATAAATTTTCGTCTTGTGTTTCTTTCGTTTGAGGGCGCGATGAATCGCGCCCCTACCTAATCTCTTTGCGTTCTTTGCGGCTAAATCCTGCTTAATTAGCCGCTACCCATGCGGTGAGAATCGAGGGTGTGTCAGTCATAACCGGCTGCCACGAATCGCCGCGGTCGCGAGATGCATACAACGCGCCTTTCCCTTGGATACGCGCGTCGAAGCCGTAGCCGCGCGAGCCGTCGCCCATGCCGCAGAAGAGCGCTTTCGGATCGCTCGGATGGTGCACCAGCACCCACGGCATCCACGGATTGGCTCTTTCCAATCCTTGAGTCGAGATGCGCCAATTTTCACCGCCATCGTCGCTCAGCAAGATACACCCGTGCGGATGAATTCTTTCTCTGCTCCAGACTCCCGGGGAGCCCTTGCCGCCACATAGAACCATGCGTGGCGTGTCGCCCGGCAGAAAGTGCCACTCGTGAGAATAACTGTGCAGTTCCGTGTACGCCCAAGGCATGCCGTTCTCTACACGCCGCCACTGCTTGCCAGCGTCGTCACTGCGAAAAAAGCCGCGTGCTGACGAAACGTAATAGCGTTCTTTGCTGCCGGGATAATTTTCGATGTAGTGCATGTCGACGTACGAAATCCCCGTGCTGCGGTCTTCCCAAGTCTTGCCGCGATCTCTGCTGAGCAAGTTACCGCCATGCTCCAACAACACCCAGATGAGATTCTGATCGTCGGGATGGATGAAGATGTGTCGCACGTGGGGGAACTCGACCCCGCGTAGCCGAGGTGGCACATCCCATTTCTTTTTTACGTCATCGGAAAGATTGAGCATACCGTCCAGAGGTTCCCAAGTCTTGCCGGTATCCTCGCTGCGAAACAGGCGGATCGGACCGATGCCCATGTAGACAACCCGTTCATCGTGTGGATCAACAGTGAAAGTGCGAACGTCGCCGTCCATGATTTTGCTCCAGGTTTTTCCGGCGTCTTCGGTACGGTACCCGCCGTCGAACGCGACGGCGGCGAAGACCACCTCCGGCTTCTGACCACAGCCGATCAAGTGCTCGAGCGTTTTGCCTTGGAAGAACTCGCCGACGGTGGTCATCGACGAACCTTCTGGCTGCATGACTTTCAGTCCGCCGTTATGGGCTATGTAGTAGCGCAACGATTCCATAAAGCCTCCTCTGATTATTAATTCGCGATCCGCAACCCGTAGGGGCGACCCCCTGTGGTCGCCCGGATGCTGGACAGGCACAGAGGCCTGTCCTTGACATCGCGAGAATCAAACTATTTGCATTACGCATGTCGCGCCTTTAGCGCCCTATACACCTTCTCGGAGGTCACCGGCAAGTCGGTGATGCGCACGCCGCAGGCATCAGCCACCGCGTTCGCCACCGCCGCCGCCGTTGGTGTGTTCGCCACCTCGCCGATGGCCAAACTATTGTACGGTCCAGGTCCCGCCGGCACGTTTTCCATGACATCGGTTTTTAGCGGCGGGATGTCCATGATATTGGGAATCTTGAACTCGCCGAAGTTCGACGTCGTGACCTTGCCGTTGTCGAACATCACCTCTTCGGTCAACGCGAAGCCTAGTCCGAACACGACCCCGCCGTCGATCTGCCCTTGATGCATCAACGGATTGATGACCTTGCCCGTCGTGTGCGCCGAGACCATGTTGCGCAACGTGATTTGCCCGGTTTCCGGATCGACGTGGACTTCAGCGATTTGCGCTGAGACGGACGCGTCATGGGATTTTTCGGTGCTCTTGTAATAGCCGCGCACGTAAATTGGCGCGCCTTTGAATTTCACCACTTCGGCGAAGTTCATCTTGCGCTTCGATGCCCTGTGCAGAACCATGCCCTTGTCGAGCTCCAGCTCCTTGGGATCGACCTCGAGTGATTGCGCGGCGAAAGCGAATAATTCTTCGCGCGCCTTCACGCCTGCTTCATAGGAAGCGTTGCCGTAAACTCGTGTCGCTCGGCTGCCGCCGACGCCGCCATCGCTCGGCACGATCGTGCTGTCCACTTGTTTCAATTCGATGTCAGCCGCCGGAACCTGGAGCTCTTGGCCGACGACTTCGACGATGACGGTTAAAACGCCCGCGCCCTGGTCGACTACCGGCGTAATAACTTTTACGTGGCCGTCTTCCTCGATGGTGACGAAGACGTTGCCTTCGCCGCCGCTTGGACTCCACTCGGAGAATGAAAGTCCGCGCCCGACGTTCTTGGGTTTGGACTTGTTGTAGCCGGCGAGTTGGATCGCCTTGTCGAGCGCTTCCTTGCCGCGGATGTGCGAGATATGCCCGCCGATCGGCGTTTCGTCGCCGTCGTGCAACATGTTTTTGCGCTTGAACTCAGCCGGGTCCATGCCGAGCTTGCGCGCGACGATGTCCAACTGGCTTTCATTGGCGAAAAATCCCTGGGGATCACCCGGCGCGCGCATGTGACCGCACGGAATCTTATTGGTGTACACCATTCTTTCTTCAATCAGACAGTTGGCGATCTTGTACGGCCCCGCGCAGGTCGATGCACCAATTAAATAGCCCGCCGGCTTCATCGAGGCATAGGCGCCGCTATCGAACAGAAAGTCGATATGGTGCGCCACGATCGTGCCGTTCTTTTTCACGCCAGTCCTGATTTTGATGATCGACGGGTGGCGCGGGTTGCCCGCGGTCAACTCCTCGGTATAGTCCATGACCATCTTTACCGGTTGGCCGCTCTTCTTCGACAGGAAGTAGCCGACCGGCACATCCATGAATCCGCCCTTGCCACCGAAGTCACCGCCGATGTGCACCGGATGAAAAATCAGTTTTTCTTTCGCCACGCCGATGCAATTCGACAGCTGGCCGCGCACTGCGAACGGCGTCTTGCTACACGACCATACCTCGGCGCCGCCCGACGGGTCGGCTTTCACCACGCAGGCATGCGGTTCGATATAAGACTGGTGTGTCACCTGTGTGGTGTAATTATTTTCGACGATCACATCGGCCTGTTTGAAGCCCTCTTCGATATCGCCCTTGCCCCACCTCAGATAGGCAAAGACGTTACTTAATTTTTCCACCGGCACGGGCAAACCTTTATAAGTAAGCAAGTCGGGATGAAGCACCGGCGCATCGGGCTTTGTCGCTTCGACGGGATCGAGCAGTGGCTCCAGCTCTTCATACTCCACTTCGATGAATTCCAATGCCTGATCCGCCGCCAACGTGGTCTCGGCCGCTACCGCGGCAACTTTCTCGCCGATGAATCGAACCACGCCGTCCGCCAGCACCGGAGTATCGTAAATACACCGGCCAATGCGCAGTCCGGTCACATCCTGCCCGGTGATCACCGCCTTCACTCCCGGCACCTGCCACGCTTTGCTGGTGTCGATGCTCTTGATGCGGCCGTACGTAATCGGACTCCGCAAGCACTTGCCCCACAAAGTGCCCGGCAGCTTCACATCCGCGCTGTATTGGGCCTTCCCGGTAACTTTCAGTTCACCCTCAACTCTCGGCGTCGCTATTCCCACAACCTGCATCATCTAATTCCTCCCAAGTGATAGATCTTATGCGGCGACTTCGACTCGATTATCTAAACCGGAATGTGGCAAATTGTCCAGCGATTCGAAAAGCTCGCATGAGCTCGCGGCGCGAAGCCCGCATTCAAAAGAGAACAGGCTTTCATCACCAATATCCCCTCCGGCATCCTCCCCCGCACGCGGGAAAGCATGCCCTGAGCAGCGTCGAAGGGAGGTGGGGAATTGAACTACTTGAACGACTTGAGCCCCTTGAACTTTTGAACTCTTGAACCCTTGAACGAAATAAATTATCCCCAAACCCTGCGCGCGGTCTTGGTAACGAGCTCCAGCTTGCGCTGCATATCGTCCCAGGAAATGAGATTGCCCGATGCCGCCGACGCAAAACCGCACTGTGTGCTGACGGCAAGATTCTCCACGGCCACATACTTGGAAGCCTGCTCGATGCGCTGGAGCAGCTCGTCTTCGGATTCGAGCGCCGGCTCCTTAGTTGTCACGAGACCCAAAACGACAGTTTTGCCTTTGGGAACAAATCTGAGCGGCTCAAATCCGCCGGCGCGATCGCTGTCAAATTCCAACAAATAGCGATCCATCTTGAGCGAACCAAAAGCTTTCTCAGCGATCGGTTCATAACTACCCTCTGCGCCCCAAGCGCTCCGTTTGTTGCCGCGGCAAAAGTGGATGCCGATGACCGTGTCTTCGCGCCGCTTAATATTGTGGATCATGGCGTTATCCGCCGCGATGGCCGCGTCCAGGGCTTCGTCCAGTTTGATGCCGCTCTGTTGCAACACTTCGCGCCGCCTTGGATCGAAGAAGTTGGAATACGACGGCGCGTCCATTTGAACGTATGACGCGCCTTCATCGATCAGCGCTTGCACTTCCTCGCGCATGATTGCCGCCACGTCCTGTAGCATGTCGTGAACTGTCGGATAAAACTTGTCCGTTACGCCGGGCCGGTAGCGCATGATCGCATGCTGCATCGCCGCCGGTGTGCAGACTTTGAAGGGCCCCGGCGCATGCTGCTTCAAGAACGGCGCCTCGTTGGGTGTAAAGCGCCCTTTCCTGCGCAGTTTACCGCCGACGATGTACTGAAGATTGCCTTCCTTCGATTCTTCCGCCAGCGCTTTGCCCTTGCCGCGCCATTCGAATTTCACCACCGGTTTTCCCGGCACGAGACCGTCTATCGCTTTGGTGATATCGGCGGTAAAAATATCGCGTCGATATTCGCCGTCGGTGAAAATTTGCACGCCGGCGGCCTTCTGCATCTCGAGCGCCGTGAGGATCGAGCGATCTTCGATCTCACGTACTTGTTGCTCATTCATGCGCCCTTCGCGCAGCGCCGCGCGCGCCTCCAACAACTCCGGCGGCCGCAGGAGACTACCGATATTATCCGCGCGAAATTGCGTCACCATGGCTTGCCCCCTTGCGCGTCGCTTTACTCCCGACTCCAGCCACGCAGATAGCGCCAAACACTGGATAACGCAATATGCAAGCGCGATTTCGGCGTCGCTCAAAGGGGACAAAAAAGGACTCACCACGGAGGCGCAGAGGGCGCGGAGGGACAGTTTGAAAATATAAACTTCTGCGCGCTCTATACTACTATCCTTGAAGCTCTCGTAGCCCGCGCAAATTTTCAGACGGCCCGAAACTCAGGGAAATGGGGACTTACTCGGCTCAATTTTGTCTAAATTCGACATTCGAATATCGAAATCCGAAACAATTTCGAAATTCGAAATATTAAAATCCAAAACTCACGTCCGAAACGAATTTGTTTGGAACATTGGGTTTTGGCATTTGACTTTGTTTCGAGCGTTCGTCACGGCGCGATGCATTCGATACGCAGTAGCCGTATCTTGAAACCGCGTGTTCATATCGCCTGAGGTCTCGCCTTCGGCGCATCAATTTGCCATCGCCAAGGGATAACAAGCCATCGCTGCGGCTCGCCGAGTGATCGTCAAGCCACGAGAGTAAATTGTCAATTCTTACTTCAGAGCTAAACTGCTTTCGCTTCATTTTTAACAGGCAAACGCTCCAGGATCGCGAAGTCCTTTTCTTTGCCGACGATCATGAGATGGATGCCCTGGCAGAGTTGCCGCAGTGCTTCGACGAGCTCGGCGGCGATCGCCAAGCCGCATTCGATTGGATCGGCAGCTCTATCGAGGCGCTCGATCATCGTGGTCGGAACATGAATGCCGGGAACTTTTTCGTTGAGAAAATGAGCCATTCTCACGGAGCGTAAAGGAATGAGTCCGGCGATGATATAAACCGGCAACTTCCGCGCGATGGCGATGAAACGCGCGAACGCTTCGAGATCGTAAATCGCCTGAGTTTGGAAGAATCGGGCGCCGGCCGCGATTTTCTCCTCAAAGCGTTTCAACTCGGGCTCGAGCGGTTCCACGCACGGATTGACGGTGGCGCCACAAAAGAAGTCAGTCTTCCCTTCCAGCGGATGGCCAGCGCCGTCATGGCCCAAGTTGAGCTGCCCTATGAGTTCCAATAACGCGGCTGAGCTGATATCAAAAACCGCTTTCGCCATCGGGTGATCGCCGGCGTCGACCGGATCCCCGGTCATCGCCAAAACATTTCTCACACCCAGCACCGACGCGGTAAGAAGATCCGACTGTAGCGCCATGCGATTACGATCGCGGCAGGTCAATTGTAGGATCGGCTCGAGTCCCTCGCGCACGAGCAGAGTCGCCCCGCCCACCGAGCTCAGCCGCATGATCGCGCGTTGATTATCCGTCACATTGATGGCGTCGACTTTTCCTTTGAGCAGTGCGGCGGTGGAAAGAAACTGGCTCAGGTCGGTGCCTTTGGGCGGCTCCATTTCTGTCGTGATGACAAATTGTCCTGACTCCAGCCGTTCACGTAGAGTACTCATCGGCCACACCCCACCGTAGGATTAAACGTCAGTTGTCCCCTCATCGGAGATCACTTAATAAAGCGGTCAAAATAATCTTTGCAAATTTTATCGGCTACGGTAATCGCCCAGGCTATTTTTGACGATTTCACTGCCCGGCAATTTCATGGCGCACAATCTGCGTTCCCGTCAGGACGCCGTGATTTTTATAACGCTCATTGACCACCCCGGCATCAGGTGGATCCCCACACTTGCCGCGCCGTCTCGACGACAACTTCTAATTTTCGCTTTTGATCATCCTCGCTGATCAGATTGCCAACCACATCCGAGGCAAATCCACATTGCGGGCTGATCGCCAACTGCTCTAAAGCAATATATTTGCTCGCTTCGTCGATGCGCCGCTTCAGATCATCGACCTTTTCGATTTGCGGAACTTTAGTGCTGACCAATCCGAGCACGGCAACCTTTTCCTTGGGGACAAATCGGAGCGGCTCGAAGCTGCCGGCGCGCGGGCTGTCGTATTCGAGTAGAAAACGATCGTGGCGAAGTCCACTGAAGAGCATCTCCGCGATCGCATCGTAACTTCCCTCTCTATGCCACATGCTGCGTTGGTTACCCCGGCACAGATGGATGCCAAAGGTCACGTCGTCAAACAGACGCAAAATCTCGTTGTCTGCCTTGATCGAGCGCGCGAGATTTTTCATCGGGTCTTCGCCGCGTTCCTTCATTTCATTCAGCGAAGGTGCATCGACGTAGGCGGTATAGCTCGGCGCATCGATTTGTACGTATCGGCAGCCGGCTTCGACCAAGCCTCGAATCATCTCCCGTTCGATGCGCGCCACGTCGGCAACGAAATCGTCCGTACTCCAGTAAACCGACTTCGAATTCTGGTAATCGAAGCGCTCGGTGATCCGATCCGGTCCGACCAGCGTCACTTTGGCAGGCCGCCGGGTCACACTGCCGACGAAGGCATATTCTTCTAAGGGCAGATTGCGCACCAGACGCAGTTTTTGCGACACCGGACGGCGCTGCAAGATCGCCGCGCCATGGGCTACACGATACGGGTCCCACCGCTGCAGCGGCTTGCCCTCGCGCGAGAGGCTTTCCATGAACGATAGATCCGTCGGCCGCGCGTCGAAGCCGCTCACCGAGGCGGCGAAGCTGTCCTGAAAATTCAGGCGGCGAAACTCACCGTCGGTGACGACGTCGAGACCGACCGCTTCCTGAAGCTCTACTGCCTTGCGAATCGCTTCGTCCTCGATTCGGCGCAACTCGTCTTCGCCAATTTTTCCCTGATCGCGTTGCAAGTAGGCCTGTTTGAGATGGGCGGGACGTAGCAGGCTGCCGACGACATCCGTTCGAATCTTCGCCAATTGCTTTATCGGTGATTGTTCCATAAATTTTCCCTCGATCATTAGCGGGTGAAAAGTCCACTGATCCCCTTCTCTGCGCCCTCATCCTTCGCCCTCCGGCTCCTTCTCATTGCTATAGTGAAAGGGAGTTGCCGTCACAAGCTGACAAATGATAAAAACTTTGTTGAAGATCATTAAACAATTGGTCAGTCATGGATCGATTCAAAACCATGGATAGCTTCGTTAGGGTTGCCACCGCCGGCAGCTTCTCAGCCGCGGCGAAGCAACTCGGAATGTCGCGCGCATTGGTGTCACTTCATGTTACCGACCTGGAGAGACGCTTGGGGGTGCGTTTGCTCAATCGGACCACCCGATGTCTGACCTTGACGGAGGCCGGTGCGAGTTATCTCGAATTCTGCCAGCGCATGCTTGCGGAAATGAATGAGCAGGAGTCCTCCATTGCCCAAATCCAAAAAGAGCCCCGTGGCTCATTAAAAGTGACTGCGCCGAAATCATTCGGCACATTGTACCTGTCCGATGCCGTGGTAAGTTTTTCCGCCCAGTATCCCAATATCCAGGTGAGCTTGATTCTCGAGGACTATTCTTTTCGCGCCTATGATTTCGTCGACAACGGTCTAGATGTCGCTGTGCGCTTGGGTGATCTCCCTGACTCAAGTCTGATCGCGCGCAAGATCGCAACGCTTCAATGGGTGGTCTGCGCCTCGCCGAAATACTTGGAGCAACACGGCGAACCGAAGACGCCCGCCGATCTCGGCAAGCATCCGTGCCTGGCGCATGTAAATCTCGATCCCAATGACCGCGCTTGGCGCCTTCACGACTCCGACAATTTAATTTCGGTAAAAATCAGCGGCACGTTTTCATCGAATAGCGCGCTGGTGTTGCGCAAGGCTGCGATGGCGGGACTCGGCATCGGTTATCTTCCACTTTACTGCATCGAGGATGATTTAAAGACTGGCGCACTGCGCAAGCTTTTGCCAAATTATTCGCCCCCGCAAAGACCAATCTATGTCGTCTATCCGCCCACGGCTCGGGTTCCCGAGCGCGTGCGCACCTTCGTCGACTTTCTCGCCCATTGGTTTGGCAAGACGAGCTCGGAGAAATCGAAACCGAACCCGGAAAAGAAAAATGTTAAGCGCGGGCGGCGCGAAGGTCAGCGAACCGTCCGACCGGCGCTAGGAAGAATATAATCGACTAAGGTACGGAGGACTCGGGATCATACGCGCGGATGACGCGGAGCCAGGCCTGATTTGCAGGAGCCGGCGTCTTGCGATGACTTGTTCGTTTTCATGATCAAGAAGATTTTGATTGCTGGCGCCGGCATCGGCGGTCTAACGGCTGCTTCCTGTCTCATGAACGCGGGCTATGACGTCGAGATCTATGAGCAGGCGCCGGAGCTGAGCGAGATCGGTGCTGGCATACAGCTGAGCGCCAATGCGATGCATGTTCTTAACGGCCTCGGTCTCGGTAAGGCAATTGCCAAACTGTCGGTTCGGCCCGCCGCCTATGTCTTTCGACTCCATGATACGGGCGAGGTCATTGGCCAATTTCCGCTGGCCGAAGAACATGAACGACTCAACGGAGCGCCGTATAATCAACTTCACCGGGCTGACCTTCACGATTTGCTCGCTGTAAAGGCACGAGACTTCAATAAGGAGGTCGTGCGGCCGAACCGCCGAGTCGTGGGCTTCGAAGAAACTGCCACCGGTGTCGAGCTGCACTTTGCAGATGGTTCCAGGGCCGGAGGAGACCTCTTGATCGGCGCGGACGGCGTTAAGTCCGCGGTGCGCGCCCAGATCGCAGGTGCAGACCACGCAGCCTACACCGGCGATGCGGCCTGGCGCTTGACGCTCCCCACCGATCAGCTGCCCGACTTCATGGGCCAAGTCATGTCGGTGTGGATGGGCCCCGGACGACATGTCGTTTGCTACTATCTCCGCGGCGGAGCCTTGCTGAATTTCGTGGGCTTGGTCGAGACCGAAGAGATCTCCGAGGAGTCGTGGACCGCCAAATTTCCGTGGGAACGGCTGAAAGCGGATTTCGAGGGTTGGCACGAAGACATTCAGGCGGTCATCGATAGCGTCGATAAGGACTCCTGCTTTCGCTGGTCGCTCTACTACCGGCCGCCGATCGCAACATGGAGCACCCGGCGCGCGACATTGCTCGGCGATGCAGTTCATGCGACGTTGCCTTACCTCGCCCAGGGCGCGGCGATGGCGATCGAGGACGCCGCAGTGTTAACGCGCGCTCTGCAGTCGACCGATTCCGTGGCCGATGCTCTGCAACTGTACGAACGCAACCGAATCGATCGCACCTCGCGCATCGTCACAGGGTCGAATGCAAACCGCACGCTGTTCCACATGCGCGATCAGGAGAAACTTCGCCAAGCGTTTGCGGCCCGCGACGAAGGAGCGGATCGGAATGCGTGGCTCTACTCTTACAATCCGTTGACCGTGACACTCACGTGACAACTGACCAGTCTCCACCATAGAAGCCGCAGCTGATCATTCCATCCAACAGCGCGCACGATGCTCACGCTGAGAATCAAGTTGATCGGGCTGATTCTGCGATCAAACCGAGCAGAAGACATTTGCTTTAGCCACGAAGCGCAGCGGCACAAAACCGCCGACGCGGCTCAGTCGTACGCCATGAGAAATCGATCACGGAGTGTCCCCGGTGCGGGCAATTTGCTATGGCCAAAGCCAGTTGCCGCGACCAGCTGACAAGTGATACAAACCCTTTTGAATTTGGGTCAAGACTCGGTTGGTTATGGATCGCTTTAAAACCATGGAAAGCTTCATTCGCGTCGCTCGCGCGGGAAGCTTTACCACCGCAGCCGATCAAATGAGAATGTCCCGCGCGATGATTTCCAGACACATTCAAGAACTGGAGAGCCGTTTGGGAGCGCGGTTGCTCAACCGGACCACACGCTTTGTCAAGCTGACCGAGATCGGCAGTGCCTACTTTGACTTTTGCCAGGAAGTGTTGGGTGAAATCGATGAGCGCGAGCGGTCCATCATACGCCCGCAATCCCAGTTGCAAGGTTCCTTGAAGATCAGCGCATCGAGAGGTTTCGGGACTTTGTGCATCACCGATGCCGTCGCGCAGTTCTCCCTGGAACACGAGCAGATCCTGGTCACCTTGCTCGTTGGTGATTTCTCGCCCCGGGCCTATGATTTTGTCGAGCAAGGGTTCCACATTGCCATTCGACTTTCGCCGAACCGGGACTCTGCAATCGCCGCGCGTAAGATCGGCACTTTGAGTTATGTCGTATGCGCTTCTCCGAGTTACCTCAGCCGGCACGGGCAGCCGCGGGTCCCGGCGGATTTGAGCAAGCACAAATGCCTGCTCCATTCGAGTCTTCGCGGCCGCGTGTGGCCGCTCAAGGGACCAAGAGGCCTGGAGTCAATCCAGATCGACGGATATTTCTCATCGAACCTTTCGTTGGTTCTG
>Ga0137403_10008393_pt1 | contig 11561 bp, 7 predicted proteins | sample CZOMad2_1_16fung_FD_122057 | JGI IMG/M metagenome (GOLD analysis project Ga0137403, IMG submission 122057) | Vadose zone soil fungal communities from Angelo Coast Range Reserve, California, USA - CZOMad2_1_16fungal (Hybrid Assembly) | ecosystem: Environmental > Terrestrial > Soil > Vadose zone...
GTCCGCGCCGCCTTCCGCGAGCAACTCCGCGCACCGGGCCGGTGCTTCGTCCGAGAGAAAAGTGCAGCGGCCCTTCTGCGCTCCATAGACAAAGCTATAACAGAGCGGGGCAGCGTTCAGGTAACTCGACGCTGCAATGAATGGTTTGTCATTGGTCATTTGGTATAGGACCTATTCGACCTATAAGACCTATTCGACCTATAGGACTTATTCGACGTATAGGACCTATTCGACCTATAGGACCTATACCAATTATCGGAGTGGCATCTTCACGCCGCACTCGGGACAGAATTTCGGCGCGTTTTCAGGTTGAAATCCGCATCCCGGACAGGTGAGCTTGATTTGCAGAGGACTGCCGCACTCCGGGCAGAACTTGCTCCCGGTCGTCTTGGCTCCGCAGGAAGGGCACGCGAGAGTTGCCGACGGAGCGCTCGCTCCCGCGCTCATATCCGCCGTGGATGCGTAGTCGGTCTGGCGCGCCTTGTCGTAAAGCTGCTCCTGTGCCGCCTGGTTCATCGCTTGAGCTTTGTGAGCGGCGAAGTCTTCTTCAAAATCGGGAGCGCACGCTTCGCACAAGCCGGCCTTCGCGTTCCAGCACACGTCCGGGCAGATCCACTTACCGCAGCGAGTGCATTGCTTGAAGTAGACCTTGGCTTCCTCGACAGCTTTCTCGAAGGCATTGTCGTGCGCCTTGCCCCCAACTGCGCGTTGGACCTCGTAAGCGCTGTTTCCGGCGTTCGAGAGAATGCCGCCGAAGATGTCGCCCGCTGCGCGCAAGAGCCCGCCGGCGGTGCCGGTGATCGAAGGCTGGAAGCGCGACATGTATCCGTTGCCGCACTTGTCGCAAAGGAACTTGAACTGATACCCGCGATCAGTTGAGAGGTCTTCGTGGTTCGCGGTGAATCTTATCATTGCCATACGGCTCCTCCTCAGAAATGTCCGACAAACTTCAGTTTGTCGCCGACGTTCGAATGCGCCGGGGGACAGCGACAAACTGAAGTTTGTCGGACGCCGGAAACCAAGGCTCAAAGGTTTTCAACACAATCTGTGGAAAACCCTGTTGAAAACCGGCCAATTCCGAGCGCAACCTTCTGAGATTCGCGGACTTTTAGCGCTTTGCACACATTTTGTTCAAACTTGTTAAATGCTGTGAAGTCCAACTATTTATTCAATTGCCGCCAGAGCCCCTCAATTCCTTGGGATTTCTTAATGTGTTTTCAATCTTCATGGGGGATTTGCTGAAAAGCTGTGCAAAACTCAGCGGGATTTCCGGTCTGCAACTCCAGTTTGTCACATGTTGCGGGAACCCGCCGGCCAAGCTCCAGACAAACTGAAGTTTGTCGGACGCCATTTTTCAATCAAAGTCCTCTTCGAGCCTTTGCGCGACCCGCTCACGAAACTCGTATGCCGCCTGCAAGACTTTTCTGGGCTTTGAACCCTCGGCGGGTCCGATGAATCCTTGCCGCTCCATCGAATCGAGAATCTTCGCCGCGCGCCCGTAGCCAATCGACAACCTGCGTTGCAACACCGAGGTGGAGGCCCGGCCCATGTCGCTGACAATGGCTAGCGCCTGATCGAACAGTTCGTCCTGTTCACCCTCGAATCCATCCGCCTCAAGGGTCTCCTGTTCGCTCAGCGTGACTTCTTCGTTGTAGTCGGGCTCGGCCTGCTTTCGGATGAAGTCGGTAATGCGCTTGATCTCGGCTTCGCTCGCGAATGAGCCGTGCACGCGAACCAGGCGCGAGGATGCCGGCGGCAGGAACAACATGTCGCCCTGTCCGAGCAGCGCTTCGGCGCCGTTGGAATCGATGATCGTGCGCGAGTCAACTTTTGAGGACACCCGGAAAGCCATTCGACACGGGATGTTCGCCTTGATCACACCGGTGATGATGTCAACCGATGGCCGCTGAGTCGCAAGGACCAGGTGGATGCCGACCGCGCGCGCCATCTGCGCTAGTCGTGCGATCGAGGTCTCAACTTCGCTCCGAGCAATCATCATCAAGTCTGCAAGCTCGTCGATGGCGATGACGATATAGGGAAGCGGCTTCAGCGGCTCGGCCGGATCGTCGAAGAGCGTCGGCGAAGTCATCTCGTGCACCTGGCGGTTGTACTGCTCTATATTTCTCACGCCCAACGCCGCAAGACTGCGGTAACGCGTTTCCATTTCATTCACCGCCCACTTGAGCGCATTCGACGCGCGCTTGGGATCGGTGACGATTGGCGTCAGCAGGTGCGGGATGCCTTCGTAAAGTCCAAGCTCGACGCGCTTCGGATCGACCATTATGAACTTCACTTCTTCCGGCGACGCCTTGTAGAGAACCGAGCAGATGATCGCGTTGAGCGTTACGGATTTGCCGGCGCCGGTCGCGCCCGCGATCAATAGGTGCGGCATCTTCGCCAGATCAGCGATGTACTCTTCACCGTTGATCGTCTTGCCGAGCGCAATCGTGAGCTTGGACCCGGACTGCTGAAACTTCGCCGACTCGATCACGTCCCGAAGAAATATTTTTTCGCGTTGCGCGTTCGGCGCTTCGATGCCGACGGTGGATTTGCCCGCTATTCGATCGATGCGAATCGACTCCGCCTTGAGCGCGAGACAAAGATCATCGGCAAGCCCAACCACTCGGCTGTATTTGATGCCCGGATCAGGCTTGAACTCGAACGTGGTGACGACCGGGCCGGGGTTGATGCGGTGAATGTGCCCGGTAACGGCGAACTCTTTGCACTTCTCGGCGAGAATAGTAGCGCGCTCGCGCAATTCCTCCTCGGCCTGCTCGAAATGGCCGATGGGCGGTTCAATCAAGTCGATGGTTGGCAGCTTGTAGACATAGCCCGCCAGCGTTTCGACTCCGGTCTTGCGACGCGCTTGCTTCACACCTCTGGCTTCCGTCTCCGCCTTTTCGGTGGCTGCCGTTCGGACGATCGAAGCAGTGGAGATCATCTCGGCAACGGTCGGATCCATCGTTATCTCCGCCGCTAGCGGCGAGTGTCCGGCCCTTATCTGCTCGACCCTCACCGCGTGCTCCTGCACGACTTCTCTCATCTGCAGCCGCGTCGCCGGCATCGCCGGGACGGCTTCGACAGATTCAGTCGAAGCCATCCGAACGGCCGCGCCGCCGGACATGCCGCTGCCTGCGATTGCAATCTCGGGTCGCGGGGCTGACGCGGCGATAGTTTCGATGATGGGTCCACGCACCGTTGGCTGTTGCTCCTCTTTGAGCCGTCGAGCCTCTTCCATCCGTAGGCTGCGCTCTTCGCGTTCTCGGGCCTGCTCGATCTGCCTTATCCGTTCGCGCTCGGCTCTTTCCTCATCCTTGCGTTTCTGCTCTTCAGCTTTCTCTGCTCTGCGCTGAGTCGCCAGCAACCGGCGCTGCTCGGAGCGCGCCTCCCACCACGCGGCGAAGCGGCTGAAGACGGTGGGCTTTGTCTGGTGAATCTCGGCGTGCGCTTCCCGAATCGAACTCACCCACCGGCCAATACGAGCGAGCGAAATCTCCATCGTCAACATCAGCGTCAACACCGATGCCGCCGCCAGAACGATGGCTGCGCCTGTGGTGCTCAACAGACCCGCGAGCTCGGTTTCGATGACATTGCCGATTAGGCCGCCGTTGTGATAGGGCGTGCTCCAGATCTTGATTGTTGGAAAGAGCGCGAGGAAGCCCGAAAATGCAACCAACAGGAGAGTCGCCCCTATGGCTTTTCGCGTAGGGAAGCCCGGGCGTGTCGCGGAGAAAGCTCGCAGCGCGACGATCACTAACAGCGCGGGGATCAAAAAGGAAGCCAGCCCGAACCACTGAATAAACTCATCGCTGATGAAAGCGCCAACGACACCGATGAGGTTGCCCGGCCCTTTCTTAGGACTGGCCGTGTTGAAGCTCGGGTCTTCAGGGTTGTGGCTGAACAGGCTCAGCACAAGTAGAATGGCGGCGACAACGAGCACGACGGCCAGTACTTCATTGGCCAGCGATTTTTTGGTGGAAGACTTTGTCCGGGATTTGGTGCTCATTCCGGTGCTCCGTAGAACATTACCAGAATTCCTGAAAATCGCCAGCGCAAAGAGACGGATTTACTAAGTTGGAACCTTCGCCTCAGAGCCGATAAACTGGAGCCAATTCTATCTCGGCAATGAATCTAAAGTGCTTTTGGTTGCGGGTCAGCAGCGGGAGGCCTCGTTGCCAGGCTGTTGCCGCAATGATGGCGTCCGCCTGGCGCAATCCCTGAGATTCGTACTTCTTCAAGAGCAGCCAGTATCTTCCAGCGATTGCGTCATCAACCGGTACGATTCGGAAGCGAGCCAGCAACACTTCAATATCCCGTCGCTCTGAGTCTGTCAGCCCGGCCTTTGCCAGCAGTTCTTTTCTGGTCCATGAGGAGTAGTAGAGATCGAACTGCGAGGCATCAAGAAGAGCACAGGCCGGCTGAATGCCTTTGAGGTAATCAATGAGAATGTCTGTGTCTATGAGGAGCGCATTTGCTGCCACGACACGATCTCCCGAAGGAATCCTTCCGCCGATTCCAACTGCGCCTTATCTCGCAAATCGTCGACATAGCTCGCGCTATCTTCGACTTCCGTGTAGCTGAAGGTTGCCTCCTGATCGAACAAGTCATCGACGCGCGCCTCCAAAGCAGCGGTCAACTCATCCGCAGCAGGATCAGGGATTCGTTTGGTTCGCTTGAACTCGCTAATAACTCCTCGAATTGTTTCTTCGAGACGTTCTTTGGTGATCATACCGTGGTCCTCACTCACTGACTCATTTCAACGCGCTGATTGATTCGGCAGAAGTATAACAGTCCGGCGACGAGGTCATAAGAGCCTACGATCAAATCCTACTAACCCAAATCGTTCGGAGGTAGTCGCCAACAGAGCCCTGGAAGCTCATGTTAAACCTGGTTTCAATCCGCTAGACAGTCCCATTCTTCGAGTCCTACGTTCGGGGCCGCGACATCGGGACGATGCTTACGAAGTCTCAATCCAATTAGAGTCGCGATCTTCATTGGTTCTTACTCGCAGATTGAAGACGCAGCTGAACCTGCCACTCAGTTCTGCTTCGACTCCGGCTTCGCGGCTGACTTGGCGAAGTCGCCCGCTTTGACGATCGTGAGCTTCGACGGATCGATGCGACGACGCATTACCGCCACGATCTCGTCCGGCGTAAGCGCCGCGATCTTCTTATCAAGCTCGGCGTCCCACGCCAGCGTCCGGTTCAACAAGCGATACTGCGCCAGCTTGCGAACGAGTCCGCCGTCTTGCGCCCGGCTGACCTGCTGCGATTGCAGGTATCCGGACTTGGCTGCCGCTACTTCATCGGCTGTGAAGCCATCCTTGACCGCGCGGGCGATTTCCTCTTTGATCGCCGTTTCGACCTTTGTCACGTTTTGCGGCGCGTAGATCGCCTGGACGAAGAACTGCGCGTTCTTGTCGAGGGGGTTCGCGGTGAACCCCGAGCCGATGCCGTAGCTCAGCCCTTCCTTCTGGCGCACTCGGGTTGCCAGCCGTGAGTTCAAAAACCCTCCTCCAAGCATGTAGTTTCCAAGCACCAGAGCCGGGTAATCGGGATCGTCGTCGCGAAGATTCAAACGCATCCCGGCGAGAAAGACCGCGTTCGCTTTGTCCGGAGTCTCAAGCGATTGATTAATGGGTGGAATGTCCTGGTAGACCGTTACGAGGCGGGAGAAAGGACGCGGGCTCTTCCACGAGCCGAATAGTTCACCAGCGAGCTTCTCGATTTCCTTTGCATCGAAATCGCCCACCACAGCCATCTCGCTGTTCGACCCGCCGTAGAAATCGGCGTAGAACTTCTTCAAGTCCTCAAGTTTCGCGGCGTTCACCTCAGCGATGTCCTCCTCCGGGGTTGATATGTACCGCACGTCGCCCTTCGGATAAGGGTTCAAGTGCCGGCCGAACTCGGTGCCCGCAACAGCCTGCGGCTCGCGCTGCTGTTGTTCGATGCTAGCCAGGGTCTCTTGTTTGAGCTGGTCGAACTCCTTCTCAGGGAAAGAAGGTTCCCGCAAAACTTCCGCGGTCAGTCTCAGGACAGCCGGCAGATTCTCACGGATCGTTTCGATTGAGGCACCGATGCTGTTCGGGCCCGGGGAGACCGACACTCGCGCCTTGAGTTTGTCGAACTCATCTTGAATCTGCTGCCGCGTATGTTTGGTAGTGCCACGCATGAGCATGTCGCCCGCGAACTGCGCCGCAGTTGCACGATTCATCAGGCTCTTCTCATCGCCAAACCGAAAGGTCATCGTTGCTACGACTGTGTTGCCGCGAGTCTTCTTTGGCAGCAGGGCGAGTTTCAATCCAACCGGCATATCGGACTTGATGGTGCGGGAATCGATGTTCGCAGGCGATGGATCAAACGCTTCGCCTTCGGCGACAACGGCGCTGCCCTTGTAGTCCTTCACCAGCGCAGCCACGTCCGGCACTGGTGGAATCTCGGCGCGATCGGGTTTTTCGGTCGGTATGAACAGACCAACGGTGCGATTGGTTGATTTCAGGTAGGCGGCTGCGACTCTCTGCACATCGGCGGCGGTGACTTTCTTCAGGCGGTCGCGATGAAGAAAGAAGAGCCGCCAATCACCTTGAGCCATCCACTCGCTCAGCTCGAGCCCGACTTGCTCAGCCGAGTTGAGCGTGAGATCGATGTTCTTCAGGAGCCCGGTGCGTTCGCGATCGACTTCTTCCTGGGAAGGCGCCTTTGTAGAGACCTCCTCAACGGCTTGAATCAAAGCATCGCGTGCCGCGTCGAGAGATTGGTCTTTGCGGACTTCGGCGAACAAGATCATCAATCCGGGATCGTGTAAGGGGATGTTGAGGCTCTCGACGGATGCCGCTTTCTTTGTTTCGACCAGAGCTTTGTACAAGCGGCCTGACGGGGTGTCTGCGAGTATCTGATTGAGAATATCAACCGCCGCGAAATCAGGATGTGAGCCGGCGGGGACGTGGTAGCCCACTCCGACGAATTGAGTGTCTCCGACGCGCTTGACGGTCACAATGCGCTCGCCGTCTTGAGTTGGCTCCACGGTGTAGATTGGCTCGAGTGTGCGGGTTGGCCGCGGGATCGATCCAAAGTTGTCTGCGATGAGTTGCAGGGTCCTGGCCGGATCGAATTTGCCTGCGACCAGCAGCACAGCGTTATCAGGCTGATAAAACCTGTGGTAGAAAGCCTGCAGACGTTCGATGGGTACGTTCTCGATGTCGCTGCGCGCGCCGATTGGTAAATTCGAATAGTTATGCCAGTCATAGGCTGCGGCGAACACTCGCTTGAACACAACCTGAGCAGGCTGGTTCTCCCCAGCTTCATACTCATTCCGAACGACGGTCATCTCGGAGTCGAGGTCCTTCTTCGCGATGAACGAGTTGACCATGCGATCGGCTTCCATCTTGATCGCCCAATCGAGATTCGCGTCGGTCGACGAGAAGGTCTCGAAATAATTCGTGCGATCGAAGAGAGTCGAGCCGTTGGGACGCGTGCCGTGCTCGGTCAGTTCCTGAGGGATGTTGGGGTGATTCTTCGAGCCCTTGTACATCAGGTGCTCGAGCAGGTGAGCCATCCCGGTCTCTCCGTAGTTCTCATGCCGAGAGCCAACCAGGTAAGTGACATTGACGGTGATGGTCTCCTTGGATTGGTCGGGGAAGAGGAGAACGCGCAGACCATTCACCAAGCGGTATTCGGTGAAGCCTTCTACTGACGTGACTCGCTCTACGCCTCTTGGTAATGCGGTTTGTCGAGCCAACACAGGACTCAACGCAAAAACGGCGATTACCGACACAAGAAGTACAGCTCGTAGTTTTCCAATTTTAGCGGACATATCTTTCTCCTCGACCTAATTCACTGGCGGCACGCGCCGATGCTCCTCAATCTCAGCTTTGCTATCCGGCCGGCGTGTTCGCAGTCTCCGGCGTGGCCGCCTCTCGCGAAGCTCTACTCTTTAGCATGAGATATTGCTTTATGAACTCATCCAAATCACCGTCAAGCACCGCGTCGACATCCGCAGTCTCGTGCTTGGTGCGCACGTCTTTGGCCAATCGATACGGGTGCAGCACATAGTTTCTGATCTGTGAACCAAATGAGATGTCGCGCTTTGTTTCTTCGAGCTGCGCCGTCTCCGCGCGCTTCTTCTCCAACTCGAGCTCGTACAGACGCGACTTCAGAATATGCATCGCCACCTCGCGATTCTGATGCTGCGATCGCTGATTCTGACACGTCACCACGATCCCGCTCGGAAGGTGTGTGATTCGCACGGCAGAGTCAGTAACGTTTACGTGCTGGCCTCCGGCGCCTGACGAACGATAGGTGTCCACGCGCAGATCTTTCTCATTAATTTCGATCTCGACGTCGTCTTCGATCTCAGGATAGACGAACACCGAGGCGAAGCTGGTCTCGCGGCTCGATCCTGCGTTGAACGGGCTCAGCCTGACCAGCCGATGAACGCCCGCTTCTGCCGAAAGCAACCCGTAAGCGTACTCGCCGGCCACCGTGAACGTTGCGCCCTTTATGCCGGCTTCTTTGCCGGGCTGCTCGTCGACCAAATCAGTTTTGAATCCGCGACGCTCAGCCCAGCGCAGATACATCCTCAGCAGCATCTCGGCCCAATCTTGTGCGTCGGTCCCCCCGGCGCCGGCGTTGATGGTTACAATCGCGTCGCGCGTGTCGTTTGGCCCGGACAGCAGCATCTCGGTCTCGGCTTCTTCGACCTCGCGCTCGAGCCGTTCGATGACCGTTTGCAATTCCTTCAGGGAAGCTTGATCTTCGGCCGCGAACTCCAGGAGGACAACGGCGTCTTCAACATCGCGTTGGAATTGATCGGCTTTGTCGATTGCCGCCTGCAAGCGGCTTCGTTGTTTGAGGACCTTCTGAGCCCGGTCCTGGTCGTTCCAGAAATCCGGTTTACCAATCTCTGCTTCTGATTTCTGAAGCTCGGACCCTTTCCCTTGCGGGTCAAAGAAACCTCCGCAGCTCGGCTGCGCGAGCCGCCAGGTCTTCGTACTTTTGTCGCAGTTCTTCGATCATATTGTTTCAGCCTTCGGCGCATTGCCGCGAGCCTACGTCTCGCTGGATTAGCGGCCCGTCGAGTGAATGGGAAATTCTATCATGCTGAACGATTTGGTGTCGCGGGGTTGCCCACCTTGCGACGGACCTTCCGTTACGGGCCCTGCATAATTCGGTGTACCGGCCTGGTGTCATAATGCGTCGATTTCGACCCTTGAAATCGAGAAGGCAGATGATCCAGCGTTGACCTCGAAACTGACGTCGAATCTGCTCGTGATCGTCATGCAGACAGCCTCGGTTCCCCGTGAGTGTGCCGCGGGCCGATGCTGCAATCAGCGTACTAAACGGTGTTACTCGATTCTGTTTTGGCATCCGGTCAGTTGCGAGGGTCGCGCTTCGGACGGCCGAACTTTTTAGTCTCTTCTTTCCTCTTCCAGACCCCGCGAAGTGCTGTCCCCAAGAGTAAGAGAAGGCTCAAAACCGTGCAGGAAACCGCGAACACATCACCGTGACGGGTGTAGAGAGTTGAACTGTCGCCGCGCGCTTCATTCTCAGTCTTGATCTTCCAGGTCCGAGTTGCTGTCTCGAACATCGGCGTCTCTCCGTGCACGATCCCATAGCGATCTATTCGAGCCGAAACCCCGGAGTTCGCCGCGCGGATCACCTCGACGTTGTTCTCGACCGCCCGAAAGATCGCACTCGTCAACATCTGTCTCGGGGCGGAGGTAGGACCAAACCAGGCTTCGTTAGAGAGCTGCACGAGCGCCGAGGCGCCTTCGCTTCGCATCCGCCGTGCAAGGTCTGGCCTGGTCGTCTCGAAGCAGATCAAGGTTCCCAGCTTTGCCCCTGCCGCTTCGCCAAGGGTTACACTTCTGCCGGGAGTGATGTCGCCAACCAGTGCCTTGACCTGGCCCAGGAACGGAATCCAACTTCGCCCTGGGATGTATTCGCCGAAAGGCACCAGCGCGTTCTTATCATACTCAGCGATCTTCTCTCCCGCCGGTGATATGAGCACTGAGCTGTTGTACGGCGGCTCACTCGCGCCCGCATTCTCCGCAAAGCCCCAGGTGTTCATCAGCAGGTAGACTCGGTTGCGCAGGGTGAATTCCGCGAGCGTCTGCTTGAGACCCGAATCGCGGTCATATTCGAAGTTCATCGAAGACTCGGGCCAGATCACCAGGTCTATGCTGGTGGTTTTCTCCAATGAGGAACTTGACTTGTCGTTCGGAGCCGCGTCTCTGATGTTCGCTTGAATCGCCTGTTCGGAAAGAGAGACGTGGCGCAGGAACATCTGCTCCGCGAACTTCGGATCATCCCAGGCGCCATCGACCGGGATGTTCGGCTGAATGACCGCTACCGAAACCGAGCCGGATTCGTCGATCGCCGGCCGAAGCGATTCGCCATACAACACGGTGGCTATCGCGATCAGGCCCGCCGCCGTGAGCACGATAATGCCGCGCCTGCGTTCAAGGTATACGAGCGCGAAAACGAGCGCGGTGCTTGCGGCGACCATGATCGCGCTTACCAGGTATACGCCGCCGAAGCGTGCGACCTGAATAACCGCCGGTTGAAACGCCTGCGAGTAACCGAGCGGGTTCCAGCCCATGCCGGTCATTTGGAGCCGCAGCCATTCACTCGCGGCCCACACCATGGGCGCGGCCAGGATCAACCAGCCCCCAAAGCGCTTGATCGCGAGACCCAGCAACGCGGCGAATATTCCGGTGAAGACACCCAGTGTCGCCGAAAAGACAATCAGGATTATGTAGCACAGCCACAGCGACATCCCACCGTAGTTGTGCATCGAGTAAGTCACCCAGTAAGACGAACCGGCATAGAACACAGTTCCCGTCACGCTTCCGAGTAACAGCGAACGCCAGAACTTTCGCTCACGCACGATGGCCATGATCAGGGGCGCGCTGCCCACCCATCCCAACGACCACAGGTTCCATTCGGGGAACGCGAATACCAGAAGCAGGCCCGAAAAGATCGCTAGTGACAGGTTGCTGATGAATGGCGCCGATTGCTGGAACGGCAGTACCTTCGCGAGTCTAAACCGCGCAGCTAACAGATCCTCGCGCGAGTAGACGGGGGGGACGGCTTCTTCGGAATGGCGAACGCGGAAAAGAGTTGAGGATAGAGGATGGAGGATGGAGGATGGAGGATTGAAGATCGAGGATCGAGGATAGAGGGTTGAGGATCGAAACAGCCGGCATTGATTCATCAGTTCCTTAACCTCGACTGGCAGCACAGTCAATCCTCAATCCTCAATCCTCCATTTTCGATCCTCGATCCTCAACCCTCTATCCTCACGACTCCGCGATCTCGTGCACCATCTCCGCCATGAAGGAACTCCGCACGAGCGGGCCCGAGAACACCGCGCGAAAACCGAGACGTTCGCCGTACTCCTTGTACTCGTCAAACACGGCGGGATGGACGTACTCCTCGACGGGCAGATGCGCGCGCGTCGGCTGCAAGTACTGGCCGATGGTCACCACGTCGACCTCGTGTGCGCGCAAGTCTTCGAGTAAGCGTTTCACTTCATCGCGACGTTCGCCGAGTCCAATCATG
>Ga0137403_10008394_pt1 | contig 11560 bp, 6 predicted proteins | sample CZOMad2_1_16fung_FD_122057 | JGI IMG/M metagenome (GOLD analysis project Ga0137403, IMG submission 122057) | Vadose zone soil fungal communities from Angelo Coast Range Reserve, California, USA - CZOMad2_1_16fungal (Hybrid Assembly) | ecosystem: Environmental > Terrestrial > Soil > Vadose zone...
GGTCTGGTATGTTGCGCGCCCCATGGCCGCCATCACTCCGCAAATCGTGGCAGCGCACGGCCTCTCGCAAGACGAGTATGCGCGCATCCGCAAGGCCCTCGGGCGCGATCCCAATCTGGTGGAGCTCGGGATCTTCTCCGCCATGTGGAGCGAGCACTGCTCGTACAAGTCGAGCCGGCGGTTCCTCAAGCACCTGCCGACGAAGGGAAACCGGGTGCTGCAAGGCCCCGGCGAAAACGCCGGCGTCGTCGACGTGGGCGACGGCCTCGCGGTGGCGTTCAAGATGGAGAGCCACAACCATCCGAGCTACATCGAGCCCTACCAGGGCGCAGCTACCGGCGTGGGCGGCATCCTCCGCGACGTCTTCACCATGGGCGCGCGACCCATCGCCTCGATGAACGCGCTGCGGTTCGGCGACCCGTCCCATCCGAAGACGGCCGGGCTGGTCGAGGGCGTGGTGGCCGGCATCGCCGGATACGGCAACTGCATCGGGGTCCCCACCGTCGCGGGAGAGGTGGCGTTCGACGCCTCGTACAACGGCAACTGCCTGGTCAATGCCTTCACGCTCGGTTTGCTGAAAGCCGACCGGATCTTCCGGGGCACGGCCAGCGGCGTCGGCAATCCGGTGATCTACATCGGCGCGCGCACCGGCCGCGACGGGATCCACGGCGCCACCATGGCCAGCGCCGAGTTCGACGAGGAGAGCGAGAGCAAGCGGCCCACGGTGCAGGTCGGCGACCCGTTCATGGAGAAGCTCCTGCTCGAGGCCTGCCTGGAGCTGTTCAAGACCGACTGCCTGGTGGGCATCCAGGACATGGGCGCCGCGGGGCTCACTTCCTCGTCGGTGGAGATGGCGTCGCGCGCGGGCAGCGGGCTGGAGCTGGACGTCGACGCCGTTCCCCGCCGCGAGACCGGGATGACGCCGTACGAGGTGATGCTCAGCGAGTCGCAAGAGCGGATGCTGCTGGTGGCGAAGAAAGGGCGCGAGAAAGAGGTCTTCGACATCTGCGACAAGTGGGACCTCGCGCATGCGATCGTCGGGCGGGTCACCGACACCGGCAAGCTGGTAGTGAAGAGCGGCGGGCAGACGGTGGCGGACCTGCCCATCGCGCCGCTCACCGACGATGCGCCCGTCTACGACCGGCCTCGCAAGCGGCCCTCCTGGCAGGACGAGGCGCAGAGGATGCCGGACGTTCCGCAGCCCAAGAACCTGGTCTCGGCTCTGAAGACCGTGCTGGCGTCCCCGTCGCTGGCGTCGAAGGAATGGGTGTACCGGCAGTACGACCACATGGTCCGCATCGGAACCGCCGTCCGGCCGGGCCAGGGCGACGCGTCGGTGGTGCGCTTCACGGGGCAGCGTGAAGGCGGGGTCGCGCTGTCGGTGGGATGCAACTCCCGCTGGTGCTACCTCGAGCCGCGCCTGGGCGCGGCGCATGCCGTCGCGGAGACGGCGCGCAACGTCTCCTGCGTGGGCGGAGAGCCGCTGGCGATCACCGATTGCCTGAACTTCGGCAACCCGGAGCGACCGGAGATCATGTGGCAGTTCGAGCAGGCCTGCCTCGGCATCGCCGATGCCTGCGTGGCGCTGGAGACGCCGGTGGTCTCCGGCAACGTGTCCCTCTACAACGAGACCGAAGGCAAGGCGGTCTTCCCCACGCCGATGATCGGCATGGTGGGCGTGATGGACGACTGCTCGAAGAACGCGGGCAGCTCCTTCGCCGCCGCCGGCGACCGGGTCGGCATCGTCGGGGGCACGGGCAACGGCCACCTCGGCGGAAGCGAGTACCTCAAAGCGGTCCATGGCCTGGTCGCGGGCATGCCGCCGCCGTTGGACCTGGCGCGCGAAAAGGCCGTGCAGAAAGCCGTCCGCGAGTCGGTGCGGGCGGGGCTGTTGAAGGCGGCGCACGACTGCTCCGACGGGGGACTCGCCGTTGCCCTCGCCGAGATGTGCTTCGGCAAGGACCTCGGCTGCCGCGTGACGCTGAGGTCGCGACTCCGGGCGGACGCTCTGCTGTTCGGCGAGGACGCCTCCCGCATCGTCGTCTCCTATCCAGCCGCCAACGGGGAGAAGATCGAAGCGATCTGCAAGGCGGCGGGGGCGCCGTTCGAGGACATCGGCCAGGTCGGCGGAAGCGCGCTCCTCATCGAGGGCGTGCTGGAGGCGAAGGTCGCCGATCTCAAAGAAACCTGGAGCACAGCGGTCCCCAAGCTGGTGGGCGAAGGCATCCACCACGCCGCTCTCGAAAGCGTGCCGTGAGGTGGAGACGCGGCTCCTCAGCGCGCGGTCCCCTGCGGACCTGGACGAGGCGGCTGCGCTGCTCCGACGCGGCGGCCTCGTCGCCTTCCCCACCGAGACGGTGTACGGGCTAGGGGCCCTGGCGCTGGAGCCGCTGGCCGTCCGCGCCATCTACGCAGCCAAGAGCCGGCCGCTGACCAATCCCTTGATCGTGCACGTGCTGGGCGAGGACGAAGCGCGCCCCCTGGTCTCGCGCTGGCCCCTGGAAGCGCGCCAGCTTGCCGCCCGCTTCTGGCCGGGCCCGCTCACGTTGGTCCTGCCGCGCACGGCGATCGTCCCCGACGAATGCACGGCGGGCGGCGATACGGTCGGAGTCCGCGCGCCCTCCCATCCTGCGGCGCGCGCGCTGCTCGAGCGCGTGGGCGCACCGCTCGCGGCGCCGAGCGCCAACCGCGCCCAGCACGTCTCACCGACCAGCGCGGCGCACGTGCTCCGCGACCTGAACGGCCGCATCGACGCCGTGGTCGATGGAGGCCGGAGCCCCTTCGGTATCGAGTCCACGGTGGTCGGGCTGGACGGCGACCAACCGCGTCTGCTGCGCGCCGGAGCGATCCCGCGCGGCGAGATCGAGGAGCTCGTCGGTCCGCTCGCGGACGCAGCGCCCAGCGGCGGCGTCGCCCAGTCGCCGGGCCAGCAGCGCCGGCACTACGCGCCAGCCGCCGTGGTGCGCATCGCGCCGCGCCCCGAGCTGATTGCGGCGGCCGCGCGGCTGCCGGGGAGGATCGGCGCCCTGCTCCGGGGTGACACTTCCGCCCCGCCCGCCGTGGCCGTCGCTCGCCTGCCGGAGGACGCGCAGGGGTTCGCGCGCGAGCTGTACGCCGCCTTGCGCGACCTGGAGGACGCAGACTGCAGCGCCATCCTGGTGGAGCAAGTGCCCGCCGGGGCGGAGTGGGACGCCGTCCGCGACCGTCTCACTCGCGCCGCCTCCAGCTAGAAAAAGAGAAGGGCCGCCCGAAGGCGGCCCTTCGTCGAGCAAGTCTGCGAGACCCCTCCTCAGCCGTCGTCGTCCTCGCCGGAGAGCCGGATCAGCTGGGCCTCGCTCTCGCCGTCTTCACCCTTCGTCGGGTTGTCGTGGCTGACGACCATGAAGCCCAGCACCGGCGCGCGCGCGAGCTCGGCGGCGTTGATCGAGACGGTCTCCGTTGCGCTGCCGTTCGGCGCCACCGTGTCGAACATGCCGGTGCTCACCGCCGGGGTGAAGGGGTTGAAGGTCGCGGTCCCGTCGATGCTGTCATTGGTGGGGTCGGTCAGGCTGAAGCTCTTCGCCCAGTAGGTAAAGGACCCAGACAGGCAGGGGTTTTTAGCCACGCACAGCTGGTCGAACAACACCGGGAGGACCATGCTGTTGCTGTCGAACGGGGCATCCGTGAAGAACTGCACGTCGTACTTGCCGTCAGGGGTGACGACGAACACCGCGCTGTCCCCGCTGACCGAGCCGGTCAGAATCAAGCCGAGGTCGATGGCGACCACGTCGTAGTCCCACTTCCCGTCGCCGTTCACGTCGACGAAGATGTCGAACTCGTTCGAAGCGGCGTTCGACCAGCGACGGTTGGTGCTGATCGCGAACGCCAGCACTTTGTCTGCGGGGAACGTCTGCACTCCGACCGCGCGCAGGTCATCGGACCCCAGGCCGCGGTCCTTCTTGTCCGCAAGACCCCACGCGTACCAGTCGGCCGTGCCGGTGACGGCGCCGCGGCGGTTCGTGACCGTGGCCGTCGCCGAGCCCGTCTGCCGGAGCTTGCGCGTGTCGACGCTCGTCCGGATGTGCGAGACCGCCTGGGGAACGAGGTAGTAGGGGACGTTCAGGGTGACCCCGTTGTTGCTGCCACCGACCGGAGTGAAGGTCACGAGACCTGCGACGTCGCTGAATGCCGACGCGTCGCCCGCGGTCGCGGCCGGAACGCTCAGCTGCACGTGGATCTCCGCGTCGCCATTCTTCCCCACCGTCACCCGCGTCGACCGCAGCGTGAGTGAGTGCGTGCTTCCTGCGCCTCGCGTGGTCGTCACATCGAAGGTCGCCGTCTTGTTCCCCAGGTTCTTCAGCTTGATCTCGCCATGACCCCTGAAATCACGGTCCAGCTCCGCGAATCCGAAGTTCAGGACCGGCCCGCCGTTCTCGGTCAGCGCCACCACCTGCGTGGCGGCGGCCAACTGGGCCTGGACGAGGCCGGTGCCGGAATTCCTCGTCGAGTAGTTCAGCACTCCGGCCGGGTCTGCCGTGTTCACGATGGCTGCCTTCCAGTACTGCACCTTCTTCCAGTTGGAGTGGGCCTGGCGCACGAGCGCGGCAACGCCGGTGGTGTGGGGAGCGGCCATCGAGGTACCGGAGAGATTCGCCGGCGCGAAGCCGGTGCCGATGCCCGCCGAGAAGATGCTTACGCCGGGGGCAGTGACCTCGGGCTTGAGCCCGCTGTCGCCCGACCGGGGACCGCCGGAGCTGAAGCTGGCCAGCGCCGTAAAACCAGGATTCGTGAGCATCAAATTGCTCAGGGTCACCGTCTTTCCGTCCGCGGCGAGAAGGGCGCTGCGGTTGGCCGCGCTGAACGGGACCCCGAAGAACGGGATGGTGACCGTGTACGCTTCACCCGTATCCGGATTCCCGGTGATGGGACCCTCGAACGGCGGGAATCCGGTTGCGTTGTTGAGCATCACCACCGCCGCCGCACCCGCCTTCTGGCCGAAGACCGCGCGCGCGACGCGGGCGCAGGTTCCGCGCCGCGTGACGACCACTTTGCCGGCGACTCCCGCCGCGGTGTATTCAGCCGGATCGCAGCCGAGCGAGATCGTCGTCGGGTTGCTCTTCAGCACCACCACGTCCAGCGTGGTTCCATCGCTGAAGGTGGCGGCGTTCGCGTCGATGGCCTGCAGCGTGGTGCCCGTGCTGAAGGCGAGACTCGCGCCGGGGAACGAGGGCGTCGGATCGTTCGCGGCCACGCTGATTGCGCCGCTTCCCGTTCCAGGCGAGCCGGTCATGTACGGGTTGGGGCCGGAGTTGCCCGCAGAGCAGACCACGATGACGCCGGCCTTTGCTGCGTTCGTCGAGGCCACTGCGCTGGGCTCGTCGGCGCTGCCGAACGGCGAGCCGAGCGACATGTTGATCACGTCCATGCCGTTGGCGACCGCCCACTCGATGGCGTCGACCGTCACGTCGGTCGAGCCCCCGCAACCGAAGACGCGAACCGCGTACAGGTCGGCCTTCGGCGCTACGCCGGGGCCGACGAACCACGAGTGCGACGAGATGGTGGTTGCGTTGTACGGGCCCGGGTAGGTCGAGCCGTTGTCCAAAACGCCGAACCCAGCCGCCGTCCCGGCCACGTGCGAGCCGTGCCCGTTGCAATCCAGCGGGTTCGAATCCGGATGCGGAACCGGCTGGTACGCCGGGTCAGTGGGATCCGCATTGTAGCTGTCGCCGACGAGGTCGATTCCGCCTTTCACCTTCGGCGCTGCCGGACCGAACAGGGCCGGGTTCGCGGCCGCTGTCTCGGTGGCATGCGCCGCCGTGTACGCCGCCGGCGTGCCCGGTCCGCCAAAGTCGGCGTGCGTGTAGTCGATACCGGTATCGATGATGGCGACCTTGATGCCTTCCCCGTGGAAAGCGGGCGAGCCGCCCCAGACCGCGGGACCGCCTACCATCGGAACGCCGTGCGTGTTGTCGGGCTTGAAGAGCTGCAGCGGGTGGACCGCGACGACTCCGGGGATCGACTTCAGCGCCCCCGCTTTGTCGGCCTCGATCCGCACCTTCACGCCGTTGTAGGCGTGCTGATAGTTGCCGAGCACCCTTCCACCGCGGGCCCGCAGCTCATTCTCGACCGGAATCTGCGTTGCTCTCAGCTGGTCGCGCAGCTGCTCCTTCTGCGCCTTGGTGAGCGGGGCGGCCGCCTTGGCTTGCGCCACGGTGACCGGATCGCCGGCGAGCTCGACCACCACCGTGGTCATCGCGTTGCCCACGCCCAGCGGCGTGAACACCGGCTTGGCGTTCGGGGACGCGTCAGGATTGACGGGCACCCTGGCGAATCGATCCGCCGGACCGGCGGCATGAGCGAATGGCGCTCCGAGGAGCAAAGCGATGGCGACCAATATCGAGCGCGAGGCAGGCATGGAGTGACCTTTGGATGTCGTTTGTACGAGGACCGAGCGAGGGTCGAGCGTATACTTGTCGGGTCAAGGGTCAGTCAAGGTCGTCCTTGAGACCTTGATGACCTACCAAACTGCCGGTCGGCAGCTCGTTGCGCACAGCGGGCGACCCCACATCGCAGCTCGCGCTATCCAGGCGTCGACGCTATGGAAAATTCCGATGGGAGCGTTCAGGTCGCCGCGGCCGCAGCCTGACTCCACGCGTCAATGAGGTCGCGCCACCAAAGCCCGGGCAACCTCCGCCGCAACGCGCGCATTGTTCTCGAGCAGGTCGACGTTCACGGATCGGGTGCGGCCCTGCGTTGCCTGGCCGAGCTGAGTGAGGAGGAAGGGCGTGACCTCTTTCCCGGGAAGGCGGCGCTCCGCCGCTTCGCGGAGAGCGGAGGCGAGCACCGCTTCGATCCCGGCACGCGGGATCGGCGTCGGTGGAGGAACTCCCAGCACGACGCCGGTCGGCGAGCCGAGCACGTCCCAGTGCGTCGCCAACGCGAGCGCGATGGACGCCGCGTCGTCGAAGCGATGCTCGAGCGCCACGCCGCTCGCATCCGTGAAGAAGGCGGGCAGCTCGGACGTGCGGTAACCGAAGACGGGCACTCCGAGCGACTCGAGCAGCTCCGCGGTCGCGGGAAGATCCAGGATCGCCTTCGGGCCCGCGCAGACGACACAGACGCGCCGTCGCGCGATCTCAGCGAGGTCGCTGGAGATGTCGGGCGGCTCCCGCGGGTCGCTGCGGCGGTGGACGCCGCCGATGCCACCGGTGGCGAAGACGCGAATTCCCACGCGCTCGGCGATGGCGCAGGTCGCGCTCACGGTCGTACCGGCATCGCGCTTCCCTGCACAGAGCGCCCCCAGGTCGCGCGAAGTGGCCTTTGCTGCCTTTCGGGCTGGATCCGCGAGGCGCTCCAACTCTGCCTCGCTCGCACCAACCTTGATCGAGCCGTCGATGACCGCCACCGCGGCCGGAACTGCGCCGCCTGCGCGCACCGCCGCGGCGCACCTTCGCGCCGCCTCCAGATTCGTGGGTGGAGGCAAGCCCTGCGCAACGACGCTCGTCTCCAGGGCCACTACCGGGCGGCGCTCGCGCAGGGCCGCGGCGACCTCTTCGGCGATCTCGAGGATCATCGCGGCGCCGACCATAGCCCAAGCACCTGCGCCAGACCCGGGCCGAACCAGGTGCGCGGTGCTTCTCCCTCGCCCGCGGCCCAGCGCTCCGGCGTTTCCACGTACCCTGCATAGCCGTCGGCAAGGCCGACCAGCACGTCGGGGGACATGTGCCGGCCCAGCTCCCCGACCGGCTCGCCCGGGACGCCAACCAACGACAGCGGACCGATGCGGACTCGCGTCTCGATCACCGCGGGCTCCCGCGTCAGCGCGATCGCGTTGGCGAACGCCCGCCGCAACGGCCAGGGGACCGCGGGCGAAGCCTGCGGTGGTGGAAGGGCCACCAGGCGAGCCTGGCATCCGATCTGGAGATGCCGCACCGGCTCGGCCTTGCGCAGGAGCTGCTCGGCTTCCCTGGCCACCACGGCTGCCACGTCCTCCGCGCGGTTCCAGGTCGCGTTACCGCCGGCGCCCTGGACCACCAGCACCGGCGCGCCTTCCAGGGCGGCGGCCACCCTGCCCGGCCAGTCGGCCGAGAGCCGCCGCGAGGAGCGCGGCGTGGTGGTGGGGTGCATGGGGTAGTCGATCAGAGTGGCCACGTTCTCCCCCGAAGGCCTGCGTACGCGGAGCGCGACCAACTGGGGGTCGATGGGGCCTCCGCTTCGGGGGCGCGCCGGGCCCTCCGGCCAATCCTCCCGCGCCACCAGCAGCTCCGCCGGACCGAGGGCGCCGATCGCCTGCCCGAGCGCGTCGGCCACAGCCTGTGCGATCGCGTCCCGCTGCGCCCGATCGAACGGCCCCGCGCCCGACCATCCGGCGATGACGCTGTCCCAGGCGCCGCCCGGACCAGAATGGGTGTGCGTGGCCGCAAGCAGGAGACAGGTGAGCGGAGGCAGGCGCGCGCGCCGCAGCACCTCCTCCTCCAGGCTGCCCGGCACGAGCAGCGTGTCGATCGATGCCACCAGCGCGCGCATCCCTTCCACCTCCAGCGCGATGGCCCTCGCGTACACCGGCTCGCTCGCGTCTTCCGCGCGCCGCTTGCCCGGATAGCCGGCGAGGATCGGATGAGGACCGAGCGCGATCCGCGCCTTGCCCGCGCCGGCGCGCAGCGAGCCGACGCCCAGCAACTCCAGCGCGACCCTGCCGTTGACGGCGATGCCCGGAAGCCGCTGCGCCGTCCCGAAGGGCACCGCGCAGAAGAGCGCGGCCGCGGCGAGCGCCAGCAGCGCGCCGGCGAGGAGCGCCTTCCTCAGCGCACCACCCGCCTCGCGCCGAGATAGCGCGACTGGAACCAGGTGTCGTCGAGCGCCGCCTCGACCACTCCGTTCGACGAGCTGGCATGGATGAACCGGCGGTTGGGGACGTCGACCATCATCCCGACGTGCGACACGCCGTTGCCGGAGGTGTCGAAGAAGACGAGATCGCCCTCGCGCAGCTCGCCGGACTGCACCGGCTTTCCGGTCGCGTACTGCTGGCGCGAGACCCGCGGGATCCCGATGGAGACCTCCCGGTACGAGCTCATGGTCAGGCCCGAGCAGTCGATGCCGCGGTGGCTGAGCCCGCCCCACACGTAGGGCGTCCCCAGGTAGCTGCGCACCGCATGCTGCAGGCCCGGCCAGATCCGCGGCTGATCGGGCAGCGCCGGAGGAGGAGGGGCCGGGGGAGGTGGGCGGCGGAATTCCTTCGGCAGCGGCGCCGGCGTCCAGACCACGCTGGGCGGAGGCGCCACCGCGACGGTGAACGCGCCCTTGTAACCGGGATCGGGCAGCGCCGTCTTGAGCGTCTTCGCGCTGGAGAACTTCGCCCGCAGCTCGCCCTGAAGCGCTCCGGGGTGCTTGGGACCCTTGCGCATGCCCTGGAGCATGTAAGCGGCGTACAGGCGCGTGTCCCATCCCGACTTCGCCGCATCGACCAGGGCCCACTTCACGATCTTGAACGACGCATCCGGCCAGCCGCCCAGCATGGCCTCGTGGATCGCGTCCGCCATGACGTCGCCGGGCACACCGCCGTCGGCGCCGTCGCGATACCCGTTGGCCCAGGTTGCGATGGAGTCGGCGGGGATCTTCTTCTGGTACCCGTAGAGCGCGATGCCGTCGACCGCGTCCGCGGGCGCGCCCCGCCAGATGGCCCGGTATGCCGCGAAACCCACCTCGGCGATGCGGGCCGGGTCGGCCCGGTCGAGCACGCCCTCGGAGATGACGTGGAGGAGCGTCCGCGCGTCCTCGGGTTTTTCCGGCTTCACCACGTTGAAGCCGTAGTTCGCGAACCGTTCCTTGATCGCGGACTCGATCGCCTGCCGCCCGCCCGCGTCGAGCGATCGATCCTGCAGCAGCTTCTCGTGCACGTACTCCAACACGTTCTGCCGGGCCTGCGCCTGGGCCGGCGACGAGAGCAGGAGCGCTAGGAGTAGCGATCGTTTCGCCAGGGATGCGCCGTGTTCGAGTAGCCGCGCAGCTCCCAGAACCCGAGCCGGTCGCGCGTCAGAAGCTCGATTCGATGGACCCACTTGGCTCCCTTCCAGGCGTAGAGCTGTGGAGTGATGATGCGCGCCGGCCCGCCGTGCTCGACCGGCAGCGGCTTGCCTTCGGCGGTGTGGACCAGCAGCACGTCATCCTTGAGCGCCTCTTCCAGCGGAAGGTTGGTGGTGTACCCGTCGTACGCGTGCGTCACGACGTGCGTCGCGTCCGGCTTCGGCCTGGCGAGCGCAATCACCGTCGACAGCTGCACTCCCTCCCACTGGACGTCCATCTTCGACCAGGTGGTCACGCAGTGGAAGTCGCTGGTGTCCTTGACCTGGGGCAGGGCGAGGAAGTCCTTCCAGGAGAGCCGCACCGGCTCCTCGACCGCGCCGTCCACGATCAGCTCCCACTTGGAGATCTTGATGTCGGGCTGGCGGCCGAGATCGAGCACCGGCCAGCCGCTGGTGACGGTCTGGCCCTCGGGCAGCTTCGGCATGCCGTGGCGGTTCGGAGGACCCCGGCCCAGCGGGCGCGCATCCGCGGCCGCCGGCGTCTGCGTCATCTTGCCCTGGAAGCGCTCGCGGAGCTTCATGCGCGCCTCCACGATCCGGCTCTCCTTCTCGTCCATGGAGCGATTGTACGCGCGCACCGCTGGAAGGGTTGCGGCATCTTCAGAATGCACGGTGATTCCGCGCTGTTCCGTCCGGGTTGCCCCAGCCTGCCTCTCACTGTACCCTCCAGCCCCTCCGATGCGACTCCCGATCCTGAACGGCGAGGACAAGTTCCACGACGAGTGCGGGGTCTTCGGCGTGTTCGGTCACGCCGAGGCGTCGAATCTCGCCTACCTCGGCATCCACGCGCTCCAGCACCGCGGGCAGGAGTCGGCCGGGATCGCCTCGTGGGACGGGGCCCAGATCCAGCTGCACAAGGCGATGGGGCTGGTCGCCGACATCTTCGACCAGCAGGCCATCGCCGGGCTGCCCGGGCGCTCGGCGATCGGGCATACCCGCTACTCGACCGCCGGCCAGTCCAACCTGGCCAATGCGCAGCCGATGGTGGCCCGGACGCCCGCGGGGCAGGTCGCGGTGGCGCACAACGGGAACCTGGTCAACGCGGAGGAGCTGCGCGCGCAGCTCGTCGCACGAGGGGCGCTCTTCCAGGGCACCAGCGACACCGAAGTGATCGTGCACCTGCTGGCGCACCAGCGCGAGGGCAGCATCGAGGAGCGGATCCGCAGCGCGCTCATGAACGTGCGCGGCGCGTACTCGCTGCTCTTCCTCACCGAGAAGGGCATCGTCGCCGTGCGCGACCCGCTGGGCTTCCGGCCGCTGGTCCTGGGCAGGCTGAAGAACGGCGCCACCGTCTTCGCCAGCGAGACCTGCGCGCTGGACCTGATCGAGGCGGAGTACATCCGCGAGATCCAGCCGGGAGAGATGGTGGTGGTTGACGAGCACGGCCTGCGCACGCTCCAGACCCAAGCGCCGCAGCGAGCCGGGAAGTGCATCTTCGAGCTGATCTACTTCGCCCGGCCCGACTCGCAGGTGTTCGGGCGCAGCGTCTACGCGACGCG
>Ga0137403_10008395_pt1 | contig 11560 bp, 11 predicted proteins | sample CZOMad2_1_16fung_FD_122057 | JGI IMG/M metagenome (GOLD analysis project Ga0137403, IMG submission 122057) | Vadose zone soil fungal communities from Angelo Coast Range Reserve, California, USA - CZOMad2_1_16fungal (Hybrid Assembly) | ecosystem: Environmental > Terrestrial > Soil > Vadose zone...
GGTCGTCGCGCCCGCCGCGACCGCGAGCGTCACCAGCGGATCGAAGATGCCGGCGCCGATCCGGTCCACGTTGGCGTCGGGCACCACCACGTGGTCGCTCACCCACACCGAGTCGTAGCCGAGCTGCTCGGCCCGCACCGCGGTGTGGCGGATGATCTCCGGCGTGGCCAGGTGCCGGCAGTTCGGGATCCAGACCCCGACCTGCATCAGCGGTTCAGGTACCGCAGCGGCAGCCCCGGGCGCGGCCACTCGAAGGACACGAGCGTGCCGCCCATGGAGAGCGTCGCGTACGCGGTGCGCAGGTCCTTGCCGCCGAAGCACACGTTGGTCACCATCATGTCGGGCAGCATGAACTGGTCCACGCGGCTGCCGTCGGGCCAGATGTCGCTCACCGCGCCGGTGATCAGCGTGGCCACGCAGACGTGCCCCTCGCCGTCCAGCGCGAGCGAGTCGAACATCTGGTAGCCGCCGAGGCCGACGATCACGGTGCCCTTCTCGCCGCGGTACGGACCGTTGGCCGACTCGATCTGACCCGGCCCGGAGAGCTTGAAGGCCCAGCAGCGCGCGGTCGGCGTCTCGACCACGTAGAGGGTCTTCTCGTCCGGCGAGAGCCCGATGCCGTTGGGGCGCTCCAGCGGGAAGATCGCCTCTCGAATCAACGAGCCGTCGGCCTTCGCATAGTAGACGACACCCCGGTCGCTGTCGCGCTCGCGCGTCTTGCCCAGATCGGTGAACCAGAACCCACCCGCCCCGTCGAACACCAGGTCGTTCGGCCCGCGCAGGCGCTGGCCGTCGCAGCGGTCGTAGAGCGTCTCGAACTTGCCGGTCTCCGGATCCACCACCTGGATGCTGCCGGTCGTGTAATCGTCGGCCTGGGCCACCGGGAAGAGCTTGCCCGTGCGCTCCAGGAACTTGAGGCCGCCGTTGTTGGTCACGTAGAGCTTGCCGCCCGGACCCATCGCGGCGCCGTTGGGACCGCCGCCGAGCGTGGCGATCACGTGGATCTTCCCATCGGGCATCACGCGTGAGAGCGTGCGGCGCTCGATCTCCACCAGGATGACGGAGCCGTCCGGCATGGCCACCGGGCCCTCGGGGAACCGCAGTCCCGAGGCGATCTGCTTGAAGGCGGGCTTGTGGGTGGCCATCAGGATTGCACCTGCCGCATGAGCTGAGCACCGCGATCGAGCACGGGGAGCACCTTGTCGGCCTTCGCGGAAGGGAGGTTGAAGATGAGCCGCGCCACGCCCGCGTCGCGGTAGCGCTTGATGAGGTCGGCGTCCTCGGCCACGCCGAAGACGGTGATCGGCAGCGAGGCCGGATCGCGCCCGGCCTCGACGACCATCGCGCGGAACTCGGGCAGCTTGGCGAGCACGTCGCCGTAGGCGGGCCGGCGCGCGTGCGGCACCCACCCGTCGCCGAAGGCGATGGCCCGGCGCGCCCCGTAGGGGAAGGCGCCGCCCACCAGCACCGGCGGGTGCGGCTTCTGCACCGGCTTGGGCCAGGTCATCATCGGCGGGAATTTCACGAATTCGCCGGTGTACTCGGGCTTCGACTTCGTCCAGATGGCCCGCATCGCCTCGACGCGCTCCTGCATCACCTTGAAGCGCGACTTGAACTCGGTGCCGTGGTCGGCCATCTCCTCCGCGTTCCAGCCCGCGCCGATCCCGAAGAGGAAGCGCCCGCCCGAGACCTGGTCGAGGCTCGCCACCGCCTTGGCGGTCTGGATCGGATCCCGCTGGACTACCAGGCAAACACCGGTGGCTATTTCCAGCGTCGTGGTCACCGCGGCCGCCGCCGCGAGCGTGACGAACGGATCCATCACGTCGTAGTACTTCTTCGGCAGGTCGCCGCCCTGCGGGAACGCGGAGGTGCGCGAGAGCGGGATATGCGAGTGCTCCGGCGCCCAGAGCGAGCCGAACCCGCGCTCCTCCAGCGCCCGGCCCAGCGCCGCCGGGCCGATCGAGTAGTCGGTGAAGAAGATCGCCGCGCCTGCGTCCATGTGGCCTCCCTTAGAGGTACCCGCGCGAATCTACCTCCGTCGACGGGGGCGGTCAACCGGGCCAGGTCAACCGTGCTAGGATGCCGAGGCATGTCGCAGCCGGCGCTCACGACCACGGTGGTGGGCAGCTATCCCCAGCCCGACTGGCTCGTCGACCGGGCCTTGCTGTCGAAGGGCGTCCCGCGCGTGCGCCTGCGGAGCATCTGGCGGGTGCCGGAGGAATTCCTCGAGCAGGCGCAGGACGACGCCACCCTGCTCGCCATCCGCGACATGGAGCGGGCTGGCATCGACGTCATCACCGACGGCGAGATGCGGCGCGAGAGCTACTCGAACCGCTTCGCGACCGCGCTGGCCGGGGTAGACGTGGACAATCCGGGCGTCATCACGAATCGGACCGGGCAGAAGACCCTCGTGCCACGCGTGATCGGCCCCATCCGGCGGGTCCGGCCCGTCGAGCTGCGCGACATGCAGTTCCTCCGCCGCAACACGGAGCGGCGCGCCAAGATCACGCTGCCCGGCCCCTTCACCCTGGCCCAGCAGGCCCAGAACGAGCACTACCGCGACGTCGAGGAGCTGGCCATGGACTTCGCGGAGGCGGTCAACGCCGAGGCCCACGACCTGGAGGACGCCGGCGCCGACGTCATCCAGCTCGACGAGCCCTGGCTCCGCAACGATCCCGAGGCGGCCGAGCGCTACGCGGTGCCCGCGATCAACCGCGCGCTCGCCGGCCTCACCGTGCCGACCGCGCTCCACCTCTGCTTCGGCTACGCCGCGGTGATCAAGCACGAGAAGCCCACCGGCTACTCGTTCCTGCCCCAGCTCGCGGCCACCACCGCCCAGGAGATCTCCATCGAGGCCGCCCAGCCCCGCCTGGACCTGGGCGTCCTCGCCGATCTCGCGGGCAAGACCATCATCCTGGGCGTGCTCGATCTCGCCGACCCCGCCATCGACACCGTCGAGCAGGTGACCGCGCGCATCCGCGCCGGGCTCGCCCGCGTGCCGGCGGAGCGTCTGATCCTGGCGCCCGACTGCGGCATGAAGTACCTGCCCCGCGACACCGCGTTCGGCAAGCTCAGCTCGCTCGCCGCGAGCGCGCGCGCCGTCCGCGCCCAGCTCGCCTAGGAGGACTCCCATGGCCGTGCTGCTGCTCGACGATCCCCTGCCCGGCGTTCGCCGGCTCACCCTGAACCGCCCGGAGAAGCGCAACGCCCTCAGCAATGAGCTGCGCGGCGCGATCCTCGATGCGCTGAAGACGGCCGACGCGGATCCCACCGTCCGCGTCTCGGTCCTGCGCGGGGCCGGCCCCGCGTTTTCCTCCGGCTACGATCTCTCCGCCGACAACTCGGTGGGCCAGCCCTACTACTCGCCCGGCGGCCCGGGTCAATGGGCGCGGCACGTGGTGGACGGGTGGTTCACGATCTGGGACCTGGCCAAGCCGGTGATCGCCCAGGTGCACGGCTACTGCCTGGCCGGCGGCAGCGAGCTGGCCGCGTGCTGCGACCTGGTCTACGTCGCCGAGGACGCGCGCATCGGCTACCCGCCCACCCGCCTCATGAGCCCGCCCGACAACCAGTTCCACCCCTGGCTCATGGGCATGCGCACCGCGATGGAGATGTTCCTGACCGGCGACGCGATCACCGGCACGGAGGCGGCCGCGCGGGGATTCGCCAATCGCGCGGTCGCGTCGGCCGAGCTTGAGCGGACCGTGCTGGGCGTCGCCGAGCGCATCGCCCTCGTGCCCACCGAGCTGTCCCAGATCAACAAGCGGGCGGTCCACCGGGCGATGGAGATCATGGGTCTGCGGGCGGCGATCCGGGCGGGCACCGAGCTGCAGGCGCTCGCGTTCACCACCGCGGCCAGCCTCCAGTACCGCGCGCAGTTCAAGCGCGACGGCGCGAGCGTGCGCGATCTGCTGAGCCAGCGCGACGCCGCATTCGGCGACTACCGCGAGCGTGACAAGCCGAGCTAGGTCCCTCCGCAAGATCCGCAAGAACCTGACACCTCGGGTCAACGACCCGGCTCGCCCAGTCGTCTAATGAACCGAGCAGGTATCGAGGCGAAGGCCAGCGCGCACAACGACGAGGTCGTCGTCGACTGACGGCCATCGTCGACGCGCGGTGGAGAGCCCCGGCGCGCTCAGGGCACGCCGGGGCTTCGTTACTCAGCGCCACCGGTGGTGCCATCCACCGCCCCATCCCCAACCCCACCAGGGACCCGGCGCAATGACGACCGCGGGCGGCGGCTCCACGTAGATACCCGCGGCGGGTGGCACCGGTTCCGCGTAGACCGCGCAACCACCGAGAAGCAACACCCCCAGCAAGAATCCGATCGTCCTTCTCATGACCAGCACCTCCTGCCCTTAAGACGCGGCGGGAGGCCCAACCGTTTAGGACGAGCGAGCCGGCCCCACGAAGCCTACATACGCGCCCGCGGCGTGCTCCGGCCGCACCAGCAAGGCCTGCTCGCCGGTGTTTCGCACGCCTCGGGTCACGTCGGGCACCCCGCGATCCGCCAGGGCGCGCGCGGTCGCGTCGAGGCTGCGCGTGCGGTGCAGCACCTGGAAGGGGCCCGGCCCGCGCCGGGCCAGCGCCTCCGCGGCGGGCCCGGGCTCGGCGGGCTGGGCCACCGTGAGCCCGGTCGCGCCGAGATCGAATACCGCCATGTCGGCCTTGATCACCGCCCCGCGCTGGATCGCGGGCACCGGCAGCCCGAGCACGCGGGCGTAGGTCCGGGCGGCCGCGGCCACGTCCGGGACCGCGATGTAGACGCGCTCCACCCGGCTCACCCCATTCGGGTGGCTCGGCAGGCGCATCGCCTGCGCCTTCCGCTCGGCCAGCGGGGTCAGATGCTGGATGAAGAAGATCGGCAGGGTATCCCGCGGGCCGAGGAACGCCGCGCGCCAGCGCAGCTCCTGGCCCTCGAGCGTGCGCCGCCCCCCGTCGCGCATCTCGCCCACGTCCACGCCGCGCCCCTCATCGCGGCCACGTCCGCGGCCAGGTCGTCGCTCTGCAGCGCCACGATCCGGAAGCCGCCGCCCTGGTCCAGGTACAGGGCGAGGCTCGCATCCGGACTGCCGGGCACGACCGCGCTCCGATCGCGGATGCTCAGGATCTCGAGATAGTCCTCGTCGTGGAAGGCGATCGCATTGTGGGTCGGCCGGCCGGTGTGCGAGCCGCCCGGGTAGACGGTGAACCCGAGCCGGGTGTAGGTCTCGATCCCCTTGGCCAGGTCCGGCACGCAGATCATCACGTGGTCGATGCGGGTCAGCACGCGGCCGGCTCCTAGCAGCCCTTGCAGGGCGGGTAGTCGCGGTTGTAGACCGGCAGCTTGAGGTAATCCTCCGGCTTGTAGGTCCAGAACTGCGAGACCGCCGGGAAGGCGTGGACGACCGTATTCTGCAGCTCGCCGCCCTTCCGCTCCACCTTGCGGACGTAGATGTTCTGGATCGGGTTGCCCCATGGGTCGAGCTTCACCGGCCCGCGCGGGGCGTCGGGAAGCTCGACCTTGCGGAACGCGGCCAGGAACTTCTCGCGCTCCTCCACGTTGCCGCCGACCAGCTTCGCCGCCTCGTTGATCCAGCGCGCACTCGTATAGCACGTCTCCGAGAAGTAGGACGGCACCTTGCCGTACTTCTTCCGGTACTCCGCGACGAAGCGGCGGTTGGCGGGGGTGTCCAGCGCCGCGCTGTAGATGAGCGGGGTGACGATGCCGAGCGCCTCGTCGCCGAAGCTGGGCAGGATCGACTCGTCCACGATGACCGCGCCGCCGATCACCGGGAGGCGGCCCTTCAAGCCCGCGTCCTGGTAGTGGTTGGGGAAGCGCAGCGAGGAGGGCACGGCCAGGATGATGAACGCGACGTCCGCGTCGCGCTTGATCTGGCTCAGGTACGGCGCGAGATCGGTGGTGCCGAGCGGGGCCCAGAGCTTCTGGATGACCTGCCCGCCCGCCTCCTCGAAGCTCCGCTGGAACCCGCCGACGACCTCGTAGCCGAACGCGTAGTCGCTCCCGAACACCGCGGCGCGCTTGTAGCCGAGGGTCTTCGCCGCGTACTCCCCGAACGGGTGCGACGGCTGGCTCCCGGTCCACCCGAGGCGCACCACCCACTTCGACGGCTTCCGCTGGGTGAGATCGTCCGCCGCGATGACCGGGAAGATGGTGGGCATCTTGAACTCCTCGGCCTTCGGGGCCAGCGCGTACCCGATGTGCGCGAACACCTCGCCGACCACCATGTCGACCCGATCGCTCTCGACGAGCTTGCGGAACTTGGTGATGGCGGTGCCCGGGTTGCCCGCGGTGTCCTCGATGATCAGCTCGACTTTCCGGCCCGCGATCTGGTGCCCCGCCTCCTCCAGGTACATCTCGAACCCATTCACCGTGTCGCGCCCGACCTGGGCGGCTCCTCCCGTGAGCGGGGCCAGGAAGCCGATCTTGATCGGCTTCTTCGCCTGCGCGGCGGCGGGCGGCGACAGCGCCACCCCGCCGGTCAGGATCACGAGACCGAGGAGCCAGATCGAGACCTCGAGTCGAGCGCGCATGGCGATTACCTCGCTGAGATGCTGGGTTCTCCGGTGGCCAGCCGGGCGAACTGGCGCTTCATGGCGTTGACCTGCGCGAGATACCGGGCGACGTCGTGGTCGCCGCACTGCTGGCCGGGGGTGAGGCGAAAGCCGCGCCGCGCGTGCGCGTCGCCCGCGCCCTCGCCGCAGAGATGAATGATGGCGGCCAGGTCCTGCTTCTGCCGGAGCGTGGCGGTCACGATGCGCCGGCGCTCGAGCGTGCGGGCCACCCCGCGATCGAGCATGGCCGAGGTCAGCTCCACCGCGTGGCTCGGCAGCACGCGCGTGTAGAGACCGCGGAACCAGCAGTCGTCCTCGGCCACCACGTGATCGCGCACGCAGAAGCGCTTCGCCTCCCGGAACGTGGGATCGGTGATCTGGTACATGCCGACCGCGCTCGAGGCCGGACGATACACCTCGAACGGATGCCAGGCCACCTGCCAGCGCCAGTAGGTGCGGGCCACCGGATCCCCCGCGCCCTCGACCTGGGCGAGCGCGGCGAGGAGCTCCGGCGTGATGGTGGCGGTCGCGTGGCGGCGGAAGAGCGGCGCGTAGCTTCGCCACGTCTCGGCGGGCGCCTTGGTCAGCGTGCCGCTCACCGGGAAGAACAGCTCGCTGGGCTTGCGGATCACCTGGTACGTCCAGTTGACCGCCGACCAGACGATCACGAGCGCGACGGCGAACACGACGAGGCGCACCGCGAGCGGCGCCGCGAGCAGCGCGCGGCCCGCCCGCCGCAGCCCGCGACCGAGCGAGCGCAGCAGCGAGCGCACACGCGTGCGCGGCGCCCGGGGCCTACCTGCCGCGCTCTTCACGGCCCTCACGCGACCCAGAGCTACCATGCCTCGACTCTACTGCGCCGCGAGGGCTCCCGGTAACCCTTACCCGGGAAAGACTGCCCACCCCCGGGGACCCCCCCGACCCCGAGGCGGCCGTAAATAGCTGATCTAGCGCCCGGGCCGGCTGGCACCGGCATTGCTCCCCTCCCAGGTCTCAAGGAGGAGAGCACATGACTCGCACGAGCTGGATCGCTTCAGTTTGCCTGAGCCTGCTTCTGATCGGCGGCGTCGCGCTGGAGGTGAGCGCGCAGCAGCCGGCCGCGCCGCCGGCCCCTTCGCCGGCACCATCGGAGACCACCCCGGCGCCCGCGAACCCGACACCACCCGTCCCGCGGACCGAATACGGCGGTCAGCCCCAGCAGGCGCCGCCCACCAACTCGCAGATCGACACCCGCCCCGAGCCGCGGGCCCAGCGGGAGACCGGCACGGTCCTTGGCGTTGACCCGGCGCTGGCCATGGTCATCGGCGCGGTGCTGGTGATCGTGGTCGTCATCGCCCTGGTAGCGATGAATCGCCGGGGCGACGAGGTGCGCGGCGGCGACACGTCTCGGCGGCATCAGATCTGAACCGTCAGTAGTCGTAGATGTGCTCGATGGAGGCGCCCGAAGCCTCCAGCGCCCGGATCGCGGCGGCCAGGTGTTCGACGGAGACGTCGAGGCCGAGCCGTCGGCGGTCCGGGCGCGACTGGATCGGGGCCTCGAACAGCTCGGTAACGCCGGGCGCCGCGTGCAACGGGCCGAGCGGCGCCAGGACGGTCACCAGGATCCGGTGGTTGCCGGCGATCTCCGCGACGGCTCGTCCACGCCGAGCGAGGCGGACGAGGAGGTCGGTGTAGGCCTGGTAGCGCGGGGTGCGGATGAGCGTCCGGCCGCCGCCGAGCTCGCGCACGATCCGGATCTTGGGCTCGCGGGCCACGTCGCCGGGCTCGAGGCCGACGATCACCGTCTGGATCTCGAGGTCGGACGCGCCCAGGGTGGTGGCGGAGGCGTAACCGATCAGCGCGCCGTAGATCGCCTTCGTGCCGTACTCGAGGGTGAACACGACCCGCCGCTCGATCTTCCGCGCGAGACCGTCGCCCCGCAGCGGCGTGCTCCGCCAGAACGCGAGCAGCCGCCAGCCAAACGGATACTCGTACCAGGGCGTCTGCCTCAGGAACTCCGCGTAGGCGTGCATGTCGCGCGCAGCGAACTCGTCCTCCGCCGTCCGGCCGGGACCGCGCAGCCGCTCGAAGGCGCGCCCGACCGTCTCCTCGTACGCGCCCTTGACCGCGAGCTCGGCGCTGAAGCTCCACCCGATCGTGTAGAGCATGATCTTGGTGTCGGTCCCCACGGGGCCCCGCGCGGTCACGACGCGGGTGAGGCCGCAGAGATTCTTCCAGAACGCTCCGATCTGCCGACCGTAGGCGAACCCGCTCGGATCGCCATGCCGGAGGACGCCGGCCAGGTCCTCGTAGGCATAGACGATGTGCCACTCGGGGAAGGAGAGATAGCTGTCCGACTCACGGCGCGCGTAGCCCCGATCCTCCACGAGCGGCGCGCGGGTCACGGTGCCGGGCTCGCGCGCGGTCGTGCAGGCCACCTCGATCCAGAGGACCGGCGCGGCCAGGATCACGACGAAGGCGGCGAGCGCGCCGGCGATGCGCTTCGCCCAGCGACGCATCTCAGCGACGCGCGCCCGCGGCCGGCGCCCAGCGGCGGGCCAGAAGGTTCATGAGCAAGCGGGACGCGCCCGCTAGCCGGGCACGATGCCGGCCGGCAGCGACTCGACGTGCGCGCAGATGTCGCGCGGGCGCGTCAGCCAGACGCGGTCGCGGTGGCCCAGGATGTGCTGGAGCGCCCGGCGCAGCCGCCGGATGCGATACGGCCGGCCGATGACGAAGGGGTGTAGCGAGATCGGGCACACCAGCGGCTGGCCCGCCGACTGCGCCAGCATCTCGTCGAACTGGTCCACGATCATGTCCGCGAACTCGTCCGCGGTATAGCGATACCAGACGATCCCACGGGTGTCGTTGACCTCGATCGGGTACGGCACCGCGAGGATCCGGCCCTTGCGGGTGCGGAGCCAGATCGGCTGATCGTCCATGGTCCAGTCCATCACGTAGCGGTAGCCCGCTTCCTGCAGCAGGTCCATGGTGACCGGGCTGTTGGAGAGCCAGGGGCTCATCCAGCCGACCGGGCGGGCGCCCTCGTGGCGCGCGATCGTGGCGGTGGCCTGCTCTATCAACGTGCGCTCCTGGTCCTCGGGGAGATGGCCCTGCTCGTCCGAGTTGGTCAGCCCGTGGCCCAGGATCTCGTCGCCGCGGGCGCGGAGCCGCGCGGGGATATCGGGCGCCACGTCATAGACCGCGGCATTGAGCTGGGCCTCGGCCGGCAGCCCGAGCTCGTCGAGCAGCTCGAAGAGGCGCCAGATGCCCACGCGATTGCCGTAGTCCCGCCAGCTGTAGACGGAGTGGCTCTGGGCCTGGTCCGGGGGCGCGATGGCCGCCCCCTTGCCGACGCCGAAGCCGAAGGCCTCGATATTCAGCGCGATGTAGACGGCCAGCCGTCGGTTGCCCGGCCAGTCATAGTCCGGCCGCGCCGTGATGCTCGAGTAGTCGTAGCGCCCATGCGTCGGCAACATCATATGGTCTTCGCCCTCCCGGCCCGTTATCATACGTCCTCATGAAACGTCAGAACATCCAACCAAGCTCCCTCAGTAAGAGAATAGTCGGGGGCCACGTGCTCTACTCCCACGTGGTGGTGGTCGAGGGCAAGCGGACGATCTTCGTGTCGGGCCAGCTCGCGCGCGACCCCAAGGGCGACGTGGTGGGCAAGGGTGACATGGGCGCGCAGCTCCGCCAGGTGGGCGAGAACATCAAGGCGGCGCTGGCCGCGGCCGGCGCCACCCTCGCGGACATCGTGAAGACCACCACCTACGTGACCGACATCGAGGAGTTCTTCAAGCACGTCGACGTGCGCATGGAGTACTTCGGCGCGCTGCCGACCAGCACCACGGTGGAGGTGCGCAAGCTCGCCCATCCCGACCTGGTGGTGGAGGTGGAGGCGATCGCGGTCATCGACTGACCCGGTTGCCCCCCTGTTGCACCCGCGGCCCCGGGTGTATCCTCCCGCCGTGGAGCGCGGCCGGTCCCGACCGCTCGTCGCCTTCGTTCTTGGCCTGGCCACCTGCGCCCTGGCCCTCTGGGCGGCGCCCCCGCCCGCCGGCGCGGCGGACGGGCAGATCACGCTTGCCGTCCACGTCTCGCTGGCCCCGACGTGGTTCGATCCGGCCGAAACCCCGGGCGTCATCACCCCCTTCTTGACCCTGTACGCGCTCCACGATGCGCTCGTGAAGCCGATGCCGGGCAATGCCTGGGCGCCCTGCCTGGCCGAGTCGTGGACGCAGTCGAAGGACGGGCTCACCTACGAGTTCGTGCTTCGCCGTGGCGTGCGGTTCCACAACGGCGACCCGCTCACCGCGGACGACGTGAAGTTCTCCTTCGAGCGCTACAAGGGCGCCGGCGCGGGGACCCTGAAGGCGCACGTGGCCGCGGTCGAGATCGTCGACGCGCACCGCGTGCGCTTCCGGCTCAAGCAGCCGTGGCCCGACTTCATGACGTTCTACGGGACGCCGGCCAGCGGGGCCGCCTGGATCGTGCCGAAGGCCTACACCGAGCGCGTCGGCGACGACGGCTTCAAGCGGGCGCCGGTCGGGGCGGGCCCGTACCGCTTCGTCTCCTTCTCCCCCGGGATCGAGCTGGTGGTGGAGGCCTACGACGGCTACTGGCGGAAGGCTCCGGCGGTGAAGCGGCTGATCTTCAAGTCGGTGCCCGACGAATCGACGCGCCTGGCCATGCTCAAGCGCGCGGAGGCCGACGTGGCCTACACGCTGCGTGGCCCGCTCGGCGAGGAGGTGCGGCGGACGCCGGGCCTCACCCTGAAGGTCACCTATCCGACCTTCACCGAGTGGCTCGTGTTCACCCAGCAGTGGGATCCGAAGTCACCGTGGGCCGACCGCCGAGTGCGACTCGCGGCCAACCTCGCCATCGACCGCAAGACGCTGAGCCAGGCGGAGTATCTCGGGTTCGGCAAGGCGGCGTCGAGCATCATCCCCCGCGACTACGACTTCTACTGGTCCCCGCCCGAGTACCCGTACGACCCGGCGCGCGCGAGGCAGCTCCTGGCCGA
>Ga0137403_10008396_pt1 | contig 11560 bp, 9 predicted proteins | sample CZOMad2_1_16fung_FD_122057 | JGI IMG/M metagenome (GOLD analysis project Ga0137403, IMG submission 122057) | Vadose zone soil fungal communities from Angelo Coast Range Reserve, California, USA - CZOMad2_1_16fungal (Hybrid Assembly) | ecosystem: Environmental > Terrestrial > Soil > Vadose zone...
GCGGTGCGCGTAGGGACGCCCCTTTTCGACATTCATCGGTGGGCTGCATTCCCATTCGCGATAGCCGCTGTCGTGATACGTGGTGGCGAAGACCATCGTTTCGTACGGTCGCAGCTTCGAAAAACGAGCGTTGCCCCAGTGGGCGGCAAATTGGGCCGACAGTTCGGCGTGATCTTCCTGTAGAGCGACGTAACACCGTCCATCTTTAAGCTCGCGTATAACCATTTCGTTGCCTCCTTATGTCTGTAAATCTTTTGATCACTTCTGAAACGTTTTTGTGGCCTACTCGAATCGGCCGATCAGCTGCATCCCGGCACTTCTGTAACGCCAAGCTCTGCGGCTAATCCCACGAGTTCCGACCAGGTTTCGTCGTCGAGTTCGACGCCATGTTTTTGCTGCAGCGCTTCTCTGCGTCTACCGGCCTCTCCCGGTAAAAGTATTTCCGTGAACCCTGGCGCGAGCTTGGTCGATTTTATGAAAGCAATTAATTCACCCACTCGGTCATAAAAGCTATTTAATTCCTGGAATTCCTCAACCGCGAATGCCTGGAGAAAAACCCCATTGATGCCGTGGCCGCCTTTGTCCCACCAGTTTTTCCCCTGCCCGTTGCCGGAAAGTAGACCGCCGAGGATTTCAGTAACCAGCGCCACCCCCGATCCTTTGTAGCCGCCGAACGGCATGAACACGCCGCGTGGCGGGCCGCGAAAGGTTTTGAAATCGGTGGTCGGCTTGCCATGGCCGTCGAGCAGGACACCGTCCGGGATCGGCTCATTTTTCGCCACGCGTTTTTGAATTTCACCCATGCTCATCGATGCGGTGGCAAAGTCCAGAATGATCTGTTTGCCATCTCGAGCCGGAATTCCGAAGGCCACCGGGTTGGTGCCGATAATCGGCTTCATGCCGCCGTAAAGCGTTGTGGTCGGCGAGCCTGTGCACACCGCGCCCATGCCGACGAGTCCCTGTGCGGTGGCCATTTCCATGTAGTCCGCCAGCCGTCCGGTGTGACCCGCCCGGCGCAGCGTAACGATGCCGACGCCGTGTTCTTGAGCTTTCTTGATCGCCAGATTCATGGCCATGTGCGCAGCGATTTGGCCGATGTAGTGATGGCCGTCGAGAACCGCGGTGACTTTGCCTTCGCGCTCGATCACGGGCCTGGCACTGAGATCGTAGGTCTTGTTCCTGACGAACGCCAAATATTGATTAACTCGCGTGACCCCATGCCCGGCGTAGCCGCGCAATTCAGCTCTGACCAAAAGGTCCGTCACGAGCCCCGCATCGGCCTTCGGTATGCCGCCGCCGATCAACAACTGCCTGCAGAAATCGTGAAGTTTGACGTGATTGACTTTTGGCACGCTTGACCCTTTTAGTTTTGATGCACTGGGAAATAACGCCGCAACCACTCATGAACGATATTCGTTAGGCGCGGATTTTCCTCGTTGAAGGTGAAGTGATCGACATCGGCGAGCAAGTGTAGCTCGGCTGGCTGTTTCGCCTTCTTGAACATCTCGATGGACTCATAGGTCGGTGTCACCGAGTCATTGGCGCTATGCAGCAGCAGCAGCGGGCGAGGCGAGATATTGCCGACCTGATCATCGGCGCGAAAGTCGTTCATGCTTTGCGCCGTCTCGGCGGGAAATTCCATGATCGAACCGCTGCTCATGCGATTGCGTAGTTTCTCCGGGATCGGCACGATATCGTAGCGCGGCACCATCAGCGACTTGCCGGTGCGCTCGCGATGGCGCTTGCCTTCTTCGAGCATGTTGGTGAACTTCGCCCATGCCACCGGCGTCGGATGCTGGCCGCGGAACTTGCGCTCACCGTCGCCCCATCCGCCGCAGGAGATGACGACGGCAACACGCCGATCGGCGCCGCCAGTGAATACGGCCACCGCCGCGCCGAAGCTGCTGCCGACCAAGGCGATTCTTTGTGGGTCAACTTCCGCGCGCGTCGCTAGGTACGAAAGTGCATTGCGCGTGTCGGCGACTTGATCCAGACAGATAATTCTTCCGTGCTCGCCTTCGCTCTCGCCGCAGCCGCGAAAATCGATGCGCAGGGTGACGTAGCCCCATTGAACAAATTGCTTCGCGACGACCGATTGGCCGTGGCCGTCCTTATTGCCACCGAACCCATGCAGGACGATAAATGCCGGCCTGCGCTCGCCGGCTTTGTAATCGGGAGGCGTGTCGATGAGGCCGGCGATTTTCAATCCGTCGGACTGAAAGGAAATGTTTTCCGCCATTGGACTAACTCCTCTTTTCTTTTTGCTGAAGTTCGTTGCCCCAGAGTTCTTTCAGAACGCCGGTCTTTTCCAGTTGCTCGGCGAAACTGTTGTCGATGATCTCAGCGGGCTTTTTTCTTATTTGCGTGCCATCCTCGCGCGCATTCTCCACCGCCTGTGCCACGGCGTTTACCGGCACCGTTAGGCGACGATTGACCAGCGCTTTGGCATAGGCGTCATAGGCGGACTGCAGGACTTCTTGATCGTTGATACTGAGAATTTTTGATAGAGCGGCTTTGCTTTTATCCGGATTCTTTTCGACAAAATAGATCGACTCTGCCAGTGCGGCGACCCATTTCTGCACCAGCGCGGGACGCTCTTTGAGCGACTTCGTATTAGTATGGAGCGAGCTGTAGACCGCGGGTACGGCGAGATCATTGAGACGATAAACCACGTTGAAGCCATTGCGTCGCCCGCGGACATCGAGAGGCGGCGTGACCAGAGCGGCTTCGGCGATGCCGGCATGCATGGCATTGAACGGTTCGACCTGGCCGGTGCCGCCCACAGTACGGAGTTTCACTTCTTCTTCCGTCAGGTTGAACTTCCTGAGCAGGGCGCGCGCCAGTCTGAAGGTCAAGTCGCCGGCTCGCGTCACTGCGATGCTCTTGCCCTTCAAGTCTTCGGGCCGTTTAACATCTTTGCGCGCGAGCAGAACCCAGGGCACACCGACGAGCGGTGAAGCGATCAATTTTGCATCGCTGCCCGCAGCCATGCCGGGTATCGTCGCATCCGCGGCGCAGTAGAGAAATTGGATTTCGTCAGCGGCCAGTGCCGCTAAGGCCACGCCGCTGCCACGGATTGAAACGGCCTCGACCTTCATGCCGTATTTCTCGAACAAGCCATTGTCGAGCGCTGTATAGAGATGAATGAAACCTCCGGTGATCGCGCAAGTGGCCGCCCGCGCGGTGACCGGTGTTTCGCCGGGCTTGGCTAAATAAGGATTCGCGCGAGTCACACAAGGAAGAACCAAGCAAGCAACCGCCGCCAGCACCGTAATCGCGGTTTTCATGACATCCACTCCTTTGCCGCTTGCCCTACAACCTATCTCGAGTTCTTGTCAAGTTAGAAATCGGTAGGGTGATAAAGACTACGCGTTGTTGCGCTTTCAAATGCTTCGGCATAATCCAGAATCTACGCAAAAAAGGAGGCTATTGGCGATGAGACGGAGTTTAGCCGCTGTCCTCGTATTCATTTCCTGCATCGCTTTCTCGCTCGGTAAGACGAACGCACAATCGTTGAAGGTCGGCATGACCTCGAAGACGATATTTTACCTGCCGTTCTACGTCGGTCAGAAAAGAGGTTTTTACAACGCCGAAAATCTCAAGGTCGAGCTGATTCTGATAGGAAGAAGTGACGTGCAACTTCAAGCATTGCTCACCGGAGAGATCGATTTCGGCACCTTGAATTCCGACGGGATGATCGCGGTCAACGAAAAGGGCGCTAACTTAAAGGTCATCGCCGGAGTCGATAACGCTGCGCCGTACGTTCTCGTGGGCGGCAAGGCGTACAAGAAACTCGACGACCTCAGAGGGGCCAGGCTGGGCGTGTCCGCCTTGCGCGGCGGCGCGACGTCGATCCTCTTGGAATATCTTAAAAGCAAAGGGCTTCACTTTCCAAAGGATTACGCTATGACGGTCATCTCGGGCGGCACTACAGCGCGCCTGACCGCGCTGGAAAGCGGCGCGATCGCGGGGGCGGTTCTTGGTGTGCCCTATTCTGACATTGCGCTGGACCAGGGCTTCAATCGGCTTGGCGATACAATGGAAGTGATCTCCACGTATCAGTTCAACGGCATCACCGTGAATCCCGCCTGGGCGGAGAAGAACCGCACGACCGTCGTCAAATTCTTGAAGGCACATATTCGCTCTCTCCGATGGATCCATGAGCAACCGGCTCAAGCAACCGAATTGTTCATCAGCGAGATGGGCGTGAAGCAGCCCTACGCGCGGAGGGGCATAGACTACTTCACCAAGAACAAGGTTTTTCCCATCGACGGCTCGGTCACGCTCGACGGACTGAAAGTGAACATCGACGTCCAGTTTAGAGATGGGGTGCTAAAAGAACCTTTGCCGACGCCGGAAAAATACGCCGATCAGAGTTACGTCAGGCAAGCGCAGAAGGAACTGGGATTGTAATGAGTTCAAACCGTATCCTCCTCTCCACCCCTTTTCGTGGGGACCCTCACCCCTTCCCGCAGAGCGGGCGAGGGTGAATAGAGAGACACTAAAATCCCACTCTCTTAATCACCGGCTCCAGCCGCTCGAGATTGCGCTTGACTTCGTCGGTTTGGGATACCTCCGCCCAGGCTTCTTCGACGAGTTCCGTGCGGCGCACTTCGTCGACGTCGGCGCGGCGCACCGACGAAGGTAGCGCGCCACCCGCTTTGTGTTCTTCGAGGATGCGCCAGATGCCTTCGCTGCTTACCTGTCCATCCAGCGGAAAGAAATGATCGTCCATCAGCATCATCGGGAATAGGTCCCGGGTGCGTTCCGCTTCGTCAGGATTGTTAACCCGCAGCTTGGCTTCGATGGCGCGAAAAAACGGATAGTTTTCCTTGATGCGCATGAACTGATAGGCACGGATCGAAGCTTTCCAGTAGCGTTTGATCATTTCCGGATTGCGCTCAATGAACGACTTGCGCGCCACGGTCACCCGGTCGGGCCGGCCATGCGGCTTGTTGTCCTCGACAAAATCATAAAGCCGGTTAAAGCCGCGTTCCAATAGTTGCGGCACAAACGGGTTCTGCACTATGGCGGCGTCGGTTTCGCCCGCGAGCAAAGGTCTCCACGCTTCGCGCAGCGATCCGTACTTATAGCCGATCTTCCACTCGACATCGCGCTCGGGATCGATCTCAGCCTTGCGCAATTGCTGCTCGTACCACATGGTGGCGATGCCACCCTTGTACCAGTCACCGATTCGCTTGCCACGCAGATCCTGCAGCGACTCAATGCCGGGAGCGGCGACCAAACTGCCGCGGAACTGGCTGCGCCAGCCGCCAATAATTCGCACTTCATCATTGCCGAGGGCGCGTTCAGCGAACGGCGTGCGTACATGGACATCGGGAATAATATCGATGCCGAAGGCGATCATATCGCGCACCACCGTGCCGACTTCATCGTAACGCTCGCCACCCGGCCGGCTTGATTCAATCGCTTTAGGATTGATCTTGGCGTGGACGATTTCGGCGTCGATGCCTTCTTGGGCAAAGTAACCGGCTTCGAGCGCCACCGCGGCATGCTGGACATGAAACGCATGCCAACACGCATTACCGACTCGAAGTTTCAAGGCTCTTTCTCCTCGTTGTTAAAAACTTTATGGCCGCGTAGTGTCATTCTGAGGCGTAGCCGAAGAATCTCGATTTTTTGACACCTTCGAAACTCCGAGATGCTTCGCTTCGCTCAGAATGACATAGCGATATGGTCCTAATTGACAACGAACAACGGGCTTGTGATTCGATAGCTCAATCGCCAAGCAGGCCCTTCATGCGCTCGATGATATCGCGCGGTTGAGCGATCACTTCCTTTGCCAACTTTTCGAGCTCTTCGCCTCCGGAGGGCGACAATTCTAACTGCCTTTTCTTTGTCTCCATAACCAAGTCGCTATCGGCGAGCGCGCTCTTGAATGCGGTGCGGAGTATATCTATCCTGTCCGCCGATATTCCAGGTGGCGCGACCATCGGCCATCCGAACTCGCCGGGATATAACATCACAGTCGCCAAGCGCCGGCCCCACTCGGGAGTTTTGAAATCATCCATAAGCTCATAAATCGTTGGGACATCGGGTAATTTGGGATCTCTCTTGCGACCGGTTTGAAGCAACACCCGCGCCGAGCCCGACTGGCGCCAATCTCGAAACGCCCCAAAACCGGTAAAGCCCGAGACGCTGGTCGCGCGGCATTGGGTTTCGCCGCGCTGGATGGCAAGATCGAGCTCCGCGCCGCCACCGTATCCTGTCACGATGTGAAACTTCGTGCCGAAGATTTCGTTGGCGAGCTTAGGAATATAATAGCCGGTCGAAGTGGTCCCGGAAGCGCCACACTTTGGTGATTGGCCCGCATTCACCACGTCACGGATGCTCTTATACGGGGTGTTACCGGCGATGATAAGCACTTCATGACCTTCGACCGGACTGCCGATCCAGGTGAATTTTGACCAGTCAAACTGAACTTCTTTACGGCCGACGAGTTGATCGAAATAGAGCGCCCGGGAAACTGTGCCGATAGTCAACCCGTCGGGTCTGGCCAGCTTGAAAAGATAATTCGCGGCAATCATCGAACTGGCGCCGCTTACGTTATCGACGATGACATTGGGATGGCCTGGAATATACTTTGGCAGGTAGCGCGCGACCAGACGAGTCATCTGATCTTGAGTGTTGCCTGCGCTGCTGCCGACGATGACTCGTAAAGTCTTGCCGTTGTAGAAGGTTGCTTGGGCGCGGGCGCTCGACGGCAACCACGCCAATAACAGCAGGAGAGGAGTCAGCTTCGTCATTGTGATGCTGTAAAATTGCCGTCGCGGATAAAGATCAACTAGACTTTGAGAGGAAGTTTGTCAAACAACCGGGTTCAAGCACTATGTTGAGGCCGGATTGAGCCGTTATTCAGCAGAACTGTTGATTGACAGCAGCAGGCCGCTTTGTTATCCCGACAACAGGCTTGCAACATGGCCTTAATACTTCAAAAACATTTTTCTATTGTCACGGTCCTGCTCGTTCTTTGCTTCGTTCCATCTACCGGCGACGCTCAATCCCGCGCGAAAATCGTTATCGGCTATGCCTCGATGAGCTCCGTTGCGACTACCCTCTGGGTCGCGCAAGAGAAGGGTTTCTTCGCGAAAAACGGCCTCGACGTCCAGTCGATATTTATTCCGGGCTCGCCGACCTTGATTGCGACGATTAATACCGGCGATGTGCACTTGGCCTACACCGGCGGAACGGCGACGTTAGGCGCGGCGGTAGGCGGGCTCGACATGAAGATCGTCGCGGCCTTCTCCAATTTTATCCAGACTGATCTCGTGGTTCGCCCCGAAATAAAAACACCCGCCGACCTGAAAGGGAAGCGGATTGGAGTTACCAGCATCGGCGGCACCGGATGGATGTCGGCGATGTTAGGAATGGAACAAATCGGCTTGAATCCGGAGCGCGACAAGATCTCGCTGGCGGCGTTCGGCGACCAACGGGTGATCAGCCAGGCGCTGGAAGCCGGAACGATTCAAGGAGCGTCTCTCGCAGGGGTTTTTAGCCAACGGCTCAAACGCATGGGCTACAATTTTCTGGGTGATCTGGAAAAAATTCCTCTAGTGGGTACGAGCGTCGTCGTCAAGGCGGATTATCTTGCGGGCCATCAGACAATTGTGCGCAGCGCTCTAAAAGCCCTGGTCGAAGGGCACGGCTATCTTCTCAATCCGGCCAACAAGTCAGCTGTAATGGAAATCATGACCAAGAAGCTTGGTATCACTGATTCGATGGCCGCCAACGACGGCTATGAGGACTACGTCCGGCGGACCGACCGACACGCTTTCGTCGTGGTCGACGGCCTCAAAAATATCCAACGCTTTATGAAACTGCGTAATCCTAAAATCGGCGAAATCAGCATGGACCGTTTGGTCGACATGAGCATTCTCCGCGAATTGGAAAAGAGCGGATTTCTAGAACAGGCGTTGACGGGGAAGGGTGCATCGCGCTGAAAAAGAAAGGACGACTTATGGCGATTGATGGAATGAAGGTTATCGATCTAGACAGTCATCTAGTCGGCGACTTGGAAAGTTGGCAACAAACCATCGAGGCGAAGTACAAAGATTTCGTGCCGCGCAAGCTGCCGACCAAGGACAACGAGCGGCGTAAAACGCTGATTGGCAATCGAATCATGGTTGGTTCCGAGGTAGGGCGGCAAAAAGCGGAAAAGAATGAGTGGGTCACTGAAGCCGATCTCACGCCGCACGGCCGCGTGCGCAACATGGACCTGGACGGCATCGACGTCGCAGTGCTCTCGCCCAATTCACCCGCGCTGGACATCCTTTGGTTCGTCGACGATCCGGAGCTCGCCGCCGCCTACGCGCGAGCGCAGAACAATTACATGAACTGGTACGCCTCGCAGCAGCAGGGACGCCTCATGTGGGCGGGAGTGATTCCACTCCAAGATCCGCAAGAAGCAATTAAGGAGCTGCGTCGCTCACGCGAGCTGGGCAGCAAGGCGCTCAACGTCAAAGCGACGCCGATCCCCGGCAAAGAATGGTGGGACCCGTACTTCGATCCGATATTTGACGAGCTCGAGAAAACCAACACGCCGATTATTTTCCACGATACGAAGACCGGCTCCATGGGCCAGGAGCGCTTCGCCGATAACTTTTTCTTCTCGCACATGGTCGGCCGCACCATCGAGACGATGGTGTGCCTGATGGTTTACCTGTGCGGCGGGGTCCTGGAAAAACATCCGAACCTCAAAATCATTTGTCTCGAGACCGGAGCGTCCCAGATGCCGTGGTGGCTGTCACGCATGGACGAGCACTGGGAGAAATTGCCGCATCTGGTGCCATGGCAGAAGCGCCGGCCGACGGATATTTTCAACCAGAGCGTCTGGGTCGGCTGCGAACCATTCGAAGACGGTTTATTCGAGTGGGCGGTGGAGTATCTCGGCGGTGACCGGCTCGTGCTGGCGACCGATTCGCCACACTGGGACTCGTCACAACCCGGCCAGGTGACCGGACCGATTTCGAAGAGCACGAAGATTTCTCTAGAGAACAAGCGGAAAGTCTTGGGAGAGAACGCGATCAATCTGCTGGGATTAGGGCTCTGATCGGAAGTCCTATTGTCGCGCCGAGCCAGTGGAGGTCACAGGACTGCTCGGAGCTAAACTGAATCGCTCATTTTGTTTGGATTGGCAGCCAATTTCAGAATCGCGGGCGGATCATCCAAAATTATGGGAGGTTTCATGGTCAAATTGCTTTTGGCACTCGCCGCAATTTTTGGCTTAGTGATCTCTCAGGGCAACGCACATGCCGCTGCGGCCGGCAAAAAACTCATTATCGCCTATGCAGCGATGAATGCTCGCGTCTGTCCTTTATGGGCGCCCCGGGAACGGGGATTGTTCACCAAGTATGGATTCGAGGCCGAGCCGCTGTTTGTTCGCGGCGCGCCTACCTTGGTCGCTGCCATGGCCTCCAATGAAATTGAAGTAGGGTACACGGGAGGCACCGCGGTAATCGGAGCAGTTGCGTCGGGTTCCGATCTCAAAGTGTTATCCGCGCTGACCAACCGCGTTACCTACGATTTGGTGGTCAGACCCGGTATCAAATCACCGGAAGATTTACGCGGCAAGAAATTTGGCGTGCAATCCATCGGCGGCACGGTGTGGATGGGCGCGATCTTGGCCCTTGAGCATCTCGGTCTCGATCCGGAGCGGGACAAGATCAGTATTATCGCGGCAGGCGATCAAACCGTGCTCGCTCAGGCCGTTGCCAGCGGCACGATCGATGCGACGGTTCTAGACGGCGTCCTTAGCCGGCCATTGCATGCAAGGGGATTTCCCATACTCGCAGAGCTCGACAAGGCCAAACTGCCGATTTTGAGCTCGTCGATCGTTGTTCGTGAGCCCTATATTCAAAAGAATCCACAAATCGTCGAGGGAGTATTGCGATCCGTGATTGAAGGCGCGGCCTTTTGCCTTTCGCCGATACAAAAACCCATCACACTAAAAATCTTGCAAAAATATCTGCGCATTAGCGAAAAGGACGCAGAAGAAGGTTACAAAGACATGGTCACAGGGCTCGACCGAAAACCTTACGCGGCGCCTGCCGGTGTCACGAACGTCGTGCGTCTGATGAAACGCACCAATCCCAAGGTCGAAAGCGTCAAGCCCGAGACCCTGATCGACGACCGAATTCTAAAAAAGATCGATCAGAGCGGCTTTATAGACGAGATCATGGCGAAATACGGAGTGAAATAACGACCGCGACCGGCGGCCGTCATCCCTAACGAAGTGAGGGATCTTGATGTAGTGGTAGAAATCTCCGTATTGTCATTTCGAGCGAAGCGAGAAATCTTATGCCCGAGGAAAGGCGTTACTACAACCTGAGGACATCAATAAAACCAACGTCGAGCCTCCTCCTGTTCCTCAGAACGCTGGCGGGATAATCAGTGACTCTATTGGAAGAATCTACAGGGGTAATACCAATGTTGGTCGGAACGACGGCGTTGAAGTAGTACAGTTCTCTAAGCCCGGCACCTATCTGGTGATCTGCGCGCGCAAAAATCATTTTTTTGATCCCGACACTCAGCAGTTTCAAATGTCCGTTTTCGTCCGCGTGCTTCCCTGATTTTTTAAAGGAAGTAGAATGGGCCTACGCAGAGCCAGAAAGACTCTGCGTAGGTCATTTTTGATATAGCTTCAAGACGAATCCGCTCTTTTCGATCTCCTTCAAAATCGTGCCGTCGATGAATTGTTCCGGTTTGGCTGCTTTCGCTCTGGGATCTTTTTCGGCCATCCAGGTGAGCTGAGTTTGAATGGCGGCGGGCGAGACGTGCGGTACAGAGGGATAGATCTCGCGGTAGAGCCGATAGACTTCTTCCAGAGCCTCTCGATCATCAATCTTGAGATATTTTCCAAGGGCCCGAATGCTCGGCTCGGGATTATTCTTGACCATGTAGATGCCTTCGATAATCGCGCGGAGATATCTCGTCGCGACGTCGGCATTGGCTTTAAGAAACGCGCGGCTGGTGATGACTTCCAGCTGGGGAAATGGAATATCATACTGCGTCGGATCGGCGAGGATCGTGAAGCCGGCTTTCTTGGCAAGCGTGAAAAACTCCGGTGTAAGGATCGTCGCGTCGACGCTGCGCTTGTGCAGAGCGGAAAGGCGCGTGCTCGTGCCGCCGGTCTGAAGGATCATCACGTCTTTGTCGGCGACCAATCCGTAGCGCTGCAAGATCAGGCGCGCGGCCAAATCAGAAGCGCTGCCGAAGCGGGAAATCGCCAGCCGTTTGCCTTTTAACTGATCGATGGTCTTGATGTCTTTTTGCGAGAGCAGCGCGTAGGGTAGGCGGCTTTCAATGCTGGCGATCGAAACTATATCGCTGCCGGCTAGATTGCTGCTGACCGCGACCGTGCCGCCTCCCATGGCGATCTGGGTTTCGCCGGCGGTCAACGCTTGGACCGTGGTGACGCCGCTTTCGATCAGGACAACATCGACGCTTAACCCATGCTTTTCAAAAATCTTGGCGTCCTTCGCCAGCCAATACGCCGCCATGTTGGCGGTGAGCGCGCTGTAGGAAGTTTTTAGGCGGGTTA
>Ga0137403_10008397_pt1 | contig 11559 bp, 7 predicted proteins | sample CZOMad2_1_16fung_FD_122057 | JGI IMG/M metagenome (GOLD analysis project Ga0137403, IMG submission 122057) | Vadose zone soil fungal communities from Angelo Coast Range Reserve, California, USA - CZOMad2_1_16fungal (Hybrid Assembly) | ecosystem: Environmental > Terrestrial > Soil > Vadose zone...
GGCAGCCCGCCGACGACGAGCACCAGGCACTTTGCCTGGAGCGTCGCAGCATCGTCGATCGCGCGCAGGTTATCGTCGATCGCCGCCTGACGCGCCCTGCGGTCCGCGCCCGGGAACATCCCTCCACGGCAAAGCCCCGTTACCGCGAGGCCGTTGTCGCGGATCGCCTTGGCCGCTTGCTTCGCCCCCATCTCCGCGATTTTGTCGCGCCAAGGCGAGATTCCCCGGATGCGATGGCGCCCGCAACCCTCGATCATCTGACGCAGGTTCCACTTTTCCCGCACCGTAGCGGTATTGAGCGAAAGCAGCTCGGGATCGGGCGGATTGCTCATCCACCGACGCCGTTCACGGCGAGAAAATGCCTCATCCTGGACGCTGCGAGCTCGGGATCACGCAGCAATCCGGCAGCGTCCGCCAGCCGGAAGGTCTCGGCGAGATCCAGCACCGAGCGTGCCGATTGCTGGCCTCCGACCATGACGAAGTGCTCCTGATGATCGTTCAGCCAGGCTAGGAACACGAGACCGGTCTTGTAGAAGCGAGTCGGCGCGGCAAAGATGTGACGCGCGAGCGGCACCGTCGGCGCGAGGATGTCATGAAAACCGGGCACGTCACCGGATGCCAGGCGACCCAATGCAGCAGAGGCGGCCGGGGCGATCGCGTCGAAAATGCCGAGCAGCGCGTCGGAGTGGCCTGCCCCGTCGCCTTCGATCAGGTCCGGGTAGTTGAAGTCGTCCCCGGTGTACATGCGCACTCCCTGCGGAAGGCGCCTGCGCATGTCGATTTCCTTTTGCCGATCGAGCAGCGAGATCTTGATGCCGTCGACTTTGGCGCGGTTTACCTCAATCACCGCGAGTGCCACGTTCATCGCCTTGCCGTGGTCCTTCTCGCCCCAGTAGGCGGCGAGTTGTGGGTCGAACATCTCGCCTAGCCAGTGAATGATCACCGGCCGCTTCACCCGGGTGAGGATGCGCGAATAGACCTTCTGATAGTCGTCCGGGGAGCGGGCGCAGGCGGCCAGCGCACGGCTGGCCATGAGCACGATGCGCCCGCCCAGCCTTTCTATCGCCTCGCACTGTTCGTCGTACGCCGCAACCACCTCATCGAGCGTCACGCCGGCGGTGGGAGCGAGCTGATCGGTGCCCGCGCCGCTGAAGAGCACTGCGCCTTCGATATCTTTCGATGCTTCGATCGAGCGGCGGATCAGCTCGAGCGAGTTGTTCCAGTCCAGGCCCATGCCGCGCTGCGCCGTGTCCATCGCCTCGGCCACGCCCAGGCCCAGCGACCACAGGTAGCGCCGGTAGGCAATCGTCGCGTCCCAGTCGACTCCGGCATCGAGCCAGGGATTCCCTGGTGCGAGAGGATCGGCGACCACGTGCGCCGCGGCGAGCGCGATGCGGTTGAAGGCCTTCCTTCCGGTCCCGCCGAAATCGCGCGGCGCGCTCAACCGGAACTCCTCGAGCTTTCCGCCAGCGGAAGGCAGCTTGATGCGTGTCGTCAGCTTCTCGGGCGCATTCATACCCCGTCTACGCCTTCAGCCTGGGAACGTCGACCCAGCGCCGCGAGCGCCAAGATTTCAGGGCGCAGTCGACCAGTTGCAGCCCTTTTGCGCCCTCCAGCAGGTTCCATTTGAACGGCGTGTCTTCGCAAACGTGCCGGATGAAAAGCTCCCATTCGGCCTTGAACGCGTTGTCGCAGGGCTTGTCGTCCGGAACTTCCTTCCAGTCGGCGCCAAAATCGTGCGTTTGACGCACGTCCGGATTCCATACCGGCCGGGGCGTTTCGGCAAGCGACTGGGTGAAGCAGCGCGTCAGGCCCGCCACGGCCGAACCACGCGTACCATCCACCTGGAATGTCACCAGATCATCGCGGCGCACGCGTACGCACCAGGAACTGTTGAAATGCGCGATGACTCCGCCCGCGAGCCGGAAAGTCGCGTACGCGGCATCGTCGGCGGTGGCGCTGTATTTGCCGCCGTTTTCATCCCAGCGGGTCGCGACGTGCCGCGCACCGAGGCAGGAAACGCTCTTGACTTCCCCGAACAGGTTGTCGACCACGTAGCGCCAGTGGCACAGCATGTCGAGAATGATTCCTCCGCCGTCCTTCTTGCGGTAGTTCCAGGAGGGCCGCTGCGCGGGCTGGTCATCGCCCTCGAACACCCAGTAGCCGAACTCGCCCCGGACCGAGAGTATTTTCCCGAAGAAACCGGCGTCGCGCAGCGCCTTGATCTTCAGGAGCCCCGGCAGCCAGAGCTTGTCCTGGACGACGCCGTGCCGGACTCCCGCTTTTTTGGCCGCCCGGTACAGGTCGAGCGCCTGCGCGAGCGAGGTCGCGACGGGTTTCTCGCAGTAGACGTGTTTCTTCGCTGCGAGGGCTTTCTTGAGCAGGACCGGACGGAGCCTTGTCGACGCGGCGTCAAAAAAAACGGCGTCCTCGGCGTTCCCCAGCGCCTCATCCAGGTCGGTGGTCCAGCGCTCGACGCCGTGGTCGATTGCGAGCTTCCTCAGCTTTTCGGCGTTGCGCCCGACCAGGATCGGGTCGGGGATCACCCGCGTGCCGTCGGCGAGCCGCACCCCGCCCTCTTTGCGAATCGCCATGACCGAGCGCGCGAGGTGCTGGTTCATCCCCATGCGGCCCGTCACTCCGTTCATGATGATGCCGAGTCTTTGCTCAGCCATCGCTCTTGTCCGCAACTATCCCTTCCGGTGCTCGCCGACGCGAACGATCTTCATCGTGTTGGTTCCACCCGCCTTTCCGATCGGCTCGCCGATGGTGAGGACGATGAGGTCTCCCTTCTGCACGACGCCGTTTTTCACCAGGACGTTTTCGGCCTCCTCCAGCAGCTCCTCGCGATCGGAGCCGACGTACTTCACCATCAGGGGATAGGTGTCGCGAAATAGCGCGCACCGGTAGCGGGTCGTGGTCTGCGACGTGAGGGCGTAGATCGGCACGCCGCAGTTGATGCGCGACATCCACAGCGCCGTCGACCCCGACTCGGTGAGCGCGGCGATCGCCTTTACCTTGAGGTGATAGGCAGTGAACAGGGCCGCCATGGCGATCGACTGGTCCACGCGGGTAAACACGCGGTCGAGGAAGTCGCGGTCGAGCGTAACCTGGGCGGAGTCTTCCGCGACCTCACAGATGCGGCTCATCGAGGCGACGGTCTCGACCGGGTACTTGCCGCTTGCGGTTTCCGCGGACAACATCACCGCGTCGGTCCCGTCCAGCACGGCATTGGCGACATCCGACACCTCGGCGCGCGTGGGCACCGGGCTCGAGATCATCGACTCCATCATCTGCGTGGCGGTGATGGTGAGCTTGTTCTGCTCGCGCGCGTGACGAATCATTCGCTTTTGCAGCGCCGGAACCGAGGCGTCGCCGACTTCGACCGCCAAATCCCCGCGCGCCACCATGATGCCTTCGCAGGCCGACATGATATCGGTGAGGGCCTTGGGCTCGACGGCCTCGGCGCGCTCGATCTTGGCGATGAGGAAGGCGTCTGCGCCCGCGGCGCGCAAAAGCTGCCTTGCCATGACCATGTCGGCGCTCGACTTGGGGAAGGAAACGGCGAGGTAGTCGACCTTGATTTTCGCCGCGGTACGGATGTCATCCATGTCCTTGGGTGATAGCGCGGGGGCGGTAAGGCCGCCTCCGAGGCGGTTGATGCCTTTGTTGTTGGAGAGCACCCCCCCGTGGCGGACGCGGCTGTGCACCTCGTTGCCCACGACCTTTTCGACATCGAACACGATCTTGCCGTCGTCAAGAAGCAGCACGTCGCCGGGATGCACGTCGCGCGGCAGCTCCTTGTAGTCAAGACCCACGCGCCCGTGGTCTCCAGTCTCGCAGTCGGCATCGAGCACGAAGGCGTCGCCTGGACTCAGAGTGACCTTGCCGTCCTTGAACTTTCCGATCCGGATCTTCGGGCCCTGCAGGTCGCCCATGATGCCGACCGTGCGTCCGGTCTTGCGGCAGGCCTCGCGCACCAGTTCGGCACGGCGCTCGTGGTCCCCGGCGGCACCATGCGAGAAATTCATGCGCACGATGTCCACGCCCGCGAGGAACATGCGCTCCAGCGTCTGGGGATCGCTCGAGGCGGGGCCCAGGGTTGCGACGATCTTGGTGCTTCTTGGCATTCACCCTCCGGGAATCGTTCTACTTTACCAGATGCTTACAAGGCGACTTCCTCTTGGGGAAGGCGTAATCCACGGAAACCGCGCAAGGAGCGGCTCCGGCGTGCCTTGGCCGGGGACAAGCCTCTGATCCCGGTTTTTTCGCAGTGAGCGCCCGGTTTCAGCTATATTTCCGGTCTGCGCCAGCGGCTGAGACATACTTACAAGGGAGGACCCCGTGCTTGCCACGCAGATTCGCCAGAAGGATGGCATCTTCTATTTCGGCAGCGTCCGCGCTCCCGAGCTGCTCGCCAAGGTCCGCTTCATCAGCCGTTTCTACGGGGAAGGAGAGGAAATCGCCCCGGCGCGCATCTCCCAGGACGACGAGATCGCCCAATTCATCGCAAAAATCGAGCGCACCGACCGCGCCTTCCAGAGGACCCTGTCCCGGGCCAAGGTGCGCCAGCTCAAGAATTTCTATGAAACGGCGATTACCCAGCCGCCGATCCCCGGAACGGTGCTGTTGTTTACCCCGGAGAAACTGCGCTTCCAGGCGGCCGGCGGCACCGACGGGATCGGCCAGCTTGCGGAGCCCCAGTCCAAGTTCCTGATCATCGACGGCCAACACCGGCTTGCGGCACTGCGCTTCTATCTGGAGGAGCGCCCGGACGACGCCAAGACCATCAACGTGCCGTGCGTAATCTTCGACGGGCGCAGCGAGGACTTCGCTACCGAGATGTTCGTCATCATCAATTCCACGCCTACACGCATCAACAAGAGCCACTTGATCGACCTGTACGAGCGCGTGTCCTGGGCCGAACCCCATCGCAAATTCGCTTCGCGTCTGGTCGGCAGCCTCTACAGCGAAGGCGACAGCCCGTTGCGCTACCGCATCAACCGCCTCGGCGGGCGCAGCGCGCAGGACAAGTGGATCCTGCAGGCGGAGCTGTTCAACGAGCTGCACCGCTGGGTGAACCGCGACTGGCGCAAGATCCAGCTGGCCGGGGGAAGCCGTACCCAGGTGCCTATCTACTACGGCATGGTGCGCGACTTTTTCAAGGCGGCCGAGCGCGTTTGGGGCGAGGCCTGGGGCCACCCCAACTACATGGTCACCCGACCGGTGACTCTGAAGGCCATGCTGCGGGTATGCTCCGACCTCGCGCGCGAGGATGGCGACCCCGCCGAGGGTCGCGTCAAACGCTGGGAAGAGCGGCTTGCGCCCTGGGGCGATCAGGTGAAGGCGTTCAAGTCGGAGGGGTTCTACGAGCGCTTCGCCGCCAAGGGCGAAGTCGAGCGCGTGGGCCGCGTGCACCGCGAGCTTGCGCGCGCGGCCGGGATCGAGCCACGCGCGGCCAAGTCCTAGTAACCTCCTAGGGCTTGGCGCGCTGCTCCAGCACCTCGATCGCGGGTAGTTTCTTGCCTTCGAGGAACTCCAGGAAAGCGCCACCGCCGGTCGAGATGTAGGAAATCCTGTCAGCGACCCCGTATTTGGCGATGGCGGCGAGCGTCTCGCCCCCGCCGGCGAGCGAATACGCACCCGATCCGGCAATCGCTTGCGCGATCGCCTTCGTTCCCTGCCCGAATTGGTCGAACTCGTATACGCCGACCGGTCCGTTCCAGACGATAGTGCCCGCCTCGGAGAGCCTCTTTGCGAACGCGGCCGCAGTGTGCGGGCCGATATCGAGGATCATGTCATCGCTGGCGATTTCGGCCGCCGGTTTGATCGCGGCTTTGGCCGTCGCCGAAAACTCCTTCGCACAGACGACATCCACCGGCAACGGGACTTCGGCTCCCTTGTCGCGCAGGACCTCCATGATCCTTGTTGCCTCGCCGACGAGTTCCGGCTCGGCCAGGGACTTTCCGATCTCCATCCCGGCCGCCAGCATGAACGTATTGGCAATCCCTCCGCCGGGAATCAGGCGGTCGACCTTGGCCGCGAGCGCGCCGAGCACCGCAAGCTTGGTCGAGACTTTCGCTCCGGCGACGATCGCCACCAGCGGGCGCGCCGGGCGCTCGAGCGCCTTGGACAGCGCCTCGATCTCCGCCGCCATCAACGGCCCGGCGCAGGCCACCGGCGCGTACTTCGCGATGCGGTGGGTGCTCGCTTCAGCGCGGTGCGCGGCGCCGAACGCGTCGTTGACGTAGACGTCGCATAGCGCCGCCATCTTTCTTGCCAGCGCATCGTCGTCCTTCTTCTCGCCCTGGTTGAAGCGGCAGTTCTCGAGCAACACCACCTTCCCCGGCTCGACCGAAACACCCTCCAGCCAGTCGCGCTTGAGCGGAACTTCCACCCCGAGCAGCACCGAGAGATGTTTCGCGACCGGCAAGAGCGAGTCTTTCTCATCGAGGCGACCCTCGGCCGGCCGGCCTAGGTGCGACACGAGCATGAGGCGGGCGCGCCGTGCGAGCGCGTACCTGATTCCGGGCAGCGAAGCGCGGATGCGCGTGTCGTCGACTATTTTCCCGTCCCGGATCGGAATGTTGAAATCCACGCGCATGAAGACCCGCTTTTCGCGCAGGTCGAGATCCGACATTTTGAGGACTGGCATGAAAAATCGGGTCGGCGACGACCTGCTCAATCCCGGTTTTCAGCGGGCGTTCATCAACGCAACCGTCGCGTCCAGCATCCGGTTGCTGAAGCCCCATTCGTTGTCGTACCAGGAGGACACTTTCACCAGCGTGCCCGCAGACACCTTGGTGAGGGTCGCGTCGAAGATCGACGAAGCCGGGTTGTGGTTGAAGTCGATCGAAACGAGCGGTTCCTTGTTGTATTCGAGGATGCCTTTCAGGTCGGTTTCGGAAGCCTGCCTCGCTGCGTTGTTGATCTCCTCCACCGTGGTCGCGCGCTTCGCGATGAAGGACAGATCGACGATCGACACGTTGATCGTGGGTACGCGAATCGCATAGCCGTCGAGCTTGCCGTTGAGGTGCGGCAATACCAAACCGATCGCCGCCGCGGCGCCGGAGCTCGCCGGGATCATGTTGTGTGTCGCCGACCGCGCGCGGCGCAGGTCCTTGTGGTAGACGTCGGTCAGCACCTGGTCGTTGGTGTAGGCGTGGACGGTAGTCATGAGGCCGGAGACTACGCCGATGCGATCGTCAACCGCCTTGACCAGCGGGGCGAGACAATTGGTAGTGCACGAGCCGTTTGAAATCACCGTATCGGAGGCCTTCAGCGTCTTGTCGTTGACGCCGATGACTACAGTGCGATCCACATCCTTCTCGCCCGGCGCCGAGAGAACCACTTTCCTCGCGCCCGCAGCGAGATGCGCGGAGGCCTTCTCCTTGCTCGTAAAGAGCCCGGTGCACTCGAGAACCACGTCGACCTTGAGGTCCTTCCATGGCAACTCGGCGGGATTGCGCTTCGCGCAGACCTGGATGCGATCGCCGTTCACGATCATCGATTCGCCTTCCACGGCGATCGTTCCGGGGAATTTTCCGTGCGTGGTGTCGTAGCGCGTCAGATGCGCGTTGGTCTGCGCATTGCCGAGGTCGTTGATCGCGACGAACTGCAGGTCGTGTTTTTTCCCGCCTTCGTAGTGGGCGCGCAGGATGTTGCGGCCTATGCGGCCGTAACCGTTGATGGCGACTCGAATGGTCATGCAAGGCTCCTTCGGGTTTTTCCTACTTCAATACGCTTTTCACGGCCTTCACCACGTTGTCCACGGTGAAACCGAAGTGTTCGAACAGTTTCGCGCCGGGGGCCGATTCGCCGTAGCGGTCGATCCCGACCACCGCGCCCTCAAGGCCGACGTACTTGCGCCAGTTGTCGCTCACCCCGGCTTCGACGGCGACCTTGGGCAAAGTCGGGATCAGTACCACGTCCCTGTACATCGGCGGCTGGCGGTCGAAGGTCGAGGTGCAGGGCATCGATACGACCCGGACCGAAATGCCCTCCTCGGCAAGCTTTTGCTTCGCGCCCACAGCCAGCTGCACTTCCGATCCGGTGGCAACGATGACCGCCTTGGGTTCCTGGGCGTCCGCGAGAACGTAGCCGCCGCGGCGGATCGCCGAGACCGTATGAGCGTCGCGTTTTTGAAACGGCACGTTCTGCCGCGTGAGCAACAGCGAGGTCGGCCCCTCCTTTCGCTCGATGGCGGCCATCCAGGCTACGGCTGCTTCGACGGGATCGCACGGCCGCCAGACGTCCATGCCGGGGATCAGCCGCAGCGCCGCGGCGTGCTCGACGGACTGGTGTGTGGGACCGTCCTCGCCCAGACCGATCGAGTCGTGGGTAAAGACGAAGATCGAGCGGATCTTCATCAGCGCCGCCATGCGCAGCGCGTTTCTCGAGTAGTCCGAAAAGGTGAGGAAGGTGCCGCCGTAAGGAATGATTCCGCCGTGCAGTGCCAGGCCGTTCATGACTGCGCTCATGCCGAATTCGCGCACACCGTAATAAATGTAGTTGCCGCCCCCCTCCCGCCCGACGGGCTTGGAGCCGGACCACAGCGTGAGGTTGGAGCCGGTCAGATCGGCCGAGCCCCCGACCAGTTCGGGCAGGACCGGCGCGAGGCCTTCGATCGCGTTCTGCGAGGCCTTGCGAGTGGCGATGGATTCCGTCTTGGCGATGATTTGTTCGAGCAGCCCCACGCAGTGGGCGCTCCAGTTCGCCGGCAGCTCGCCCGCGACGCGACGGCGGAACTCGCGTGCAAGCTCCGGGTGCGCTTTCTCGTATGCCGTGAACTTGTCGTTCCAGGCTCGTTCGAGCGCTGTTCCGCGCTTTTTCGCGTCCCAGCCGTCGTAAATTTCGCGGGGAATCTCGAACGGCGGGTAACGCCACCCGATCGCCGCGCGCGTCGCCGCGACCTCCTCGGTCCCAAGCGCCTCTCCGTGCGCCTTCGCCGTGCCGGCGCGCGTCGGGGCCCCCTTGCCGATCACTGTTTTGCAGCAGATGAGGCTGGGTTTGTCCGCCACCGCCTTTGCGGCTCGGATCGCGCGATCGACCGATTCGACGTCGTGGCCATCGACGTTGGCGATCACGTGCCAGCCATAGGCTTCGAAGCGCTTGGGCGTGTCGTCTCGGAACCAGCCCTTGACCTCGCCGTCAATAGAGATCTTGTTGTCGTCGTAGAGCGCGATGAGCTTGCCCAGGCCGAGCGCTCCGGCGAGCGAGCAGGCCTCGTGGGAGATTCCCTCCATCAGGCAGCCGTCACCGACCGACACGTAGGTATGGTGGTCGACGATGCCGGAGGCGGGGCGGTTGAATTCGGCGGCAAGGACGCGTTCTGCGATCGCCATGCCGACCGCATTCGCCAGTCCCTGTCCCAGGGGACCCGTGGTCGTCTCAACGCCCGCGGTGACCCCGAGTTCGGGGTGGCCCGGCGTCTTCGAATGCAGCTGGCGGAAGCGCTTGAGCTCCTCCATCGGCAGGTCGTAGCCCGTCAGATGCAGCAGCGCATACAGCAGCATCGAGCCGTGTCCGTTCGAGAGCACGAAACGATCGCGGTCGGCCCATTTCGGGTTGGCCGGGTTATGCCGCAGGTGCCGCCCCCAGAGCGCCAGCGCGATCTCGGCCATGCCCATGGGCATGCCGGGATGGCCCGAGTTCGCGGCCTGCACGGCGTCCATGGCCAACGCACGAATCGCGTTGGTCAAGTCCTGGCTCATGTACGCGGAAAATTCGGGAGGATGGGTTGAGACCTTATAATTATCGGTGAATCTCGCTCTCTTGGCGAGAGAAAATCCCTTCGGAGGAACAGTGAGCAAACAAAAACTGGCGTTCATCGGCCTTGGCGTGATGGGTTTTCCCATGGCCGGCCATCTCGCGACCAAAGGCGGCCACGAGCTCACCGTGTACAACCGCAGCCGCGCCAAGGCCGACACTTGGGTAGCAAAGCACAAGGGACGCCTCGCCGACACTCCGGCCAAGGCGGCAGAAGGGGCAGACATGGTGTTCTCATGCGTCGGCGACGATCCGGACTTGCGCGAAGTCACGCTGGGGCCGAAGGGCGCTTTTCAGACGATGGCCAAGGGGGCGATCTTCGTCGACCACACGACTGCCTCTGCGAAAGTGGCGCGGGAGCTTGCCGCCGAGGCGAGAAAACGTGGATTCGAGTTCCTGGACGCGCCGGTCTCTGGGGGTCAGGCGGGCGCAGAAAACGGACAGCTCACCGTCATGGTGGGAGGCGACGCCGCACCTTTCGAGCGGGCTAAGCCGGTCATCGCGCATTTCGCCAAAGCGGTGACGCTGCTCGGCCCCTCGGGCTCGGGCCAGCTCACCAAAATGGTGAACCAGATCTGCATCGCCGGTTTGGTGGAGGCCCTATCGGAGGGCCTCAACTTCGCCATCAAGGCCGGCCTGGACGCGAAGCTCGTGCTCGACGTGATCTCCAAAGGCGCGGCGCAGTCCTGGCAGATGGAGAACCGCGGCAAGACCATGGTCGACGACAAGTTCGACTTCGGCTTTGCGGTGGACTGGATGAGAAAGGATCTGCGCATCTGCTCCGAGACCGCGCGGGAAATCGGCGCCCAGCTCCCGGTCACCCAGATGGTCGCCGGCTTCTACGACGAGATATCGAAGATGGGCGGGGGCCGCTGGGATACCTCCAGCCTCATTCGGCGGCTGCGCCGGGCCTGACCGTGCGCCCCGGGGGCGCTTTCCGAACGAGCCCCTCCATGAGCATGCCTTTCCAATGGCCGGCGGGCTACGCGCCGGCCGTCCAACCCCCCATCGAGCCCCCTGAGCGCTCGCTCTGGTTCGTTTTCCGCGGGTCGGAGCTTCTGGTCACCGTGGCCCCTGTGATCGCGCTTCCCCATTGCAATCACCCCAATACTTTGGGTATGATGCCCCAGCGAATACAATATCTTGGGGTTCTCGGCGAAGAACATTGCTTCTCGGCCGAGGCGGCGGCCGAAACCGCGGCGCCGCAAGGATGGGTTTGGCAAGGGCTGCGGGCGCTGTTCGGTGTACTGGATGAAGAGCGGTTTGCCCTCGCCGGGCGGGCGTTGCAGATCGTCGATTGGGACCGCACGCACCAGTACTGCGGCGCGTGCGGGAGGGCAACGGCGGCGCGGACAGACGAGCGCAGCCGCCAATGCCCGGGTTGCGCGCTGGTGGCGTATCCGCGGCTTGCGCCTGCGGTGATGGGGCTGGTGCGGCGTGAAAAGGAACTGCTCCTCGCGCGCGCACCGCGGTTCCCCAAGGATATGTACAGCGCCTTGGCCGGTTTTGTCGAGCCGGGAGAAACACTGGAGCAGTGCTTGGAGCGCGAGGTCTATGAAGAAGTCGGGATCAAGGTGCGCAGAGTGCGTTACTTCGCCAGCCAGCCTTGGCCGTTCCCTCATTCGCTCATGATCGCGTTCTTTGCGGATTATTACAGCGGCGAAATTCGCGTCGACGAAGCGGAAATCGAGGACGCGAAGTGGTTCGACGTGAGAAATTTTGAAAATTTGCCGCGTTTGCCTGCTAGAATCAGCATCGCTCGCAGACTGATCGATGCGGCAATTGGGGAGA